>WNGQ01000013.1_pt1 | contig 167849 bp, 155 predicted proteins | sample 5407661 | NCBI WGS metagenome assembly WNGQ01 (sample SAMN13153382, study PRJNA577476) | soil metagenome | isolation source: 60 cm soil or saprolite under Garry oak tree replicate 2 | place: USA:California | collected 2016-06-15 | reverse complement strand
TGTTGTGGCGTGCCGTGCGCTGCGATCCACTGCTCAATTTTCTGCTGCTCCACGGTGGAAAGCGGACATGCCTTACCCATCACCGAAGGATAATAGGCCCCGGTTAGTATGTATAGTTATTTGTTGGACACTGCACTAGTGCTTTTCGCCTTCAGGCTTGGTTGCTGATGCTTCCTGCTTGGGCGCCGGCTCTCCCGGATGTTTGCTTCCGGCGTCAGTAGCTGGTTTGGCTGGAGCTTCGTCGTCGTCGGTATTCTTCACCAGATACTGGACGATCAGCGATATCCTTCGGTTCGACGGATCTTCCGGATTGTTAGGCTTGCGGAGTCTTTGATCGGCATAACCGCGGACCTGGGAAATCTGGTCGGCGTGTATACCGTTTCCCTGCATGATCCGCCGCGCCGTATTGCCGCGGCCGGCTGAGAGTTCCCAGTTTCCGTAGTTGGTATCGCGGGCAAAAGGCTTTGAGTCTGTGTGCCCTTCCACAGATATTTTATTGGGAATCTGGCCCAATTCCTGCGCCAGCAACGTCAACAGTTCTTTGCCTTTCGGCGTGGGCTGCTCGCTGCCTGAAGCAAAGAAAGTGCCCTTGTCCGTTTCCAGCAGCTCAATGCGCAGTCCTTCAGCCGTAATTGTCATTTCAATCTGGTCTTTGAGTTTGTCAAGGTTGAGGTTCTGCGTGATCTTCTTTTGCAGCTGCTCTTTCAAGAGCTTCATGTTGTCTTTGGTGATGACAAAGTTGTCCGCTGCGCCGGTCTGGTTTGTGCCTACTTTTTTTGAAGTCCCAGTAGGGTCCCTGAAGTAACCGCCAATGACTTCCTGCATCTGCTTGCTGGAGTTCATGAGCCAGAGCACAATAAACAGCGCCATCATCGCGGTGACAAAGTCGGCATAAGCCACCTTCCACGCGCCACCATGATGACCGCCTCCATGGCCTTTTTTCTTCTTGATGATGATGATCGGTCGTTGTTCCGCCATAGGACCTGCCCTTTAAGCTTCCGCCGGAGCGACTGCGCCAGCAACTGCCGTCTCCGAGGCTCCAGCTTCTGCTCCGCGGCTACGGCAGGTCTTTTCCAGCTCCTGAAAACTTGGTCGCACCCGCGCGGGGACTACACGTCGGGCAACCTCGACCGCCATGACCGGCGGCGTACCTTTCATAAACGCGACGATCGCTACGCGCAAGACGTGCTGGTAGGAATGCTCATCCTCCACCAGTTTCGCCAGATTAGAGGCAACCGGACCGACCAGTCCATAGCACAACAGAATTCCCAGGAACGTTCCGACCAGAGCGGCGGCAACTTTTTTTCCTATCTCTTCCGGCGGTCCACCCAACGCGCCCATGGTGATCACGACACCGAGGACGGCAGCAACAATTCCGAGTCCGGGCAACGAATCCGCCATCGTACTCAGCGCGGCCACAGGTTGTGACGCTTCCTGATGATGAATGTCCATGTCCGCTTCCATCATCTGATCGACGTCAAACGGGTCTACCCCGCCGCTGACCGCCATGCGTAACGTGTCGCAAACAAAGTTGCAGGCATGATGGTCCTTCACGAAATCCGGATACTTTGAGAAGATCGTGCTCTTCTCAGGACTGTCGACATCCGCCTCTAAAGCGACCAGACCTTCTTTGCGGGCCTTGGTGCACAGGTCATACATCATCTTCAGGGTTTGCAGATATTTTTGCTGGGTAAAGGGAGAACCCTTCAATGCCCCAGCCAGTCCGGAAACCATTTTTTTGAGGACATGCAGCGGGTTTGCAACCAGAACGGTCCCAATAGACGCTCCGCCAATAATCACGAGTTCGGCCGGTTGAAGGAGAACAAGAAGGTGGCCATGCTCCATGAAATAGCCGGCAAGAATGGCGCCAAATACAACGATGATCCCAATAATTACAAACATGATAACTCAGACCTTCAAACTGTGATTTTCATCTCCATACGAAACAAGGACCCTGTCTCCGCCATCCGCCTGGCTCTGGCTCAAAGCAACTTGTGCGCGGGCCACAAGGGACTCCGCGGTATCGTCGTGCGCGGCGGCATCTCCACCCATGGAAACCGTGACGGACAATTCGTCGCCCCACCATTCAACTCCGGAAAAGCTCACCATTTTCCTCAGCCGCTCGCCGACGATCTTCAACGCCGCCTTGCGGCAATTTTTGACGATGGCAAGGAACTGCTCGTCCGGCCAGCAACCTACAACGTCACTTGGACGCAATGCGTTTCTTAATGTTTGGGCCACCACGCGGAGAGCTGCGTCGACCGCTTCTTTCCCGTGGTTCGACTGGAAACCACTCAGGCCGTCCACCTGAACACACAGAATGCAGAACGGGACCTGAGAGTCTACGAGTTCGGTGAAAGCCTGCTTGAGTTTTAACCCCGTCGCTTCATTGTCCGGGAGCCCGGTGACTGAATCGATGGTGCAGGACGTTTCCACTTCAGTCCGGCGATCACCCGCTGCCGCGAACCTGTTTTCTTCAAAAATCTCTGCTGCTCCAACAATCTTGTCCTGGCTGTTCCTTAAAGGAACGGCGCACACGTGCACGGGAATGCGATGCCCGGAGCGGTGCCGAAGAAAGACGTCCGCTTCTATGGGCTGGCCATCGCGCAAGCTATTTGTCAGCTGGCTCGCTTCGCCACCGGTAGCTGGATCACTTTCGTCCAGGCCAACCAGAAGTTTTTCCCGGCAATGGCGCCCAATAACATCCTGGGCCAGGTATCCACTGATTCTTTCCGCTCCACGGTTCCAAAAGATCACCTTCAGGTCGCGATCGACCATATAGACGCCAATGGGCAAGCTCTCAAGAACGGTCCGAAAGATTTCTGGGTCTTGCATCATAGGCTTACAGGGATTCCCCAAAAGTCTATCGGCTAAATTTGGGAAGAGCTTAATAGGCAGCGATGGGTTATCCGTGAAAAACTTTGCCGTCCTCTTTGCCTATATGCAACAAAGAGTTACAGTCCAGTCTGGAGGACCACTACCAGCCGTATGGGGCCGTGCGCGCCCTGGACCAGTATCTTCTCTATATCAGCCGTGCGGCTGGAGCCGCTGATGATGCACGCGAATGAGGTTTGCTCGAGTCTTCCCTGTTTGCTGGCATTGGCCAGCACGGTTTTCAGGTCTGGGACCAACTGTGAGACATTGGCAACCACAATATGGCACGGAGCTACAACGGAAGCTCCGCGTCCGCCGCAGGATGCGGTCACGAAAATCGATCCGGTCTGTGCGACCAGGGCTTCCGCCAGGGTCACTGTCGCCTGAGAGACTTCCAGTGGCCCACCCTGGCTCGACCAGCGGATCGGACGCTCTGTCCGCGACAGTTCCATCATGCCGCGGAGCATGGGATCGTCCTGGACAAAGACCTCGCCCGCGGGCAGTGACTGCAAAACTTGCACAAGCTGTTGCGCGCTGGCCGCGGCATCCGAGGTCATCAGGCACTCCATCAGGTTCGCTTTGCATTCCTGTTGAAAGCGCTCTAAAGGGTTCGTGACTGGTTCAAAGATTTCGCCGTCAGAGCTTGCGCTGGGAAGTTCCTGCGCCGGCGTGCGCAAGCCTGCACGTATCCGCGCCAGGATGGCCTCACGCCCGGGATTGTTAACGGTTGCCAATATTTCTCCCCAAATCTTTCTTCCAACGCGCACGGAATGATTGTGACGGCACCGGCACCGGCGAACGCTTGCGGCTCCATACGCGCATCGGGTCTAGAACGGAACCTGATAGTCCCACCCTATAGAGCAGACGCAGAGTTTTGCGGGCCATCCACCCACCAAAGGCGTATAGCCGAGGATGCTGCATGGCGGTCCGCCATAGACGAAACGCCGTCCTCTCGCTGAATTTTGTTCCCCCAGCATTCGCGGCATCGCGGCGGTTGTGCAAGAGTTGATGATGCAGGTTGATGTTCACCGGACACACGCTGGTGCAGGCGCCACACAGAGACGACGCCTGCGACAGGTGCGTAAATTCCTGGCCGCGCAGATGCGGCGTGAGCACGCTACCAATCGGCCCGGGATATGTTGTGGCGTATGTATGTCCGCCAATGTTGCGATACACCGGGCATATGTTCAGACAAGCCCCGCAGCGTATGCAGTGCAGGACTTCACGCTCTTCAGCATTGCCCAGCAGATTGCTGCGTCCGTTATCCAACAGGACGACGTGAAATTCTTCCGGCCCGTCCGCTTCCCCCGGACGCCGCGGCCCGCCAATCATGGTGCTGTAGGTGGTGATCGGCTGCCCTGTGCCTGACGTAGCCAGCACCGGCCATAGCGTCGCCAGATCTTCCAGCCGGGGAATTACCTTCTCAATGCCGGTCACAGCGACGTGTATGCGCGGCACGCTGGTAGTCAGGCGTCCGTTGCCCTCGTTGGTAGAGATGGCAACCACACCGCTATCGGCAACGATAAAGTTAGCGCCGGAGATACCCATCTCGGCATCGAAGAATGCCTGGCGCAGCTTGCGACGAGCCAGTGCCACCAGTTGTCCCGGATCATCGTTGGGGACGGATTCGCCCAGCTTTTCCTTGAACAACTCGCCAATCTGCTGTCGGTTCAGGTGCATCGCAGGCGTGACGATGTGGTACGGTGGCTCATTGCGCAGTTGCACAATGTACTCACCCAAATCCGTTTCCCAGACGGTGATGCCAACCTTCTCCAGCGCCGTGGCCAGATGGATTTCTTCCGTGACCATCGACTTTGACTTCACTACCGTCTTAACGCTGTTGCGCGCCGCCACCTCGGTGATATAAGCACAGGCTTCTGCCCCATCGGCCGCCCAGAACACATGACCGCCGTGCGCGATGACTTTTTCTTCAAACTGGAGTAGATACTTGTCCAGATGGTTGACGGCTTCTCGCTTGATCTCCTGGCATTTGCGCCGCGCTGCTTCCCAATCGTTGAAACGACCACGGCCTTTCAAGTGCGCCGTATCGTAGCTCTCCATATTGCGGCGAATAATGTTCCGATGAACAAGATCAGCCGACTTGGTTGCGGCATCGCGCAGGAATTGCTGGGCTGGAGTGGATGAATGAGCAGACTCTTGTGCCGATGCCGGACGCGGAGTGGTCGTGCTCATGCCTGTGCCCTTTCAGGCAGGAATTCCGTTGGCGGCGCGGGATCGGTTTTCGCAACGCTGTTCGTCGCACGCCGATCACCCGATCTCCCGATCACCCGATCACTTGATCTCATACAACCTTACCCTTCCCTCGCCAGAATGCTCGCCAAATGTATGGCCTGCGCTTTGTCTTTTCGTTTCCCTAGAATTCCCTGAACGTGCATCAGGCAACTGGGATCAATCGCGGTAACGAACTCAGCTCCGGTCACGGCCACGCTTTCGGCCTTGGATACGCCCATCGCCACAGAGATGCTTTCAAACTTAGTGGCAAACGTTCCTCCAAATCCGCAGCACTCGTCAAAACGAAGCATGTCCAATAGCTTGAGGCCCTTGACGCCACGGAGCAGTTGCAGAGGTTCTTCGCGCAGCTTGAGCTCGCGCAACCCGTGGCATGATGCATGATAGGCCACTGTGTGTGGAAACGTCGCTCCCACGTCGGTCACTCCGGCAACCTTGACCAGGAATTCAGACAACTCAAACGTACGCTGACCGAGAGCAACAGCTTCATCGTGTAAAGAACCAGAAGCCAGCAATTCAGGATAAAAGTTGCGCACCATGGTTGTGCAGGAGCCAGACGGACACACAATCGTCTCGGCATCCTTAAAAATCCGCAAAAACCGCTCCGCGCAGGGACGTGCTTCATTCCAATATCCGGTGTTAAATCCAGGCTGGCCACAGCAGGTCTGGTCTTGAGAAAAGCTGACTTCGCAACCGATGCGCCGCAGGACACGCACCGTGTCCACGGCCACCTCGGGCTGCAACTGATCGACAAAACACGGAACAAAAAGTGAGACTTTGCGCGGCATGGTGAATGCGCGATTCTAACAGAGACGCCATCCTTGATGAAAAATCACAATCCACCACGGAGACACGGAGAAGAGCAACGAAAATAAAACTATGGCGCAACATCGCTGGTATTAGGACCTAGATCTCTCATATTGGTTGATTGCCTTGAAACTCTCCGTGCCTCCGTGGTGGAAGTTCGACAGAAAAAAACTATCCCAATAACCTGGCCGCATTCCCACCCAGTATTTTCTTCCGATCTTCCTCCGACACTTTGATGGCCTTCAGGCATTCCAACATCTTCTCTATACTGCCGATTTGGTGCGGGTAGTCGCTGCCGGCAAGGATGTGATCTGCACCAGCGAAACCAACTGCAAACTCAACGGCGCGGGGATCGAAATTTACTGTGTCATAGTAAAAGCGCTTCAGATAGAAACTGGGCGGCTGCTGGATGTTCACACGGCATTCGGAAAATGCTTCGTAGCCGCGGTCCAGGCGTTCAGCAAGATACGGGATCGCACCGCCCAGATGCCCGAGCACCCATTTGATTTTGGGAAAGCGCTCGGCCACGCCGCTGAAGACCAGACTCGCCGCTGCCAGAGTGGTGTCCATGAGGAAGCCGACCAAAGGCATGAGCCAATAGTCGAGCATCGCCTCAACCCCTACGGGGTTTGTCGGGTGTATGTGCAGAACGGCCTCCAGTTCGTTGGCGACTTCATAGAGCTTCCAGAAGCGCTGGTCGCTGAGGGCCACTCCGTTGATATTGCTGAAGACCATGGCGCCGCGAAATTTAAGCTGCTCCATGCCCCGGCGCAACTCAACCACGGAAGCCGCCGGATCATTGAGTGGCAACGTAGCCAGGGCTGCGAATAGGCCCTTCTTGTCGGCGACCACGCGCGCAAATGCGTCATTTACCAACTGCGCCAGGCGCACGGCCATGGCCGGCTCTTCGATATGCGTACCTGGAGTGGTCAGCGTGATGAGCTGGGTATCCACGCCAGCGGCGCGTAAGACCTGCTCGCGGTAGTCAATGTCACGATGGCCGGGCACAGCGATGTTGTAGTCACCGGGATAGTGCAGGCAGGGATTGCCGGCATTGTCATAGGTGATTTTTACAGCGCTGGGACCTTGCTCAAGCGCCTTGATGTATTCCGGAGGATAGTAATGATTATGAACGTCAATGATTGGCATCCGAGCAGGGCTCCCTGGTTTTTCTTATTTTGCCGTCACTTTGCTTCGCTGCTTTGGCGACCACACAAAGTACACGGGCAGGCCTAAAAGAAGCAAGCCCAACCCTATGGCGCTATCGCGCGGACTGGCCCTGATCTGGTTGACCACGATACCTAGCGACGCGAAGATGAACAGGAAAGGTATCAACGGATAACCGCGTGCCAGGAAAGTCGGCTTGTATTCGCTGCGCCGCCGTAACACGAACAAACCTGCTGCCAGCAAGGCAAAGAACAGCCATTCGGTGTAGATAACTCGAGAAACAAGTTGGCGATAGCTGTTGGTGGCCACCAGAGTGGAAGAGCAAAGGGCCTGAGCCAGGATCGCGAGGTACGGCGTCTGGCGTCGGGGATGCACAGCGCCGAGCCAGCGAAAAACCAGTCCATCCTGTGCCATGGCGTAATACACGCGAGGGCCCGCCAGGATGATGCCATTCAACCCTCCCAAAGCGGATACCACAACTAGTAACGCAATGGCACTTCCAAATCGCGGGCCCAGGACGTGCTCGATGGCGTCCGCCGCTACGCGGGTGGAATGCGCGATTCCGCTGAGTGGCAACACATAAAGATAGGCGGCATTCAAAAGCATGTAACACGCCGTGACAACCAATGTTCCCAGAATCAGTGCACGGGGAATGGTCCGCTCCGGATCACGCGTTTCACCGGCAGCGTAGGTCACCATGTGCCATCCGCCAAAGGCAAATAGCCCTGCCGCGATTGCCAGTCCGTAGGCAGAGAATGAAATCGGCTCAGAGAGAGGATCTCCTGCTGGAAGTACGTGGTGGGCCGAACCGCCAAACCAGAACAACAGAAAGACCATTATCACGATCGCGCCTACTTTGGCGGCCGTGAGCACCACCTGGACCGCGCTGCCAGGCTTCACGCCGAGATAATTAATGCCAGAGAGGCAGAGAATCGCGACAATCGCCACAGCTCGGATGCCTTGCTCGCTCAAAGGAACAAAGTAGGCCACGTATCGCGCCAGGATCACCGCGATGGCCGCGATGATGCCTGAATGCATGCTCCAGAACATCCCCCAGCCCCATAGGAAACCGAGCGCGGGAGAAAATATCTCTTTAAGAAAAACGTAAACGCCGCCGGTGTGGGGAAAGACCGAGGACAGTTCGGCGCAGACCAGCGCGCCGCAGGCCGTCAGCGCTCCCGCCGCCAGCCAGACCAGCATCAGTCCGCGCACGCTGGGAACCAGCCGGGTAATCTCGGAAGGCTGAATGAAGATGGACGCACCCAGAATAATTCCTACAACCATGGCCGTCGCATGGGGAAGGCTCATCGAGCGGCGGAGGTCAGATGGCATGAAAGGCTCAGGGTCGCGTGATTCTATCACGCGGGTGATCAGCGGCTTTCCGGTGTTCGTTTCCGAACGTGGAATCCCACAAGCGACCAGTGAAATCGCGTATTGAGCATCACTTATGTTGCTTATCCGGGATATTTATCAACTACTTAAATTGCGGCAAACCGTGGCAGCAGATTTGCACGACACTCTAACTGCAAGACTCTGAGTCTCTGGCTTTCCAGGTGCGCCAGGACCCTCCAGAGTCAAATTTCGTACGTTTGATCATCTCCAGGAGGTGCCTATGGCACGCATTGAACGTATTCGCGAAGTGGTAACAGGCTCGGTTGATGTTGACTATATGCGGCAAAAGACTGAAGCCGGATGGAAGCTGGTGGCCCTGGAATGGCGGCGCGAAATTGAAGGGACGGAGCAGCAACCGGTGATCGTAGAAGAAGTTCCTTTCGGTCTTCGCGTGTCCGCGGATTGCAGCCGGTTGGAAGAAGATCCCCGCGAGCAGGCAGTCCTGGTGCAGATGATGGAGCTGATCGTGCAGGACTACTCGGTTTCCCTGGTCGCCACCGAATTGAACAAGAAAGACCTGCGGACGCGAGAGGGCGGCCCCTGGACACCCGTCCACGTCTTCAACATGCTTCCGCGACTCATTGAGGTTGGCCCGCACATCTTTTCCAGCGACGATTGGGAGGCGCGCCGAGCACGGCTCTCACGTATGTCCTACTGAACGCGCGTCGATGCTGATACTCTGTCTGGTGCGTGGCCTGCTTTAGGCAGCGCCAGACAGAATATGATGGCAACCGATAACAGCGTTGTATTTCTCTTTGATGTGGACAACACGCTGCTGGACAATGACCGCGTGACTGCAGACCTGAAACGTTATTTGGAACAACAGGTTGGGCATGAACGGCAACAGCGTTATTGGGACTTCTTTGAACAACTCCGCACCGAACTGGGTTACGCTGATTATCTGGGCGCATTGCAGCGTTATCGCGTGGAATATCCGCGTGATCCAGGGCTGTTAACGGTTTCCCATTTCCTTACTAACTATCCTTTTGCTACGCGGCTGTACCCCGATTCACTCGACGCCGTCGATTATGTGAAACAGTGGGGCAAGGCCGTGGTCTTGTCGGACGGCGATGTAGTTTTCCAGCCGCTCAAGGTAGAACGCTCCGGAATCTCGGAAGCAGTAGACGGAAATGTGTTGATCTACATTCACAAAGAAAAAGAGTTAGACGACGTGGAGCGCCGCTTTCCTGCCAGCCACTATGTGCTGATCGATGACAAGCTGCGCATCCTCACCGCGGTGAAAAAGATTTGGGGCACAAAAGTTACTACCGTCTTTCCCCGGCAGGGACATTACGCCCATGACCCACAAATCCTGGCAGGCCTGCCTCCGGCCGATATCACGATTGAAAAGATTGGCAATCTATGCGGCTATGCTTTGGAATATTTTTTAAAGCCGCAACAACTATGATTTTGCCGTACCCTCGATGATCAGCATGGTTCTGCCGGATGTCTTACAGCGATTCCCTGCACTTCAAATCGCGCGTCAAAGAGTAGCTTTCCTGAACCCAGAAAAGCCCGCGCCGGGTATTCGCCGCTAAAGTATGTCCGGTAAACGGAGTTGAAACGGTCGAAGAGACTGAGATCGGAGCAAAAGACCTGGACGGAAACAAGATCATCCATGGTCAGTCCTGCGGCTTCCACGGTGTGCTTGAATGCGTCCATCACCAGTCGCGCTTCTTCTTCCGGCGTTGCGCCGGGGCGCCCGGTCTTGGGATCAAGACCGATGTGGCCGCAAAGATAGAGCGTATCGCCGGACCACACAGCATCACTAAAAGGCAGATCGGCGCGCACAGAACGCTCCGAGCGGATCCGCTTGCGGCTTCCAGCGGCCAGCGCGGCGACGGGGAAAAGAGCAGTCAATATCGGCAGGTAAGCATTCATTTTGGCTAGCCTCCATTCTACGTTATCAGGAAACGCATGCTTCCAGGTGCGTTTTGAGCGCACACATGTCATTTTCAGCGGCGGGTACACGCAGGGATTGCAGGCGGCGGGGCCCCTGACTGAAACCAGTCTGAGCGTGTATCATTCTTGCCGTGCTCGAAGATCTTTCAACAATCGAATGGGTCAGGCTTCACCACGCTTATGGCCCGGCTGACGATGTGCCAGACCAACTGCGCGTGTTGGCTTCCACGGATTCTGATGCAAGAAAAGAAGCACTCGAGGAGTTGGAAAGCAACATTTGGCATCAGAACACCATCTATGAAGCAACGCCCTACGCGCTGCCATTCCTGATTGAGTTAGTCAAGAACCAGGTTCCGGATTCTCATTCCCTTCTGGCTCTAATCGCCGAAATTGTCAGGGGCGGCTTTTATCTGGACGTCGATGTCGAAGATGAGCGCAATGGGACACCGGAGCACCTCGCCAAGCTTCGGCAGGAACTGCAATTTGTTCAACTGGCACGGCAGGCGGTGATAAGACATGCTCGCCCCCTGCTGGATCTGATGGAATCTGAAGATCGTTTTACCCGCGAGCTCAGCATCTTCATCCTGTTGACTTCGGCCGGTATCGGTTCAGAAGCTGCCCATGAAGTCCTTGAGAGCATTTTCAAGAATAGTTTTCGCTCAGGCTGACCAGCATCTTTCCAGTTGACACGAATGACCGGAGCCTTCCGCCAACGGCTACGTCTGTGGCTTCTGCTTCCTGGGAAACGCGATGGATGCCGCGACGAACAGCAGCAAGCCGGCAATGACTGACAACGCAGCCCAGTTAGGTATCTGATATTTGGCATAGAGCAGCGTTTTGGCACCGATAAACACGCGAAGCTCTGAAAATACTCCAGTGTGTATGATTGACCGCAATTGTGGTTAAATTATCGGCCTGTAATTGGAGGACACATGCGTAGATGGTTGGCAATTCTTGTTCTGCTGCCAGTTCTGGCTCTTGCGCAGACAAAAACAGCACCTAAAAAGACCACCGGAAAAACAAAAGCCGCGGCTGCTCCGGAGCCGGCAGTAATTGTAACCCCCGACAAAATTCAATGGGGACCAGCGCCTCCGGTATTGCAGCCAGGAGCACAGGCGGCGGTCATCGCCGGCGATCCCAGCGGTCCGGGCCCTTTTATCATGCGCCTGAAAATGCCGAACGGGTACCGGATCATGCCGCACTGGCATCCCACGACGGAAAATGTGACCGTCATTTCCGGTGAATTCGGCGTGGCGATGGGCGACAAGTTTGACGAGAGCAAACTCCAGCCGCTGCCGACGCGCTCCGTTGCCGTGGTACCGGCGCATCATCGCCACTACGCAATGGCCAGGGGCGAAACGGAAGTCCAGATCAACGGCATGGGACCATTCAAGCTGACTTATGTAAATCCCGCCGACGACCCTTCCAAGAAAAACACAGACATGCGCTTACTCAAGTAAGTACGCCAGCAAGCACGACAAGGTGCGTTTAGGAGTACTTTGTCCGTTTTAACTACGGTTGTAGCTACAGCTTAGCGCCGTTTTTTCGCTGGCGGACAACTGCGCGTGGCGACCGCAAGAATTCGCTGAAGAATATTGACACGAGCCTTCTGTAATGCGGTTTTGTCGTCCAGCAGATGCAGGGCCCAGTTGGCCCCCATAGCCAATGAGTAGATCTCAAAGGCAAACTGCTCTGCGTCGACCGACGATTTGATGTGTTTGGCCTTCTTTGCTCCTTCCACCGCGCGCGCAAGAAGGGACAGCCACTTCTTCATGGCATCAGCAATCGCATCCCGAACCGAGCCGCTGCGACTGTCAAATTCCAGTGACGCGGCAGTGAAGAAACAACCGCCCTTAAAAATGTGGGCCTCTACATGACCCAGCCAGCCTTCGCAGAGTCCCCAGAGCCGGGGGAAGCCTTCCGGTTGGGCCAGCGCGGGGCGGACAATGTGCTCGGTAAATACCTGCCGCGCCATTTCAATGGTCGCCAGCTGAAGATCTTCTTTGGAGCCGAAGTGAGCAAAGAGGCCGCTCTTGCTCATCTTGAGTTCGTCCGCCAGCCGTCCGATGGTAAGTCCTTCCAGACCTTCCACCGAAGCCAGGTCCACAGCAACCCGCAGGACGCTCTCCCGCGTGCGCGCACCTTTGGGCCGGCGCCCTTCCGACTTGGCTGGAACCGATACCGCCATCCTTCAGACTCTATCGTGAAAATAATAATAGCACGAACGTTCGTTTTTGTGCAATACTAGTCGGGTTTTCAGGAGGGCCCCATGTTTCGTCCCACGTTCCGCAGCTTTTTCCTTTTCCTGGTTCTCGCTTCCCGCGCCGTTTGCCATGCTGAAGATATCCACCTGGGGACATGCGATCGTCTACCGGTGGTCCAGGTGAATATCGGCAACACTGCTTTTCTGTTTCTGGTGGATACAGGCGCCACATCCATGCTCAACATCAAGTCCTTCACCCATGGTGATCCGCGCAAGCTCTCAGTTACCTCCTGGAGCGGGACGGTGGAAGCGAAGGCCCAGGACATAACCCTGGCCGATTTTGTGATCGGCCAGCACCATTTGAAGAACCTGCGTCTTCCGGCCGTGGACCTTTCCGCTATCGGCCAAGCCTGTGGAAAGCGGATTGACGGCGTTCTGGGCGTGGATCTACTTACCCGGCTAGGGGCCACTCTCGACATCAAAAACCATACTGCCCAACTGCCTCCTGATGACACCGCTCTCGAGGCGCGCGTGGCCGAATTGGAAGAGCAGTTGAGCGACTGCGGACTGGCCTTTAACAGCGCAGACGAGAAAACCTTCGCCGATTGTCTGGACCCACAAATCGTCACCTTTACCGTGGGCGGAGATTTTTACGGGCGCGATGCCATCATGGAATACTATCGCAACCTGTATTTCAACCAGCATCCGCCCGCGCAAGTTTCTCTGGTTCCGCGCGCGCACCATCTGATCGGCGATGCAATCTGGATGGAATATGATCTCAAGATCAACCTCCACGGACAGACCGTGCTGGCTCGAGGAACGGCCCTTTGCCGGAAGAGCGAAGGAAAATGGCGTATCGTCCACATGAACCACTCCGCGCCTCCGGCAGATATGCAACAAGCGCAAAAATGAAATTTATACATCGCCTCACCGTTCGCTGGGCTGAGGCCCAATAAACCTATGGCGAGAAACATAAAGAAAATGCTGCGACGTCTGAACCTCTATCCGCCGTTTCTCGGCGCCGGCATACGAGTGCGGCGCATCTCTGAGGACTTTCGGACCATCGACGTCGAGATGCCACTACGGTTCTGGAACAGGAATTATGTAGGCACCCATTTTGGCGGGTCGCTCTACTCCATGTGCGATCCATTCTTTATGGTCATGCTGATCGAGAACCTGGGGCCGGACTACATTGTCTGGGACAAGGCCGCCACCATCCGCTTTAAGAAGCCGGGCAAAGGCGTGATGAAGGCAACATTCAATTTGCCGCCGGAGAAAATAGAGGAGATCAGGAGCCAGGCCGATTTCCAGGCAAAAGTTGAACCGCAGTTTCAGGTAGTGGTCACCGATGCTGAAGGCAACGTGGTGGCTGAAGTGGACAAACTTCTATACGTAAAGAAGAAAGTCAAAGAGGCAAAGAAATAAAGCTCGCTTTTCGATCCACTAATTAGCGATCCCATGTGCCATGCGTGCTTCCGCCAGACGATCAGCCGCTAGGTACGTGGAGACTTTCTCCCGTTCCGCTGTGGCAAAAATCTTCAGCAGAGTGCCGTAAATCGCGTCAATCTTCTCCACCGTACGGGGGACGTCCCAACCCAACATCTCAATGCAGCAGCCATGAATTACGCCGCCGGCGTTGACGGCGTAATCAGGCGCGTAGAGAATCCCGCGCTGCTGGAGCAGATCGCCATGGCGAGGCTCCAACAACTGGTTGTTGGCTCCGCCGTTCACCACTTCAACCCGGAGTTTCGGGATGGTCTGATCGTTCAGAATGCCACCCAGGGCACAGGGCGCAAAGATCTCCGCCTGCACCGAATAAATGTCTTCCGGCGCAACGGAAGTAGCATGATACTCCGTCACCACGCGCTTGACCTTCTCCGGATCTACATCCGTGACCACAAGTTTGGCGCCGACTTCTGTCAGCTCGCCTGCCAGATAGTATCCAACATGACCGCTCCCCTGGATGGCCACGGTCTTGCCAGAAAGATCATCGCTGCCCCACCGATGCTTGGCTGCGGCCTGCATGGCGCGGAAGACGCCGCGTGCCGTGTGCGGTGAAGGATCGCCCGAGCGATTTTGCAGACCAGCGACATAACTGGTTTCCTTGAGGATGTACTCCATGTCAACTGGGCTGGTACCGACATCTTCCGCCGTGATGTATTTGCCGGCAAAGGTGTTCACCATGCGTCCGTGGGCCCGAAAGAGCTGCTCCCGGTCTTTGACGTTGCTGTCCCGTAGGATGATGGATTTGCCGCCACCGCAGGGTAAGTCTGCCAGCGCATTTTTGTACGTCATACCGCGGGCCAGACGAAGCGCGTCGGTGATCGCTTCATCTTCATTTTTGTAACTCCAGAAGCGGGTCCCGCCAACCGATGGTCCCAGGGCCGTACTGTGAATCACTACGATTCCGTGGTAACCGGCCGACTCCTCAATTCCGGTGGCCACACGTTCATATCCAGGCACAATTCTGTCCTTGATTTCCATACGGGTTCCTTCAGCTGGGCGGATGAGTACCTTTGAATTTACCAGATTGTTGAGTCGAAGAAGAAGATGCTGTCTTATACAATCGTTCTGCTTATGCAAAACTCCTTTTCCTGGACAGCCCGGCAGCTGGCTCTCATCTCTTTATCTTTTTCGGTTCTTGTGCCCCTATTTGCTTTGGGGCAGCAGGTCGACCCAAGCCTCTACAGTGGTCTGCGCTGGCGGATGATTGGCCCTTTTCGCGGTGGGCGTACGATCGCCGTCAGCGGCGTTGAGGGTCAACCCAACGTCTACTACTTTGGCAGCGTCGGCGGCGGGGCGTGGAAGACCGTCAACAGCGGCGTGACCTGGGAGCCGGTTTTTGACGGCCAATCGATTGGCTCGGTCGGGGCGCTGACTGTTGCCCAGTCAAATCCAAATATCATTTACGTAGGAACAGGCGAGGCTGATTTCCGCTCTGATCTCACTTACGGGAACGGAATCTATAAATCCTCAGATGGCGGCAAGACGTGGAGCAACATCGGGCTACGTGACACTCGGCATATCAGCCGCATAGCGGTTGATCCACGCAACCCTGATGTGGTGCTGGTTGCGGCCATTGGCCATGCTTATGGTCCTAATCCGGAGCGCGGCGTCTTTCGCTCAACCGATGGTGGAACAACATGGCAAAAGGTCCTATACAAGGATGAAAACATCGGTGCAATCGACATCAGGCTCGATCCCGAAAATCCACAAACAGTCTACGCAGCCCTGCTGCACGACCAGCGCCCGCCCTGGAGCGTCTATCCACCTACCACTACTTCAGGGGCCATTTACAAATCCACAGATGGTGGCGTGACCTGGAACCAGATCGCCGGTGGCGGCTTGCCCGCTGGAGATTGGGGACGCGTAGGTCTGGCCGTGGCTCGTGGCACCAACGGACATCGAGTTTATGCACTGATCGACGTAAAGGATGGCGGCCTGTTTCGCTCTGACGATGGCGGGCAGACATGGGCGCGTGTTGGCATCGATCCGCGAATCATCGGCCGCGCATGGTACTTCGGCGAAATCTACGTTGATCCCAAGAACGCTGACACTATTTATGCGCCTAACGTCGCACTCTATCGTTCTACGAACGGCGGAAAAACGTTTGTTGCCATCAAAGGCGCTCCGGGCGGAGATGACTATCACGCCTTGTGGGTTGATCCGGCAAACTCGCAGCGCATGATCTCCGGCAGCGACCAGGGCGCCGGCGTCAGCGTGGACGGCGGAAAGACCTGGAGCAGCTGGTACAACCAGCCCACGGCACAGATGTATCACGTGGCCGTCGACAACCAGTTTCCTTACCATGTCTACGGAGCGCAGCAGGACAGCGGCACCGTCGATACCACGAGCCGCAGCAATGATGGCTCGATCACATTCCGCGACTGGCACCCTATTGGAGCTGGGGAGAGCGGCTATATCATACCGGACCCGTCCGATCCCAGCATCGTATACGGCGGTGGAACCTACGGCGAACTGTTTCGTTATGATAAGCGCACCGGGCAATCGCAGATCATAGCGCCGGACGCGGTCCGCAGCTTTGGCGAACTTCATCCCGAACACCGATTCACTTGGACATCACCTCTGGTGTTCTCTCCACAGGACCCGCACGTACTTTACTTTGGTTCGCAGAACGTTCTCAGGAGCAGCAACCAGGGTAATAGCTGGGAAAAGATCAGCCCTGACCTTACGGGCACTGATCCTGCTGCGTCGCAGGAAGGTCCAAGTACTGCGGAGAATGCCAAGGCCCGAGGCCACGGCGTTGTGTACACCATTGCGCCTTCCCCGTTGGCCACAGGGCAGATTTGGGTGGGCACAGACACTGGGTTAGTCCAATTGACGGCCGATGGCGGCAAGAACTGGAAGAACGTAACGCCGCCAGGACTTTCTGACTGGAGCAAGATCAGCATCATTGACGCGTCATATTTTGATGCTGGAACGGCCTATGCGGCAGTCGACCGCCATCGGCTTGATGACGCCAGTCCGCACATCTATCGTACGCATGATTTCGGCAGGAACTGGACCAGAATCGGCGATGGTATTCCCGTAGGCGCGTACGTCCGCGCCGTGCGTGAAGACCCGGTGCGCAAAGGGCTGCTCTTTGCCGGGACAGAATTGGGTGTCTACTTCTCTCTGAACGATGGCGATTCCTGGCAACCGCTCCAGCTCAACCTGCCCATTTCACCAGTACACGATCTGGTAATTAAAAACAACGACCTGGTGGTGGCGACGCATGGGCGTTCATTCTGGGTCCTTGATGACATCTCGCCCCTACGCCAGATCGACGCAAAAATAGCTGCCGCACCGGCTAATCTGTTCGTGCCGGCAAAAGCGATGCGCATCCGCGCCAGCACCAACCATGACACACCCTTGCCTCCGGAAGAACCTGCGGGAGAGAATCCGCCGCCGGGCGCGATCTTCTACTATTACTTGAAGTCTCCGGCTCAGGGTGAAGTAAAACTTGAAGTGCTGGATAACCACGGTCAGGTTGTCCGCGCGTATTCCAGCCACGATGAGCCTGTTCATCCGTCAACACCGCCGCCAATCGCCGCATACTGGTTCAGGCCGGAAGAACCACTCTCCGAGGCGGCGGGGATGCACCGCTTAATCTGGGACTTGCGTTACTCCCTTGCGTCTGTGCCTTCCTCTGGATACGGCATGGCAACCGTCTACGGACGCGATGTTCCGCGTGAACCAGAGGGGCCGCAGGCGCTTCCTGGCGAATACCAGCTCCGACTCACCGTCGGAGGCCACAGCTACACACAGGCTTTCAAGCTGACAATGGATCCTCGAGTGAAAACTTCGCCGCAGGACCTGGAAAAGCAGTTCGCTCTGGAAATGAAGCTGTTCGTGGCCATGCAGCAAAGCCAGCAAGCGATTGGCGAGATCAAGAAGTTTTACGCGAAAGGCAGTCCGACCCAGGCCGAGTTGAACGTGAATGAAGCATTGGCGCAGATTGAGCCGTCGAGTGATGCAGCTGCGCCTGCCGGCCGGCGAAGACCCAGAGGTCCCACCCTCTCTGGGCTTAACGGAACCATGGCCCAACTCCTGGTCACAGTTGATAGCGCCGATACCGCTCCAACAAATCAAGAGACCGAAGCGGCCGACAAAGTTCTATCGCAAGTGCAAGCGCTGCTCAAACAATGGGAGGGTTTGAAACCAAAATAAATATGCAGACAGCAGATGTAATCATCATCGGAGGCGGCATCGTTGGTTCGAGCATTGCCTGGCACCTGACCACGGCGGGCCACAAGAACGTGCTGGTCATTGAACGGGAGACGGCTCAGGGCAAAGGGTCTACAGGCAAAAGCATGGGCGGAGTGCGCGCTCAATTCTCGACGCCTGTGAATATCCAGATGTCGCTGCATTCGATTCCCTTCTATGCCAGCTTTGAAGACGCCCTCGGCCATCCTTCCGGTTATCGGGCACAGGGGTATCTTTTTCTGGCGACGAAGGAATCGCATCTCGCCTATCTGCGCTCGAATCTTGAACGGCAAACTGTCCTGGGTCTGAAGACGGCGCATTTGTTGCCAGCTGAAGATATCATCCGGCTCCTACCGCAGCTTCGCTCGGATGACATCCTGGGAGGCAGCTTCTGCTCCACCGACGGCTTCGTAGACCCTTACAGCGTTATGACAGGTTTTATGGCGCGCGCTTCTGAACAAGGCACAACGCTTTGGAAAAATACTGAGGTCACCGGAATCAGCAAAGATAGCCAGGGCATTAGCGGCGTGGAGACCAGCCGCGGACACGTCGCCACGCGCACTGTGGTTAACGCCGCGGGCGCATGGTCAGCTCAAATAGCGAAGTTCGCTGGGGTGGAATTGCCGGTCGAGCCGCTGCGTAGAATGCTGGTTCCCTCAGAGCCATGCAATGACTTTCCGCACACGTCACCAATGGTGATTGACATGAGCAATGGGTTCCACTTTCGTCCGGAAGGCCTTGGGTTCCTTCTGGCCTGGAACGATCCGGAAGAGACGCCAGGCTTCAAGACCGACTTTGAACCGGCGTTCCTTGAGAAGGTGCTTGTCCGCGCCGCCGACCGCGTGCCTGCGTTTGAGAACCTTGCTGTCAACCCCAAGCGCGCCTGGGCGGGACTCTATGAGATGACACCGGACCATCATTGCATTCTGGGCCCCGTATCAGACGTTCCCGGATTCTTTCTGGCCAATGGCTTCAGCGGACACGGCGTGATGCACTCTCCCGCGACAGGCAAAATCCTTGCTGACTTGATTTTGACGGGAAAAACCAGTGTGGTGGACGATGTCTCAGTTTTGAGCCTTGAACGCTTTGCCCAGGGCAAACTGCTGCATGAAACAGCGTTGCTGTGAATCCAACCTGCGGGAATAGGCTGGGAAAGTGACTGATGTTTATGCTTCGGGCAAAACTGCGTCAAGCTTGTGCACAGCTTCTTTGAGAGAGCTTAGCCCTGTGAACTCCGCGGTGCTTACACTCAGTTCAGCCGCCAGATGAGTTGCTAACCGTGTAGTCACGCGAATGCGTTCTTCTGTGAGCATGACCTGTAAGGTCTGTGGATCACCCTCCAGCCAGTTCTGTACCTGCCAGCCAGTGCTGCGGACCCTATTTACAGCATCGCGAAACTCAGTCAGCACTCTCTGGTCAACCATGCCGGCGCTTAAGAGCTGCTCCATCCGATTCAGTTCGCTCGTAATGCGCGCGACCTGATCAGATACTTGTTTGTTGAACGCCTTGTCCGCTTCGTTGATCAGTGCTTCCGTCATTTCTACCCTGAAAGTGCATGTACTTAACACATGCAGAGTAGTACACCTCTGGATTTCGCGAAAGTAACCTTGGTACCCTCTTATCTTCAAGCGAATTCTGCCCGGTTTTGGAGCTAAGGACCAGGCGCAAGGAAGCCAAAATCGGAAAACCACGATGTCAAATAACTCATCTGGGTCTATTTTTATTGATTTAGAATTTATTAATGAAATCTAATACCTATGCAAAATAACCCTTAGGTTTTGCACTAAGTTAAGCACTATCCCTGCTTGGCTTTCTAATTGACAAGTCGTACCTTGCCTAGCTACTATCGCACCCCATTAAATGATTAGAGGTTATTAGAAACGGGTTGGCCTGGAGGGTTGTATGAATCGTGGTTCCCGCGTCGCTGGATTGTGCCTTCTATTAGTGGTGCTTGCTTCCTCTGCTTTGAACCAGACCATCACCGCGTCTCTTCACGGCCGAGTGTCTGACAAATCAGGCGCCGTGCTGCCTCAAGCCACGATCTCCGCCGTGAACACTGAAACAGGCCTTATCCGTTCTGCCACCGCGAACGACACCGGGGACTATGAGATCACGCAGCTTCCAGTGGGCAGTTACAAGATCACGACCACGGCGTCCCGGTTTCAGCAGCAGACCAGCTCCGTGCAATTGGTGATTGGCCAAACCGCAACATTGGATTTTTCCCTTTCGCCTGGCGAGGTAAAGGAAGAGGTGACCGTCACAGCGGAAGTGCCGTTGATTGAAACAACGCGCACCTCGGTAGACTCGGTGGTGGGCGAGCATCAGATTCAAAATCTGCCGGTGAATGGGCGTCAGTTCATCGACTTCGCTCTGCTGGCTCCGGGCGTGATTGTGGGGGACACCACATCCGGGAGCACAGACGTAATCATTGAACCGGTGACCAAGCTTTCCTTTGCCGGACAGAACATTCATTACAACTTCATCGCCGTGGATGGGGCTGACAATATCTCCACTGCCTCCGGTGTCCAGAAGACAACTCCATCGCAAGAAGCCGTCCGCGAGTTTCGTGTCATCAACAACACCTACAGCGTGCAGGCAGGACGCGCCGTTGGCGGCATTGTAAATATTATTACCAAGAGCGGAAGCAACGACCTGCATGGCAGCGTTTACGAATATTTTCGCAATGACGCGCTTGACGCCAAAAGCCCGCTGGCGGCACCCGACCTGAACAAGCTGCGGCAGAACCAGTTTGGGTTTACTCTGAGCGGTCCCATCAGAAAGGACCGTACGTTCTTTTTCGGCAACTATGAAGGCCAGCGCCGGAGTGAAAACCCGTTTTATAACTCCGTGATCTTGAATAATCTCGCCAGCATCAATCAATTCAAGACAAGTTTTGGACTGCCAACGGAACAGCTCGCGGTGACGCGAAGCAGCGACTATGACAATGCGCTGTTCAAGCTTGATCATTCATTCACCGAACATGAATATGGTTTTGTCCGCTACTTCTTTAACGATGGGCGGCTGACTAACGTCTCGCCGCTGAATGACGGCTTTGATCTTCCTTCAGGGTTCAAAGACAACTTCCTTCGCGACCAGTCGCTGGTCGCAAGCCTGAGTTCGGTTTTCACCGCTCATCTCGTGAATGAAATCCGCGGCCAATATGCACACCGAACATTTGACTTTCCCACGGACACCACCCAGCCGCATCTGGAAGTCCTGAATACCTTCACGGCCGGCGTGAACCGTGGCAATCCGGATTATTATCAGGAAAGTCGTGAAGAACTCTCCGACAATGTCACCTGGGAGTTAGGCAGGCATTCGGTTGGCTTTGGGGGCGACTTCAGCCACGTTGACACGTTAGAGTCCTTTCCGTTGTTCTATCCCTTTGAAGCTGATTTCGGCTGTCTGTTCACCAGCCAGTGTCCTTTCAGTTTGCAGGCAGGGGCTCCCCAGGTGATCTTCTTTGAACGTTTCAAGTCGCCGACCTTTACTGAACCCTCTTTCAATCCTTCGATATTTCAAGGACAGCGCGTCCCCAGCGCAATCCGTAAGCAGGCGCAGGGAGATATTGGACATACGTATGGTGGTCTGTATTTACAGGACCACTGGCGCGCCACGAAAGCGCTGTCTCTGAACTACGGCCTGCGCTATCAGTTTGAGACGTTTCCTGCCCAGGTATTGAATAATCAGGCCGCAGAATTCGACCCTCGCGCCGGCTTTGCCTACAGTTTCGGGACGAAGTACAACATCGTCTTGCGTGGCGGTGGTGGGATCTTCCACGGCGTTATTCCCATGCCCTTGCTGGCATGCCAGCAGCCTTCCTGCGGTGGAACCGCTGGACCGTATCCCGGACGCCCTCAGGAGAACGCGCTCAATTCCACCACGCGTTTGTTTGCTTTTGCCAGCGCACCGAACATCACTTCTATCGCGCTTACAGACCTGCTTGCCGGATCGTATCCAGACGCTGCTCCTCTGGGCTTCTGTCCGGGTGGGACGGTCTCCGGATGCGGCTTCTTTGGTGACTCAGTCATCGCCCGTTTCGACAAGAACCACCAGGCGCCGTACGGAATCCAAACCAGCCTCGGCCTCGAATTTCAGCCCACCAGCGACTCGGCCCTGGACATCAGCTATCTGCGTTCGAAAGGCGTGCATCTTGGCAGCTTTTTCAATGTGAACCAGCCCGACCCCAGCGCACAAGTCACGGTCCACAATTCTCAAGGGACGGCTGGGGCCAAGAACACGTACTTTGCCGCCCCCGGTATTCCCGGATCGCGCAGCGGAGCGCCTGGGTTCCCCGTACTTTACGCCGTCTACTTTGAAGCGGCCTCGCGATGGAACTCAGAATGGAACGGCCTGCTGATCAACTTTAATAAGCGCACAAGCCATCACTTCAGCATGGGCGTGAGCTATACGTATTCCAAGGGTATTGATGACGGGCCGAATCCAAGCTTTGTGCTTATTCCGCAGGACAGCCAGAACCTGAAAGCCGAGCGCGCTGTCTCCGCGGACGACATCCCGCAACGTCTGGTCTTGAATGCCACTGTTGACGGCCCCACGCATCGGAATGCATGGATAAACGATTTCCACTTGTCGACCATCGTGTCAATCCAGTCGCCTAATCGCTTCACCAAGTTTGCCGGCTTTGACGCCAATGGCGACATCTTCGGCAACAATGATCGCGTTGGCATTGAACCGCGCAACACTTTCAAAGGCGACAGCTATCAGACCGTTGACCTGCGTGTTTCCCGCATGTTCAAAGCAGGGGACCGCTTCAGCTTTGAGACCATCGCTGAAGCCTTCAATCTGTTCAACACTGTGAATATCAAATATTTCAATACAGTTTACGGCGCAGCAGATTTTTGTCCGTTTAATCCAACGGCACAAGGGTGTTCGCCGGCACAGCGTTTTATTGAAGGCTCACCCAACCCCGCGTATGGGACTCCGCGAGCGGTGTATAACCCGCGCCAGATACAGTTAGCGCTGCGGCTGAGTTTTTGAGCTGGGCCACTGAGGCGCTCTTTGCGAATCAGGCTTGGGAGGAATGACTCTCTCATCGACGCTACCGTTGTACTCTCTTCCCTACTTCCTGGGCAGAATCATAGATTCTCTCCGCAGCCTCGACCGCAGTGAGGATCACTTTTTCGTCGGAGAGATGAATCGGGTTCCTGCTGGAAAGCAAAATGCTGGCCATCATCGCTATGAGCTGTGACTTGTCCATGTTTTCTCGCTCCCGCCCCAAGGGGACGGAGACATCTTAACTCATGGGTCAGGGTGCGGTTGATTGTGAGTCGTTTAAGCGGATTGTGCTTTGACAATTGCAGGCGCAAAAAATCACGGCCCCGGATGAATAACCAGGGCCGTTTGTTCTTGATATCGATCAATATCGATCAAGTACCCTTGCAACGGTGTGTTTCATCTTGCTTGTGAAACCGGCATGGTAACGGGCTGATTAAGCGCAAATTCCAGCAGTGTTTCACTGGGTACATGAACCTGCTCACCCTTGGTTGCTACCTGGACCGCGGTGCCCGCCCCAGCGCCTACACCAGCCCCAACTGCCGCGCCTTTACCACCGCCCACGATCGCCCCAATCACGGCTCCCACTGCTGCGCCGCCGCCAACTTTCTTGGCCGTGTTCGCACCTCGGGACTTGCCTGAGAGTTCATAGTCGCCCGTGGTCAGCGGCACGGTCTGGCCGTTGATGACAATCCCTGTCAATGAAAGTTTAAGTTGGGAGCGGCCCGCCATGTGTCCGGCTTCCCTCGCGTCGTCCAGGCGTCCGTAAACGTTGGCGCCCCTGGGTGCGACAAGAATATCGTTCACGTAAAGCGGTTCGTCCAGCGTGGCGGCGAACTTATCGCCTACGCGGTTTCTGTCCGAGTCAACGGGGTCAATAGTGCGAACGGTCAGCCGGGTACCCATCGGGACAGTGACAGTGCTCCCCGTATATTGGGGCGAAGGCAAAGGAGTTGGCGTTGGTGTTGGGCGTATTGGTGTCGGCTCGTAGGTCTGCTCTTCGCGCGCGCGCCTATCGTTGTCAGCAGGACGGTCAGAATTGCGACGGTCGTTGTCAGTGTCCCGACTGTAATTGTCAGAGCTACGACGGTCGTTCCTGGGAGCAAAACCCGAGTCATCTCGTGCTCCCCGCGTATCCTGGGAATCAAACCTCAGAGACGCCACATCTTCCACAGCGTACTGCTGCACCGTTGAGCCGACGCGAAAACTGATCTGGTCTTCTGACCCGCCTGCGTATACCCCTTTAATCACGCTGCCATTCTTCAAGGTCAGAGTGTCAGACCAGGCCGCTGAAGTACACAGACAAAATAGAAGTATTAGAATTCGCCCTTGTAATTGCTTCATGACTTCCTCCTTATCGACCGGACCTTCTGATGAAGTCTATCCTGAGTTGACTGGGTGCTATCTATGAGATGCGGGAAATTGAAGCTGAGTTGCCGAAGTGGTGACGAGTCACTCCGCAGTTAAGCCTTTCCTCTTGACAGTCACTCCGCCATTCAACAAGGGCCACGATTCGTCCCGCAAAATCGCGCTGTTGATCCACGTATACCGGGGCTTATATGCAATAACGTCAGCCGTGCGCTTCTCCCCGATCAACTCACGGTCAGCCCGAATTTCCAGATAACAATCCACCAGATGACCGTAGGTGCTGTACTCAGTCTCGGCAGCGTCGGGGAGTCCCGACCGGGACTCGCGGATACAATTCTCTTAGTTGGCGAACAGCCCTCTGCATCTCATTTGGATGGTCCCACAACCACCAGTGCAACTGCTCATGCACGAAGGTGGACAACATTTCGTCCTCCGATCCGTACGAACAGCACGTTCATAGTGAGTACGGGAAAAGCGTGGTTCATCGCGCCTTGTTCAAAGACCACGCGGCGCGTAAGGGTGTATTTACTGAGGTCATATTTCTTCAGGATGTCTTTGAGCTGCGCTGGCCTGGCGTTTCACGTAGATTGTGATTGGCGGTTTGAATGTCAACGGGATCGGTGGCCAACGCCGCGGAGATAAGCAACAGCGCAATGATGAAAATCCGCAACAATCTTTTTGCTCGATTTCGGAGTGAAATAAACATCTTTTGAGCGCGTTCCTTGATTGCTGTATCCCGATAGGCTGCGCGCGGTGGAAACACGGCCTTTAACGGCCCGTGAGCAAAGATCTTGACAATAAATTTGCGCTTTAGATTCTCTGTTGAGCCAACAAAAGGGGTACAACTAAAACTCGGCCTTACTTAAAGATACGGAGCGGTCAAAAGAAAAACGCCGCGCTCGCTTGACAGAAACTCTCAAGATAGCGCGGCGTTAACTCTCGTTTGACTCAAGGGCGCAACTTAGAACCTGAAGTTCAATCCGCCTTGAACGGTGTTGACGACTGTTTCCCCAAAGGTATAGGCAACCTGGAATGGGGGAAGAAGCGGGTTCGCCTGAACAGTTTGACGGCTCCTGCCGAGATTGTAGTGCAAATATTCAAGCCTCACACTCCATCTTCTGGCGAGGGCGAGTTCGGCGCCAGCACCGCCAACGTAGCCCGTTTTCTTGGTAGCCTGAGATGCTTGATATATGGTGGTTCCTACCGGACGAAAGTTTGTGATTGCGAAGTCTTCCGTCTCGCCGAAAGCTAGACCACCCGTCCCGTAGACGAGCAACCGTGGAATCAGAGAAAAGCCCACTCTTGGCCGAATGGATCCGATCCAGCGGGTGTGCTCGCTTGTGGAGACGAATCCTGCTCCAGGGAATTTGGTATTGTCGTTCTGAATAATGGGAGTAATTGTTCTTGTTCCTGACATTGCCGTCCAGGACGTTTCAACTTCAGCGCCAAGCAAGAAATGTCCCTGATGGTAGTTGACGCCAAATTGCACTCCGCCGAGAGACCCACTGGGATGACTGGTTAGTGTTTGCGGCAGCAGGTTAACAAATGTCGCAGCGCTAGGCAGGGGCTCAAACCGCGTGTCCGAGTGTCCATTTCCATGTCCGAAATGGATCCCAATATAGAAGCCAGTCCAGTTGTACGATGCAGGCGCCATTGCGGGCGGGGTATGCAACAGCGCCGCTGATGCAGTGGGGGCAGGTGCTGGAGCAGGCATGTTCAACGCAGCTAATACAACATCTTTTTTGTCCGAAGCTTGCGGCACGGTCTTCCGATCCGTTTTCTCTTCGACCGCTTGTTGGCCATAGGCATAGGCAGAGCCAGTGATCATCGTTGCGAACGCACCAAGGACCAGCCAGCCGAAAAATCCTTTGAAGCTCTTGTCAATACGCATAATTGTCCTAAAATCTCCCTTTTCTGGGTATTTGGGGTAAGTTCCTTTATCAGGGGTAATTCCTTAACGATAGTGGCAAATTGCCCGATTTTGTTACAACCTTTCATCACCAAGCACTGCTCATGACTCCCGCTCGATGCCGCTGTTAGGCCAAAGGGCCAGAAAAACGCCGCGCTTGCGCGCAGCCTGGCGCGACAGGATAGCGAATTGATACTGATCTGGGTTAAGCAGGTCAGAACCTGAAATTCGCACCAAAATCAACAATATCGGCCATGGTGGTGCCAAATCTGTACCCAACTTGGAGTGGTGGAGCGAGCGGAATCGCATTGACAGTTTTGGCGTCAGTACCGAGATTATGGCGCATAAATTCCCCACGCACACTTATTCTCTTGGTGACACCGAATTCTGCCCCAACACCGCCAATCCAACCCTTTTTCACACGGTCCACGAACACTGGATATTGCGCGGTGACGGTCGGACGAAGGTCTGTCGTAGCGAACTCACTCACATGGGCAAAAGCCAGTCCGCCAGTACCGTAGATGAGCAGCCGTGGAAGCACGGTGTAGCCCAGACGCGGACGTAGCGATGCAATCCAGTCTATGTCCTGGTTTGATGCGAGAAATCCTGCACCCGGAAGCGCAGTACCGTTGTTCCGGATGATGGGGGTAATCAACTTGCTTCCGCTCATTCCAGATGCCGAAATGTCAAGCTCTCCGCCGATGACGATGTGTCCGTGTTGGAAGTTGAAACCAACTTGTCCGCCGCCAATAGTTCCGTCCGGATCAGCAGCTACAAGCACGGGTGCCAGATTGACAAATGCCGCGGCGGTAGGCAAAGGATTAAAGGCTGCGTCGGCTGCGCCACCCCCATGTCCAATGTGTACACCGATATAGAAGCCCGTCCACCTGTACGAACCGGAGGCCATTGATGGTGGCATGTATATCGGTGCAGCGGATGTAGCTGCAGATGCTGGGACAGGCTTGGCAAGTGCAACTAGGACAGCGTCTTTGCCCAAAGACGGTTGCACTACTTTCTGTTCAGATTTTTCTTCAACCGCTTGTTGGCCAGAGGCAGTGACAGATCCACTCACGGTCATTGCTAGAGCTCCCAAGGCTAGCCAACCGGAGAACCCTTTGAAATTCTTGTAAATACGCATGGTTTTTCCTAAACTCCCTTTCCTGGTTGTTTTGTTTTGGTGTAGTTCCTGATGCAGATTTCCGACTTGGTTACAAAGTTTGCCTAGTAGGCCAACGATGAATCAATTCTCGATGGGGCCCTATACCGCTCCAAGTTAAAAAATAAGATATTTATTTACAACAGTTTACATGAAAAAAATGATTTGTAAAGAAATATAATTAGCTCCGATAGAGAACTCCAGCTCTACATGGAATCTGGTAGGTTGATTCCTTTTTGCCTCAGCCGCTGCGGGGACGTAAAAAAAGTGAAGGTTTGAGATTGGCTTCGAGCCGTAAATCAACGAACCGGGAAGTTAAGAATGGTAAAGCGGGTTGTCTACGCCAAAGAATCCATTAGACTTCCCAGTTGCAAAATCGAGGTTGGAGGTTCGACAGATGCACAAGTTATTTCGACACGTTCTGCCACTGTTGTTCGCGGTTACCGGATCCGCATGGTTTGCGCCAGCCTTGCGCGCCCAGGCAGACCATGCCACCCTGCAAGGCTACCAGAAAGCACCACAGCCGATTCATGACATTTTGGACGGACCTGCAACGCCATTGGTTTTGGTCAGCCCCAAGTCAGACCAACTCTTGATCGTTGATCGACTACCCTATCCGCCGATTACAGATATGGCGCAGCCCATGCTGCGCTTAGCTGGGCTGCGCATTAATCCAACAACCAACGGCAGACACCATCCGGCGCGGTTGACCGGAATGGGCCTGGTGAAGGTTGCCACCGGGAAAGTGCGCAAGGTAACTGGCCTACCAGCAAATGCGCGTCTAGGGGTACCGGAATGGTCGGCGGATGGAAAGCAGTTCGCCTTTACCAACACTAATCCCAATGGAATCGAGCTGTGGATTGGAAATTCGACATCTGCGGCTGCGAACCGCATTGAAAGAATACAAATCAATGCCGTGATGGGCGATAACGCCTTCGGCCAGCCTGGACAAACCATCCCTTTCCGCTGGATGCCCGATGGACACGCGCTGCTGGTGCAAACCGTGCCGTCGGACCGGCGCAACCCCCCGGCAGAAATCAAGGTTCCAGACGGTCCCATCATTCAGGAGAGCGACGGCAAGAAAGCGCCTGTGCACACCTATGAAGATCTGCTGGAAAACGCGCACGATGAAGACTTGTTTGACTACTATGCTTCTGCTCAATTGGTGTTGGTGCACTCACCTCATTCGACACATGTAGGTCCAGTTCGGGCCAGCATCGGTACCGGCGAAACAAAGCTGGGCAAGCCGGCGATTTTCGCCCGCATAGACCCTTCTCCCGATGGTCAACACATTCTAGTGGTACGCATTCATCGCCCTTACTCTTACATTGTCCCGGAGAGTGAGTTTCCACGTGATGTTGAAGTCTGGGACCACTCCGGCAAGCTGGAGTACAAACTGGCCAGCCTGCCGCTGGCGGAGCATGTACCAACTGAGGGTGTCCTTACCGGCCCACGTGATTATTCATGGACAGCTTCTGAACCGGCCACGCTCGTCTGGGCTGAAGCGCTCGACGGAGGCGATCCTAAAAATAAAGCACCGTATCGCGATCGTCTCTTGATGCTCAGCGCGCCCTTCAAAGATCAGCCACAGGAGCTTGTAAAGCTGGAGCAGCGCCTTTCAGCCGGTGGCATGGGAGGTGGACGCGCCGTGGAATGGGGTGAAAGCGGGATCGGGCTGGTGCGCGACTATGATCGTGACCGCCGCTGGCAGCGCGTCTTCATGATTAGCGTGAAGCAACCAGGACAACCACCCAAGATGCTCTGGGAGCGCTCAATTCGCGATCGTTACCGCGATCCCGGTACGCCCCTGATGCGTACTCTGCCCAACGGCAAGCGTGTATTGCAACGGCAGGGCGATTCGATTTTTCTGGTAGGGTCTGGCGCCTCACAAAAAGGCGAGCTCCCTTTCCTGGATCGTTTCGATCTGCAAACGCAGAAAACCCAGCGCATCTTCCAGTGCGACGATGGACAGTATGAGTCCATAGTGGCACTCGCTTCGGATGATGGGACAAGGTTTATCACCCGGCATGAGAGTCCCACCGAACCGCCAAATTACTTTGTGCGTACGGCTGGAAGCCAGGACAAGAAAGCACTGAGCCAATTCCCTGACCCTGCGCCGCAACTGCACGGGATCACCAAACAACTTGTCACTTACAAACGCGCGGACGGCGTTCAGCTCTCTTTCACGCTCTATCTGCCGGCGAACCATAAGTCAGGCGAACGGCTGCCAACCATCGTGTGGGCCTACCCGCTGGAGTTCAATGACGCCGCCACGGCGGGACAGGTTACTGGCTCACCATATCGCTTCACCACTATCAACGGAATTTCTCATCTGTTCCTGGCCACCCAAGGCTATGCCGTACTGGATAACGCAACCATGCCCGTGGTCGGCGACCCGGAAACCATGAACAATACCTACGTGGACCAAATTGTCGCCAGCGCCCAGGCGGCCGTGGATAAAGCGGTAGAGATGGGCGTGACCGATCGGGACCGCGTTGGCGTGGGTGGACACAGCTACGGCGCGTTTATGACGGCAAATCTTCTGGCCCACTCGGACATCTTCCGTGCCGGCGTAGCACGCAGCGGCGCCTATAACCGCACGCTCACACCCTTCGGGTTCCAGAGCGAGCGCCGCTCCATCTGGGAAGCGCCGGAGATGTACATCAAGGTTTCTCCGTTCATGTATGCCGATAAAATCAAGCATCCGATTCTGTTGATCCACGGCATGGCAGATGACAACTCCGGGACCTTCCCGATCCAAAGCGAGCGTATGTATCAGGCCGTGAAAGGCAACGGCGGGATTGTGCGGTACGTGCAGCTTCCGTTTGAACCTCATGGGTACCTGGCACGCGAATCCACAGAGCACACCCTGTGGGAGATGGTGCATTGGTTCGACAAGTGGGTCAAGAACCCACCGCCGACCACGCAGCCCAATACGGCTCGGTCAAGCGCCCAATGAAACTCTTGGACGAGAAGGCAAGGAAACCGGTGAAGGATGAATTGATCATTCCCCCGGCTGCGAAGGCCGATGCAAACGCGATCGAAGTCGTCCGCGTTTGGGTGGCACAGGGCGGACAGCATGTAAGCATCAATGTTGGCGTATGGGAAGACCCTATGGCGTGGGGTATTGTTCTGGCTGACCTGGCTGGCCATCTGGCCAATGCCTACGCCCAGGAAGCCGGATTGGACCGGCAAGAAACTTTGCAGAAGATCAGAGGCCTGTTTAACGTTGAGCTGGACACGCCAACAGATACTCCAAAAGGAAAAATAAGCGACAAGAAACTCAAGAACCACGGCCCTATGTGAAAGGCATTAAAGACCTTAACGAAGTGCTGATAGGAAAATATGAAGGAAGGCCAAAAAAAGTTAAATTCGAATGAAACGCTAAGGCCCTTTTACGCACTACATAACAGGATGAACGGAGAAGTACATTAACTAGCCAGGATGGTGGTGATTGCCAAGGGGGTGTCACCGCCGGCCGGGCAAAAATGTGCAACTTCTTTGCCTCTTCAGAATGAGGGCGCGACAAACCAGCCGCGCCCTCGCCTCTTTATTTCCCTACATTTCCCTGCGCGTGTCACTGAATTTGACAGCCCTTCTTTAAATACGCAAAATCGAAACCTCTTGTGGCAGTCCAGCATCTTCATGATTGAAGGGCAACTTGATTAAATTATGGGATGGTCGGTCACAGGCTGGCTGTTTATTGTAGGCTTGATCTCAGGACGGTTGGTTTACAACTTGTCCTCATGGGTAAAGCCTTGAACCCAAACGTAAGTATTGACCAGATCAGCATCAACACTATTCGTACCCTGTCTATGGATGCGGTGCAACAGGCCAATTCCGGGCACCCGGGAACCCCTATGGCGTTGGCGCCAGTGGCTTATTGCCTATGGCAGCGCCTGTTGCGGTTCGACCCGGAACACCCCATATGGCCCAACCGTGACCGTTTTGTTCTCTCCAATGGACATGCGTCCATGCTGCTCTATTCCCTTCTTCACCTGACCGGCGTGAAGACCGTCAACCCGAACTATGAGACGTTGGGCGAGCTCTCGATCAAGCTGGACGATATCAAGCGTTTCCGCCAGTTGGACAGCAAGTGCCCCGGACATCCTGAGTATCGTTTGATTTCCGGAGTTGAAACCACCACCGGCCCGCTGGGCCAGGGAGTGAGCAACAGCGTCGGCATGGCCATAGCCGAACGCTGGCAGGCGGAATATTTCAACCGTCCGGAGTACCAGCTGTTCGATTACAACGTCTACGCTATTTGCGGCGACGGCGACATGATGGAAGGCGTTTCCAGTGAAGCCGCATCCCTGGCCGGACACCTCAAGCTTTCCAATCTCTGCTGGATTTACGACAACAATCGCATCACCATTGAGGGCACCACTGAATGGGCCTTCACGGAAGATGTGGCCACGCGTTTCATTGGGTACGGCTGGAACGTTACGCGCGTCGGCGACGCCAATGACCTGGATATGCTCATGCGCGCCTTCAACGTTTTTCAAAACTCGCATGACCGGCCTACTCTGATTATTGTTGATAGCCATATCGCCTTCGGCGCGCCCAACAAGCAAGACACCAAAGAAGCCCATGGCGAACCTTTGGGGGAAGATGAGATTCGCCTGGCCAAACGCAATTATGGCTGGCCGGAAGATGCCAAATTTCTTGTTCCTGATGGTGTGCGGGAAAACTTTGCCAACGGGATCGGCAAACGGGGCCGCGATCTTCGCACCGACTGGGAGGCTATGTTTGAGCGATACAAGAGGTACTTCCCCGAACTTGCGGACCATTTGCAAAGTATGCAGCGCCGGGAACTGCCCAAAGGCTGGGACAAAGGCCTGCCGGTCTTCCCTGCCGATCCTAAAGGTCTGGCGAGTCGTGACTCGTCGGCAAAAGTGCTGAATGCGCTGGCCCAGAACGTCCCGTGGCTTATCGGTGGCGCTGCTGATCTGGCTCCTTCCACCAAGACCCGGCTTACGTTTGACGGCGCCGGCGATTTTGAAGCCGGACATTACAACGGCAGGAATTTTCACTTCGGCATACGCGAGCATGCCATGTGCTCCATTCTGAACGGACTTTCTTTAAGCAAAGTCCGGGCCTTCGGCTCCGGCTTTCTGATCTTCAGCGATTATTCGCGCCCTCCCATGCGTCTGGCGGCAATCATGGAGATCCCCGTCATCTATGTGTTTACGCATGATTCCATCGGCGTTGGGGAAGACGGTCCCACGCATCAGCCGGTCGAACAGCTTGCTTCTCTGCGCGCGCTGCCGGGATTCATTGTCCTGCGTCCAGCGGATGCTAACGAAGTGACCGAGGCTTGGCGTGTAATCATGCAACTCAAGCATGAACCAGCGGCGCTGATCCTGAGCCGCCAGGCCCTGCCGACCATCGACCGCGCCAAGTATGCTTCTGCCGCAGGGCTCGCAAAAGGCGCCTATGTGCTGGCCGACGCTCCCGGCGGCAAGCCAGAACTGATCCTTTTGGCCACAGGAAGCGAGGTGTCTTTGTGCCTTTCCGTTTACGAACAGCTCACGGCGGAAGGCCGCAAGGTACGTGTGGTCAGCATGCCGTCATGGGAAATCTTTGAAAAGCAAAACGCGGAATATCGCGAGAGCGTGCTGCCTTCCGCAGTGACGACGCGAATCTCCGTGGAGCAGGCGTCCACATTCGGGTGGACGCGATACGTTGGACAGGCAGGGAAAAACATCGGTATGAAAGCCTTTGGCGCTTCCGCTCCGCTCAAAGAATTGCAAAAGAAATTTGGCTTTACCCCGGACGCAGTGATGGCTGCAGCCAGGGAGCTGTTGCAAGGTAAAGCATGAAGATTACACTTGGTTCAGACCATGCGGGTTTTGTATTGAAGAAGGTCTTGAACGACTATTTAAAACAGTGTGGACATGAGCTCATCGACGTCGGCGCCAATAGCACGCAGCCGGTAGACTATCCTGATTTCGCCGAAGCGCTGGCGTTGAGCCTGCTGCGCGGCGATTCAGAACGTGGCATCCTGATCTGTGGCAGTGGCGTAGGAGCATCGGTGGCGGCCAACAAGATTCCCGGCATACGCGCCGGAATCTGCCATGACGGATATTCCGCCCACCAGGGTGTGGAGCACGATGATATGAATGTGCTGGTCCTGGGTTCACGCGTGATCGGGGAAGAACTGGCCAAAGAGTTATGCACGAGTTTTCTAAACGCGCGTTTTACCCGTGAGGAGCGCCATCAACGCCGCCTCGCCAAAATTGTGAGCATTGAACAACGATATGCCGTTGCCGCGGCCAAGGAGAAACAACCATGAATACTACGAGCGCACTTGAGAACAAGAGCCGCAAGCCAGCCGAAGAGAATCCGCTCGTGCTGCTGCAGAAATTCGGCCAGGCTCCCTGGCTGGACTACATCCGTCGTGACCTGATTACCAGCGGCGAGCTGAAACGACTGATTGACGATGACGGACTATGCGGCATGACCTCAAATCCATCGATCTTTGAAAAGGCCATTGCCGGCAGCCCCGACTATGCCGGTTTGCTGACACAGCTTCATGCCCAGGGCATGAGCGCAGGCGATATCTACGAAAAAGTCGCGATTCGCGACATCCAGGATGCCGCTGACCTTTTCCTTCCACTCTACAAAACCTCGAACCGGCGCGACGGTTATGTGAGTCTGGAAGTTTCACCCACGCTGGCACGCAACACCCAGGGCACCATTGAAGAAGCTCGTCGCCTGTGGAAGAGCGTGGGCCGGGAAAATATCATGATCAAGGTCCCGGGAACTGAGCAAGGAGTGCCCGCGGTCCGCCAGTTGATCAGCGAAGGCATCAACATCAATATCACGCTGCTTTTCGCTCAGGAAGCATACGTCAAGGTCGTGGATGCATACATTGAGGGTCTGGAAGCGCGGCACAAGGCCGGAAACGACATAAGCAAGATGGCCAGCGTGGCCAGCTTCTTTGTTAGCCGCATTGACACCTTGGTTGACTCCATCATTTCCACTCGGCTGAAGACCGTCAGCAATCCGCCGGAAGAAAAAAAACTGCGCGGATTGCTTGGCAAAGTCGCGATAGCGAATGCCAAGCAGGCCTACAAACATTATGGCTCGATCCTTACCAGCGCGCGCTGGACTACCCTGGCCGCTCAGGGAGCCCAAACGCAGTGTCTGCTATGGGCCAGCACCGGCACTAAGAACCCGGCTTATCGCGACGTGCTCTATATCGAAAGCTTGATTGGACCTGACACCGTAAACACCATACCGCCGGCAACCATGGACGCATTTCGCGACCATGGAAAGGTCAGTCGCACCCTTGATGCCGATGTCTCCGCCGCTGACCAGACGATGTCTGATCTGGCAGCGGTTGGCATTTCCATGCAAGAGGTAACGGACAAGCTTTTGGAAGAAGGGATCAAGCTCTTTGACGATGCCTTCACCAAGCTCCTGGCCGCGGTGGATAACAAGAAGGGCGGCGCATGATCGAGTTGCAGGTTCGGAACCTCACCAGTCATCTGCCAGCGCAACTTGACCAGGCCGTTCAAGCAACATTGAAAGACTGGCAGACCGCGGGCAAGATGAGTCGCCTGTGGAAGGGTGACAAGTCTCTCTGGACAAATGACGACGAAGACAAGTGGCTCGGGTGGCTGCACGTCCCTGAGGACCAGCTCGCGCATTTGCAACTGCTCACTGACGCGGCTACCAATGCCGCAAAGGCCGGATTCACCCACGCTCTGCTGCTGGGCATGGGCGGGTCGAGCCTCTGCCCGGAAGTACTCAAGATCACATTTGGCAAGCAGGGAGGCCACCCTGAGTTGCATGTGCTGGATTCAACCGATCCGGCACAAATCAAATCCGTTGAAAGCCAGATTGACATCGCCAAAACACTCTTCATTGTGGCCAGCAAATCTGGTAGTACCCTGGAACCAAATATCTTCAAGCAATACTTCTTTGATCTTGTACAAAAGGCTGTCAGCAAAGAGAACGCCAGCCAGCAGTTTATTGCAATCACCGATCCTGGTTCCAGGATGCAGCAGGTTGCTGAGGGCGATAAGTTCCGCCAGATTTTCTTTGGCTTGCCCAGTATTGGAGGACGCTACTCTGCTCTTTCCAATTTCGGCATGGTTCCCGCAGCGGTGATGGGGCTCGATCTGCGTCGCTTTTTAGAGCGCACATTAGAGATGGTTCGAGCCTGTGGCGCCAACGTTCCAGTCGAGCAGAATCCGGGAGCAATTCTAGGCGTAATTCTGGGCACGCTGGGAAAGCTGGGTCGGAACAAAGTCACGATTCTCACATCGCCTGCGATCCATGATCTCGGCGCATGGCTGGAGCAGTTGCTGGCGGAGAGTACAGGGAAACAAGGCAAAGGTCTGATTCCGGTGGACCGCGAAAGGATTGGAAGCCCTGACGTTTATGGAAACGACCGCATCTTCGTTTATCTGCGTCTGAACAACGGCATTGATGCAACTCAGGAATCTCAAATTGATGCTTTAAGAAATGCTGGCCAACCGGTGGTTAATATTAGTGTTGCTGACATCTATGATGTTGGCCAGGAATTCTTTCGTTGGGAGATTGCCACTGCTGTCGCCGGATCAATTCTGGGAATCAATGCGTTCAATCAACCAGACGTTGAAGCCAGCAAGATTGCGACACGCCAGATCACTGAAGCCTATGAGAAGTCCGGCGCGCTGCCTGCGGAAAATCCAATTTTCGAAGAGGACGGCATCAAGTTATTCACCGATGAGCGAAACGCCACGAATTTGAAGGCTCTGGCTGTTGGCCCGCAGTCTCTGGTAGGACTGCTACGCGCGCATCTCAACCAGCTTGGCGCAGGAGATTACCTGGCGCTGCTGGCCTACATAGAGATGAACGGCCAACACGAAGAACTTCTCCAGAAAATGCGGCATGCCGTACGTGATCGTAAACGCGTTGCGACATGCCTTGGCTTCGGCCCGCGCTTTCTACACTCCACCGGACAGGCATACAAGGGCGGCCCAAATTCCGGGGTCTTCCTGCAAATCACTTGCGATGATGCTGTTGATCTCCCGGTACCAGGACAGAAATATACTTTTGGCGTCGTAAAAGCGGCGCAGGCACGGGGCGATTTCCAGGTACTGGTCGAACGAAAACGGCGCGCTTTGCGTGTGCATCTGCCAGCGGATGTGAAGTCGGGGCTGGAGAAATTAGGCCGAGCGGTAAGTGAAGCGATTTCTGACTGACAATTACAGCGATTTCCTGGTTACGCTCAGAATATCAAAGAGAGGCAAACATGCAACTTGGAATGGTAGGTCTGGGGCGGATGGGCGGCAACATGGTGCGGCGTCTGCTTCGTGGAGGTCATCAATGCGTAGTTTCAGATCTTAGTCCGCAAAACGTGGCCGAACTTGCGGGCGAGGGCGCATCCGGATCCTCTTCCCTGGATGATTTTGTCAGCAAACTAACCAAGCCCCGTGCCGCCTGGATCATGGTTCCCGCCGGTGATCCAACCGAGCAGACCGTTGCGGCCCTGGGTCAGCGCTTTGAAGCAGGCGACATCATTATCGACGGCGGCAACTCTTATTACAAAGATGACGTACGGCGCTCACTGAAGCTGAAGGATCGCGGCATACACTACGTCGACGTCGGCACCAGTGGCGGCGTATGGGGCCTGGACCGCGGTTATTGCATGATGATCGGAGGACCGAAGGAGGCGTTCGACCATCTTGATCCGATCTTTAAGACGCTGGCGCCCGGGCGCGGTGACATCCCACGGACTCCAGGACGCGAAAAACTTGGCGGCACGTCCGAAGAAGGTTATATCCATTGCGGTCCTTCAGGCGCAGGCCATTTCGTCAAGATGGTGCACAACGGAATTGAATACGGGCTGATGCAGGCTTATGCCGAAGGGTTTGATATTTTCCGCAATGCCGCATCGGAGCAGTTAAAGAAAGATTATCGGTATGATCTCAACGTAGCTGACATCGCCGAGGTGTGGCGGCGTGGTAGCGTAGTATCGTCCTGGCTGCTTGACCTGACGGCAATGGCGCTGGCGGAGAATCCTACGCTTTCAGAATACACCGGGTTCGTGCAGGATTCAGGCGAAGGCCGCTGGACGGTTACGGCGGCGCTGGAAGAAGCCGTTCCCGCCGACGTGCTGACCGCTGCGCTCTATACCCGGTTCCGCTCCCGCCAGGAGCACACATTTGCGGAAAAGTTACTAAGTGCGATGCGGCAGAAGTTCGGCGGGCACATTGAATTGACCCAGAAGAAATAAAACGTTTCCCATAATCCGGAGAAATCAGGAATGCCAAGAGTCGAGCGGGATCTGCCAGCCCTGGAACAAAAACCTGCGGAAGCACCACGCCAAACAGGCCCCTGCGTCATGGTCATCTTTGGCGCCACCGGTGACCTGACGGCGCGCAAACTTTTTCCCGCGCTCTATAACCTGGCCAAGAGCAACATGCTTTCGCGCGAGTTTGCTGTCGTTGGCGTGGGCCGTAATGACTATTCCACCGAGCAGTTTCGCCAAGTGATGGGAGAAAAATTGCAGGGCTTTGCCACTGGAACGGTGGAGGCTGAGCTGCGCGACTGGCTGTTGCAACGCGTTTATTACGTTGGTGGAGATTTCAAAGATCCCCAGCTTTATGCCGGTTTGACCAAGTCCTTAACTGAAGTGGATAAGAACCACGATACTCAAGGAAATTATTTTTTCTATTTGGCTACCAGCCCGGTTTTTTTCGGGGATATTGTGGACCGGTTGGGCGCGGCGGACCTGGCCTGTGAAAAGGACGGTCATTGGCGCCGGGTGGTATTTGAGAAACCCTTTGGCGGTGACCTGGAATCAGCCAAGTCGCTGAACCGGCAGGTAAGAAAGACATTGACGGAGGGTCAGATCTTTCGCATCGACCATTACCTGGGAAAAGAAACGGTCCAGAACATCCTGGTATTCCGGTTTAGCAACGGCATCTTCGAACCCGTGTGGAACCGGCGCTACATCGATCACATACAGATCACGGTGGCCGAAACCGTGGGCGTGGAAAAACGCGGCGGCTACTTTGATATGGCTGGCACCCTGCGCGACATGCTGCCCAATCATCTTTTTCAACTTGTCTCGCTGACCACCATGGAACCTCCGATTTCTTTCAGCCCGGATGCGGTCCATGACGAACAATCAAAAATTTTGAAAGCCATCCAGCCATTCGGCGCGGAAGATGTGCTGCACAATGCCGTGCGCGGGCAGTACGGCGACGGAGCAATGAAAAACGAACGCGTACCTGGATATCGCTCTGAGGAAGGCGTTCCACCAGAATCAAAAACAGAAACCTTTGTCGCCCTCAAGCTGATGATCGACAACTGGCGCTGGGCGGACGTGCCAATTTACCTTCGCACCGGAAAGCGCCTGGCAACGCGTCATACGGAAATCGCCATACAGTTTAAGCGCGCGCCTTTTGTCCTTTTTCGCGAGACCACAGTCAACAAACTCGAAGCCAATCAACTGGTCATCCATATCGCTCCCGATGAAGGAATCTCCCTGCGTTTCGGGGCCAAGATCCCCGGCGCGCAGATGAAAGTAGGCTCAGTGGAAATGGACTTTAACTATGCCGACTACTTCGGCACCAGCGCCAATACCGGCTATGAAGTCCTGCTGTATGACGGCATCATGGGCGACCAAACGCTCTATCAGCGCGCGGATATGGTAGAAGCAGGCTGGAGCGTTGTTGATCCCATCCTTGATGTGTGGAAGGCGCTACCGGTGCGCAATTTTCCCAACTACGCCGCGGGCTCATGGGGACCAAAAGAGGCCGATGACATCATCACCCGTGATGGCCGTGCCTGGAGAAGAATTCTGGAATGATTCTGGCAGGAGACATCGGCGGAACCAACAGTAGAATCGCGCTCTTCCGTCAAGAAGCGGGCCGGCTACGCCAGGAGTTGGAGAAAATTTATCCCAGCCGCGAGCACAAGGGCCTTGATGAAATTCTGCGAATTTTTCTGCGGGATACAGGCGCGAAGGTGGAGGCGGCGTGTTTTGGCATTGCCGGTCCGGTATTGCACGGACGAGTCTCCACCTCCAATCTGCCCTGGGTGGTTGATACCTCTGATCTGACGCGGCAACTTGGCATTCGGGCGGTCTGGCTGATCAACGACCTCCTGGCCCATGCTTCCGGTATAGGCGATCTGGAAGCCACCGATTTCACTAACCTGAATTCCTCCGTATCCGCTGAGGGTAACGCTGCGTTAATTGCGGCAGGCACGGGCTTGGGAGAGGCAGGCCTGTATTGGGACGGCACGCAGCACCGTGCTTTTCCCTGTGAGGGCGGCCACTCAGACTTTGCTCCACGTAACGACTCTGAAATCGCCCTGCTTCAGTACCTGCTCAAAAAATTTGGCCGGGTGAGTTATGAACGGGTGCTCTCCGGACCTGGTCTGAAGAATATTTACGATTTTCTCCGCGACTCAGGACTTGAAACCGAGCCGCAATGGCTGCAAGATGAGTTGCGCCAGGCCAATGACCCTGTGGCGGTGATTTCGCGGCACGGCGTGGCGGCCAAGGCCAGAATTTGTGAGCGTGCGCTTGATATGTTTGTCGATGTTTATGGCGCCGAAGCAGGCAATCTGGCCCTCAAACTCATGGCCACCGGTGGCTTGTTCATCAGCGGCGGAATTGCCGCCCACATATTGCCCAAGCTCACGCAACCCGCATTTATGCACGCTTTTGTTGCTAAAGGGCGTCTGCAACCTCTTCTGGAAGCAATTCCCGTAAAAATAATTACGAATGACCAGGTCGGATTGATTGGCTCTGCTCGCTATGCGGCACGAAAATAGCGAGGTCAGGACGGCACAGAATAAGGCAGTTAAGTAATGGCACAAGAACATCAAGCAGCCGAAATCAAAGTTGCCGCCGATAATGCGGCGCTGAACCTTATGGTAGTCGAGGAGTTTTGCCGCTGTGCTAAGGCAACCATCGCTGTGCGTAATCGCTTTTGTGTGGCTTTATCCGGGGGCAACACGCCGCGTGCGGTTTACTCACTGCTTGTAACAAAGAGAGACCTCCTGCCCTGGGACAAGATTTACATCTTTTTCGGCGACGAGCGCCACGTCCCCCCAGAGCACTCTGATAGCAACTACCGCATGGCCAGCGAAGCATTTCTCTCTCGAGTCCCGCTGCCGCAGAAGAATATCTACCGTGTGCACGCCGAGTTGGATGCCAAGGTTGCCGCACAGGAATACGAAGAACAGTTGCGGGAGTTCTTTCAATTGCAGGACATTCGCCTGCAGAACAATGATTGGCCTCAGTTCGACCTGGTTCTTCTGGGGCTGGGCGACGATGGCCACACCGCCTCCTTGTTTCCGGGGAGCCTGGCGCTGGCGGAGAACACGCGCATGGTCGTGGCCAACTGGGTAAAGAAATTCAACGAGTATCGCATCACCCTTACCTTTCCGGTACTTAATCAAGCCGCTGAAGTGATGTTCCTTGTCTCAGGTGAGAGCAAAGCCGAGATTTTGAGGAATGTCCTCAACCTGGACGAAACAAATACGTACCCGGCACAAAGAGTCCAGCCCGTAAACGGCCGCTTGTTATGGTTTTTAGATCAACCGGCCGCCAGGTTGCTCTGATCACGACAACAGCAGCAAACAGAATGAATTACACCCCCCCTCGCCTGACTCAACACTCTTGAGCATTTCACTAGGCATGCGCAGATTCTTATTGCTCAATCAGAGGAGGTGAGCTAAAATTAATAGCGAATAAAAATCGAAGCTACAATTATGCTCACGCTCTTCCCCGATGCCGAATCAAGACCACCCCTGGTGGGTATCGCTCACATGGCGGCTCAAGGCAAGGCCCTTGACCATGGCCATGAAGTTGAGTATTTAACGCTGGCAAATCGGAGCGTGCTGGCCCGCTGTGTCTCCTCTCGTGTGCCCTTTTCCTGGATGATCAATCCCTACCGCGGGTGTGAGTTTGGCTGCAAGTACTGCTTTGCCCGTTATACACACGAGTTCATGGAACTGCGAGACGGGATGGATTTCGAACGCAGGATTTATGTAAAGCAGCACACCGCATGGCTGCTGAGGCAGGAACTTAAGCGCGTGCGCGATGGGCAGAGTATTGCCATTGGGACAGCCACTGATCCTTACCAGCCGGCGGAGCGGAAGTTCGCAATCACCCGCTCCATCATGGAAGAGTTCGCGCGACATGAACGGCTGACTATCGGTTTGGTGACGAAGTCAGACCTGATATTGCGCGATCTGGATCTGCTGCGGGCTGTCGCCGGGAGGAACCGGCTGAGCATCCACATTACGGTGACCACGCTCGATACAGACTTAGCGCGCATTCTGGAACCGCGCGCGCCGCGTCCCGATCTGCGCTTAAAGGCAGTGCAGAAGCTGGTGGAAGCGGGCATCCGCACAGGCGTGAACTGCGCGCCTGTCCTGCCCGGAATTACCGACGATCCCGCGGACCTTGAGAGCGTAGTACGTGCAGCGGCCGCGGCAAGGGCCATGTTCGTTGCCGCAGGCCCATTGTTTCTTAAACCCTGCTCGGCAAAAATCTTTCTGCCTTTTCTGCAGGAACACTTCCCCGATCTGGTCCCGCTCTATCAAGAACGCTATTCAGATCGAGCATTCCTTCCGGTTGAATACCGCCGTCGAGTTTCAACTTTGGTAAAAAAATATTGTTCAAAACACGGGATAGGCGCGCACGACGAGACTCTCAGAGCTCAAGTGGTACCTAAGCGCCGGCTTATTCAACAACTCAATCTATTTGCCGCCGGAAACTAGGGGGTAAGTTCGATTTGATCAGTCAAGACAAGTTCATCCCGGCCCAGGCTGGAAACGTTGCCAACCTTTTTTTGAACAAAACGAAATGCCCCCTTGGTCAGGCAAGGTAAACCAGATCAAGAGCCCTTCGTCTAGCTCGCTCCGCGTAACACATTTGCCGCTAAAAACCCCTTGGGCCCTTTTAAGAGCTCGAACTCCACAGTCTCACCCTCGTTCAGTGTCCGGTAACCGTTTTCCTGGATGGCGGAAAAATGCACAAAAACATCTTCCCCGGTCGAACGTTGTATAAAACCATATCCTTTGGCTCCGTTGAACCACTTTACTGTTCCCTTCTCTTTCACAGACACTACTCCTTTCGCATCAGCTACAGAGTTACGACCTTATTGCATCCCTCAAGACGAAAGAAAGAGGCCGCGTCCTTCGGAAGATTTCCGTCTCCATCAATAAAGGGCTTCGCGCTCTTTTGCTCTGCCAACCCGTCTTTTCAGCAGTTGCGTTTCGCAGCAAGAAACTGAAACTCCGACTTGCCCTTCCGGAGTTTCCTTGAGCGCTAGGCATGATATTCAGTAACTCTGCTTCTTGTAAAGCATTTTGTTTTGCACTTGAACTAAAGGCGCAAGTGTTTACCATAGATGACTTTGGTTCTCCGGCCGCGAGGGTACCTCTCTCGACTCAACCCGATTTCTGTTACGATTCCCGCAGGATTCCATGCAACCCGGTCCAACTTCGTCCGCGACAGAGGCAACTCCAGGCAATACCCCGCCCCCGCAAGCTGGACAGCTTGCGGTGTTACTCAGTCCGTTCAAACACATGTTCGTTCGACGCGGCTTGCCTACGCTGCGCTACCTGACCAAGACGGAGTCGCATACTTTCGCCTTTTCCGTGGCTGCGAACGCCATTCTTTCATTTTTTCCTTTCATGGTCTTGCTCATGTGGTTGATTCGGAATGTCTTCCATTCGCAAGCCATGTTCAACGCTGTGGTGGAACTGCTGCGCGACCACCTGCCCGCCGGGCAGGATTTTGTCATCAAGAATCTCAATGCTCTGGTCAAGACTCGCCAGCGCGTGAAGATGGCTTCGCTTGTTATTTTGCTTATCACGTCCACAGGTGTGTTTCTTCCATTGGAAGTAGCGTTTAACCGCATCTGGGGATTTACTAAAAACCGATCCTATCTGGGAAATCAGATCGTTTCGTTGGTGTTGGCATTTGCCTGCGGAATCCTGGCCCTGGCGTCCGTGGCTTTAGCAGCGGGTAACGAGTTGGGGCTGGCGTTCATTTTGCGTGGAGACCAAAATATCGTATTTCGCGCCACCACGTTTGTCGGGCTTAAGATACTCGCAACCGCGGCCAGCATTGCGATTTTCTTCCTCATTTACTGGGTTCTGCCGAACGGCAAAGTCAAAGCGACAAGTGTTATGCCGGCTGCTGTAGCCATGGGTGTACTTTGGGAGGTGGGTAAATTTCTTTACATCAAAACCCTTCCATGGCTCGATTTCCAGGAGGTGTATGGGCCATTTTTTCTCTCCGTGACTTTGATGTTTTGGGCATTTCTGTCCGGCCTGATGGTTCTGGCGGGCGCCCACCTTTCGTCCGACTTCTTCCCCGATCCGGCTCCTGAGCCGGATGAGGATGATCAGGATGATGACCGACTCGAGTTTACGTAAGCCGTTCGGCATTTGCCTGGTTTGGGCTGCCGATCAGGTCATTTCTCAGCTGAGCCGCGCTGTCCCCTGATTCGTCCGCGGCGAAATTCAGTCGATACAGCTTTGCCCACCCGATATAATCACGGCAGATTGTCTTTCGTTTCCAAAATCACCGGAAAACTGGCCATGGTGCGCGTTGCACCGCAGACCCGTCTGGCTCGCTTTACACTTTACCTGGCTGGGATTGAAGTGGTGCTGCTGCTATTGGAACGGCTATTGCACCTTGCAGGGGCAACCGGAGCAACCGCCTCGCTTCGGGGCTGGCTCAGCTTTCTGGGATGGATCCTGGTTGGGTTGCTTCTGGTCCTGGCGCTGCGCTGGTTCCGCAATCACATTATGTGGAGCGTGCGCAATCGCCTGATTGTGACGTACCTGTTCATCGGCGGCGTACCCATCACACTTGCTGGCATCCTGGCTATTGGCTCCGGCTATCTTGTGGTCAAACAGCTGGCAACATTTCTCGCAGTTTCTGAAATCCAGACACATCAACAACGCCTGAGCGCAGCCAATGCTGCTGCCGCGGAACAAATCGCCCAGCACGCCGGCACCCCGGAACAGATCGTTGCCAGCGACACCGCGTTCCCCGGACGCACTGTCCTCGTCTTTTCCGAACCCTCGGCTCCCCGTTGGCTGAAAGACGGCTTTAGCGGTCTGGTAGCGGATCACGGACAGCTGTATTTACGCGCAGCCAATTCCATACACACGTCCAAAGGCACAGCCATGGTGGTTTCGAGCGTTCCGTTTAACGAGAAACTTCTGGCACGGATCGCCAGCAGGCTGGGATCACTTACTCTATCTGCAAGGGATTTTAATATTCTCACGGAGGACCGCCCCGCACCAAACAACACGTCGTTGACTCCTGTCAGTAGCTCGTTGCTTGCTTCCGGTCGGTCTGCCGAGGTCACCGCCGGGTCCGTAGCGCCTCCGCTGCTCATGCTTGATCGTGACTTTGACTTCGGCGGTCCGATTCAAACGATTGACTGGACAACGGGAGCGTCGCGCTCCAAATTTCTTGCTGGCACGAGCCGGATTTCCACGATTTATTTCTATCTCACCGCCTCCATGGGTATATCGACTGGATCGGTGGGGGTTGCACTACTGGCTACAGCGGTTGCTTTTGCTGTGGTAATGCTGATCGCGCTGTTCATCGGTATTCGTTTGACGAGAAAGATCACTTACTCCGTGGCAAATCTTTATAAAGCCACCCAACACATCAACCGGGGAGATTTCACGCAGCGCATTAAGGTCAAAGAGCGAGACCAGCTTGCTACTTTGCAGGTGGCGTTTAACTCGATGACGGAATCGCTGGAACGTCTGATTGTGGAGCAAAAAGAAAAAGAGCGCTTGCAGAGCGAGTTGGAGATCGCCCATGAAGTCCAGGCTCAGCTCTTCCCCACGGCCATCTCCAGTACCAGCACACTGGAACTGCATGGAATCTGCCGCCCGGCGCGCATTGTGAGTGGCGATTACTACGATTTTCTTTCCTACGGTCCGGACCAGGTTGGCATTGCGGTTGGTGACATTAGTGGCAAAGGAATTTCTGCGGCTCTCCTGATGGCGACCATCCATTCGGCCATACGCGCCTACGAGCAGGAACAACTGCTCTCCGTGGGAGCATCCACGGCGGCCTATGGCACCAACACGCGGATAGCGACGGTGGAGTCGAGTATCGCGCCGGCGTCACCTTCACAGATGCTCTGGCTGCTCAATCGTCACCTGTACCAAAGCACACAGCCGGAAAAATATGCCACGCTCTTTCTGGGATTTTATGATGACCTGAAGCACCGGCTGACTTACTCCAACGCCGGCCACCTCCCGCCGATTATTCTGGGAAAGAACGGCTCCATTCGCCGACTCACCACCGGAGGCACCGTGGTAGGGCTCTTCCAGGACCGGAGTTACGATGAAGAAACGGTTGAGCTTTATCCGGGCGATGTCTTTATCGCTTTCAGTGACGGCATCACTGAGCCGGAAAATGAGTTTGGCGAATTCGGAGAAGACCGGCTCATTGAAACCATCTCATCCTACCGGCATTTGCCCCTGGAACGGCTCTCCGAGCAAACGCTTGCCGCCATCCAGGACTGGATCGGCTCCACGGAACAACCCGACGACATCACTCTGGTCCTGGCCCGCCGCACCTGAGTACGACAAAAGCTGCCAAAATCCTTCCACCTAGTACCTAACTTGGTAACGCTTAATATCTGTGCTTACGTTTCCACGGGATAGGCATTATGTTTAAAAATCTGAAACCAAGCTCGCCGATGGAAACCATACACATGAAATCAACAGCAACCAAACGGAGTTCCCCACTGGTCTTGTGGCAGCAGCAACCGCAAGCGAAGCATGGCGTCCTGCGCCGTATGAAGGGCGTCACAGCCGAGTTGGAGTCGCTCCAGGCGGTAATGCACGGCTACCTGGCCAATATCGAGGGCGAATATAAGAAAGGCCCGTTTTTCGAAGACGCCGATGCGATGCAAGTCCTCAACCATTTCAAGGCGGAACTTGATCAGTTAAGGCGGATATTGTGGTTCTATGCCGAGGAAACCACAGGCAGTCCTGGCCAGGATCTAGACCAGGAACAAAAAGCCCGTCGCCTGCAACGGATCACAGAGCTACTCGGCGCACTTGCGCCGCAGCCGGTTGCGTCGGCTCAGGGTACGGGACATGAATCAGGTTCGTTTTTCGAGAGGCTCAACCAGGTGATCGATGTCCACATGCGCGACAAGACACCAGTCGCACAATCAAGCCTCTCCAAGCGCCGCAAGAGTTAAGGAGTCTTGGCCAGGGTATGGTCAAGATTTGCAATCCGCCATCCAGTTTCAAATACCAGCCGCGTAATCTGCGTCATCTTGCCAAAATCAATTTTGTCCACAGTGTCGGTCGGCTTGTGGTAATCCACGTGGGTGCCATCAAAATAAAAGATGATGGGAATGCCGTGCTTGGCATAATTCCAATGATCGGAGCGGTAATAGATGCGTTCCGGATTGTTGGGGTCGTTGTAATAATAGTCGAGCTTCAGTTTCTGGAATTCCGCGTTTGTATCTTCGCTAAGCTTATGCAGCTCGGCGCTAATACGGTTGGAGCCGACAAGATAGACGGTGTTGGCATCCGTAAGATGCTCATCAGCAGCTTCCTTGTCCCCAACCGGCTTGGAACGCCCGATCATGTCAATGTTAAGGTCGGCAGCAATCTTGTCCAATGGAACCACAGGAGCGAAGTCTGTGTTGTATTGTGAGCCGAGCAGGCCCAATTCTTCACCTGCATGGAAAATCACCAGCACGGAACGTTTCGGCCGGTTCAGCGACATGGCATGAGCAATGGATAAAACGGCCGTGGTGCCAGACCCGTCGTCGTCAGCGCCGTGGTAGATCTCGCCCTTGGGGCCCGTCTTTAGATGGTCATAATGCGCGCTGAAGACCACGTATTCGTTCTTGAGCTTCGGGTCAGAGCCTTCCAGGATGCCGGCCACGTTTTGCGTTGTGACACGGGTTTGCTGCAATCCAACGGAGATCTGCGCCGAGACATTCATGGCTTTGGGCTCAAGCGGCTGTTTCTTTGCTATGGCGTCATAAACCGCCTTAAGATCGAGCCCGCCCGCTGCAAGGAGCTTTTCCGCAACGTCTGGCCCGAGCAGGAGCGACGGTAGTCCTGAGTCTGCTTCCTTGGCCAATCTGACAGTCTCCCGTGATCCGAACCGCTCCTGAAAACTCTTGTCCTTCATCATCTCAAGGATGCGTTGCGGAGGCAGTTGCAGGATGCCCACGGCCCCGTGCGCGCGCGCAGCGCCGGGTCCTTGCTCATTCGCCGACAGCCTGGAGATGTCAATACCAGTGGGAGTGCCGGAAGCAATCACGACGATCTTTCCCTTTACGTCCAATCCGGAGTAATCATCGTGCTTTTGCACCGGCGATGAAATCCCTGCGCCGACAAAAACAACCTGCCCCTGCGCTTCACCAGCAGAAGTACTTCCCGAAAGGATGAACTCGCCAAAGGGATAGCTGGTGGATTTGTCGCCGGCCTTGATTTCCAGTGAACACTTTGCTGAGTCCGGCTTGGCCGAGACCACTTCAAACGTCTGCAGAAAACCGCCGTGATCGCTTACTCCATGAAAGCCATATCCTTCCAGATGGGCGGCGAGATAGCGCGCCGAAATGGCGAAATTGGACGCAAGAGTGTACCGACCGCCCAGTTCGTCTGAAGCCAGAAATTCCAAATGCATGCGGAGTTCGTTTGCAGTAATGGAATCTACTGTGGCCGGCACAGGCGCAAGGTTGGTCGCCGGAGGACCTCCGGCGCAGATTGCAATGGACGCGCCGGCAATCAAGACCAGCAGCGTTCTTGCCAGGAAAGTTTTAGGATAGTTCACAGCACTATGGTAGCAGCGCACAAGGCAGTGCACAAACCATAAAAAGACAGGCGCGACCATTCGCGGATGGGCCGGCTCTACGTGTTCACGTAGAATCATACGGAGATAAAACGTGAAACAAACAATCATTGTTCTGGAAGACGATCAAGATATCGCCCATCTGGTCCGGCATCAATTAGAGCAGGCCGGGTTTGCCGTCCAGATATGCGCGGAGGGCGATAAGGTCCTGCCTGTGGCGCGGCAAAATCCGCCCGTTCTTTTCCTGCTCGATATCATGGTTCCCGGCAGCAGCGGCTTTGAAGTCTGCCGCAAAGTTCGGGAGAGCAGCGATCTGGCTAAAATCCCGGTTATTTTCCTCACGGCCAGGGCAGGCGAAGAAGACCGGATACGCGGTCTTGATCTTGGCGCCGATGACTACATCACCAAACCCTTCAGTACGCGAGAGCTTGCGGCGCGCGTCCGCGCGGTTTTGCGTCGCTTTGAGCAGCCAGTCACCACCAGCATCACGACGCCGGACTTTGAATTGAATAGCGACTCGGTAACGCTGACCGTCCGGGGAAAATTGATGGATGTCACTGCAACCGAGTTCCGGCTCCTGCACTTCCTCGCTTCGCATCCGGGAAGGGTCTATACACGCGATCAGGTGTTGGATGCCGTGTGGCGTGATATGTCATTTGTGACGCCTCGTTCAGTGGACGTGTATATCCGGCGGCTCCGGGAAAAAATTGAGCAGGATCCCGAAGACCCGCGCTATCTTAAGACCGTCCGTGGCGCGGGGTACAAGTTCGAGGCGGCGAAGTGAGAAACCGGATCTTTCTTAAAGCCATGGCCGCATTTGTAGCGGTCATCGCTGCAGCCACGCTGACCCTTGATATCAGCATCCGGCGCACCTGGGAAAGTTCGCAACGCAGTGACATCGAACGCCTGCTGGTGCAGAACGTCCAGGGTTTTGCGCTTCGTATTGAAAATGACCACCAGCACTCGCTGCAACAAATAGCGGAAGAAGAAGCGCGCATTACGGAAACACGGGCCACAATCATCGCCCATGATGGTGTTGTGCTTGCGGATTCTGAAGCCGATCCCAAAACGATGGAAAATCACGCGGGCAGGCCAGAAGTGGCCTCGGCCCTGAACGGCCAGACTGGCAGCGCTACCCGTCTGAGCCACACTGTTGGCACGGACTTTCTCTATGTTGCTGTGCCCAGCGGTGACAAAGTCGCGAGGCTGGCCTATCCGCTTTCGACCATTCGAACTCACCTGGCTGCCATTCGTTCAACGTTGCTGCGCTCTACCGCTCTGGCCCTGCTGCTTGCGCTGGTTCTGGCAATCATTGTTGCGGAAACGATTTCCCGGAGACTACGACGCATTGTCCGATTTGCTGAGCAGATTGCCGCTGGAGATCTTTCCGCGCGCATCGCTGAAAGCAGCGGCGACGAGATTGCCCAGGTGGCCATGGCACTCGACCGCACGGCGCGCCGGTTGGAAGATAATTTTGCCGCAATACGTGACAGCCGGGCCCAACTCGAAGCTTTGCTGAACAGCATGACCGACGGGGTAATTGCCGTGTCGCCCGAGATGAAAGTCCTGTGGGCGAACCAGGCTATCTCCGGCATCGTACACCAGCCTGTGCGCATGGGCGCTCCCGTAATCGAACTAATCCGCCACCCTGATTTCCTGGCCACCTTGGCGACAGCCTTGCAGTCCAAGCAAAGAGAAAGCGCGATCGCAAATTCACTTGTCGGACGCAGATCGTTTTCCATCACGGCGGAGCCTCTGCCCGACGGCGGAGTCGTCAGCGTCCTGCACGACATATCGGAGATCGAACGAGTAGAGAAGACCCGGCGCGACTTCATCGCCAACGTATCGCACGAGCTGCGCACTCCACTCACGTCCATCCGCGGTTATGCTGAAACCCTGCTTGAATCCGATGACGCCCTCGACGGCAACACGCGTGAATTCCTGCAGGTGATCCGTCGCAACGGAGAACGCATGAGCCGGCTTACAGAAGATCTGCTGGTGCTGGCACGGGTTGAATCAGGGGAAGAAAAACTGGATTTGCGTCCGTACTCAGCCAGGCAGCTCTTGACGGAAGCTGCGTCGTCGATGCAAGAGAATGCCCGCGTTGAGAGCGTAGACCTGAACGTAGGCAACGCGCCGGAGTCCGCTGTAATGGCAGACTCTTATGCCGTCCACCAGGTTTTTGCCAACCTCATCAGCAACGCGCTCCGCTATGCGCAAAGCGGCAAGAAAATCGTGATTGGCGCGAGCGAACAGCCGAAGGAAATCGAATTCTTTGTGCAGGACTTTGGTCCCGGTATCGCCTCTGAACATCTGCCCCGTATCTTTGAAAGATTTTATCGCGTCGACAAAGCCCGCTCACGCGAGACCGGCGGCACCGGTTTAGGCCTGGCCATCGTGAAGCACATCGTGCTGAACCACGGCGGGGCGGTCCGCGTTGAAAGCGCCGTAGGCCACGGCTCAACGTTTTACTTCCTATTGCCTAAGGCGTGAAGATCGTGTCGCCACTCGTGCAAGCTGTTAAGCAAACTCAGAGTCCCAAAACAACCGGGTTTTCATTTCCTCTTCACATTTCCTTGATCAATTCTTAACAACCATTCTCTATAAGAAGTCGGTGCACCCTCTCGCGAGGACGTGAGAGCGCAGGCGAGAAGCACACAACTACGCCCAGTGTGGAGGAAACGATCGCAATGAAACTTCTTAGGTCCATTATCTTCTTGCTCCTGGTTCCGACTTTGATGTTAAGCCAGAGCAACATGCCTGGCACCGGTCCGGCGCAGGACACATCCCGGATTGACAACAGGATTCAGGCATTGCAAGACGCCATCGCCCAGCAACAAGCCCAAATTGAAGCTCTGCGAGCCGAACTTGCAGAACAGAAAAACACCAATCACGCGGCCCAGGTAGTAAATGCCTCCCTCAGCACTTTGGGAACAGCGAACACCACAGCCATTCAAGGCGACGTGGAAAAGCCCAAGGATTCACCGCTCTCATTCCGCATTGGCGCAGCGGACTTCACCCCCGGTGGGTTTGTGGATTTTGAGAACATTTTCCGCAGCACGAACACCGGTAACGTCGCGGGGACCAACTTCTGGGCCATTCCGTTCAACAATACTCCGGCAGGACATCTCACCGAGTTTCGCTCTACAGGCCAGTACTCCCGGCTCAATCTGAAGACCCATGCCAAGTTTGGCCAAAACGACGTCACGGGCTTCATTGAATTCGACTTCAACGGCAATGATGCAACGAATGTATTTGTCACCTCCAACAGCCACACCGATCGCCTTCGGCATTACTGGCTGGACCTGAAGCGCGGCAAGTGGGAATTTGTTGGTGGTCAAGCCTGGGGTCTGCTTACAGCCAATCGTGTTGGCGTAGGTCCTACCTCAGCGGATGTTTTTACCACTTTTAACGAAGACGGCAATCATCAGGTTGGCAATAACTTCACGCGAGCCGCGCAGTTCCGGGCCGGCTACCACTTTAACGACCATTTTGCGTGGGCTGTGGCACTTGAGAATCCACAGCAGTTCGCAGGACAAGGCGCGGAAGTAGCTTTCCCGGTCGCTTTCACCGGCGCCACCAACGCCATCGCAAGTCAGTTTGACGCAGCCGCCACGCCTACCACACCGAACGTAAGCCCAGACATCATCTCTAAATTCGCTTATGACAACGAAGTTTCGGGAAGGCATTTCCACTTCGAGTTAGGTGGTCTGTTTACTGCGGTAAAGATTACTGATACGCCTACTGTGGCGGGATCCAAATTCATCTCGCATTCGAAAATTGGTGGTGGAATCGAGTACGGACTCAACTTTGATTTCCTCAAAGGTTCGGAGGGTAAGTATCTGCGCTTTGTGACGAACGGACTCTGGGGTCCTGGCGTTGGACGATACCTGATTGGCACAGGACCGCAGGCCGTGGTTGCTCCGGTCTCAGTTGCTGGCTCCACATGTACCTCCGCTGGCAATTGCGACCTGACGATCTCGATGGTTCATGCCGGGAATGCCCTGGCTGGCTTTGAGTTTGTGCCCCACCCTAAAGCCCAGTTTGGGATCTACTACGGCGGCGCATACTTCCAGCGCAACGCCTTCCCGGACATCACATCTCCAGCGGCAACCAAGCCGATTATCGGATTTGGCGGGATTGGCGCAGCAAATGCCGGAATCCAGAACCGCTCCATTCAAGAAGTCACGATCGACTGGACGCAGACTCTCTGGAAGAACCCGCAATACGGCGCTCTTCTGTTTGTCACCCAGACTTCTTACGTGACCCGCAGCCCCTGGTTTGCGGCCACGAATACGCCTAAGAATGCGCACCTCACCATGGGGTACGTGAGTTTGAAATACGTACTGCCGTAGCTTGATCTCTCGTAGCGCCGCATCGGTCAGAGAATTAACTGCGTTAAAACCGAAAGACAGGCATCTTAGCCTCCTTCTGCTTCGCTTTGAGCATCGGCCTAACCAACCGGTGCTCTTTTTTTGTCAATGAATGTTTACGAGCGCTGGTTTTACCAGTGGCAAATCTTTAAGACCTTTTAACAATCATTTAACACTGCTCTGCTACGGTCATCTCCTGAGAACGGTTTCTTGCGACTTTGAGGAGGAGAAATGATGAAATCTAAGCTGTGGATTGCGCTCGTGATTTGTACGTTAGTTGCCATGGGATCTGCACAAACAAGTCTGAACGGTGCAGGCGCTACATTCCCTAATCCGATCTATCAGAAATGGTTTAACGAATATCACAACGCCCACTCGGACGTGCAGATCAACTACCAGTCCATCGGCAGCGGCGGCGGAATCCAGCAACTCACTGCTGGAACTGTTGACTTCGGCGCCAGCGATGGTCCGATGACTGACGAGCAATTATCCAAGATCCAAGGAAAGGTCCTGCACATTCCCACCGTTTTGGGTGCTGTAGTGCCGACCTACAACATTCCTGGCGTGAGCGTTGAACTCAAGTTCACGGGCGATGTCCTGGCCGACATTTTCATGGGCAAGATTACCAAATGGAACGACGGGCGGCTGGCCAAAGCCAACCCTGGCGTAAAATTCCCCGATCTGGATATCGTCGTTGTACATCGGGGCGAGAGCAGTGGCACTACCTATATCTTCACTGACTACCTTTCAAAAGTGAGCCCCGAATGGGCCAGCACCGTCAAGAAAGGCACAGCGGTCAACTGGCCTGTGGGTCTTGGACAAAAGGGAAATGAAGCCGTTGCTGGAACCGTAAAGCAAACAGAAGGCAGCATCGGTTACGTTGAGCTGATCTATGCCCTTTCCAATAAAATGGCGTACGGCAGCGTGCAAAACACAGCGGGCAATTTTGTGAAGGCCAGCCTCGCAAGCGTCACCGCAGCCGCAGCTTCTGTGAAAGACATGCCAGACGATTTCCGCGTTTCCATTACGAATGCTCCCGGCAAAGAGGCTTATCCTATCAGCAGCTTTACCTGGTTGCTTGTACCGGCCGAATGGAATGATGCCGGCAAATGCAAGGCTTTCACCGACTTTCTGAATTGGATGGTCGATAAGGGCCAGACCATGACTACTGCCTTGGAATATGCTCCCCTGCCGACCAATGTGGCCACGAAAGTGAAAGCACGGATCAAAGAGGTCAAGGCGGTCAAGAAACAAGCTCAGAAATAAATAGGCCAGGCTGTCGGGATAGCTAAGCTCAGGTTCGTATCTCGATCAACATCCATATAGCATGGCCCTCGAATCCGTTCCTGCTCCTCGGGAGTGCCGGTTTAATCAACCGGCACTCTGTTTTTAACAATACTTTAACAATCAACTGATAGCTTGCACACATGCGGACCATTCCAGAACGTCGGCCGTCCAGTTCCGAAGATCCCGAAATGAGACAAACCAGCAAAGTCGGCGTGGGACAGGGGCTCGAGGTTGTGCCCAGGAGCAAAATCGGACGCAATGAAAGTGTGTTCGCAGACACCGTATTTCGCTCCGCTGTAGTTCTTTGCGCTGTGGCTGTGCTGGCGATTGTGGCCTTGATCGTGTTCGAACTAGTCACGCAATCGCGCATATCGATGAGCAAATTTGGATTTAAGTTTCTTGTCAAGCAGATCTGGGACCCAGTCAATGAAGATTTCGGAGCCCTGCCTTTCATCTATGGGACGATCGTATCGTCGCTCATCGCTTTGATTATCGCCGTGCCGCTGTCGGTGGGAACCGCGCTTTTTTTGACTGAGCTTTGCCCGCGGCAAATCCGAAGTGTTCTCTCCCTGCTGGTCGAATTGCTTGCCGCCATCCCCAGTGTGATCTATGGACTGTGGGGCATCTTCGTTCTTGCACCGTTTCTGCGCGCCTATGTGCAACCGTTTCTGGCAAAGTACTTTGGCTGGACTGGACTATTCAGCGGTCCGAAATACGGATACGGTATGCTTGCGGCCGGCATGATTCTGGCCATCATGATTCTTCCCATCATTGCTTCCATCACCCGCGAGGTCGTCACCGCTGTGCCGCGGATGCAACGTGAAGCCGCTCTGGCGCTAGGCGCAACAAAATGGGAGATGCTGCGCATGGCCGTCCTGCGCAACGCCCGACCTGGTATTTTGGGCGCGATCATTCTGGGACTGGGCCGCGCGCTGGGTGAAACCATGGCCGTTTACATGCTGATCGGCAACCGCGCCCAAATTGTGCGTTCGCTCTTTGCTCCCGGAAATACTTTGGCCAGCGTCATCGCCGCCGAGTTCACTGAGGCCGTCGGCAATGTTTATCTCAGCTCGTTAATCGAGATGGCCCTTGTCCTGTTTGTGCTGACTTTGATTGTCAACGCGCTCGCCGGACTTTTGGTCTGGTCCATCACTCGAGGAATGCCTGCGAGGGCCCTTGCTTAATTCTTCACAAAACATCGCATTGCACCGCCGACTCACCAACAGTCTGGCTTTAGGTTTGATTTCTCTTGCTATGCTGCTGGTGACCGTTCCGCTATTTCTTATTTTAGGGACAGTACTTGCGCGTGGTATCAGCGGACTGAACCTGGCCTTCTTCACGCAGCTTCCCAAACCTATCGGCGAAACCGGTGGTGGCATGGTCAATGCCATTGCTGGCTCCGTTATGCTACTGGCTGTTGCCAGTCTGATCGGCGTACCTCTTGGGGTCGGCGCGGGCGTTTATCTTGCGGAATACGGTCGTGATAAATGGGGGAACATTGTGCGCTTCACCGCCGACGTGCTCAACGGCGTGCCGTCCATCGTGATCGGCTTGACCGCGTATGCTTTGGTTGTCGTCGTGCAAAAACACTTTTCTTTGCTTGCCGGCAGCGTTGCTTTGGGCATCATGATGATCCCCACAATTTGCCGGACTACGGAAGAGGTCCTGCTTCTGGTCCCACAGGCGATCCGCGAAGCCGCATTGGGACTAGGCATCCCTAAGTGGCGGACGATTCTTTCTGTAGTTGTACGAACAGCCAGTGCCGGCATCGTCACCAGCATCATGCTGGCCTTTGCGCGCATCGCCGGAGAAACGGCGCCGCTGATGTTTACCGCGTTGGGGAACCAGTATTGGAGCAAAAACCTCAACCAACCAACCGCGGCCTTGCCGTTGCAGATTTTTGCGTACGCAGTGATGCCTTACGACGAGGCACACAGACAAGCCTGGACTGGAGCTTTGGTTCTGATTGGTCTTATTATGCTGACTGTCATTGTTTTCAGGTTCATCGCCAGCCGCGGAGCCGTTAAGGGGGCCAGCTAAAATGGAAGCTGCCGGCATTCATGTTAAAGATCTCAACGCGTGGTTCGGGGCAACGCAGGCCCTCCATAAAATCAGCATGGAGATTCCCGCCAAGCACGCAACTGCGATCATTGGCCCTTCGGGCTGCGGGAAGTCCACTTTTGTCCGTTGCCTGAACCGCATGCACGAAACCCTTCCGCAAACACGCGTGGAGGGCAAGGTCGCCATTGGCGATCTGGATGTCTACGGAAAGGGCGTGTCGCCCGTATGGATTCGACGTCGCGTAGGCATGGTATTCCAGAAGCCAAATCCTTTCCCCACGATGTCGATTTATGACAATGTCGCTGCCGGCCTCAAGCTGAATGGGTTTCGCAATCGACGGGAATTGGATAACGTGGTCGAACAGTCTTTACGCAAAGCCGCGTTGTGGGACGAGGTAAAAAACGATCTCCGAAAAAAATCCGGCGCCAGCCTCTCCGGTGGACAGCAGCAACGCCTCTGCATCGCCCGCGCTCTGGCGGTGGAGCCTGAAGTGTTGCTCATGGACGAGCCGGCTTCTGCTCTGGACCCGATTTCCACCGCAAAAGTTGAAGACCTGATTTTTGAACTCAAGAAACAGTATACCGTCGTTATCGTCACGCATAACATGCAACAGGCGGCGCGCGTGGCTGACTTTACAGCTTTCTTTCTGATGGGCAACATGGTGGAGCTGGATAAAACCGAAACAATTTTCACCAAGCCTTCTGATAAACGCACGGAAGATTACATTACGGGGAGGTTCGGATGACGCGTACACGGTTCCACCAGGGACTCGATGATTTGAAACAGAAACTGCTGGTCATGGGTGGCATGGCCGAACAAGCAGTGGAGCGGGCGATCCGCGCCTACCAAGCTCGCGACGTCGCCATCTGTGAGCTTGTACTCCGCGATGAGACCAAAATCAATGCGGCCGAGCGTGACGTGGATGAAATGGCGATTGATCTGCTTGCCATGCAACAGCCCATGGCTGTCGATCTGCGCTTCATCATCGCCTGCATCAAGATCAACGCCGACCTGGAGCGTGTGGGCGATCAGGCAGTCAACATTGCTGAGCGCGTTATGGATCTTGCCGCCAATCCCAAGGCCACCCTGGACGTTGACATCCCACGCATGGCCTCTCTCAGCATCAGCATGGTACGCGACGCGATTAATGCCTTTCTCGCCGGAGACGTTGATATGGCCCGCTCCGTCCTGGAGCGCGATGATCTGGTTGACAACATGAACCGGGAAATCTTCGAGGCAGCGGACTTTGCCATGACACATGCCATCGACACCCACCGCAGTGCTCTGGACACGTTGATTGTGGCACGGAACCTGGAACGCGTGGCCGATCACGCCACCAACATCGCGGAAGATGTAATCTTCTGGGTGCGGGGAGCGGACGTGCGACACCACGCACAGGGATGAACTGATTGCTAAATATAAGAGTAATAGTTAAAGTTTATCTTTATATATTAACTCGCAATTGGAATTTTGATTGGTCTCTCAGCCTTTCTGAAAAGTTACAATATTCCGGTTAGCCTTTGCTCCCCGGAGCGACGGCGGAAAGTGTTTGTGCAACGACTTCTCATTAGGAAAATTTAACATTATTTTTATGCGCTGCTGCTAGCATCCGCAGGGTTGTCCATCAATATGAACCGGCCGGTTGAAGATCCGTCTCTATATATCAATCGCGAGACCTCATGGCTTGCGTTCAACCGGCGCGTACTTGAAGAAGCAAACGATGAACGCAACCCGTTGCTGGAGAGGGTAAAGTTCCTGGCCATCTCCGCCAGCAACCTGGATGAGTTCTTCGAAGTCCGCGTTGCCGGTCTGCTCCAGCGTATAGAAGAAGGTTTTATCGACGCCGGGCCCGACGCACTTACGGCACAACAGGAACGCGAGTTGATCGCCCAGGAAACCCATGAATTTGTGCAGGAGCAATACGAATGCTGGAATGCGAAGCTGCTGCCTGCTTTGGCCAAAGAAAAAATCCGTGTTCTGGCCCTCAAGGACTTAGATCCGGACCAGGAAGCCTTCATCGACTCCTATTGTGAAAAGGAAGTCGATCCGCTCTTGACTCCGGTCACGGTTGACCCAGCTCATCCTTTTCCGCGGGTTTTGAATAAAGCTCTCTGCATCGCTCTTCTCCTGAAACGCAAGCGACGCGCCAGCGGAACGTACATGGGTGTGATTACCGTTCCCAGGGTATTGCCGCGTCTGGTTCGGCTCCCTTCCAAATCAGGCATTGATTATGTCTTCCTGGCTGACCTGCTCACCTTCCATGCGGCAACCATGTACCGCGGTTATGACATTCTTTCCGCGGCTTCTTTCCGTGTTACCAGGAACAGCAACCTGTATCTGGAAGAAGAAGAGACGCGCAATCTTCTGGAGTCTGTAAGAACTGAGCTCCACCGCAGGCGCAAGGGTGATGCTGTGCGTCTGGAGATTGATGCCAACGCGCACGCGGAAATCGCCAAACGACTGCAGCAGACCTTCGAACTGGAAGACTGGCAGATCTTCAATACTCAGGGCCCTGTAAACCTCTCCCGCCTGTTTAATTTTTATGAGCTCCCGGACCGGCCTGACCTGAAATTCAGGAATTTTGTGGCGCGTGAACTTCGCCTTCAGCCGACCAGCAAAAACATCTTTGCCGAGCTGCACAAACGCGACATCCTTCTCCATCATCCGTACGATTCGTTTGACGCGGTTGTGGATTTTATTGAAAGCGCGGCCAGCGATCCCGACGTCATCTCGCTGAAACAAACGATCTACCGCACGAGCCGGGATTCTCCTATTGTCGGCGCACTGATCTCCGCTGCTGCCGCGGAGAAGGAAGTCACGGCCGTACTGGAACTGAAAGCCAGATTTGACGAGGCCTCCAATATCCAATGGGCCCGCACTCTGGAAGACGAGGGTGTGCAGGTTTATCATGGACTGGTAGGTCTAAAAAGCCACTGCAAGCTTTGCCTTTTGGTGCGGCACGATCCGGACGGAGTTACCCGGCGATACGCCCATATCGGCACCGGGAATTACAATCCCACGACCTCACGGTTTTATACGGACGTGAGTCTGCTGACATCTTCGCCGGAGATTACTTCAGCAGTGCATTCGGTGTTCAACTATCTCACCGCGTATTCTGAGGCCCAGAGCTATGGACCGCTGGCCATTTCGCCGATCAATCTTGCTGCCAGCACGCTCGATCAAATTCAAAAGGAAACGGAACACGCCCGTAATGGCCGCCCTGCAAGAATCGTTGCGAAGATGAATTCGTTGCTCGACAAGAATGTAATTCAGGCCTTGTATCGGGCGTCTCAGGCAGGGGTAAAGATTGACCTCAACGTTCGCGGCATGTGTTCGTTGCGGCCAGGCGTTCCCGGAATCAGCGACAACATTGTGGTCCGCAGCGTTGTCGGCCGGTTCCTGGAACACAGCCGTATTTTTTATTTTGAAAACGGAGGAGATGACCTTGTCTACATCTCCAGCGCTGACTGGATGCCGCGCAATCTTTACGAACGCGTTGAAGTGCTCTGTCCTGTGCTGGACCCGGCCCTGAAGGATCGAATCAAGAATGAGATACTCGCCGCCTATCTTGCCGACAACACGAAGGCACGTTTTCTTGACCGGACTGGGCGGTATTCCCGTCTGCCCCGGCGCCGCGGCCAAATAAGCTTCTCCGCCCAGGATTTCCTGATCGCTTTGGCCGAAGGGACAGCCTCAGCAGGAGAAATTCCGGAACCGGTCATGTCTTCGCGAAGCGGAAACAACAACAGGAAGAAGCATCTTGTTCACCGATAGGAGCCTATGATTCTCTACTTTTTGCGGCATGCTTCAGCAGGTACATCGATGCTCAATCCTAAAAAGGACGAGCGGCGGCCCCTGGACGAAGAAGGCATCCTTCAAGCGCGCTACATTGGACGCATGCTGGCCACACTCGATGTACAAGTGGAGCATATTGTCAGCAGCCCCCTCAAGCGCTCTTTGCAGACCGCTTCTCTGGTGGCCAATGAACTCGCATTTGAGGCTCCCGTCCAAACAAACGATGCCTTGCGACCTGACGCGGAGTTTGAGGAATTTCAGACCATGCTTGCGGGTTTCAGAAAATACGACGCGCTTATGTTGGTGGGCCACAATCCCAGTCTCACCGAGTTCTTGAGCAAGACTGTTGCCGGCAGCGCAGGCTCCGCCCACATTGAATTCAAAAAAGGCGCAGTCGCCAAAATAGATTTATCTGGCCGCACAGGAACCCTCCATTGGCTGGTAACACCCAAGATTGCCCGCACCCTTCAGGCGAGCTTGAAGACCAGCTCGCGGCCAAAGACCTCGCGAAAGTAAGGGACTTCTTTCTCGCCGGCCCACAGTTCCAGGTCGGCGCCACTGCGGACGCCTTTCAGTACGATCATGATGCGCCCGTCCCGAGATGAAGCCCGAATCGAGTGAACTGCGGCACGCCGGCCCTGGTTCAACGCGCGCGCCATTCGGAGAATGGCTGTTGCCTTGATTACGTCGGACCTGATCTGGGCCGGTAGAACCTTGATTAGACGGTCTCGCAACTGGGGCTTGGAATTGCCCTGGAACCGCGCCACAGTGGCAATAATCTGTCTCTGAAATGGCGTAAAACCGAACAACTCAGAACGGGAAATAATGTAGTACGCATGGCGGTGCAGTCCAACCGGATTAATGTACATGCCGACTTCGTATAACATGGCCGCAGCGCCTATCCACTCCCGAAAGTCCTTGTCCAGGTGGTGCACAGACTTGATCTGGTCGAAGAGTGACAGCGCAAGTTTGCGCACATGCTCAGCATTGGGGAGGTCCACGCCGTAACGCCGGCTGGTGTTCAGCAAAACATCCTGGCGGTCCGATTCAAGTTGCTGATGCGACCTGGTGTGCCGGTCATATTCAGCCGCCATTTGAGCGAGAATTCCGTCGCGCAGTCCGAGCGCTGAGTAACGAAACGCCCGCAGTCCGCACACACTCACGACGTGCGCGTAAACGGCGGCCCCGGCAATGACGATCTCCGCTCTCTTGGGGTTGATGCCTTTTATTGCAGCGCGCTGGCGGTGCGTGAGTTTGGCCAGACGCATGGCCAGTTTAGCAACAACGTCATGCGATACCAGATCTCTGCGACTGAGCCGCAGAGATTGTGCAGCCGCACTCAGAGCGGCTGCCGTCCCGGAACTCGCAGCCGCTACTTTTACACCCGATCGTGTTATGTGGCGGGAAATATTAGCGGTCTCTTTGGCAATAAAATTATGCACTCGCCTCAACTCGGCCTTGGTCGGCGGATCGTGACGGATGAATTCCTGAGTCAATCGAACTGCTCCCAGAGGAAGAGTAACGATCTCTTTGATATGCCCTTTTTCTGAAAGAGTCAGCTCGCAACTACCGCCGCCCAGATCGATTAACAGCAGCTTTGCCGGACGTGTACGCAGGTTCGCGATCACGCCCAGGTGGATCAGCCGCCCTTCCTCCAGCCCTGAAATAACTTCAAGTTTCCAGCCGGTGACCGTTTTCACCCACTCGGTAAACAACCGTGCATTGTTACTGTCACGCATGGCGCTGGTGGCAACAACGCGGGTCCGTTCCACCGCGTAGCTCTGGACGGCACGGTGAAAACGGCGCAGTACCTTCAGCGTGTGGGCCATGGCCTGGGGATTCAGTGTGCCGTCGCGGAAAACACCTTCCCCCAGGCGTGTGACTTCGCGGTCCTGGTGCAGAGCAATGAGACGCCCGCGGCGCAACTCCGCAATGCTCAGACGGACAGAGTTGGAGCCGATGTCGACAGCAGCAAAGACCGGCATTTTCTACGATGCGTTCCGGGCTGTCGCCCGTACGTTTTGAACAGACCGAGACGGTTTCTTCGCGGGAGCAGGCGTGGAGGAAAAAAACAATTGCAGGACAGCAGAAGTCGCCACAGAATATCTCGCGGCAAACAAAGAACGGATTTCCATGAGGATCGCGGAGTTTACTCGATCCGCGAACTGTTTTTCAGCAGTCCTGGCCAATTCGGCCCAGTCATGCCAGGCACCAACAGCGTCGTGAACCAACTTCAGATCGCGGAGAAATCTCTGCTGCTCTGCCGATTTTTCCGCAAGCTCAGCCATGTAACGGACCATCTTAAGCTTGATGCGCGCTTCATGCAGACGTCGCGGCTTGAGCGTTTGACGAGAAGCAAAATCAGCGGCCAGCGCCGCCAGTTGCGTCTTTGCTTCCTGTAAAGGTGCGAGCGGTCGATTTTCCACAGCGGGTTTAGCGCCTGACCGTTTCGCGATCCTTTCCATATGGGAAAAGAACTTTGCGTCTGCCAGTTTTTTTACCGTGGAAGTCAGCCTCTTTGCCAGACGCGTCCGCTTTCCTTTTAACACGGTCATCAGCATCCGCCGGTCAGACGCAATCGAACCGTTCGCGAGTTGTGCCAGCAGCCCCATTTGCACGTCCATGTCCCTGACCTTTCCTGCGCGCTTACGCAAGATAGCCATATCTTCCAGGGCCCTCTCTTGCCGCTTGCTCAGGTCAGGGTGGGAATAGCTGATGAAGCTCTCAATTCGGCGGATCATGGTCCGCAGGCAGTGTACATCCTTGGGCGAGCTGCTGTGCACCAGCTGTCCGACTGTCGAAGACAGCCGTTTCGACAAGGCTTTTATCCTGTTCTCTATTAATAAAGACATTGGGAGAGGGCCAAAAGGTTTCTACAATATATGACTCTATTTTAGATGACAAGCTTCTAATAAATTGCACCTTGAGCGGTGCAGACCCTTAAAAACCAGAATACATCTTTATTTTCTATAAGATCCATAACATGTGTTTTTGATTCTTGCCCCCAAGCGAGACGTTTTGTGGAATCTTCAGTATCGAAGAACTCGGGGAATCTCGGCCCATCCCGTCGCGGTTCACCTGGGGATAGTTGGACGCCTGCATCGACGGATGGTGGGCGCTAGTTCGGGCCATGTTCGATGCCGTGGAAGGCAGGATGCGAACTGCTCGGTTGACGCGGAAGCAAAAAGTGGCAAACTCGCTTAAAATGACCACAGGCGATGGAGTTCGCCTTTAACCGCCTGATCACGGCTGATGACTCCTACCAAATTGAACTGTGGAGCCATCTGTCATGCAATCTCTCATTGAATGGAGACCCTATCTCTGGATCTCCCTGGGTGCGATTCTCGGCGCCAATCTGCGGTACTTCCTTAGCAGGATCGTTACCCGTTTCACCGACGCAGCTTTTCCCTACGGGACCTTGATTATCAACATTACCGGCAGCATGGTTCTGGGATTTTTTCTGGTTTGGACAACCGAGCGCGTCTTGGCGAACCCGCTTTGGCGCTGGCTTCTGGCCATAGGTTTCTGTGGATCGTACACAACTTTTTCAAGCTACGCTTTTGAAACCATGGCGTACTTTGAGCAGGGCCATTGGGCCTTGTTTGCCGCCAACATCCTGACCAACAACATACTGTGCCTTGGCGCGGTCCTGGCGGGCGCGATGCTGGCCCGAGGAATCTAAACGACACCACAGAGCGTGTAAAATCTGGCAGGAAGGAAAAAAAGCCACCGTCACGTCCATGGAGCAGCCTCACATCGCCGTTCAGATATCGATTTATCTCAGTGAGGCCGACGAGTGGCATCACCGTCCGCTTCACCTGGAATTGCTCAAATTTCTGCGGGAACAGCAAATTGCCGGAGCCACCGTACTACATGCCGTTGCCGGCTTTACGGGCCGAGGCCGGGTCAAGACCACAACGTTAGTGGATGCAGGCGGAAAACTGCCTCTGGTTCTCACGTTTGTCGACACGGCCGAGCATGTTGACCGGGTATTGCCGCAAGTGAAACAGATGGCAGGCCATCGGTTGATCGTCCGTGAGAGCGTTACCATTGAAGCAGGAGAGTTAGAGTGAGTGTACCCGCACTTGATGTCCTGGCCATTGCCGCCCACCGCGATGATGTAGAGCAAACCTGCGGTGGGACCCTGCTCAAGATGGCACAACGCGGGCATCGCACCGGAATTCTTGACCTGACCCAGGGAGAGATGGGAACACGCGGCACTGCTCAAGACCGCTCCCGTGAAGCCGCCGATGCCGCCAGAATTCTAAAAGCAAGTTACCGCCATGCGCTGGATATTCCCGACGGGCGGGTGGAAAACACCTGGGAGAACCGGCTAAAAGTCGCGCGCGTGATTCGTGAGCAGCGACCGCGCGCGGTGATTCTTCCCTACTGGCTGGGCCGCCATCCGGACCACTACACATGCTCAACATTGGGTTACGAAGCATGCTTCCTCGCCGGGCTGAGCAAGTTACAGTTGCAGCAGGAAGCAGGTCAACAAAGCCACGCTCCCTTGGATCTCGCTTTATCAGACCGCCCTCATCGCCCCTTCAAGATCATTTACGCCACGCTTTACTACGATATCCGGCCGACGTTTGTTGTGGACATCACAGAGCAGTTTGAAGCCCGCCTGGAATCCATCTACGCTTACAAATCGCAATACACGGACCAGGAAGCTGGCCGCAAAGACTTCCCTGCTCACGCTGAAATCCACGAGCGTGTAGCGACCATGGCCCGCTTCTACGGAATGCTGGCAGGAGTGAAATACGCTGAACCCTTCCTGCAAAAAGAGGTTGGGCTGGTGGAAGATGTCACCATGATTCCGGTGAAATCTATCTAGCAATTGGCGAACTCAAAGGCGTTTCAAAATGAGACAGACGCATTAGCTAAAGGCCAAGAACTAGCCTACCGCCATTCGAGCCAGTTCAGTGGGCACAAAATGTCAGGGTGCAAAAGATTTTTACAATTTTCCTGAAACGATTTGGCAGTTCAGTTCACTAGATACATAGGGAACCACTGGAAGGTCATTGGGTCGACCGAGCTTCTTCCGATCCTGTGAACCCTTCTGTTTTTCTTTCCTTGGTGGAGGTCTTCGCGGCTGAAAGCTGGCCGCGAAGACCCTTTTTATCGGCCAAAATCGACCGTCTCGTTTTCTTATGATGAGCGGCTCGACTCAAGTCCTGTTTGCACTGGATCCAGGATTGGAGTCAGGTCGACACCCGGCGACAATGTTCCAAACGCATTCCCATGATCGCCACACAACCGTGACGCAATAAAAGCGTCCGCCATCTCTGTCGAGCTATGCCGCACCAGCAAAAGGGCTTGCAAAGCCAGAGCCAGCCGTTCTGTCAGCCTTCGGGCCTGGCCTTCCATCTCTCCTCCGCCATTCTGCGAAGAGCGCTTAATCTGCCCGGTCAGGTCAGATTCCACCTGTGTGATGTAACTATCCAACCGCCGGTCTGCTCCGCTCGCCGACCGAAGTTCGTGGATCAAGGCCTCCACTGTAGCCGGGTCCTTTGCCAGGGCACGCAAAACGTCGAGGCAAATCACATTTCCGGAGCCTTCCCATATGGAGTAAAGCGACGCCTCGCGATAGAGCCGAGGCATGATCGATTCCTCCACATAGCCATTTCCGCCCAGACATTCCAGCGCCTCACTCACATGTGCAGGAGACCGCTTGCACAGCCAGTACTTAGAGATGGCGGTGGCGATCCGGCAAAAGGCACGTTCGCCGGGGTCTGATTCACGCGCATCGAATGCGCTTGCCAGCCGGACCATGAGCATAGTCGCAGCTTCCGACTCAATCGCCAAATCGGCGAGCACATTGCGCATAAGCGGCTGCTCGATCAACAATTTGCCAAAGGCCTTGCGATGGCGCGCATGATGCATCGCCTGCACCAGACCCTGTCGCATCAGTGCCGCGGCTGCGATCGTGCAATCCAGGCGCGTGTGATTCACCATTTCGATAATGGTGTTGACTCCTCTGCCCTCTTCGCCCACTAAGTGCGCCCAGGACTGCTCGAACTCAACTTCACCGGAGGCGTTGGAGCGATTTCCCATTTTGTCCTTCAGACGCTGAATGTGGAAGTGGTTGCGTGTACCGGAAGGCGTCCATCGCGGAATCAAGAAACAGGACAGGCCTCTTGCCGCCTGCGCCAGCACCAGGAAGGCATCGCACATGGGCGCGGAAATAAACCATTTGTGCCCTGTGATCAAATATTCCCTGGAAGACGCCGTACCGATCCTCTCCGCCTTGCTGGTATTGGCCCGAACGTCTGATCCACCCTGCTTTTCCGTCATGCCCATGCCCAACAGCACGCCGGACTTTTCCTGGGCCGGTAAAAATCGCGGATCGTACCTGGAAGAAAGAATCCTGGGTTCCCACTCGCGTGCCAGATCAGACTCCGTCCGCAACGCCGCGATACAGGAAAAAGTCATGGAGATGGGGCACGTATGTCCCGCCTCATTTTGTGCGGTCAGCATGAGCAGGGCCGCACGGGCCACATGCGCACCTTTTCGGTTGTCTATGTTTGCAGATTTTCCGATTTCCCACGGAAGGCTATGAAGCTTGTGCTCCACCGAGGTCCGCATCAGGTTGTGCCACGATGGATGAAAAACCACTTCGTCGCGCCGGTTTCCGTACCGGTCATGAGTATGCAACACCGGATGCTGTTCATTGGCGTCAAAGCCCCACCGCTGAACTTCCTCCGTTCCCAATAAGCGGCCCAGGTCGCTGATCTGCTCGTGCGCCCATCCGGCGCCTGACCGCTGAACCGCCTTTGCCAGCGTGGCATCACTCAGAAAAAGGTTGTAGCCAGTAAGAGGAGAGGGCTGATTCAAGACGTCATTCGCGTCGCTCATTGCACCGATTGCCGTATGCCCCGCCTGTAATTTCATCACCTAATTATGCGCTATGGTTCTCGCTAATGGGATTCAATCTGCTCGATTCCAAACGCCAAGGTCTCATTGCGTGTTTAGGTCAACACATGTCCCGTTGATCTTGGCATCGCACGGCGGCCCGCGCCTCAAAGAGCTGATATTCCCCGAGACGCGTAGCGGTCCGGTAGTTTCGGTAACAATCAGACTTGGTCCAGTATTATTGGTGAAAGTGTTGCCCACAATCACCGTACCAACCAGTGTATCGCCAACCACGGCTCCGCCATTGGCATTGGTTCCGATCCAGCCATCGTTGAACGTGAAATCCCGTACACCGTTAACAACCATGCCGATATCGTCGTTGGAATCAATGTACTCGCCGATGTGCCGGGCATCCGCGATCCCCGTGTTGGCATAGACCAACCCATGCCCGTGGTTCAGCCAATACTCATTTCCGGTGCAAGCCGCGCAGAAACCATCACCGACAAACGTGACGCCGTTATGCACATTCCGGCCAAACCAGTTGTCACGCATCGTAACGCCAAAGGAGCCAATCCTCGCTCCGTCATTCGCACATCCGAGTATGCTGCTTCTTTCGACGAAAAGCAGGTTCTGGCCCTCCGTCACAAGACAGTTGAAAGCCGACCTCATATCAACAGAAGAGAGCCGAAGAACACGGTCAAGAATCGCCTCTGCTCCCTCCGTTCCGCCCGACAAGCGGAGGACCGTGCCGCTGCTTGTGGAATGCACGATGGTCATGTCCTGGATCACAACGGTTGCCGGTTTGCTTACATCAACCACGAACGTGTCCCCCGTGGGGCATGAGTCATTGATGATGGTAATGCCGCGTCCCTGGCCGGTCAGGGTTGTTGTTTTCGAGAAAACCACCTGATCGGAACAATCAAGGTCAATCGTGCCGGCCGGCAGAAAGATCGCTCCCCCAATGGCGACCTGCTGTTGCAGGGTTGGGCTGGGACCTGCGTGGACTTGATCACTACCACATCCACTTACCAGCAGAGTGACCATGATTGCGGAAAAAGCGATAGTCTTCATATATTTGGTTCCTTTGGATTATGCCGCTAAAAGTATTCGAACGCTTAAGGGCAAACGTGTGACATACCGCGCAGCACCGGGAACATCGTTGCGCAACTAAGCCACTCCACACCGTGCCAATGACGTAATCTGTGGTAGGAAGGTTAGCCCGTTTACAGGAAGATGGCAAGCGACCAAACTCTGAGACTACAAACACTCTTATAACTCAGGCTGCTCATTATTCCGGACGGGCAGTTAAATATGTGCAGGCATCCATATCTGCAACAAACGCCTCGTCTGAACATGACTAGGGTACTGAATGCAGGACTCCGAGGCCGGATCTCAACAGAGAGCGTTCATTCCTGGGAACGCCGCGGAGAAACCAGCACTATCAGATAAATGGCGATACCGAGGAACATCAGAAATCCTCCGATGCCAAGAAAGGCGATGAACGAGAGCGGATGGTTCCAAACCAGGCTGACGCCTTCTACCAACAACCCTAGGATAATGAGGGTCCCCGCCACGCGCAATTTTCTCGAAACAAATTCCTCTCCGGTTTGTGTCATTGCTGGGGACTCCAGAACTTTAGGCGGTCTAGCTGGCTGGTGTCATGCGCCTTGTCATGACAGCCAGAAGACACGCAGGAAAGCCGATTGGTCTTAATGTCGTCCATCATCGCACTATGGGTAGCTCCTTGTTCAAAGCTGCGGGCGCCCAGATGACAGTGCAGGCATTCACGATTGTTGAAGGGGTGATAGAGCTTTATCGGTTGATGAGCCGTGCCAACATATTGCGCGTAAATGTGATGAAGACCGCGGATTTTCGATTTGATACCTCCCGTATACAACGTGTAGTCAGCGTGACATGTATAACAGGCCTCATCGCGCGGAACGCGGTTGTTCTGGAAATGGGCGGCTGGGATATAGGACGCATCGTCAACGTTGAGGCTTCGCCCGTACGGCTCCATGATGTGGCAGGAGAGGCAGAACTGGGTCTGCTTGGAACGCTCAATGTGATTGTCGAACCCCAGTAAACTTGCAAAAACTGGCAAAATAAAAAATCCGAGGAACGCCAACATCTTCCCGCCACGCGCCACGGTGATGCCTGGTCTGGCAACAACCATGCACGCTATTCCAAGAGCAATCGACAGCACAACGAACACAACAGCTGTGGGCATGCAATTCTCCTGTCACGTGTGGACACTATTTCAGCGATCGAAGGTATTTGATCAAATCCTTGATCTGATCATCCGGAATCCTCTTGTCGTAGGCGGTCATCTTCCCTTTGCCGTTCTTGACGGCATCAAACATTTCCTGGTCTGTCATCTTCTGAATTTCAGGTGAATGAAAATCTTTGGTCCCGACTTTCTGACCGACGCCAGTCCCTTTGCCGTCCGGCCCGTGACATACCTGGCATTTCTGCTTATACAGAGCCGCGGCATCCTGAGCCTGGGCGCCAGCAGCGCTCAGTGCCAAAGCGGCGGCGATGACTGCGGTTCGTACGACTAGGAATTTCATGATTGTTCGACCTCTCCTTTTTGAAATATGCAGCATTTGTTCCTTATCCTACATTGAATAACGCAGTGACAAAGTGAAGGCATTGCCTCGAAAATCCCGTGGTAGTGTCGGTCCGGGATTCGATTTTTCGTTGTAATCGTAGTAGTTCCATCCGGTCTTGAACGTCGTGCGCTTTCCAAGGTCCACCGCCAGAGAGGCGGTGGGCAGATGATAATTGAAGGCCAGCGGCCCTGTAGGCGCGATGGGGTTGAGGATCAGAGTGTTGCCTGAGGTGCTGGTGACGGAGTATCCCACGCCAGCGGTGACCCGTCTCCATGGTTTCATGATAAAAGAACCGGAGCCAAAGTGAGACACGTTGGTATAGGTCGACAACCCGGAAAGGAATGGTGTTCCGCAGGTAATTGACCCTGGCGGAGCGAGACTGGGAGTAGCCACAAAGCAGACGTTGATCTGCGAAAAGATGTCATTGTAATCGTAAGAAAGATCCAGTGACCACCACGTCTCCGCCGGAGCAAATGCGCCGCTTAAACCAAAGCTGCGATTATGACTCAGTCCTCCGATGTCGAAACTCGTGTTGCGGCTCTCCAGGATTCGCACTGCTGCACCAAGCGTTACCCAGCTTTCCGGTTTGTAGTTGGCACGAATCCGGTAGTCCTGAGAGTGGCGCGGGGTGGTGCGGAAGAAAGTGTTGTCCCCGGAAAAGAACTCCGCATCCGCGCTGAGGCGGAATTTGTCCACCGGACGGGCTGAGAAGCCGACGAGGCCCGTATGACCATTGATCTCCGTGAAATCTGATCCAATATCGGCCGTGGGAACCACGACCGTACACGTGCCATCAGGGTTCAGCGGATGCGAGATGGCAGGAGCGCAGGTGCCGCGATTCGCCAGTGCCGCTGTTGGTCCCGGGAAGAAGGTTTGCACCTGGGTATTAGAAACTCGCTGGGTAATTTCACGTCGTTCATATCGATAGCCAGCATGAGCTGTAATCTTCCTGGTAAAGTCGTACTCCAGCATGAACGTGTTTGTTGCCCGCGTCTGGCCGAGAAAGTCATTCCGGTTGTCCACAATCACGTCGGCAGCAGAACCAGCAACGTGTTGCGGGCAGGTGGCTGCGGTAAAAGGCGGCGGGCACGTAGCCGGGCTGAACACATTTGCAGTCGACAACAAGGTCGCTCCAAAAAAGTTACTCGTAACCAGGCTCCAGCTTCCGGGAATACGGAATTCGTCATAACGGAATGAGTCCACAATCCTGAACTTATCGGTCACCCGGACGGTAGCAGCCAGGTCGCCCGCCAGCGAAATGCGATGGCTAAGAGCGCTGCCGAGCAAACCGAATTTGCGCAGACGGTTCCGAGCCAGACCGTCCAGCGTTTCGCTAGTGGACGGAAGATTGGCTTCCGCGTCAGAATAGTTTAACCTTCCCGAGAAATCTACCCGCCGGAAATAATTGCTCTGAAAACTGAATTGCTCGGTGGGAAAAGAATTCCGTGTCCGGCCAGCCCGGTTGTAACTGAAGAAGGCGCTACAAGTTGGACTTACAAAGCCTGTGCCCAGTATTACCGGCGGAGCGCAAGGAATGTTGGCCGTCGTATTGAAAGGAAGACCCAGATTTACGGGGATTCCCCCAGCCAGGAAAAAGCCAGGTATTCCAAAGAGGTTCATTTGCGCAACAGACGGCAGGTTGGCAGTCGTATCACCCTTGAAATAAGTATAGAACTGGTCGTAATTAATGCTGGTCCGGGGAATGACGCGTAAAGAAACTCCGAAGTTATAGTTGTCCGTGGTATTAAGGGTTGGTTGAAACAGCAAGGCATCAGTTCCCTGGTGATCGCTGGTAAAACTGCTACCTTCATTGACCACCCTTGACCATCCCATCTTGAACCGGAACATGCCGACCGGAAACAGCGTGAGGTTCACGTCGCTCATCCTGCGGGTGATCAGGAACTCGTGGGGAGAGTTCGAAATCGGGACATTGGGGTTCGAGGCTGGCGGGTTGAGCGGATTGGCCAGAAGATCATAATCAAAAATGTTCTGGTCCCGACGAAATCCACCGGTCAGGCTGTAGATCTTCCCTTTTTGTGCGCGAATACGGGTGACATTATTCGGATCACCACCGTAGCCGAAGTTGCTGAATGTAAAATCGTCAAACAGTAATCCGGTATGTGTAGGTGAATGGAGGTCCAGGGTATATTCCATCAGCCTGGGTCCGGTCCCCAAATTGACGAATGTGTCCCAGATACCGGTATTGCCGGTGTAGTCCGTGATCCGTCCGCCAAATTCCACCGACTGCTTAATGATGTATGGCCCAGCCGTTTCCCCAGGATTATTTTCGGAGGTGATCCATGTGGCCAGAGCGTCGGACTTCCGTCCGGAATCCACAGCCACGCCCAGATCCGGATGCCGATCTGCATCAGCTTTCTTGGCGGGCGCTGACTTTTTGTCCTTGTCCGCTTGTTGCGAGGAAGAACTCTGATCACCGGGCGCCTGAGCAAAAAGTGTCACACCAAACAGTGCCACTCCGACCAACAGAAGGCGCGAGGGCCACGTACTTAGAACATTCGATTTTCTGTTCATCTCATCACCTCCATGTTTACGGTTTAAAGAACACCCGGTCTGAGTTGGAGCCATGTATGGCCGTGTGACACATAGTGCAAGCCTGATATTTTGTGGCTTCGTTGTGAAATGACGGTACGGCGGGTGCTGAAGCATCGATCGTCAACGTATGACACTCCAGGCACAGCAGGTTTACATTGCTGCGCTTAAGCAGCCGGGGGTTCGATGAGCCATGCGGCGTATGGCAACCGACGCAGCCTTCTGTCTTCACCGGAATATGTTCCCAGGCGAATGGACCGGCCTTGTCGGTGTGGCAGGTAAAGCAAGCCTGGTCCTGGGCAGCCGTGGAGCGTAGAGCGCCCGGCAGGAACCCGCCGTGCTGGTTGTGGCAGTTGCTGCAGGACATAAGCCCTTCGTTCACCCGATGGTGGAACGGCTTAGAAAAGTCCGGTTTGACTTCAAGATGGCAGGTATAACACAACGCAGGTTGCGCCGCCTTCAGCAGTTGCCGGTCAACTTTGGGTGAGTGCACGGAGTGGCAGTCAACGCACCCAACGTTGTTCTTCAGGTGCTGTGAACGCAGAAAATTGCTGTGCTCTTCGCCAAACTCGTGGCATGACAAGCAGCGTTTGGAAGACTCTTCACGTGATAGCCCACCGAACCGGATGATCTTTTCCGGGTCGCCTGATTCGGAGTGTGCCTTCCCTGGTCCATGGCAGGATTCGCAGCCTTGCCATTCCGGACCGTGGCGTTTGTCGAGCGCCGTCTTCCAGTGAGGACCTTTGTCGTAACTCTTGGCCTGATCTTCATGGCAGGTCTTACAGGTGTCGGTGCCGACGTATTGAGAAGGATCGGCTGAATGTGTGGCTTCCGCATACTTAGAGGATTTTTCATCTCCGGAAGCTTTCTTCTTCTGTTTCCCGCTCTTGTCGGATTTTTCCTGGCTGCCGCTCGGATCCGGGCCCTGCGGCTGCGACCACGCAGCGCATAACCCAACCAGCGTCAGCACGAGAACTACCCTCCATGGCCAGCAACTGCCTTTTCTTCCTAACATGAGCCAAGCCTCTCGTTCTCCAGATTGGAGAAATCAACAATGCAATATACTTTGAATAGTCGATGGCGATCTGTGATCTGTATCACACTCATATCAATGATGTACGCACGGTATTTTTGTCGACAGCCCAGCCTTTGAGTACACATGCAGTTCCTAGTTCCCCGTATTTTGGTCTCTCACTGTCAGGACGGGACATTTGGCCCCGGCAATGACCCTGGCTGTTGTTGCCCAGGGCAGATGCGAAGCCGCCCGCGGGCTTCGAGGATGATGCGCACCCAGCACGATAACGTCCACGCCTGTGGTGCCGGCAACCTGCAGTATCTTGTCCGCTGGCTCACCTTCCTCAATAAGCAGAACCGGCTTGTGGGGTAACTCGATCATCTTAGGAGCAACGGACTGGAGATTTTCCTTCAGCTGAGCTAACACCATTCCAGTACTGGCCAATCCGTATTTCGAGTCAACGTGGAGCACAGTCAACTGAGCGCCAACTTTCTCACAGAGCGATGTGGCGTAAGCTGGAGCACTGGAGTGCAGACTGCCATCAGTCGCCAGGAGGACTTTTTCAATTTTCATCGCAGCCGGAGGCTCTTTGACGTCCGCTCCAACAGTCAGGACCGGACAAGGAACGTCGCGGAAGACTTCCTCAGCCACGGAACCAAGGAGCAGCTTGGGCAACCCTGTGCGCGCATGTGTCCCCAGAACCAGGAGATGGATTTCATTCCGCGCCGCCACGTCGGCAATCACTTCCCAGATTCTGCTTCCGTGCAACGGTACTTCGCTAGGCAGCCCTTTAAGCAGCCCCTGAAGCACGCCGGAATCATTGGCCGCAGAAAGAGGCATTTCCCGGAACGTTGCAGCGAACGCTTCGGGACACAAGAGCTGGTAGTTATCAGGCCCGCTTACATGCAAAGTGTGTACTTGTACGCCATGCTCGCGCGCGAATACACGCGCATAATGCAAAGCCATCTTTGACGAGGGCGAGAAATCCGTTGCCAAAAGAATGTTTTTCAGGGAAATTGCAGCAGTCTGCTCTAAGATTTTCATAAATGCCGTCTCCTGGAGCCATGTTTGCAGAAACGCAGGATGGGAGTATGTGACGGTTATCACGCAGGAATGGGACTGTCATTCAGGAATCCGGCTGGGCAACACCCGCAGCCAGTAATTGCTGGTTCGACTGTGTGCGATTAAAGAGCCTATAGCTCTCAAAACTTACATCAGTCTGGTCGAGGCGAGCCGGGGTTTCGAGCTGCGACCGCAATCGCGAATCACCTCGTCCGCATTGGCCAGATCAGCACTGAGTATTTTTATAATGGCCAAATACATCTGCGGGTTGCGTTGCAGTACGCTGAGAAATGCATCTTTAGGAAGCAATGTAACATTGCAATCTTCCAGGCAAGTAACGCTCGCATGAGGCGCTTCTCCCGAAAGAACGGACTGCAATGCAAAGACTTTTCCCGGCCCGGCAACGCCCAGGGACAAGGTCTTCTCCCCGACCGGCACAGAAACCTCTGCCGATCCCGAGTTGAGAATGATCAATTGATCCGGTGAAATGCCGCGTTCGACAAGCGATGTCCCTCGCGATACCGTCGCTGGCCGTTCGTGATGGGCCAGTTCTTGCCGCACGTCGTCGGAAAGGTCGGAATAGAGTTCGTTTTTCACGTCCGTAGCGGAAGTCATGATCTCTTATAGGCGGCCGCCGAGTTAAGAGTCTGTGATTGTGGTCACTAAGGGATGTGACTAACTCACGTCGTAACCAGCCTCTCAAGCGCTCGCTTGTCCAAAATGCTCCAGGTAGCTCCCTTGATGCCCAACCATCCTTGCTTTTTAAACTCGCTAAGCACACGCGAAACCGTTTCACGGGATGTACCGGCCAACTGCGCAACTTCCTCCTGTGTGAGCGTGACTCGGAAGACAATCTCATGTGGCTTCTTCCTGGATGAAAAGTCCAGTGGATGTTCAGCCCATTTGAGCACCAGCTTCGCTATCTTCTCAGGAACAGAATTAGAAAGCCCCAAAGACCTGATCTCGCTATAAGCGCACTTGCAGTTATGGGTAAGCTGTTGCGTTACTTTCATACTTACTTCAGGGTAATCCTGAAGAAAGCGCATGAAATCTACTTGCGAAATGAAATTGGCCTGGCTTGGTTCCAATGTTTCAACCGTCGCTTCATACGGAGTATTGGATACTGCCGCAGTCAGTCCCAGCACTTCGCCGGGTTCCGCGATCCTCAGGATAATGCTCTTGCCTTCGGAAGAAGTGGTAGACAGCTTGGCACGGCCCGTACAAAGAAGATAAATCCCGCGGGCAGCCTGCCCTTCCAGGCATAACATTGCGCCTTTCGGATAAACCGACGTTGCTTTGATCGCCTGCAGCTTGATCAGAGCTTGACGAGGTAAATCACAGAATAGCCTGTGGTCGCGAAAGGTGCATTTTAAGCAGTCCTCAATAATCTGGAAGTTATAGGCCATAAGATCTTCCCTCTGCCAATGTCTTTATGCTTAAAGTGTAGTTTTCCCGATCACAATGGCGATGTGACGCCGGTCACACCTGATGAACGGCTTAAAAACGCACCCACCTGGAACAAGAATAGCCTTGGGTGACGGCCATCACAGCCGGTTGTTGATCCAGGAGCGAAACTGATGTGTTGCCATATGAGGTAGATTGTGATGGAGAGTAATCTAGTAAGTGAAATGTCTCAGCTAGAACCTGTTGGGCTCCCAGGAAGTGAATCCTCCGGGCCGGTGTGGGCTCCCAGTCCGCTGGCCCCGATCTTTCAACCCCAGACCGTTGCTGTAATTGGCGCTACAGACAAGCCATCCAGCGTTGGACGAACGGTCCTGCGTAATCTGCTGGAACAACCCTTTGGCGCAACGATCTTTCCCATCAATCCCAAGCGCACGAATGTGCTGGGAATTCGATGCTATCCGAGCATTGCGGCGATCGGCGAGCACGTTGATTTGGCGATTGTGATAACCCCTGCGTCAACGGTTCCAGCGGTTATACAGGAATGCGTTGGCGCCGGTGTAGGCGGGGTAGTGGTGATCACGGCTGGATTCGGAGAGCTTGGCCCGGAAGGCAAAGCACTCGAACACAAAGTTCACGAAGCGCTGGGACCGGGCCGTATGCGTCTGATCGGACCAAATTGCGTAGGCGTGATGAATCCGCGTACGGGATTGAACGCAACTTTCGCGCAATCGAATGCCCTTCCCGGAAACATCGCTTTCCTGAGCCAGAGCGGCGCTCTGTGCACTGCCATTCTTGACTGGAGCCGGCGGGAGAATGTCGGTTTCAGCGGGTTTGTTTCCGTCGGCTCCATGCTGGACGTGAGTTGGGGCGATCTGATCTATCACTTTGGCGATGATCCGTACACTTCGAGCATCCTCATATATATGGAGTCCATTGGCGACGCGCGCAGCTTTCTTTCCGCAGCCCGAGAGGTTTCTTTGCACAAGCCCATTATCGTCATCAAACCCGGGCAGAGCGAGGCCGCCAGGAAAGCTGCTTCTTCCCATACCGGGGCCATCACAGGCGCCGACGAAATCTTTGAAGCAGCGTTCCGCCGCTGTGGCATCTTGCGCGTGGCCACCATCGCCGAACTATTTGACATGGCTGAAGTATTAAGCAAACAGCCACGGCCCAAGGGGCCAAAGCTGGCCATTGTTACTAATGCCGGCGGCGCAGGAGTACTGGCAACTGACGCTCTGTTGGCCAACGGCGGCGAGCTTGCATCGCTCTCGGTGGAAACAAATGAGGCACTCAACAAGTTGCTGCCAGCCGCCTGGAGCCATAGCGACCCCGTAGACACCTTGGGCGACTCCACCCCTGAAACATACGTAAAGGCGATGGAAATCGTAGCTGCCGACCCTAATTGTGACGCCGTACTTTCCATCCTTGCACCACAAGGGATGACAGAACCGGAAAGATCTGCTGGCCTGCTATGCCGGGCCGCTGAGTCAATCAAGAAACCAATCCTTGCCAGTTGGATGGGCGGCAGCCGTATGCAGCTTGCCGCCAACGTGCTCAATGAGGCTCGCATCCCGACTTTTGAATACCCGGATGCCGCCGCGCGCAGCTTTGCACACATGTGGCGCTATAGCTTCAACCTGCGCGCCTTGTATGAAGCACCATTTTTTGCCGGTGAACTACCTCAGGATGGTCCAAAACGCGTTGCACAGATCACGTCCGCAGCGCTGCAGAGTGGCCGCACGATACTGACTGAGTCCGAATCCAAGCAGGTGCTTGGCGTTTACGATCTCCCGGTAACGCCATCGCAGATCGCTACGTCGGTTGAGGAAGCTGTTGCCGCCGCCGAAGCCATCGGCTTTCCCGTAGTCTTGAAACTACATTCTCAAATCGTTACGCATAAGTCGGATCGTGGCGGCGTCAGGCTGAATCTGGAAAATATTTCGGCCGTTCGCTCCGCGTACGCAGAAATTCAAGCCGCCTTCATGCCCGACGGAAGTTTTCAGGGCGTGAGCGTTCAGCCGATGATCAAAAAATCTGGCTATGAACTAATTCTTGGCAGTTCCACGGATCCTCAGTTCGGGCCCGTCATGGTCTTTGGCCTGGGAGGAGAACTAGTCGAGGTACTTCACGACCGCGCCCATGCTCTTCCTCCACTCACAACAACGCTGGCCCGGCGGATGATGGAGAACACTCGCATTTTACGGGCCCTGCAAGGTGTCCGTGGACGCAAGCCCGTCGACCTGGAGAAGCTCGAAGAGCTGCTGGTGCGATTCAGCGAGCTGGTGGTAGAGAATCCGCGCATCGCGGACATAGAGATCAATCCGCTACTGGCAGGGCCAGATGGCATCGTGGCTCTGGATGCACGTGTCATCCTTCATCCCGCCAGCGTGGGTAACGCGGAGCTTCCGCGACCCGCAATTCGTCCATACCCGATCCAGTACGTTTCAATCTGGCAGGCGAATGATGGCACTCCGTTCACCGTACGGCCTATTCGTCCTGACGATGAACCGTTGATGGTGGATTTCCATCATCAACTTTCGGAAACAAGCATCTACATGCGCTTCTTTTCAGCCCTGAAACTGGACGTTAGAGTAGCGCATGAGAGACTGATGACCAAATGCTTCATCGACTATGACCGGGAAATGGCCCTTGTGGCGGAGTACACCGACGACAAAGGCCGGCATCTGGCCGGGATAGCCAGAATGGTGCGCAATCATTCCGGTAATGGCGCGGAAGTTGCTTTCCTGGTAGCAGACAAGTTCCAGAACCGCGGACTGGGTACGTATCTGCTGGAGCGCACCTTGTACGTCGCCCGTAAGGAAGGTGTTCGTTCGCTGGAGGCGGCAACCTTATCGGAAAACTTCAACATGAAGGACATGTTCGTCAAAGCCGGGTTTCGCTTTTCACCGCCCGATAACGGCGTGATTACAGCATCCATGGAATTGACATAGCATCGTCACACGATCTGCGGTTTAGATGCATGAATCCCCGGCATCGATTGGTGAAGCGGTTCTGGACCTGCTCGGCGAAGACTCTGAGGTGAGTATGAAGTAATTGCGGCCATGACAACTCAGGTCGACGCATGGATCCGCCCACAAATTTCGTAACCGCTATCGAGAGTGGATCTTACCCTCTTAGGAAATCCAGCAAGCTGGCGGTCTGTATCTTGCCACCAGCGGCCAACAGAGCGGAGCGCTCGGTCAGGGCTTTCTGGATGTCGGTTGCGGCCTTGGCCAAATCGACGCCAACCGCAGTGTTTTCCTGGCTGCTCAACTGCACCTTGTCTGCTGCCAGAAAGCTCTGGGCATTGTCGAGTGCCTGGAGCTTGGACCCATAAAAAGTGCGCTGCGAGGTCACGTGATCGAAAGCTGTACGGAGTTGAGTCACGGCCGCAGGCACGCCGGTTCCTGATTGCGCAGCCTGCGCCAGGTTGGTCAGCGCGGCAAACACATCGGCGGATCCACTGGAAAAAATCTGCGATCCAGCAACGTTGACCGTCTGAGTCTGGCCGGGTATAACTTCCACCTGGTTGGTAGCGGTGTTTCCCTGATAGGTAACGCCCGTTGGACTGAGCGGATCGGCAACGTAAGCGGGTGCGCCTGATTTGGTCCCGGCAAAAATATAAGTTCCCTGATACGTGGTATTGGCCAGCCCCATTACTTGCGTGGCAATGTTTTGGATTTGCCCGGCCATATTGGCGCGATCTGTGGTGGAGAGAATTCCGTCACCGGCCTGTACACCCAGGCTGATGGCTTGTGTCAGGGCCGTTACTACCGAGCCCAATGCAGCATCCCCGGTTTGCAACATGCCCTGCACCGTGGAAACACTCTGGGAAAACTGGTCAAGCTGGGCGGATCGCGAGTGAATACCGATTACGGTGGCGGTAGCGCCTGGATCGTCCGACGGAACACTTACACGCCGGCCGGTGGAGAGCTCCTGGAGCGCCAAAGCCTGGTCGCGGTTGTTAATGTTCAGGCCGGCGAGTATGCCGGCATAAAGATCGGGATTAAAACGGATTGTCATCAGGCTCCACCCACGCCAAGATTCAGTGCAGTTTGTGTCATCTCGTCGATCACGTTCACAACGCGCGCCGCCGCCTGATAGGCCCTTTGGAAACGCACCAGGTTGGCTGCTTCTTCATCCATGGAAACGCCGGATATGGAGTTCCTCTGTGTCTGCAGCTGCTGCAAGACCACGCTTTGTGTATCGCTTTGTGAACTCGCCTGCTGAATGTCCATGCCTAACTGCAAGACCGTGTTGGAGTAAAAATCTACCGGCTTCTGGCCGCCGACGATCGTCTGGTTTTGCAGGTTTGAAAGCGCCAGTGCATTGGCATTGTCGCCCACCGTACCATTCAGGCTGGCGGCTACCTGCGCGGGATCGGTAATATTCATCGTGATCGTCTGGGCAGTTCCTGCAACTGCCACAGGAACGGTAAACAGTTTCTGTCCGGGAGCACCGTTCAGATCGAAGCCTGCCTGATGCGCGGTGTTGACGGCGTTGGCAATTCCGGAAGCCAGGGTATCGAGCTTGGTTTGCAGATCGGGAATAGCTTGATCACGTACACGAATAATTCCGCCGAGTTGCCCGCCGTTGATGGCAGCAGTAAGATCGGTTCCGTTCGATGCCTGCACTTCTTGCATGCCGGTGGTCGCATTGGTGGCGACTTGCAGATTAAAGCTTTGTCCGCCTACCACCAGAGCTGCACCGAGCGCCGTCGAAATGCTGATTGCGCCATTACTTCCCTGGACCATGGAAATGTTGACCAGTTCCGCCATCTTGTGGATCATTTCGTTCCGCTGGTCTTCCAGCACGCCTGGCTGCTGCCCTCCGGCCTGCGACTGGCTGATGCGCAGGTTCAATTCGGCAATCGATTGCGAAAGAGAATTGATTTGCTGCACTGTGGTCGGCACTTGTGTATCCATGGAGCTGCGCAGGTTAGACAGATTAGAAGCGGCGTTGTTAAAAGCCGCGCTCATGCTCTGCCCGGCGGTAAGTACGTTCTGGCGCAGAGGCACATTCGCAGGATTCGTGGAAAGTTGAGAAAGACTATTGAAAAATCCGCTGATCGCACCCTGCAGACCGGTGCCTGCGGCTTCATTGAATGTGGCCTGGACTTGCTGCATCGGGGCCAGGAAAGTGTTGAGCCCGGACTGCTGCTGCGTCTCCGCGTTAATGCGGAACTCAAGAGCCTGGTCGCGAATGCTCTGGATGTTGCTGATCTGCGCGCCTGTGCCGAACTGCAGCCGGCCGAAGACGACGGGATCGGTTTCAGCAAAATTGGCGCGTTGCCGCGAGTATCCCACGGTGTTCAAATTGGCGATATTGTTGGACGTTACGTCGAGGGCCTCCTGGCTGTTTTTCAGTGCGCCAAGTGCAACAGACATGGTCCCCATCAGGTTGGCCATACTATTCCTCCAATGTCCTGCACGGGCCGCTTTGACTTAACCGCGGATCGGCGTACACCAATGCATTCGAATACAGATTTTGGAGGAGAGCATTATTGTGGGCCAATTTGCGGATGATACCGGCATGCGTGCGGTTCAGTTCCTGAATTCCAACTCTCAGCTCGGCCGTGCGAAGCAACATATCGGACGCGCGCTCCGCTTCCGTAGCTGTAAGGTACTCCAGTGGTCCCCTGCCGCAAGCGGTGGCGGTCTGCGCGCTAGCGCGGATGTTCTCCTCGGCTCGCTCAATTTCGAGGCAGTAGGACGATTGGACCTCGACGGACCGCATGATCTCATCAAGATCTGAAGCGATATAAGCCTGGCGACAAGCAATAAGACTTTCAGCCAATGCCTGGTAGTTAACCAGCCGGCTCTGCAACAGGCGCATCAGGTCCGCAGCATCGGAATGGACTGCAATCACTCCGTTGCGAGCGGCAACGCTATATACGAGCTGTTCCATGACTTGTCTACCTTACGCAAGCTTCTAACGTTTGAAAAATTCTTTGAACATGGCATCCGCCAGCTGGCTGTCGCTAACGTTATATGTGCCCGCATCCATTGCCTGCTTGATTGCGGCCACGCGTTCCTGCCGGACTTCCGGCGCCTTGGCTAGCTTTTCCTGCAAAGTCGCAGACAATTTCGCGCCGTCCTGCACAGGTGTCTGGGGCGGCATCGGTTTCTTGTCTTGCTTGCGACTTACCTGCTCGGGGTCGCCAGCTTTTTGTGAATGTTGAAAAGAGTCGATTCGCATTTTATTTCTCACGTCCATGATGACTAAAGTATCGGCGGCCTTTTAAGGAACCTTTAATTACTTTTGTCATTTTTTCATTTTTTTCTTACTTTCCTATATACAAGCAACTCAACTGCCAGCGGCAACTTTTGCCGATTTGGCGATGGGTAACCTATCGGCTTGACCTGGAAAATTCTGTATTTCGTGGCCCGTTACTTTGGCTCATTGGCCTGATTCGCATCCGACGACGATTGTTTTTCTAATGCTTTCAATAACATACGGCCAATACCGATACCTCCCGATGCAGCCATGGCGCTACCAACCGCCTGAAGGCCCATATCCATGAAAGATGATCCTGCGGAATCGCCCTCGGAGGAGTCCTTCATGTCCTCACCCATGCTCTTCCACAGAGCACTGAGCAATAGGCCCTCAAACTCACGCGACGACTTTTCGATCTTCTGATGCTGCGCGGCAGCAGTAGCGCCAGGCACGTCGGTGATAGCCGTCAAATCGAATTCTGCCACTTAGATCACCTCCAGATCGGCATGGAGTGCGCCGGCCTGTTTGATTGCCTGCAAAATCGCAACGATATCGCGTGCCGTGGCGCCGATGGCTTGTAGCCCGCGTACCAGATCCTCCACCGTAGCGCCCTGCTTGAGTTCGATTCTCCGTGCGGGGCTCTCCTGGGCCTTGATCTTGGTTTCCGGAACCACCGCAGTTTGCCCTTGTGAGAGCATTCCTGGCTGTGACACAACGATTTCTGTCTTGACCTCAATTTCCAGATTGCCGTGCAGAATCGACACAGCACCGAGTTGAACATCCTTACCCATCACTACGGTCCCGGTCCTCTCATTTACAACCACTCTGGCCGTGGAATGGACGGTGACCACCGTTTCCTGGATCTGGGCCAACAGATCGGTGATGCTCTGCTCCCCGGTCGTGGCCGCTACTTCAATGCGACGGCTATCGACCGCGCGAGCAATTCTCTTCCCAGCTGCCTGATTTACCGCAGCCGCTAAATCACGCGCGGTCGCAAAATCGGCATTACGTAGAAGGAATGAGAGCACCGGCATCTGGGCTAAATCCACTGACAATGCTTTTTCTACAATCGCACCGCTGGGAATCCTACCCACCGTGGGATGGTTCACCACTTTGGTGTTCCCTCCCCCGCCGGCAGAAAAGCCACCAAGGGTGAGCGGGCCTTGCGCGGCCGCATACGTCTGCCCGTTGGCAGCGCTGAGCGGAGTTAACAGCAATAGACCACCATCTAAGCTCTTAGCGTCGCCGATCGAAGAGACGGTCACATCCAATTGCATTCCCGGACGCGAAAATGGAGGCAGGTTAGCCGTAACAAAAACCGCCGCAATATTGTTAACCCGAATCGCATCGCCTGCCACCTGCACGCCCATTCGTTGCAAAATGTTCGAAAGGGTTTGCGTGGAAAAGATGGTCTGACGGCGATCTCCCGTACCGTTCAGGCCTACAACGAGCCCATAGCCAACCAACGGGTTCTCGCGGATACCCTCGATGGTAGTGATGTCCTTTATGCGTACTTGAGTAGTTTCCGTGGCCAAAGGAACATCGGCTGCATGATTAGACGCAGGTGCTACGCGGACGGGAGCGGGAACAGGGTCAACAACCCGCGGCGCAGGACCATCAGCAGCGCGAACAATGCCTGCACTTGCCACTACAATAAGCACGGTCTGAATGAAGAACTTTTTCATGCTAGAACCCAAGGACCCTTAAAACTAATCTGACAATTTTGTTTGGCGGACGAGTCGAGTCCGTCACAACACCTTTGCCTTTGAGTTGTAACCGTAGATCACTGATCGAACTGGACAGTACGGAGTTGTCAGCGGCTACATCGCCGGGACGGACCAAGCCGTGCACAATCGCGGTCGTGCGTTCGTTGTTGATGTCGACATCGCGCGAAGCTTCAATGACCATGTTTCCATTTGGCAAGACCTGCACCACTCGGCCGGCCAGTACCGTTGTAAACGCTGTGTTTGAAGTTGAAGCGCCCTGCCCGTTGAGCGAATTGCTGGAATTCGCATTAAGCAGTTTCTGCAGGTTGTTGGCAGCGGAAAGCCTGCCCGCCAGATTCGTAACGCTGGCATTTGCGGCAAATTGGCGGCTGGTCTTGACCTGCCCGGTGGAGGTAGCGTCCGTCTTCTCCAGAATACGGATCATCACAATGTCGTTTACCTTGTGCGCCTTGTAGTCCTTGGACATGTCAGAAAGAATGCCCTGGTCTGACCACAAGCTGCCTGTGGTGTGAACTTCCTGGATCTCAGCCGGAATATAGACCGGTGGCGGCAATTCCGGATTCTTATGCTTCTTGCTTGCGAAGGCGTTGCTCACCAGGAGCAAAGTGAAACACATAATAATTTTCTTCATCACAGACTCCTACTTATCCCGGCTCACTGCGCGCAGCAACTCCCGGGCAAGCACCTGGGCGCGATAGTTTCGTTTTGATGCTTTGTCGCGAACGTGGACCAGCGTTGACTCTTTGCCATCTTCCAGACAAACTACTGGGACGGTGGCAATAAATCCATCGCCTTGTAACTCCATCATGGCAGTCTCTCCGCGGCGGACCAGGGCCGGCAATAACGAAGCGTTTTGGCTTGCGCTCGAAGCGTTGATCTCTAGTGGTGCCATCCCACGCTCCAGCGTTGCAGTAGCCTGAAAGGTGGTCTTGCGCGATTCGCTACTCGCGATGAACCAGGCCCGGTACTTTTGAATCGCCGGGTCAAACCGGAGTTTGAGAAGTTTGATGTCCGGATCGCTGCCCACTGAAATCGCAGCCTGGAGCTCGACTTCAGCGACCTTTGCCGTTGGATCGACGCCCCGCAATGCGGATTCAACCATTGGCCTCAATTGAGCCACAGAAATCTTGCGGGCTGTGCGGACGATGCTGACTTGCGCCGGTCCTTGCAGCGTGTACTTAAGATCATGTTTCTTCAGAAGGGCGTAAATCTCAGGCATGCTAACGATGCGAACCGTTCCCTGATCTGGCGCGTGACAAACTAGCAGGGCCACGGGCAAGCCGACTTCTACCGGCGGAGCAACAATGTCAGCTAACGTGACGTCGTTCGCCGAGACTTGCACCCGCGCCTTGAGCGTGAGAGTTCCAGGTGCACTTCCAGCGGCGGCTGGCGTATAAATTGCCAGCCCCGCAAGGAGAGCACGCAGGACGACTGCAAGACCCAATGTGGAAGAAGACCTCATTGTCTGTTATCTGCCAAGGTTGTTCAGCTGTTGAAACATCTCGTCCGCTGCCTTTACAACGCGTGAATTTGCCTCGTACGAGCGCTGGGCCAGAATCATGGCTACAAATTCCTCTACGACGCTCACGTTTGACTGCTCAAGCGAACCTTGTTGGAGTTTTCCGATTCCGTCGCTGCCGCCAGGAGTGCCAACCACTGGATCGCCGGAAGCCGATGTCGGCAAGAATAAGCTTTGGCCAACGCTGTTGAGGCCTTCAGGATTTGCGAACATGGCAAGCTGGATGGTACCCACCTGCTGAGCAGTGGTCTGTCCGGCCTGGGTGACAGTAACCGTGCCGTCATTGCCGATGGTGACCGAGGTTGCGCCCGCTGGGATCGTTATTGCAGGCTCGAGCGGATTGCCGTCCGAGGTGACCACGGTTCCCGTTGAGTCGGTGTGGAAGGTGCCGGCACGGGTGTAAGCGACCTCGCCATTCGGCATACGTATCTGAAAAAATCCTCCACCCTGAATCGCCAAATCCAGCGGATTGCCAGTCTGAACGAAATCGCCCTGCTGCTGTGAGACCGCGGATGCCACGGTGCGTGTACCTAAACCAATCTGCAGTCCTGCGGATACGTTGGTTTGCTGGGTGGACGCCGAGCCTGGCATTACCATGTTCTGATAGAAGAGGTCCTGGAACTGCAAACGCCGCCGCCGGAACCCCGAGGAACTGGCATTGGAGAGATTGTTGGCAATGTTGTCCAGATTGTTCTGCTGGGCAGTCATGCCTGTTGCTGCCGTATATAGTGATCGAAACATCGATTACTCCTTTAAACCTTTGGCAATTCTTCCGTTGCCGTTTTATTGAATTCCGTATGAAAAATGTTGAGCGTCCGGAACAGCATGTCCGCGTAACGCTGGATGGAGATCAACCCGACGGAAGCCGACACGGCGCTCAGGTTGGCGCTTTCCAACATACCCTGGCGCATGGAAGAGTTTGTGGCCGGCTTGGAGGTCCCGCCTTGGACGAGAAAGTTCGCTGCTCCTTCGGGAACCATTGTGGCCCCCTGGAACTCCACCATACCGATCTTGGCGACCACGCTGTTGTCCACGGATACCGTACCGTCAGGGCTAATCGATACTTGCCCTGCCGGAAACTGCATTGGTTGCCCTTCAGCACTTAGTACTGGATCGCCGGATTGTGTCTGCAACTGGCGGTCGACAGAAAGCTTGAAGTTTCCGTCACGCGTGAAACGTTTGCCTTGTGCTGTCTGAACTTCAAAAAATCCGCTACCTTCAATCGCAAGGTCGAGATCGTTGGCAGTGCGCTCCATGTTGCCCGGAGCAAGATCGACCTTTGCGCCACCTAAGACGCCAAAATCATTCACCGCGCGATTGAGTGGATTCGCATTTGCCGCTGCATCGGCGACCAGGGAGTTAAAGTACTCCCGCTGGGCTTTGTAGCCTGTGCTATTGATGTTGGCTAGATTATTGGCGGCAACTTCAAGCGCGTCGGAACGGGCGATCAATCCTGCGCAAGCTGCATAGTATCCGCTTTCCATTTTTGAGACCTCGTCGCTTGATATATATGCAAGCGACTGGCCAAAGCACGGAACAGAGCGGAAGTTACCAGAAAGCCGGAAAAGTCTCTGTAATCAATGTAATCGGTCGAAACATTTTTCTAATGCGGCAATTCTTAATTTAAGAATAGTTTTATTTTGCCGTTTCCACGAGCACGCGGCAAGCTTTGCCTAGCAATTCACATGCAGAACAATTTGGAGAAACTCATTATCGCAATTCACCTGCATGTCAAAACGCCGTCCACCGCGAAGCGGATGCACCTGATAATCGGCGCCCGTAATCGTCGTCGGAATGGAGAGCATGCAGCTATCAGCAATGCCCGGGACCCGGGCCTTGAAACTGCCAGCCAACATGTTGCAGATCTCGCCGAGAGCATCCATCACTTCTTCCTGGCAATCAGTGGCATCGATGTTAAGCATTCGCCGGGTCAATACGGCGCCAGTCTCCTTGCTGCACCGGATGCAAAACAGCCCGCAGAGCGAGCCTGCCAATCCCACGATTGCCGTTAATTCAGGGAGCAAATGAGTGTCTTCATGGGGCGTAACTTTCATCCCGAGCATCATATTGAAAACTTCGTTCAACGAGTCATGCACGTAACCAATCCAGTCTGAGGCTGGCCTGATAGCGACTGCATCGATGTTTGCGTTGATATCTGCGTTCATGCGTTTTTCACCAATGGAAGGACATGTTCTTTTACTTGCTCAGCTGTAAATGGTTTGCGGATGTATCCCCTGGCCCCATAAGACAAAGCTTCAACCACATGTGATTCACTGGCTTCCGTCGTGATCATCACTACCGGGACGTCCCTCATGCCCACCACGGCTTGCAGTTGTTTCACAAATTCAAGACCGTTCATGGTTGGCATGTTGATATCACTGAGAATAAGATCAGGCCTTTTCTGCTGGATGGCCACCAGGGCCTCCATGCCATTGCCCGCCTCCATTACCAGATAAAGCTCGAGTCCAGCCTGCCGCAGCGAGCGCTCCACGATCTTTCTCATTACCGATGAATCATCAACAATCAATGCACAGATTGCAGTCATAACCTTCCTCTTGAAACTAAGACTAAATTGCGGGTCCCCTGATCACAGCCTTGCAGGACAACTGGATAAGGATTTTCTTTCCCAAGTGGCTGCGACGGCGTCAGTTCAACAGTGGAATAGGTCATTTCCAGCGGAAGCCGCCAGATCACGCCGATCCAACGGTCAATCTCGAGAAAGTCCGTACCGAAAAGCTCGCGTTGCTCTTCAATCGCTTCCGCTGAGACTTCTATCCACTCCGGCACATGGTCGGTTATGCCGCTGGCTTCCACCAGTGGCAGCAAGCCTGCAACAAACAGCACGCCTGCCGCATAAGCCTGGTCCGCGTCACCGTCTTCGATCTTCGCCCGGGCTGCTGCATTGCTTGCGCGCATCAGGGCCAGTTTGGCCACTTCTTTTTTGGCCACGCTCGCCCAGGTACTATCGATCTCAGATAGCAGGAATGCCGCTACCGCCACTGTCCATGCTCGTTGTTTTCCCAAGAGAACCACGAGGTGATCGATGGGCAGGCATATCGGCTCGGCAGGCTCGGCCAAGCTGCCGATGCGAATAAAATTTTCACAAACCGTAGGACTGGCCCTCAGCGCGGCGCAGACCCTCTCCAGATCGGCGCTGCATCCTTCGAGAGCGCATTGCAAATCGCGCAAGTACCACGGTAAATGTGGAAGATGGTCTGCGAGTAATTCCGTCAATAGCACGGTCCTCACATAGTCGTCTGAACCCTTGGGCACCCCCAACCGCACCACACCACCATCTGGACACGACACCATTGTTTTGCTCCTACGCAACCATCGGAGCAACGGGCGAATATCTTTAATTGATTACAGCAATATCGGCGAGTTAGTACATTAGTATTGGCTTGCCTCAGGCATCGCTTCCCTCTGCGACAGACTGTTGAACATAAAATGAGTTGCAACGGAGGCTTTTGTGGTCGCGCGCACCCATATCTGGCCGTGGCAACTGCTGGCGTTGATCCGTTCGGTGCGCAAGCGCAGAGCATAACCGGCTATCATGCTTACAAGTTCTCTTGCGGAGATGTTGTTCAAAACGTATTCGGCAGGGCGGTCCTGGTTGCTGGTTAGCCCGATTAGGTTCACCAGCACAGATTCATCAGCCATGCAGGCCTCTGTCTTCACACCCAACATTTGCTCGATGGAATACAGAACGCTGTAGTCCACGGCCTGGGCAAACGCCATATGCAAGCGGTTTTGTTGCTTGTTGAAATGTACCGGGAGCATTTTGTATCGCTCCATCAGAGCAAAAGGAATAAGCTGGGTCGCCTCCGGCACGTGACATGGGTCAGGCCGAAGTACCGGGACAGACCACTGGGCGGCGACAGCGGTTGTGATCTGGTCTTCGCTGACGGCTCCCATGCTCATAAGAATCTGGCCCAGGCGTGATTCGGGTTGCTGTTTTTGGCGCTGCAAGGCCGCTTGAAGCGCTGGCCCATCAATATATCCTCGCGAAACCAACTCAAGCCCTAGCGGGATCCGGTGACGCCTCTTGCTTTGTACGGCCTTCGGCTTTTGCAGGAGTTCACCAAAATGCTCCGCCAAACCGGTATGGAGACAGTCAGGGCTACAGTACCGATCGTTTCCGATATAAGCTCCACTGCAAAGCAGTCGAGTGCGTACAGGCTTTGCCCGGCATCCGGAATTCGCGCACACATTCAACCACGAGATGGCTTTCTTCAGCATCATTTATGCAATCTCCGCCAATCTTTGGGCGGGAGAAAGGACCTCGCTGATTCTGATTCCGTAGTTACCATCCACAATCACTGCTTCTCCGCGGGCAATCACCCGCCCGCCGAGAACTAACTCAATGTGGTCCTGCACCCGGCGATCAAGCTCGACCATCGCGCCGGAACTGAGGTCCAGAACATCTTTGAGCAACATTTGACGTGTCCCGAAGCGAATTGACACTTCAATCGGCACATCGAGAAGTAGATCCAGATTCTTATCATTAATGGTTGCCCTCGCAATAGTGTCAGACTGCGCTGCAACCGTGGGCGGTACCGGAGCATCTTGCCGTACCGCAGCAGGAGCGTCCGATCGAGGTGGTGTAGCCTCCGCCACCACAGGCGGTTCTTCAGAAACCGCCGGCGCAGGTATCTGCCCGGGCGTGGAAAGTGAATTGATTTTTGTCAGCGAGTTGAGCAGTCCTGCGTCAATGTACGATGCAATCGTGATGCGTGGCTCTGTCATCATTACCAACGACGATGTTTCTGGACTGGCCCACGCCGGTTGTTGGGTATCTTTGAAGCGTATCGTGCCTTCTGTTCCCAGCTCTGCCTTCAACTGGACCGCGACCGTCCCGGAAAACTGGCGAAATAATTCGGACAGGGAATCCGAGTGATCAGGAGTAAACTCTGCAGCTGGGTTCGGAATTTCACCCATAAAAAGCTGGCCCAGGTGCAGAGCGTCCGATCGAGAGACGGAGAACGCGTGTTCGCCCAACAGCGTCTCGCCTAAAGTAAAGGTTACCCACAGGCGGTCGGAGGAAGGATCTTCAGCCGGGCGGGCAATTTCCACTCCGGCCTCTTTGCCCGCGAGTTGCCCCATGATGGAGGCCATGGTCTGCGACCACAGCGAGTAGTAATTATCTACACCGAAAGCGTTGCTATTCGAAGCCATTTTGTCCTCTGCTGTCCTTGTTGCTGATAGGGGCTAATTTCTGGATGTATCCGGCACGCTTGCCGTTTTTTGAAACTGGATAGGCGTGAAATAACCGCGATCCGGAAACGGTCATTGCGACTGGTTCCTGGACCTTGTGTGGCAGCTTAAGTACGCTGCCGGCCTCCAGGGCCAACAATTCTCTGGCTGGAACACCAACTGCGGCAAGCGATAGCTCTACCTGGAATTTGCTGTGCATCATGCGGGTGCGGAGATGTTCTGTTGCCACGGCACTGGAATGCCTGCGACCGCTCCTTTGTAAGCTGCGCTGCATCAACGCGGATACGGCCGAAGGAAACACGATGTTGAGCACGGCCTGGGTTTCCGGCATACGCAATTCAAAACTGATCGACAAGACACGCTCCGTTGGTGAGTTCAGGTCGGAGACTTCTGCCTGGAGCAACCGGCCGTCAAATGTGAAACCCAGCCCCTGTGGCTGCCAGCAGGTGCTTAGTTCACGCACAATCATGGCCACGACGCTGGCAAAAATTTCTTCTTCGATCTCTGTGAGCTTCCTGATCGGCCCGTCGGCCCGGCCGCGCCCGCCTAGCAACAGGTCGAGAATCGGGAACGCAATGGGCAGTTCAATGGTGATTCCCGCGGTCTTTTCCAGTTCGTTTACTTTCATCGTACCGAAATAAGTAGCATCGGGGAGGCGCTGCAGGAATTCGGCATAGGTAAGCTGCTCCACGGAGACAACCGCCATCTCCAGGCCAATGCGAAGATACGCACCCAGAGAATGGCTGAGATTGCGGGCAAAAGTCTCATGCAAGCCTGTTAGCAGACGAAGCTGTTCTTTCGTGATCTGCCCGGCGGAGCGAAAATCGCACGGCGTGACGACGTGAGGAGCGGCAGCAGTAGCTGCAGCCTTTCCTCCGCGCGCACGCTTAAAAAGAGCGTCGATCTCCTCTTGCTTTAAGATTTTTTGCATCGCTGCTCCTTCCCGTGCAGCAATTGCGACTGCGGCGGGCGCTCACCAAGTAAATCCTGCATCCGGGCGCGGAGCCGCACAAGAGCGGCAGAACGCAACTGGCTGACCCGGGACTCCACCACGCCCAGCACTTCGCCAATTTCCCGCAGCGTTAGCTCTTCATAGTAGTAAAGGACCATCACTTCTTTTTCTTTCTTTGGCAGATCGCCCAGCGCCTTTGCCATAATTTCTTTCATCTCGGTTTTCGCACAGAGGAAAAACGGGTCCTGTTCCGGCGCATATGGAACGTACGTGCACAGCTCATCGCGAGACTCGTCATGGTCCGGGCTTTCTTCCAGCGATCCCAGGTTCATGCCGTGCAGAGTGCCCAGAAGCTCATGGTACTCAGCCAGATTCAAGCCAAGCTCTTTGGCCACCTCTTCTTCAAGAGGTGCGCGGCCGAATTCGCAACGCAGTTTGCTCTGGGCCTGCTCCACCTGCCGGGCCTGCCTGCGCAAGTCACGAGGGCCCCAGTCACAATCGCGCAGACTGTCAAGGATTGCTCCACGAATGCGAAACTTCGCATACGTCTTGAGCTGCGCATTCTTGGTGGGGTCAAATTTCTGGACGGCATCCAGCAGACCGACCATGCCGGCCTGGACCAGATCATCAAAAGGGACATGTTGAGGCAAGCGTTCGTGAATACGGCGCGCGATGTACTTAACCTGCACCATCATCTCTTCGATCAGCTTATCGCGGTCCACGGCCTGAATCTTCATCGCGGACTCGTACTTCTGTGCTGCATTCATTTCGTTCTATCCTCACAAACAGTGATTGATATGTTCATCGAACCATCCCAATGGATTGAATCGCGATCCTTGAAGGAACTTCACCCGGCGAAAGCACAACAATTTTCGGCAGGATCGGCTCCAGCATTCTTCTCAAATGGAACCTGGCGGGACTGCTGCACAACAGCACCGGGGTGGCTGCGGCAAAGTCGTCCCCCAACAGGGCACGTAACCCATCCACCAATCGCCGCAGCAACGATGGCTGAAGGCCAGGCACCTGTTGCGCCATGTTCTGCGCACCAAATGTCCGTACAACTTCCTCTTCCATGGCCGGTTCCAGGGCCACGACCCGCAACTTGCCATCCTCTGCCAGGAATGGGCGAACCAGGCTGCGTCCCAGGGCCTGGCGTACGGCTTCAACCAGAAATACCGGGTTCTTGGTGAGCGGCGCCGTATCCACCAACGCTTCAAGCAGCAGCGTCAGGTCACGAACAGAAACTTGCTCCCGCAACAATTGCTGCAAGACCTTCTGAACCTCACCCAGGCTGAGAAGTTTTGGTACCAGCTCTTCCACCAGCTTGGGCTGGCTGTCAGCCAGGGAGTCAAGCAGACGTTTGGTCTCCTGGCGCGTGAGCAATTCGTGTGCGTATTGCTTGATGACTTCCGACAGATGAGTTGCCATGGCCGATGTTTGATCGACAACCACGTACCCGAGGGCCAACGCTTGTTCCTGTTGCGCCGGAGAGATCCATTTGGCAATGACGCCGAATGCCGGTTCCTTTGTCTCAGCTCCGGTCAATGGCGGCGGCGTGCTTTCAGAACTAATTGCCAGCACGCAATCGGGTAACATTTCCCAACGCGCTACCTCGACGCCGCGCAGCGAGATCACGTACTCCCGTGCACGCAACTTCACATTGTCAGTGATGTGGACCGGCGGGACCATGAAGCCAAGCTGCACTGCCAGGTGACGGCGTAACGCACGCACACGCTGCAAAAGCTGTCCACCCTGCTTTTCATCGACCAGTGCGACCAAACCGTATCCAACTTCCAGGCTCAGTTCGTCCAGCTTCAACAGCGCATCAAGTGAATCCGGCGCGGGCTTCTTTGGTTCGGTGCTGGTAGCAGCCGTGGTTTCCTGTGAAGCAATGACTTCTTGTTTCGAGCGGCGCCGCGCCAGCACTCCCGTGGCGATCGCCACGGCAAAGAACGGCAACTTCGGCAGGCCTGGGATTAAAGCCAGAAGCCCCATGACCGAACTCGCGATCCATAGTGGGCGTGACTTAAAGAAGAGCTGCTGGGTCAACTGGCTGCCCAGGCTTAATTCAGAGCCAGTCCGGGTAACCACCATGCCACCGGCTACGGAGACTAACAGGGACGGGATCAGTGTAACCAAGCCGTCACCAACGGTGAGGACGGTGTAGGTCTTCACCGCTTCCTGAAAGGGAATACCAAGCTGAAGAACACCGATCAGGAAGCCGGCAATGATATTGATCGCGGTGATTAAGATTGTGGCAATTGAATCACGCTGGCTGAAGCGCGCGGCGCCATCCATGGCTCCATAAAATTCGGCCTCCTGCGCGATTTTCTCGCGACGGGTGCGGGCCTGGACTTCATCGATCAGACCAGCGTTTAGGTCAGCGTCAATGGCCATCTGCTTGCCTGGTAACGCGTCCAGGGTAAAGCGGGCCGATACTTCCGCCGTACGCACCGAGCCGTGACTTACCACAAGGAACTGAATAGCGATCAAGGCCAAAAAGATTACGAAGCCGACGACGTAATTTCCCCCGACAACAAACTGTCCAAACGCCTGGATTACGTTTCCGGCAGCAGCAGCGCCTTCATTGCCGTGCAACAGAATGCGGCGGCTGCTGGCAAGGTTAAGAGACAGCCGGAACAACGTCAGCAGGAGCAGCATGCTGGGAAACGCCGAGAACTGTACCGGACGAAGAATATAAATCGCCGAGAGCAGCACAAGGACAGAACACGTGATGCTCAGCGCCAGCAACAGGTCGATCAAGATGGCCGGCATGGGAATGAGCATTACAAAAACCATGCCTACGGCCGCTGCAGGCAGGACCCAATCGACGCCAAACGCGGACTTCTTGATCGGATTGATAGTCGTGCTCATTATGCTCTTGCTCCGCTACGTTGCGCCGCCTGCGCCTGTGCGCGATAGACGAACGCCAGAATCTCTGCAACCGCTGTATAAAGCTTGCTGGGAATTACGCTGCCGACATCCACGGAGCGGTACAGCGCCCGCGCCAGTGGCGGGTTCTCCACCATGGGAACGCCATTCCACTGCGCAATCTGTTTGATCGTGCGGGCCACCAAATCTTGCCCCTTGGCCAGCACGATTGGGGCCCCCATGGTCTCCAGGTCAAAACGGAGCGCAACCGCAAAGTGTGTTGGATTGGTGATAACGACCGTCGCCTTTTCCACGTCCTGCATCATTCTCCGTTTACGCATCTGCCGCTGGAGCCTGCGGATGCGTCCCTTCATCTGGGGATTGCCTTCGTTTTCCTTGCTTTCGTCCCGGATTTCCTGTTTGCTCATCTTTAAATCGTTCTCAAACTTCCGGCGCTGCAAGGCATAATCAACGACAGACCAGATCGTGAATACAAAGGCCCCTTTCCACGCGATCTCATATGCATGCCCCATCAGGAGACCTGGCAGAGCTGCAAGCCCCGCCGCTGATGCATGAATAATCACCGGCCACTCCCCTGCAATAATGACGAAAGTGAGATAAAGGATCACAGCGAGTGGTACCAGTGACTTGAGCAGCCGGCTAACTCCGGCCAGGCTGAAGAGCTGTTTTACGTTTTGTCCCGGGCTGAGTTTGCTGAATTTAGGCGCAATCGCCACGGGCGCAAACACGATCCCACCCTGGGCAAACTGCACCAGCATCGCGGCGCCAAATCCAAGAAGGCACGCGGGTGCGGCCCACTTGAGTGCGGTGACTCCCGTCCAGGAAAGAACGGAGCTGGTTGTGCCAATGTCCGTCTGCACAGCAGCTTTAAGAAGCCGGTCCGTCAGGTCTCTCCACTGCTCGACCCATCCCACATTGCTCCAATGCAACAGACAGATCACGCCCATCAGCGCAAATGCCGACGATAGCTCACGGCTGCGAGGGACCTTGCCCTCTTTGCGCGTCTTTTCCCGTCGTCGCGGTGTCGGTTTTTCTGTCTTGTTATCTGCCATACAATCTCAATTTAGTGCATTGCCTTCAATAAACGCTCAGAGCCGACCACAGCTCCGTAAAACCACTTGTGGGCCAGTGCCGGCCAAAAAACTACTGAGGACCAGATCGCCGCATAACCGCTCAGCATCTTTGCCGGCAGTCCAACGGAGAGCACCGGCAGCTGTGGCGAAGCCTTGGCCATAAAGGCCAACGAAATATCTGTTATCAGAGTGACCATCAACGCGGGCGCCGCCAGTTGCAGTCCCATCAGGAACACCTGGCCGGTGGCACGCAACAAGACCGACGCTGCGTTGGCCGAGACGACCACTGTCCCCGGCGGAATCGCATCGAAGCTGTGCGCCAGGACCCGAAACAACCAATGATGTACGTCGCCCTGCAAGAAAATAAGGAGCAGGATGGTATAGTGAAAAAAATTGAGCACTGAGATCTCCACCTGCGATTGCGGGTCGATGACGTTCACCAGCGAGTAACCAAACTGAAAGCCCAGAACCTGGCCGGCAAACCTGGCGCCCTCGAAAATCAGTTCCAGCGTCAATCCGATCCCCAGTCCGATCATCAATTCTCCGGCTACCGCGGCGACAAAGTTGGCTGGCAGACCGTGAGGCATGCTGGTCGCGTATGCCGGTCCGAGTAACGCTGTCAGCGCCACTGTCATGCCTGATTTCACGTGCCATGGGATGCTGGCGCTGCCCACGAAGGGCGCAAACGTCATCAACCCGCCGAGCCGTATACCCAGCAGCAGCGTTGGAGCCATCGTGTTGATGTCGATCTGTGACATGGGTTGGCATCACTTCAGGAAAGCGTGAAAATCTCCAAAGAGTTGTGTGGTAAAAGCAACCATATGGCGCAGCATCCAGGGCAGCGACACAAAGAGTGCGGCGGCAACTGCGGCCAGTCGTGGCACAGTGCTGATGGTAACTTCCTGAATTGAAGTCATCACCTGCAGGATGCTAACGACAATGCTGATCACGATCCCCACAATCAGCACCGGCGCGCTGATCAGAATTGCTTCTTCCAGCGTCCGCCTCGATAACGTAATGATCATTTCCAGGTTCATAAATCGTCAGTAAAAACTCTTCATGATGGCCCCAACAAGCAGGTTCCATCCGTCCGCCATCACAAAGACCAGAAGTTTTAACGGCGTAGAAATCACAACCGGAGGCAACTGCATCATGCCCACCGCTGTCGTGATTGAAGCAACCGCCATGTCGATCACCAGAAAGGGCAAGAACAGCACCGCTCCAATCTGGAAGCCCGCCTTGAGTTCAGAGATAATGTATGCAGGGACCACGACGCGCATCGACAAATCGCTTGGTTTCTTGGGTCGGGGTTCCTTGCTCAATTCCACAAACAACGCCAGGTCTTTTTCACGAGCGTACTTGAGCATGAAGTCTTTGACCGGCGCTGACCCTTTATCAAGCGCGGTGGCAATCTGAATTTTGCCGCCCTGAAGCGGCACCACTGCGTTCTGATAAACGGTCGTACCGACCGGTTGCATGATGAAGTAGGTCAGAAAGAGCGAAAGCCCAATTAGCGTCTGGTTGGTGGGGATAGACTGCGTTCCCAGCGCCTGGCGCAGGAAATGAAAAATGACCAGCAGGCGCACAAACGGTGTGCTGGCAAGCAGGATGGCCGGCAGAAGAGTAAGCAGTGTCAGGAGTGCGACAATGCTCCAGGGCGTTGTGGCCACTGACTTTCCCACGTCAACTACAGTGTTTTGATGGTCGGCACTCGTCTTGGTCTGGCTGTTCTCTTGTTTGTCTGCGGCGGTGCGCGGCTGCGTTCTGCGCAGTTTCGGCTGGATTGCACCAGCGACCACGCAGCAGGAGAGAACCAATACCACCAGAGCTATAACCGGGCGCAGTCTCACTGGATTCTCCCGGCAAATGATTTCAATAGCTGGGCCTTGGTTGGCGGCGGCATCTTACTTTGTTTTGCTCTTCGAGCCAGCGTCTTAGCTGATTCTGATTCTGCTTTCAGGGGCGTCTGGTCTACGGCTTGAACATTGCGACGTGCCGTCTTTGCACGTTGTATTATTTTCGGCTGCGATGTGTTCAGTTCCTGCGAGAGGTTGGTGGTATGGGCCGCTATCGGTTGGATTTTCCGACGTTCTGCCTTTTCTGGGCCCAATTTCCGCGACCCCAGCAACACCATGGAGTCGCCACAACAGCCCACCACAAATTCCTGTTTGTCTACAAGGACGAGCACGATCGATTGCTTATTACCAAGCGCCAGCCGTTCGACAAGTTGCATCGCGCGAACACGCCGTTGCACTCGTGCCGAGCGCAATATTGAAATCGCTTTCTTCCATATTCCTGTTGCAACCGCCAGAAGCGTGCTTTGCAGTCTGGTTAGCTCTTTTCCGTTAGAACGCGGCTCCGTTGCGCTGAGCTTCATACCAACTCCATCAAGCGAATGGCTAATCTGTCGCCCAGAAGCTCAAACTCCGCCCATGCCACCATCTGTCCGTTTATGTTGAGCGGAAGGTTAGCAGCTTGTTTGCACTGCGAGTCCACTATGGAGCCACGCTCAAGCCGAAGAAGATCACGTACGGCGAAATTCGGAACCCGGAGTTCCACCGTTAAGTCACAAACAAGGTATTGCGCCTCATTCCAGGTGTTGGCCGGCTGTTCCGCTGGTTGTGGCTGTTGGGCTACCATCGCGGTGGACATCAGGCTTTCACCTCAGCGCAATGGTGCTCCTGCGTTTGCGCCTCAGGAGCGTAACCCGCTTCCGTTATTGCTTGGAGTTGTTCTTCAGGCATAGCGATATCACTATTGCAATTCGCATGCCTAAGATCTTTAAGAATCTTCTTTGTTCAGATGGAAGCGGGGGCAAGTGCGGCAAGTCATTGAATTTGTACCGCATTGCTCTGGATGGCCAAGTGGCTTCGTGGAGAAGCAAAACTTTCTTACGGCTGAAGCTGGGGCTATTAAGCAAACTCTTAATAAAGAGCTTTTAAGAAAGCTGTCCTACACCCTGGTGTTCAGGTATAGGACAGCAATCTATTATTTAGCGATCTACTGCTTCAGGTTGATCGTGTCTTGTGTTACCTGGTCGAAGGTGGTCACGGTTTTGGCATTGGCCTGGTATCCGCGCTGCGCGACAATCAGCCGGGCAAACTCAGTCGCGATATCGACGTTGGAAAGCTCCAAAGAGCCGCCTTGAAGACTTCCGCGTCCGCCGGTACCAGCGCTTCCCACATTGGCCGCTCCGGACCCAAGCGTCGCCTGGTATGAATTAGATCCAGTCCTGGCCAGCCCATCTACGTTAGCAAAGGATGCTACCGCGATCTGGCCGATAGCGCGCGACTGCCCATTGCTGAACACTCCCTGTACCACGCCTGTTTGGTCGACAGAAAAATTGATGAGCGATCCGCTGGGGAAACCATCCTGGGTAGCATTTGCGACAGCAGAAGCAGCAGCGAATTGCGTAAGGCTCGTCTGAGGAGGGGCAAAACCTTTCCATGTAAAGGTTTGGTTGGAGGCACCGTTAGCAAAGCCCGTAATAGCAATCGGGCCGATGTTTGCCAACGGAGCAGTCAATTGACCAGCTCCGTTGAAGGTGACAGCGCCAGCATTCAGAGTGACTGAAGGCGCCACGACGCCCACATCTGCACCGGGGATCGTAACTACATAGTTCCACGAGTTAGCTGCTGTCTTGGTAAACGTAAAATTGAGCACGTGCGGGGCGCCCAGAGAATCGTAAACAGGCGATGAGGCGTTGAAGGTCGCTCCCACAGCAGCGCTGGCGTCAAGATTCAAGCCAAACTGCACATTGGCCGTGGGGTTGGCGGGCGTGACCTGCCCTTTAGCAATCGTAATGGGAACTGGTGGCGATTGAGTATTCACCACCCCGTTGACAGCCGGATAACCGAGCACCTGCGCTCCATCGGTTGTGACCAGGTTTCCATTCTGGTCGAGAGAGAAGTTTCCCGCTCGCGTAAACTCCTGTAACCCACCCTTGCTGGTCACAAAAAAACCGTCACCCTGGATAGCGATATCAGTGTTCACGCCCGAGTTCTCGATACTGCCTTGGGTAAAGATTCCGGTGTTGGAACCGACCGCAGCGCCTGCGCCGATTTCAATGGGTTCGCCTGCACCAGTTGACCCAATCTGCTGGTAAAACAGATCGCGGAATTCCATCCGTGTGTCTTTGTAGCCGACCGTGTTCAGGTTGGCGAGGTTATTTGAAATTGCACTTAAGGCCTGGGAATTCGCGTTCAGTCCGGACAATGGTATTGAAAACGAGGGCATGATCTTCTCCTAATTAAGCTGTGATGTGTTGTGCGGCATTGGCCGAGGCGCTGGTGTTGCCCGTGCTCTGGCCGACAGATTGTTGTAATAATTCGCGAATCTGAAGCAACTGCTCCAGACTGTTGAATTGGACCAATTGACCCACAAAGGCCGTTGGGTCCTGGGGTTGCGTTGGGTCCTGAGATTTCAGCTGGGCGGTCAGCAGAGTAAGAAATGAATCACCCGTAAGTCCGCTCATCGATTGCTGATCTGGGGTTGTTGCCGCAGTCGAGGCCGCCGCGTTAAATGCTTGTACGTTCATACTGTTCCTCATGCATGCAGGCTCAGCGCCTGCGATGCGGTTTCGCTTGTATCAAGGTCGGAAAATGTTCCAGTTGTGGAGCGCCCATCTTTTCTGAACTGCGCCGGCGCCCCACTGTTCTGCTGTTGTTCTTGCCGCCCGGAATGGGCCTGATGTCCTTCGTTCTGCAGCGTCGTGTCTGTCACTTCAAAAGTACGCAGGTTGAGATCGTCCTTGGAAAGCGTGCTATGCAGTTCGTGAAGGTTGGACAGTAACCAATCCCGCGTCCCACTATGCTGCGCCGCCACTGTGGCGCTGATGTGGCTGCCTTCCAGTACGGCGCGTACGTCAACGGTTCCCGTTTCGCTCTTCATCGACACTCGCATCTCCGACTGGCCAGCCGCTTCCATGAGCTTGGCAGCATGCACAATCCGAGGCGCTGACTCTGGAGCGGCAATCCCGCCTGGTTCGCGCAGGTTCAACGCATGGTTTGCATCAACAGGGTTTGTCGTGTGTGGTTGAATACTCGGCGATGCGGCACCATTAACAGATGCCTGCGCCGCAACAGCATTCAGGCCGGCTTGGTCGACCTGCGTTGTGCCCGCATTTTGTGATTGCACCGCGGATTGAAGCAGTTCGATTGAGGTTGAATTCTTCTTCGATTCATTGCCGGAATGGTTCTGTTGCGGTTCCGACGAAGTCTGGGACTGAGGTTTCGAATCGGAGCCCTGGCTCGGCTGCGCCAGCGGAGGTGCGTCCGGTTTGCTGTTTTGCAATGCGGGGATAACACTGAGATCTTGATGATCATTCTTGTTCTTATCGATCACACCAGGCGCTTTAGTGTTGGACGAAGCAGAAGTGGCATTCAGACCAGTCAGGCAATGCGCCAAATCGTTCGTAGGGGTCTCGACGACCGGAACAACCGTTGCAGTTTGTGAGTCCTTGGCAGCGACATCAGCGTGCAGGTCCGCCGGAGCCGGTGCAGGCTTCAACACAAGAACATCTGTTACCGGCGGAATTAACCTCGACAGCATCGGAGTATTTGTCGGAACAACCTGCGGGTCGCCCAGCCCTATGCCGGTTTGTTGGGCAACAATGTCAATCTTGCCAACCGGAGCATTCACTTGTACCGGCATAGGTACGATAGCCGCGATCCACATTGCCAAAATCGGGTCCTCGTTCGTCTCTCCGGCGTCCAACTTCTTAGCCACGTTCTCTTGTACAGGTAGCACAGATTTGGTGTTGGTCTTAAGCTGCTGGGCGACAAAAGCAGGCGCGAGATCCATCAAGGCTGCATTGCCACCCAATCCTTGCCCCGAATCATTATTGCGGTCTTTGCCTGTCGCTCCATCCGTACCAGAATCACGCATCTGGTGTATTAAGATGGCATTAAACAGGGCGCCTTCATGGCGTTGTGCTTTTTGTCCACCAGCGCTCGGAAACGTCTGCGGCGCTTGCTGTGGCGATTCGAGATTGATAGGGCTTTTCACGTTCGCCTTGATATATGCAGATCAAGCGCCAAACTCCAGGTAGAAAACTGTTGTTGCAATTAAAGGATTTGTCTTGCTGAGCCGATAGGAACTGGTTTCTCTGAAGAGCATGCTAGGCAAGAGTTGCCGCCTGGCTGGGCAACACTATCCGTTCTGATTAATGCGACGCATTGCGAAGAGATCGTCAATCTGCTGCTGTTCGCGCCGTTCCTGTTGAATGATGTATTCCTGATGCTGGCGATCGCGAATGCTGCTGATGACCTCTCGATCACGGCGAGTTTGCAGAAACTTTGCTCGCTGCTCGTTCCACCGCTTGCGGGCCTCTGCCAGAGCTCGTTTTGCTTCAGCTTCTGTTGTATCCAGACCTGACCGGGCGGCCAGGTGAACATACATCTCGGACGCCGCCATTCCGGCCTCCAGTTCGACGCGGAACTTGTTTTCCAATTCAACTCGTTCATTTGCGAGAGATACACATCGCGCCTGCGCTGTGTGCATACGCTGTGCGACGTGTTGCAGGCGTGCCTGTTCCTGGCGTTCCTGGCTGGAGCGGAGACGAAGCAGGAACTCGAGTGAAAAGAAGAAGGCCATTAGATGGGCAGCGACTTCAAAGTTGCAACGGTCTGCTCAAATGACGATTGGTCATTTTTCTTTTGTTGCAGGATAGCATTAATGGCCGGCAAGTGCTCCAGCGCTTTGTCCAGCACCGGGTCAGCGCCGCGCTGGTAGGCGCCCACACGAACCAGGTCCTCAGAACGTGCATACGCGCTAAGCAGACGGCGCACTTCCTGAGCACGCTTTACGTGTTCCGGGTTAGCCACCTGCGACATTAGCCGGCTCAGGCTATCCACGATGTTAATAGGGGGATAATGTCCCTGGGCCGCAAGTCGCCGGTCAAGCACGATGTGTCCATCTACCAAAGAGCGCACGGAATCAACCAGCGGGTCCATCTGATCATCACCTTCCATCAACACACTGTAAAAAGCGGTGATGCTTCCGGAATCGAACTGGCCAGCACGTTCCACTAAGCGCGCCAGCAGGTTCCAACAGGAAGGCGTGTAACCTTTGGCTGTAGGAGGCTCACCGGCAGCCAGCCCGATTTCGCGCTGCGCCATTGCAAAACGCGTGAGCGAATCCACCACCAGTAAAACGTTCTTGCCGATGGAAGCAAAGTACTCGGCCACCGCTGTTGCTGCCATGGCGGCCCGTATCCTCAGGAGCGGCGACTGATCAGACGTCGACGCAACCACCACGGACCGCATGCGGCCTTCCGGGCCCAGCATGTCGACGAACTCGCCAACTTCCCGGCCGCGTTCACCTACCAGCGCCAGAACGGTGAGGTCAGCGGAAGTCCCGCGCGTCATCATTCCAATCAGCGTACTCTTGCCTACGCCGCTCCCTCCAAAAATGCCAATACGCTGTCCGCGTCCGCAGGAAACAAAACCGTCAATTGCCCGAACACCGCATCCGATCGGTTCACGTATGGGAACACGGTCCATGGGCGAAGGGGCCGAATTGTCCAGGTGCCATGTGTCATTTGGTCTGCAAGGTCCCAGATTGTCGATTGGTTTAAGGCTGCCATCCAGGACCCGCCCTATGAGTTCCGGGCCAACCGCAACCGTGGGCGTGGATCCCCAGGTAAAAATCTTGTCACCAAAACGGATGCCGTTGGTCTTGCCCAGAGGCATGCTGAGAACGCTGGATCCGCGAAATCCCACGATCTCGCCGGGAAAGCAATTACCCTCATTGTCCACGATTTCACAGGCCTCACCGACAGAGCATACCGGCCCCTCTGACTCCACTACTTGTCCGGTCACTTTGGTTACGGAACCTTCCCATCGCCAGGTAGAAAACTCCTGCAGGTGCTGAAAGTATGTGCCGAGATACTCAGTGCTCATAGTTTCAAACTCCGCCGTTTTTGCCGGACCAGATCGGAAAAGCCTTTGTCGATTTCCAGGAGCTGCGCATCGATGCCAAGCTCAGTACTGCCGTTCGCAGTCTTCAGAATTAGCTGGTCCGGACGGAGCGAGCCATCCTCGATAACTCCCGGCACCGTGCCTAACAGGGTCTGGGTTGACATGTATTCTCGCCATGCATGCACAGCGGATGGATGTACATGCAGTGTAACCGGGCTGGATCCTGAGATCTTCTCTAACGCAACATGCACAACGCCTGCCAGAACAACACGGTCAACCTGGGCTTCCCTGTGCAAAACCTTGCGCGCAACAGCCATGACCAACTCTACGATCTCACCTTCAATCTGGCGGTAGTACTGCTCGCGCTCGAGTTCAAATGTTTTAAGGGTCTCCGCCAGAGTATCTTTTACCGCAGCGGTTGCACGATCCACTTCAGCTTGCATTGCGCTTCGTGCCGCTGCCAGGCCACGCTCGTACGCAGCCGCTTCGCGCTTGGCGAGTTCGAGTTCAGAAATATTCGGGGTGCTGGCTTCGTGGCGGAACGGGGGCTGGGTCTCACGTTCAAAAATGCTCAAATCGATGGGAGCATCCGGCGTTCCGTCTGGGCTAAAAACATTCTGATAAACAAATTCCTGGACAGCGGATGCAAACGGCACCTGGCTAGACGACATATTCATCATCTCCGGCGATCTTCAGAATAATCTTGCCTTGCTCTTCCAGGCTGCGGGCCAGATTGACCGCCTCTTGCTGCGCGTGCATGATCTCGCGTGAACGCATCGGACCCAGCACCTCGATGTCTTCCTTTAACATCTCAACGGCACGTGTAGACATGCATTTGAAAAAGTGACTCTTCACTTCCTCAGAAGCGCCCTTCAACCCGACCCCCAACGTCCTCTTGTCAAGCTGCGCAATGATCTCGCGTATGCTGGCTTCGGGCGTGGTAAGAAAGTCCTCAAAAGTAAACATCAGGTTGCGAACAGAAACAGCCACGTTCGGATCGCTGGCTTCAACGCCTTCCAGAATGTTCTTGACCAGATCGGGAGACATGCGGTTCAGCATCTCCGCGACGGCCTTCACGCCCGAATATCCGCGCTGACGGGCCTTGACCACCGACTGGAGCTTTTTGTTCAGCATGAACGACACTTTTTGCGCCATATCACTTGAAAACTGGTTCATCTCTGCAAGCCGGCGGACCACATCCGCCCGTACTTTTTCATTCAGCAATGAAACCATTTCCGCTGCCTGGCGTGACTCAAGGTGCGCCACGATTAAAGCAATGGTCTGGGGATGCTCGCTTTCAAGAAACTTTGCCAACTGCTGGGGGTCGGCGCGACGGAGCGAATCCAGCTCTCCAGCCTTAGCTTCCTGGGAACGCTCCACCTGATACAGAAGGTCCTGGGCAGCCGTTTCGCCAAATGCTTTGATCAGTAGTTTTTTGGCGAATTCCTCTCCGCCTTGGGCAACATATTCCTGGGTTTTGGTCAGGCGGTAATATTCTTCAAGAACGTGGCTCCCCACTTCCGGCGATACATAATCCAAAGCGGCGATCTCGTGGGTGATTTCCTGTACGTCACGGTCCGGCAGACTGCGGTAGAGAGCGCTGGCGGCATCATCGCCTAGCATCACCATCAGTACGGCGGCCTTTTGCAAGCCTGTCATTGTGCCAGCTGTTTTCATGGGCGCGCCTCAGAATTGTGTATCCAGCTTTGCAGGAGCTTTGACGCTATTTCAGGCTCTGCTTTTACACGGTCGCCAATTTCCTTGCGAATGTTTACAGTTGGACTGGTTTCATCGCCCGCCAGGCCCTTTTGATCCGTTGCTTTAATTGACTTGGCATTTTGCGCCACCAACTGGCCTACCGTCGTGAGTACTTGCTTCTTTACCGGACGCAAGAGCAGCAGGTAGACCACCAGAAACAGTGCCAGGATTCCAACAATTCTCAACGCACCTGTCCATTCGTGCGCCACGCGGGTAACTTTCTGGACGATCGTAACTTTGGAAACCGGATCTGCAGCAGGAACCTGGAAAGGCATGTTTTCGACTACGAGGGTATCGCCTCTCTTAATGTCAATGCCGAGCGCGGCGCTCGCGATCGCTTCAATCTTCTTTAGCTGTTCCGGCGGACGCGGCTTCCCGCCATCATCAACCATCACTGCGGCGGAGATGCGCTTGATGGCCCCAGCTGGCTGGCTCGTGTGGTGAACTGTGCGGTTCACCGCGTAGGTCGCGCTTTCCGTCTCCGATGACGTACCGTTGTCGGTAACGCTCACAGATGGTTTGGGAACCGCTGTTGTTGTGCTGGGGACGTTGGTCGCTGTGCCCGGAATGCCATTGGGAAAGGCGCCAGGGGAATGTTCTTTGGAACTCTGCTTGGTAATGGCGACCGCCGAATTTGGATCGTACGTTTCTTTGGTCTCGTCATTGGTCGCCGTATCGTATTCCACGCGGACATTGGCTTTCACATGTTCCGCGCCAAGTACCGGCTCTAATGTTGCGATGACTTGCTGTGTAAGAGAGGCCTCAAGATCGCCATCGGTCAATCCAAAAGGCCCTTTCGCTTTTGGTAGCAGCGGAATATGCCCATCCGCGCTGACCAGAGAGACGTTCGCCGGGTTGAGTCCGTCCACTGCATTCGCAACCAGCTGGGTGATGGCACTGGCGGTTTCCGGATCAAGCTGGCGCTTGAGTTTTAAAACGACGGCTGCCTTGGCTTCGCGTTCACGCTCAGTAAAGAGAGATTCGCGTTCCAGCACAAGATGTACGCGCGCGGATTCAACTTCTTGAATGCTGGCTATTGTCCGTTCCAGTTCACCTTCCAGGGCCCGCTGGTAATTGACTTTCTCGGCAAAATCACTGCCCATCCAATTTGGTTTGTCAAACAGTTCAAATCCCATGCGGCCGCCCGAAGGCATGCCGGCGCCGGAGACTTCAAGCCGCGCCTGGTCCAGTTGTTCCGCGGCGACTTCCACGCCCGTCCCTTCCGGGGTGAGCTGGGCGTGAATGCCTTTGGCTGCCAGTTTGGAGTTGAGAGATTGCGCGTCGGCAGGAGACAAACTGGCAACCAGGGGCTTGTAGTCAGGCTTGTTCATGAGCGTGACAAAGTAAAACAGCGTTCCGATCACGATCGCGGCGCTGCCGCCCATGAGCAGCTTTTGCTTTAGCGTCAGACCGCGCACGAATGCATTGACCTGCGCCGTCGCCCCACTCAGTTGAAGTCCGCTGCTCACTCGTTAACCTCGAATCCGTAAAATTAAAAGTTCATCCGTGAAACTTCCTGATATGCCGCTACGATCTTGTTGCGCACCTGCAGCATCATCTGGAAGGAAAGATCGGCTTTCTCAACGGCAATCATGGCAGAATGCACATCGCCACCATTGCCTTTGAGTACCTCTCCGATTTTGTCCTGGGCCTGGCCCTGCGCCTGGTCAATTTGCGTGACCGCTTCGCGCAAGATCTGGCCGAAACCGTCTGATTGGCCAGAGGCATTCGTCGCACTGCCGCCGGTAATATCAATGTTGTTAAGTGGTAGTCCCTGGATGCTGCCCATAATCAATTTCCCTCATTCTCTAGCGCAAAATTTCAAGTGACTGCTGAATCATGCTCTTGGTTCCCTGCACGGCTGCCGTGTTCAGCTGGTAAGAACGGACGGCGCTCATCAAATCCACCATTTCTTCAACCGGGTTGATGGCCGGAAACGAGACATAGCCTTCGGCGTCTGCGTCTGGATGCCCAGGATCAAACCTGCGTACTGCCGGCGTGGCATCAGGAACCACCGCGGCTACGTGAACCCCACGTACGTCGCGCTCAAAGGCCGATTGCAACGCGCTGCCAAAACCACCCGGTGTGTCCGTCTGAAAAACCACATGCTTGCGGACATACGGACCGCCTTCCGGGGTACGCGTTGTTTCCGCGTTTGCCATATTGGCCGTGACCACTTCAGCGCGTTGGCGCTGGGCCGTTAACGCGCGACCACTCAGATCTAGTATTGAAAACAAGTCCATAACTTACTTCCCTTCCTCGATGGCCAGCTGTATCCGGTGAAATTCTTCTTTAATAAGCTGAATTCCCATGTGGAATTGCAACTGTGTTTGCGCCAGTAAAAGCCCTTCGCGATCCAGGCTGACGTTGTTACCGTCAGGCCGTTCCATGAGCCCTTGCACCTGCTGCGGTGCCGGCTGAGGCGCATCCTCTGGTGATTGCAAGACCTTGAGGATTTCCTTGTGGAAGTCCAGGTCCCGCGTCCGGTAGCCCGGTGTGTCGATATTGGAGATATTGCTGGCGATCAGGCCCTGGCGATGTGCCGCGAGGTCAAGAAAGTGCGCCAGTACTTCTACTCTGCTTGTGTCGATGCCGCTCATGCCAACTGCTCCCTCAACCCATATTCATTGATTTTGTTCCGCACCGTACGCACGCTGACGCCGAGCATCTCCGCGGTGCGGCTGCGATTGCCGCCGTTTGCCTTCAGCGTGGACTCGAACAGTTGCCGCTCGACTGCACGCAATGACATGCCGGGTTCCGGTACTGCCGCGGAAATAGCGACCGGTAATTGTTCCATTTGAGCAAGCTCCGTCTCCTCCAGCAGCTCTATACCAAGTACTGACGAAGTAGACATAGCAAGCAGACGGCGCATGAAATTTTCCAGTTCACGGACGTTGCCTGGCCAGTCGTATTGGCAAAGGCGCACAACCAGGTCGTGCGCAAGCTTTGGACGCTGCCCGGATGTTGCATATTTCCACAAGAAGTGTTCCGCCAGCTCAGGAATGTCCTCACGGCGCTCACGCAGCGGAGGCAGCCGCAAAGGCACAACGTTCAAGCGGTAATAAAGGTCGGAGCGAAACTTCCCTTCCTTGACCAGATCCATTAAATTGCGGTTGGTCGTGGCCACCACACGAACATCGATATGGATGGACCGGGTGTCTCCCAGCCTATCCACCTGCCGTTCCTGCAAAACTCTTAGTAATTTTGGTTGAAGATTTAGCGGTAATTCGCCGATCTCATCGAGTAGGAGGGTCCCGCCATTTGCCATCTCAAAGCGGCCTTGGCGGGTGGCTGTTGCCCCAGTGAATGCTCCCCGTACGTAGCCAAACAGTTCGCTCTCAAGCAACGTTTCCGGAAACCCGATGCAGTTGACGGCAATGAACGGCCCACGCGAGCGGTTGCTGTGCTGATGGATCAGTCGTGCCAGCATCTCTTTACCGGTGCCACTCTCAGCCTGCACCAAAACGTCAGCCGTCGACTTGGCCACGTGAACAGCACGCTCCAGGACCGTGCGGATGGAAGCAGACTTGCCCACAATCTCGTCTGTCTTACGCTCGCTTTGCGCTGGACTGCTGATCGCTTCCGCTGCATTGATGATCTGTTCCATGGAAACGGGCTTAATAAGATAGTCGAAAGCACCTCCGCGCATAGCCCGAACCGCATCGCCCACGTCTCCATGCGCGGTGAGGAGAATCACCGCGGTCAGAGGGGCCATGTTGCGAACTCCGTCCAGCACCTCAAGGCCGGTGCCGTCCGGCATTTTCACGTCCGTGATCACCAGCGGAAAAATATGATTGCGAAACTTAAACAGCGCTTCTTGTACACCTGACGCACACTCTGTGGTCCAGCCACTACGCCGGAAACCGACCTCCAGGGCAGTGCGAATCGCGGGATCGTCGTCAACAATCAACAAGTTCTTCATTCGCTGCCTCCGATCACAGGAAATTCCAGAGTGAAGGTAGAACCAACATTAGGAACACTCAATACAGAAATCTTGCTTCCGTGCTGCTCCACGATGTGCTTGCATACAGCCAGGCCTAGTCCAGGCCCTTTCGCGCTACCGGAAAAACCAGGCTGAAAAATCTTTTGCAGATCGCCGGCAGGGATACCGCAACCCTGGTCACGGAATTCCACACGGACATGGGACTCCCTCGTCTGCTCCAGCGCAATTGTTAGCTTGTGCCCGCGCTGCATGGCGCGAAAAGCATTGACAGCCAGGTTGAAAAAGACCTGCTGTAGCTTGTGGGCGTCACCATCGATCGTTCCGTTGTTGATCTGCGAGTCAAAGGCAATTTCAATGCCGTGCTGCCTGGCAATCGGGCCCAAAAAGCTGATCGTTGTTTTCAGCAGATCAGACAGTTGCAGCGGGAAAAGTGCGACGTGGGCCTCTGAGTAAAACTGCAATACGTTGTTGACCGTGGCGGAGAGCAACCGTAACCCGGCCCGTATCTGCTGGACCCATTCCATCTCTTCCGCATCATGGGCAATCGTGTCGCCCAGCAGAGAGGCAAACAGTTCCATGCTGGCCAGGGGATTGCGAATTTCATGCGCTAGCATGGCTGAAATCTCCGCGAGGGATTGCATCCGGCGATTTGCTTCGCGTTCTTTTTCCATCTGCCGCTGTTCGGTAATCTCGCGCACAACGACAACAGATTCTTTGTTTGCATTCGCAGACGCCGCCAGCATCGCCCGCTTGATGGAAAACGCCCGCTGCCCCTGAGGGCCAGCCAGTTCGTACTCACATTCGCGACCGGTCTTCTGACGTGCCGCTTCTGAGAAAACCTTAAGGGTCTTAGGATTGCCATCCGACAACAGCTTGATGGCTTCCTGGTTACGCAGCTTCGGTCGCCCGGCCTCGTCCAGCACAATCACGCCACAGGGCAGGCTCTCTACGATGCCACTGAGCCAGTTCCGCATGAGCTCGTTCTCACGCAGGCTGCGTTCGAGATCGCAGTGGCTCTCCTGCAGTTCGAGGCGCAGACGGCTAACTTCTTCCTGAAGATCGCCATACGAACGCTCCAAGATGTTGGCAGCGCTTACAAATGAAGAAAACGCCTCTGACAACGTAGCCTCTTGCGGCTGTAGGAGAGGCATGGGAACCAGGTTCGACTCGTATTGGACAATCGTATGCATTTGCTGTTACTGGTGCACGTCCTAGACCACTTGGGCGGGTAGTTTTCTAAGTTTTTTCTGAAGTCGTTCGAAAACCAGATGTTCTTCGGTGATCCGCTGTTCTTCCTCGGAAAGAATGAACGCGCGCTCGATCACGTGCTTCAATTCCCGGACATTGCCCGGCCAATCGTGTTCCTGAAGGGCGAATTGAGAGTCAGGATCCAGCGTCTTGAGCACACAGGTATTGGTACGGCACAGTTCGGCAAGGAAGTGTTTTGCCAGCGGCAATACTTCTTCAACGCGCTCGCGCAGAGGAGGCAAAGTAACGGGGAAAACAGCTAAGCGGTAATACAGGTCCTGCCGGAACTCTCCTGCCGCAACTTTCTCCAGCAGCTTGGCGTTGCTCGCCGCGATCACGCGCACATCTACTTGAAACACATCTGAGCTACCCAGGCGCTGTACTTCTCCAGCCTGGAGGAACCGCAGTAGCTTGGCCTGCATGCTCAAAGGCAGCTCGCCGATCTCGTCCAGGAACAGAGTGCCGCGGTGGGCTGCGTGAATCCGTCCCAGCCGGGATTGTATGGCTCCAGTGAAGGCGCCTCGTGCGTAGCCGAACAACTCCGATTCCAGCAGGTTCTCTGGAATCGCAGCGCAATTAACCACAACCAAAGGCCCGGAAGCGCGGGCACTAAGCTGATGAATCGCGTACGCTACCATATCTTTGCCGACCCCGCTCTCTCCCTGCAACAGGACAGTGCTGTTATGCCGCGCAACAATTCGTGCCAGCCGATGCACATGAGCAAAGCCATCGCTCTTCCCTACCATACCCGGCAGCGGCTCAACTACCTTCGTGCGTGATTTCCCTGGCTGGATCGGCTCGAGCTCACAAGATTCAGTTTCATCTTCAACATTTTTGAGCGCCTGGAAGACCCTCTGGGCCCGCTGGTCAGCCAGCTGATGCGGCCCCACGAGCCTGCCCGTGGCGGAGTCCACCATCACATAGGAAATGTTAGGGTTTTGCTGCTGCATGAACCGGGTAACATCGCCAGAATCAAGATCAGGGAGCCTGGAATCTATTACGGCAAAGTCAAACTTGGCGCTGTCCATGTGGGCAAGTATGCCCACACCGCTCTGGGCTTCCAGAGTTGAACAATCGCAGGATTCCAGTGCACGAATCATGCGGTCCCGAACTGCGGGGTTGGACGAAAGCGCGACTATCGCGGAGTTACTTTGTGACCGTGGCGAGAGGCTCATTAGTCTCCTTGGCGTGCTAAGGAGACAATCGGGCTTTGGGGACCGCGCTTAAGCCCAAACTTATTGTCTAAGGAAGAATTTAGCTAAAGATTTCGATAAACTCAGTCGACATGAGAGATTCGGATAAGAAAGTCCAAAATTACGCCCTGTCAGGATGTCGCTGCTTCTGATTCCTCTGAACTTTCGCCTGGTCCAAATTCGTATCCCACACCCCGAATCGTCCGGATAAGCTTGACCTTGGCGCCCTCGTCGATCTTTTTACGAAGATAATTCACATAAACATCAACCACATTGGTCATAGTGTCGGGCGCAAGTTTCCAAACATGCTCGATGATCATGTTGCGGGTTATCCGGCGGCCAGGGTGACGCATGAAGTATTCCAGCAGACCGAACTCTTTTGGAGTCAGTTCGATGAGCCGGCCTGCCCGATGCACCGTACGTTGCAAGTAGTCTAGTTCCAGGTCTTCAATCTTCATGGAAACCAGGCCGGGCTGGTTCTTGCGGCGCAGAAGGGCCCTGATTCTGGCGGAAAGCTCGGAAAATGAGAAGGGCTTGGTAAGATAATCATCCGCACCGGCATCCAGGCAGGCCACACGTTCAGCCACCTCGTCGGTTGCGGTCAGGATCAGGATTGGAATTTGCGTGTCGTAGCTTCTTATCTTGGCCAAGACCTCGCTTCCGGCGATCACAGGAAGGTTTAAGTCAAGAATAAGCAAGTCATAAGACCCTGCTGCCAAACGTGCAAGAGCATCTTCGCCACTGGCCGCAATCTCGGTCACATGGTCTTCTGATTTAAACGCCTTAGCAATAAATGATGCGAGTGGACCGTCGTCTTCTGCAATCAAGATTCGCATCCGGCCTAATCCCCTAACCTTATCTTAGTAAGAGATTCTCACAATTGTATATAGCACCCGTTGATAATCGTCACTGGGATTACTACGTGACCGCAGGCAAATTTGCAATTAAGAAATATCTTATTAAGCTTTATCTTGATTCAGTAGCGATATAGCTAACCAGAATTTTAATCTTCTCTAATATTTTGTTTGCCAGAAAAATATTTGCCCTAGTCTCGCTACTGCAAAACACTGAGTTCCTCAGGGCGGAAAGGCGCCCGAAAAAGCTTAAGGCAACAAGATAACATGCATTTTTTCATTAAGTTAACGAAAATCTACTAATCTCCGAAACAAGTAAAATTTCTACCCAGCTTTCGAAAACCTGCCAACTTTAATATCCAACACCGCGAAAAACCTGACTACCATTCCGCAAAAGGCTCCACCGACCAATGCTGCTGGAAGCCCGATTCTGGAACATTGAGGGCTGACAGAGAATTCCACCGACCATCGGAAACGCTTCCAAGGTGCTCGATCAGCAACGCCAACTCAAGTTTACTGACTAGTGACCACTCTTGATGAAGTAGTTTTAATATTCTTGTTCACGGTGCCTCTTGGAAAAAACTCCGGCACGTTCAGCCTTTCGTGTTAGAAAGGATTGTATCGCGGGTGTGCCGTGCAATCATCAGGTCCTCATCCGTCTGCACAACCCGGACTGTACAGCGTCCAGTGCTGATGACTGCTGCGCCCTGCTCGTTGCTGACAGGATCCAGGACCACGTCAAGATGTTTCAGACCCCGGGAGATTTCTGCCCTGACTGCCGCGGCCCGTTCACCGATACCGCCCGTAAAGACCAGCGTGTCCAGTCCATCCAGCAGAGTGGCATACGCGCCGATGAATTTACGTACCTGATAACAGAACATCTCCACAGCCAGCGCTGCGGAGGGTTCGGTCAAGCGTTTTTCCAGCAATGTCTTCATGTCGTTGGTGTCCCCGGACACGCCACGAAGGCCGGATTCGCGGTCCAGCAGAGTTTCCAGTTGCTCCGCAGAGTGACCTTTACGCATGAGGTAGAGAAACACACCAGGATCAAGATCACCGCTGCGCGTCCCCATCATGAACCCTCCTGTGGGTGTAAGTCCCATGCTGGTGTCCAGCGGCACGCCATCTTTGAGCGCTACCATGCTGGCTCCATTGCCCAGGTGTGCGATGATGGCCCTGCTCCCGAGTGATTTTCCCAGCTGACCGACAACGAATTCATACGAAAGACCGTGAAAACCATAGCGCCTGACCCCTTGGTCCCAGAGTTCACGCGGCAAGGCGAATCGCTGCGCTATTTCCGGCATGCGCCGATGGAAAGCCGTATCGAAACACACGACTTGATCTAGACCGGGATAGTGCGCGGAAACGGCGTCGATCATCGCGATCTGACTGGGCAGGTGCAACGGCGCAAAAGGGGTTAATTCCTGTAATTTGTTTTTGACGCTTGCATCCACCCTTTGTGGCGCGCTCATCAAAGGCCCACCGTGAACAATACGATGGCCCACTGCTGCCAGTTGCTTTAAGCCTTGCTGCTGCAAAGCAGCGAACATAGTCTTGATAGCCTCACTGTGATCGGGAATGTTGACGCTGAGATCGGCAAGGACACGGCTCGCAACACCGTGAATCCAAAATCTTCCGTGCGCGACTCCAATCCCTTCCACGGCCCCATGCAAAATCCGTTCCTCTGTGTCGCCGGCCATCCGATAGACGGCGAACTTGAGCGAGGAGGATCCACCGTTCAAGCTGAGGATGATTTGCTCCATTTAGATTTGGTTCCAACGCCAGTCAACGACTTCAGGAAGGTCTTCCCCGTGCGAGCAAATATAGTCTTTATGTTCGACCAGTTTGGCTTGAAATATCTTGATTGCAGCCTCAGCAGTTCCCGCAAGCCCGGACACGCGATGGATCGTGTCAATGGCAAGCTGAAAACGGTCCATGTTGTTACGCACAACCATGTCAAACGGCGTAGTCGTGGTCCCTTCTTCTTTGTACCCGCGCACATGGAAATTGCTGTGGTTCTTGCGGCGATAGCACAGCCGGTGAATCAGCCAGGGATACCCGTGATAGGCAAAGATAACGGGCTTGCTCGTGGTAAAGATCGCGTCAAACGCCTCGTCGGACAGTCCATGCGGATGTTCTGATGCCGGCTGGAGCGTCATCAGATCCACCACGTTGACCACTCTTATCTTCAGATTGGGGACGTGCCTCCGCAGCAGTGAGGTGGCTGCCAGAATCTCCAGAGTGGGCACGTCTCCTGCGCAAGCCAGAACTGCGTCCGGCTCGGCTCCATCATCATTACTCGCCCAGTTCCAGACTCCGATTCCCGCAGTACAGTGCTTGATCGCGGAATCCATATCCAGCCACTGCAACTCTGGCTGCTTTCCTGCAACGATGATGTTCACATAGTTGCGGCTGCTCAAGCAGTGATCGGCGACGGAGAGCAGGCAGTTGGCATCCGGAGGAAAGTAAGCGCGCACGATCTCCGGTTTCTTATTCGCCGCGTTGTCCAGAAACCCTGGGTCCTGATGACTAAACCCATTGTGGTCCTGACGCCAGACATGCGAAGTAAGCAGATAGTTGAGTGAGGCAATCGGTTTTCGCCAGGGGATATGGCGGACAGCTTCCAGCCACTTCGCGTGCTGGTTATACATGGAGGTCACGATATGTATGAAAGCTTCATACGACGAAAAAAATCCATGACGACCAGTAAGCAGATAGCCCTCCAACCAGCCCTGGCACATATGCTCACTGAGTACTTCCATGACGCGGCCTGTAGGACCAACGTGGGAGTCGCTGGGCAAAATTTCTGCCGTTGAGGTCCTGTCCGTGACTTCGAATACAGCCGACAGGCGGTTTGATTCCGTCTCGTCCGGCCCCATGATGCGGAAGTTGCAGTTTTTCTCATTGAGCTTCAAAACGTCGCGCAGGAACTGCCCCAACACTCGCGTGGACTCTCCTGTTGAGCTTCCCGGTGCTCTTACCTGGAGCGCATACTGCCTGAAATCGGGCAGTATCAGGTCCTTGAGCAGCCAGCCTCCATTGGCATGCGGATTCATGCCCATGCGGCGGTTCCCTTTTGGCGCCAACTCGGCAAGCTCAGGCAGCAGCTTCCCGTTGGAATCAAAAAGTTCATCCGCCTTGTAACTCAGTAGCCATTGCTCCAGAATCTTAAGGTGTTCCGGTTTATCCAGATCAGTTACAGGAACCTGGTGGGAACGGAAAGAACCTTGAATCTGGAGTCCATCCACAACCTTTGGCCCAGTCCAGCCTTTAGGACTTCGCAGAATGATCATCGGCCACTGAGGCCGTTGCGAGAAATGTTTCTGCCGAGCTTCGCGCTGGATGCTCTGGATTTCTCCCAGAACCGCGTCCATCGCCGCGGCCATGAGCTGGTGCATGATGGCCGGATCATCGCCTTCAACGAAATATGGCTTGTACCCGTAGCCAGTGAACAAGTCCGTAAGCTCTTCTTTTGGGATACGTGCCAGCACGGTTGGCCCGGCAATTTTGTATCCGTTCAGATGAAGTACTGGCAACACCGCGCCATCACGCTCTGGATTCAGGAACTTGTTGGAGTGCCAACTACCGGCACAAGGCCCAGTCTCCGCCTCGCCATCGCCCACAACACAGCAGACCAGCAAATCAGGATTATCAAAAGCCGCGCCGTAAGCATGAAGCAATGAATAGCCCAGTTCTCCGCCTTCATGAATCGATCCCGGAGTATCCGGCGACGCATGGCTGGGAATGCCTCCCGGCCAGGAAAACTGCGTAAATAGCCGCTCCATGCCGGCGGCGTCTTGCGTGATTTTGGGGTAGAGTTCTGTATACGAACCCTCAAGATACGTATTGGCAACAATTCCAGGCCCGCCGTGCCCAGGACCAGTAATGAAAATCGCGTTCAAGTCATTCTTCTTGATGACGCGATTCATGTGTGCGTAGATAAAGTTGAGTCCCGGAGTGGTCCCAAAATGGCCCAGCAAACGCGGCTTGGTGTGTTCCAGCTTCAGCGGTCCGCGTAAAAGTGCGTTGTCACGAAGATAAATCTGCCCAACGGAAAGATAGTTGGCGGCGCGCCAATAACAATCAAGTTTGTGCAATTCGTCGGGCGTAAGAGGGCCTTGCGAGCGGCTTCCAGTTGATTCTTGCTGCGTTAGAGCCATGGCATCACATCAATTCCTTAACTCGTTGGCACTCCCCATTGTATCCCGGCATTCCACGGTTCCCGTCGAAGGTTGTTCTGATCTGCCGTGATTACACGACTTTTAACAATCCCTCTAAAACCTGGCAGAGTCTTTTTAAATCCAATTTTGGCGATTGCCCGATTTGGCATTCTGCAATCTCTATCCCTGTCCATACGCCATACATCCTGGTTGGCTTAACCAAGCCGGATTCTGTTAGCTTGGTTCTCGGATGGTTTCTTTCTCAAATATCAACAAGCAGTATGGCAAGCAATTGGTCTTTGTCGATGCGTCCTTTCAATTGAACCCCGGCGAGAAGGTTGGGTTGGTTGGCCCGAACGGCTCCGGCAAAACGACCTTATTCCGTATGGTCGTTGGAGAGGAAACTCCGGACGACGGTGATGTCTCAGTGCCGAAGAAGCTGACCATCGGTTATTTTCGCCAGGATGTGGAAGAAATGCAGGGCCGCTCGGTCCTGGATGAAGCGATTGCCGGCAGCGGGCGCGTCGGCGACCTGCACCATGAACTCGAAGACCTGCAACGGAGCATGTCCGATCCCGCGCAGGCCGATGATATGGATCGCATTCTTGAGCGTTTTGGTCATGTGCAGGAGGAGTACGAGCATCTGGGTGGCTACGCGCTCGAATCTCAGGCCCGCGAAGTGCTACATGGATTGGGTTTCAAGGATGATCAAATTGATGGCGACGTGGGCGCGCTCTCCGGTGGTTGGAAGATGCGCGTCGCCCTGGCACGGGTGTTGCTCGGCCGGCCAGACGTGCTCCTGATGGATGAACCGACGAACCACCTCGATATCGAATCGATTATCTGGCTGGAGCAGTTCCTCAAATCCTTTCCGGGCGCCCTGCTCATGACGTCGCACGATCGCGAGTTCATGAACCGCCTGGTGTCAAAGATCGCGGAGATCGACGGAGGAGAGATCGTCTCGTACTCGGGCAACTATGATTTCTATGAGCGCGAGCGCGCCATCCGCGAAAACAACCAGCAGGCGGCGTTTGCCCGGCAGCAGTCCATGTTGGCCAAAGAGCAGCGGTTTATCGACCGCTTCAGGACGCACGCGGCCAAAGCGGCCCAGGTACAGAGCCGCATCAAGGCGCTGGACAAAATTGAAAAGATCGAGCTACCGAAAAAACGCCAGGTAGTGAAGTTTGAGTTTCGCATGCCGCCGCGTTCGGGCGAACAAGTCGCTGTTCTGGAGAACCTGCATAAGAGTTACGGTCCGCGCATTATCTACGAAGGTTTTAATCTCACCATCCGGCGGAGAGAACGCTGGGCCGTGATGGGCAGAAACGGCGCGGGCAAAACCACACTGCTCAAGATGATCGCAGGCGCCACGGCGCCCGATTCCGGAAGTGTCCGGCTGGGCGCCAGCCTGAACATGGGATACTTTGCTCAGCAATCGCTCGACGTACTTGGTCCTGATCTCACCATTATCGAGCAATTGCAAAGAGACTTCCCTCAGGACAGCCTGGGCTCGCTGCGCAATCTGGCCGGCGCGTTCCAGTTTTCTGGAGACGACGTCGACAAAAAAATCCGGGCACTCTCCGGCGGCGAAAAGTCACGGCTCGCCATAGCTCGCATGCTCTACAATCCGCCGAACTTTCTGGTGCTCGACGAACCCACGAACCACCTCGACCTTGCAACCAAAGAGATGTTGGTGGAAGCACTCAAGGATTTTGAAGGCACTATGATCTTCGTATCGCACGACCGTATGTTCCTCCGCGGCCTCGGCTCACGGGTGCTGGAGCTTGGAGGCGAAAGCGGTACGGACCGAAATCCCAACATTTATCCAGGATCGTACGTCGAATACGTCCAGAAGCTCGGCCATGAAGCTCCCGGTATCTATTCGTAACTGCGCAGCGAAGTCCGAAACAATAATTTCCTGCCGCCAGAAATTCAGCGTGCCGGTCTGGGTGCTGGCCGCTCCAGGTTCTGCGGCAGGTTCGCCAGCGTGTACGCCACTACGGCCATGACGGCTGCGTTCTCCTGCAGTTCGCGCGGAACAACTTTGTCGAGTGTGTCCGCAGCGGTGTGATGGTAGTTGAAGTAGAAGCGGTCGTCCTGTATCGGGCTGAAGCATGGGACACCGAGTTCCAGCAGCGGCCCAACATCGGTCTCAGAGCCTTCGACCGGCAGAACCATGCCGGCGCCGATGGTTTGCAGGATTTGTCCGGCGGGCTGGAGCAGCGGTAAATTAGCCGCCGATGCAGTCATCCGGAACCCTACGGGATGACCAGCACCAAGATCGCTCTCAATAGCGGCAAAATGGTTGGCAATGTCGTCCTTATGTGCGGCTGCGTAGGCAAGGCCACCTGAATTGCCAAATTCCTCATTCATCCACGCAATCACTCGGATCGTCCGCTTGGGGCGCAGACCGAGTTGTTTAACGAGTTGTGCGGTCTGCATGGCCATAACCACGCCGGCAGCATCGTCAATCGCTCCGGTGCCGAGGTCCCATGAGTCAAGGTGCCCGGAAACAATGACGACCTGCTCGGGGTGCTCGCTGCCCTTCAAGTCAGCAACCACGTTGTACGATTCCACGTCAGCCAGCTGCTGAGTTGCCAACAACAAACGCATGCGGACCGGGCCCTGCAGTGTAAGTGATGCCAGCATGTCCGCATCTTCAGCGGTAACGGCGGCAGCCGGGACGCGCGGCGCGTCAGGCAGATAACGCATGGCTCCCGTGTGGGGAAGCCGGTAATCCGCACCGCCCACGCTGCGTACCAGCGCTGCAACCGCTCCCAGTTTTGCGGCCGAACTGGCCCCGATTCCCCGGTAGACCACCGCCTGGCCGTAGGCCGGACCGCCATGACCAGCAGCAGCAAGTTGTTTATCAAATTTGGCATTGAAGAGGACAATCTTGCCAGCCACCTTGTCATGCCCAAGAGCATTGAGTTCGTCGAAATTGTTGACTACGACGATTTCTGCCGTGATTCCCTGGGCCGGTGTGGCAACGCTGCCGCCAAGAGCCGTAAGCACAACTTTCTGGGTCGTACCGGGAGCCATGCCGGGAAACTCCACCAACGCTCCCGTCTCTTCACCACGTACCCAGTGCGGCACGACTACTTTCTCAAGTTTCACATCGAGCCCGAGTTTGCGCATCTGATCGGCGACATATTGCGCGGCCGCACCGGCCTGGGGAGATCCCGCGGGCCTTGGTCCGATGTTATTGGTAAGGTGCGCAAGTTGCGTCCAGGCGTAATCGCTTGCCAGCGCACCGTCACGCACCTGCTTGAGCTCTGCGGTAAGCTGGGATGAATAAGGGGGCGGCGCCTGAAAATTACGCTGAGCCGTAACAAAGCTGGTCAGCAAAAACACGAGCACAATCCTGCTAGGTATCCTCAATTGTCCTCCAAACAAATCTCTTGCGGGTTGGCTTGCATGCGTCACAGGTTGGTTGTGGAACAAACAGTGTATACAACCGGCACATCAACAGCTGACGTTTCAACATCGACTGCTGCGATCACGGCGTGCCCCGGGTCTGGATCACTGCGGCGCGCCGTTGGGAAACAGCTTGAGCAGGAATTCCTTGTCGTCGGCCATGGGCTTGAAGCGGTCAAAGCCCACTTCTTCTTTCCACTGCTTATCAAAGTTATTGGGATTCATGGCTTTGGCCTTCGCGAATTCATCGAGTGAGCCCGCTTTGTCGCCGACCAGGTAGTCTAAAAACGCCAGCCGCATGTGACTGCCAAAGCTGTTGGGAGAGTACGTCACCGCTTTCTGAGCAGCAGCGCGGGCCTTCTCCATATTGTTCGCATCGATGGCCTTGAATGTCTGGTCGCCGTAGTTGTATGCCAGATTCATATCCAGCAAGCGGCGGAGTTCGGTAAACGGATCAGGATTGTCGTCAACATTGATATAAATGTAGCGATCATTGTTGGTGTTGCGGCCACCGAGCTTTCGCACCACCAGCATTGAGGCTGACTGACGACCACGGGCATCGCCACCGGCAGCATCACCGGCTTTGAGTGCGGCAAATAATTTCTCCGCCAGCTCACCTTGCGTCGCTTCAAACGCTTTGCCCATGCTTTCCGGGACTTGTGGCCCGACCAGGATATTACCCTGCGCCGACCACGTCTTGCCCTGCCGGTCGCCGGCCCACTTCGGTGCGTTCGGCCCGGTGTACGCGGCAACGTTCCCTTTGGGGTCGACAATTGCTATCTGGCGTCCGTCTTTGCCGGGGAACTTGTCGTCCGCCAGCAGCTTCTTCAGGACTTCTTGCGCTGTCATTCCCTGGCGCAACAAATCAATTGCCTGCTGGCCGTAACCCACATTCACATTCGCCTGCGTGGCAACAGCGCCAACGTCCGCCATGGCCCATGGAACGACCGACCCAACGGAAAAATAACGTGAGGCAACGGCCACGCCCAGATCACCGGTTTGCGGATCAACGGCGACAATAGAAAAAGTGGAGACCGGCGGCAAAGACTGTGCAATACCCGTGGCGCCCGCAACGACGAACAGTAATGATGCCAGAAAAAATCGTTTCATGTTTTCTCCAATTTGGTCATTGCGCAAGCAGGTTGTTGTTCATTCAAGATCGCCTTCCAGAACCGCGTACAAAAATGAATCGCGCCACTGACCACGGACAAGTTTGTCCTGACGCAGGAGTCCTTCCTGAATCATTCCTACTTTCTCGAGCACGCGACACGAAGCGACATTCCGTACGTCCGTAGTGGCCGATATCCGGTGCATAGCTAATTCAGCGAAACCAAAATTCAAGACTGCCCGCACAGCCTCCGTCATGTAACCCAGGCCCTGAAAATCACTGCTAATCCCATAGCCGACGTCCGCGGTCCGATGGTCTTTGCTGGTAATGCTGAGCCGCACAGTTCCAACCAAATGACCTGCTCCATGCGGTTCCAAAGCAAGGACCCAGTGTTTCTTTTCGGCCTCTTTTGCCCCCGCAAGTTGCCGCTCAAGATATACGGCGACCGTATCAGGCGTCTGCTCAACAATGGGCAGATAACGGTAAAACTCAGGCCGTGTCGCGTATTGTTGTATATGCGGCAGGTCGTTTTGATGTAAAGACCGCAGCAATAACCGTTCCGTTCGAATCATCCGTTCACAACTTCCAGAGCATGATCGGGGTCTGAAATCCCCAGAAATGCGCCAGCACTACAATACACAAAACTCCAGACGATACCAACGCGCCACCAGCTTGTGCTCAGCGTAATTTAAGGAGCAGAAGGTCATTCAGTGCTGCCCCGGAGCATCAGAATGTCATCGGCTTGCGGGGCCGCATTCTTTTCCGCACGCAACACCACGCCAATAGAGCTCAGTACCACCGCAACCGCAAGCAACATCATCAGCGACACCCTCTCACCCCAAAACAAAGCGCCCTCCATCACGGCGATGACCGGCGTCACAAGACTAATGGTTGAAAGCTGATAAGGATGCAGTGTCTTCAGCAGCCAATAGTAAATAACAAAAGCCGCAGCGGAACCAAACAGGGTCAGAAAGACCATCGCCAGTAGCGCGGCTTCGGTCCACACAGCATGCCGATGCGATTCCATCGCCCACATCCCCCAGAACAACACAACAGAACCGCACAGTAACTGCAATCCCGTGGCCACCACAGAATCCACGTCGCGCAATCTTTTCTTGGCGTACACCACGGACCATGCACTGAGCATCATTGAAAACAAAACAGCCGCCCCGCCGAGCATCCCCCGTCCTTTGGCGCTCAGGCCGTCGTAGATAAGATAGAGCAAAGCTCCAAAGGCAACCAGCATGGCATAAACAGCGTTGCGCGGAACTTTGCTCTGGGTCAGCAACAGCGTGATCAAAGACACAACCATGGGCATGGCGGAATAAAAAATGGCCGTCATGGACGACGTTACATACTGTTCCGCCCAGAAGAGCAATCCATACGGAACAGCCATGACGGTAATGCTCAGTACGAAAATGGCATTCCACTCACTCTTGTCCTTGGGCCAGCTTCTTTTCTGCAACAAAACCACGATCAGCAGAAGGGCCGCAGCAGCCAGAAAGCGTACGGCTGCGGCTTGCAGCGGAGGAACATCGCGTACCACCACGCGGATGGCCAGCCATGTGCTTCCCCAGATCAAACAAAGAGAAACATAGCCGAGTAGTCGGATGCGGCTGAACATTGGGATGGCCTGCGTACCAGTGAGCATCTAATACAAGAGTTTAAACGATGACCTGTTGCTGAGTTCTGCGCTCGCGAAGAAACTCAGCAAAAAGACTAAGGGCACGGCGCGTGCCGTGCCCTTAAGAAACGTTATCTTCTGATCGAGTTGCCGATCTACTGCTGGACTGGCTGATGCGGCATCTGGTTCGATGCCACGTTCTTTGGAGTAACCAGGTAGCCCGTCACGGTATTCTTGTCCACCGTGTTGACCACTACCTCAAAGAGCGAGCGATCACGGCCAGTGTAAAACTGGAGAGGTTCGTTGATGGTGCGGTCTTTCTTTTCAATTTTCTTGTCATCGGCCATCACGTAAAGCGTGAACGTGCTCTTTTTCGGATCAGTCTTCTTGAGCTGCAGGCTGACGATGGATAAACGCGTGGCGTCTTTGCCCTTGTTCAGCGTAAATTCAAAATAATCCTTGTCGCCGCGATGCTTCAGTGCCTCAAGTTCGTCATGATTTGTCGCGATAAGCTCGCTATGTTTGTTCAGATCGCCGATGGCATGGTCCAATCTGCCTTTGGTCGTGGCCAGATCGTTCTTGGTATCGGATACGTCTGCGCTCACCTTGGTCACTTCACCCTTGACGCCGGCAACCTCGCCCTTCACGGCGCCGAATTCCTTAGAATTAGCTTCCTCATCCGCTTTTACACGGGCCTGCGTGGCGCGCTCTTCGGCCTGAAGTGCCGTCGCTTTCTTGGTCAGATCTTTGTGCGTCATGCCAAGCTTGTCAGCCAGCACATTGATGGAAGCTTTGTTCTGGCCGTCAGTATCGGCCATTTTCTTCACAATCTCATCCAAAGCTGCGGTTTGCTTCTTCTCCATATCGCCGACGCGGTTATACATCTGGACCATAAAAATCACGGAACCGACCAGGTAAATCGCCCCCACCACCATAAGTATGGTGCGTACCAACGGGTTCCCATCGCTATGCGGCGTATCAGACATAATTCTCTCCATTCGGAAACATTTGCGTAAGTTGTACACATTGTTGTGCATAACCTGTACTGTGTCAATCAATTGAACACCCCACAAGTCTTAGCACTCCCGGCACAAGATTTTGGAGGCGCCCTTTTAGGTCCAATAACAAGGCAAACTGGAGAAGAACACGACCAGGCGAAGTCACAACTTCTTAAACCCTTCATTCTTATTACAATGAAAGGGTGAAAAACTGGGATGTAATCGTTGCCGGTGCCGGCATAATCGGCGTATCTGCGGCACTTGAGTTGCATGAACGCGGAGCAGAAGTGCTCCTGCTCGATAAAGCCCAGCCGGGTCGGGAAGCCTCTTCCGCGGCTGCAGGGATGCTGGCTGCCGCCGATCCGGAAACGCCGCTTCCGTTACGTTCGCTGGCGGCTGAAAGTGCGCAGCTTTTCCCGGAATATGTGAGGAAGCTGGTTGGAGCTTCGGGGATCACAGTTGATTTCCGGCGTCAGGGCACAATTGCTTTCCTTGAAAACACTGCCCTTCCAGCCGAATACCATAAACTTTCCGCGGAAGAGCTTCGCCGGATCGAGCCGGCTCTGCAAGCCGGGAATCGGGCGCCATTCTTCGTTCAGGAAGATAGCGTTGACCCTGATTTGCTGATGCAAGCGGCATTACAAGCTGCTAAGAATGGCACTATCGAGGTCCGCGGATATACATCGGTGCAGGAACTGCGCTCTCAGGGAACCCAGATTGAAGTGTGTACAAGCACTGGAAGCTATCTGGCGCCCGCGGTTGTGAACTGCAAGGGGGCATGGTCAGGACCTCCCATAAAGCCTCGCAAAGGACAGATGCTGTATTTGCAGCCACCACGAAGAGGGTTGCTGGAACATGTGGTGCGCGCCCCGGAGATCTACGTTGTTCCTCGGAGTTCGGGAAAAATTCTGGTTGGAGCAACCGTGGAAGATGTCGGCTTTGACAAGGTGGTTCAACCTGAAATCATCCAGAAGCTGCACAGCGATGCCATGCGCTACCTGCCGGCACTGGCCCAGGCCGATGTCACGGAAAGTTGGGCTGGGCTGCGTCCGGGAAGCCCTGATGATCTGCCCTTAATCGGTCCCACAGAGACGCCAGGAATCTTTGTTGCCAGCGGACACTTCCGCAACGGCATCCTTCTGGCCCCAATCACTGCTCAGATTGTGGCCGATCTGGTCACCGGCAAGGCGCTCAACATAGACGTCACAGCATTTTCGCCGGGGCGCTTTGCCACGGCCAAAGCTTAGATCGAGCCCAAACGCGAAACTTGCAGCTTTCCGGCGCAATTCGTGAAAAGATAGATTTGTGGATCCGCAGCTCCTATTCATACAACTTGTTCTCAAGCTGGGAGTAGCCACTGCCGTGGCCAGCGCCCTGGGACGTGCGCGCGAATTCAAGAAGTTGCTCTTCGCCGAACGCCGCTCCCGGCGCGACAACATTCTTTTCACTCTTTTCACATGCATTCCATTTGCCTTTGGCGTCTACTTTCGCTTCCGGGTCAAGAACAACTTTCAGTGCGCGGACATGGGCTTTGAAGCAGCCATCCTGGTCGGCATAATGGGAGGCCGCGTGGCCGGTACTCTTGGCGGCGCCATCATGGCGATTCCAGCATTGTTTTATGGCGAATATCTCACTTTACCGGTGAATCTGGTCTCGGGCTTCCTGGCCGGATCGCTGCGCCATTTCTGCCGTAACGAAGAGGAGATATGGACTTTCTCTCCCTTTATCGACATGAGCATCTACCGTTGGCTGAAGCGCAACCTGCGTCATCCGCGTATCGACTGGCAGACGGCGTTCTTTCTCATTATCATCGCCCTGCAAGCGACGCGGCTGTTGTTGCAATACGCGTTTCACAATCAACTATGGGTGCTCTCATTGCCTACGCCGGTGGGCACGCTGACAGTCTTCGCCTTCTCGGTGGCCACCATCTCGATTCCCATCAAGATATGGAACCTCACGCGTATTGAGATGAAACTGGAAGAACAAGAGAAGCTGTTGCTGGAAGCACGCCTTGACGCGTTGCAAAGTCAGATCAACCCACATTTCCTGTTCAACACGCTGAATTCTGTTTCGTCTCTGGTGCGCTTTGATCCCGACCGCGCGCGCGAGCTGATTGTGAAACTCTCCAAGATCCTGCGACGCCTGCTGGGCAAGCACGACGAGTTTGTGCAGCTTCGCGAGGAGATTGAGTTTGTGGACGATTACCTGGACATTGAAGTTGTGCGCTTTGGCCGTGACAAGCTGCGCGTCTACAAGCACCTTGATCCCGACACTCTGGACTTTGTGATTCCCGCGATCCTGTTGCAGCCGCTGGTGGAAAACAGCATCAAGCATGGTCTTGCTCCTAAAGTCGACGGCGGGAGCATTACCATACGTAGCCGTCTGCAAGAGGGCAAGCTGATCATCCAGGTGGAAGACGACGGCGTAGGCATGAGTGCTCCTCCAGCCGTTGCGGCACAGCAAATGGGTTCTGGCCGTGGCATTGGCATGGTCAACGTGGCGGAGCGACTGCATGTCCTGTTTGGCGATGAAGGTAAGCTGACTGTACAAAGCCGCGACGGTCAAGGAACGCTGGTGGTGCTCGAAGTGCCCGTGCTGCAACCGGACCTGCTGGGCGAAAGCGCCTCAGCAGCGATTTATGCCGCGCGCTCCAATACTCGCACGTAAAACTGCTCGTATTCTGGAATGATCTTGCTGGAACAGAAGCGCGACTGCGCTTCCCAACGCGCGGTCTTCCCCATCTCCCGCAGACGCTTCTCATCAGACAGCACTTCAATGGCATAACGGGCCATCGTCTCCACATCGCCTACCGGCGCAAGAAACCCGCTCCGGCCATGCTCAATGACTTCGGGGACACCACCCACGGTTGTCGCAATAGCTGGCACTTCGCAGGCCATGCCTTCTAATGCTGCCAGTCCAAACGATTCCATTTCGCTGGGAACCAGCATCAGATCGGCAACGGAAAGCTTTTCAATGACCCGATCGACCTTACCCAGAAATTCAACTTTCTTGCGCAGCCCTTTCTGGTTCACCAGCCACTCAGCTTTGGAACGTTCCGGGCCGTCCCCCATCAGCAACAGCCGCGAAGGCACCTTCTGCTGCACTCGATCAAATATCTCAATCACATCACAAAGCCGCTTTACAGGACGGAAGTTGGAGATGTGCACCAGGATCCGCTCGTCCTTGTCGGCAAATTCCGTGCGATGCTCTGCATACTTGGGGTCCCGTCTATAACTGTCACAGTTCACAAAGTTATAGATGACTTCGATAGGATTCTGAATGTTAAATTCCTGAAGCGTGACGTTCTTCAGGTAGTTTGAAATTGACGTTACTCCGTCGCTTTGTTCAATGGCATAACGCGTCACCGGCAGGTAAGAGCGGTCCGCCCCGACAATCGTGATGTCCGTTCCATGGAGCGTAGTCACGAAAGGAAGCTTCTTTGGCTTGTCTCCGGCGGCGAGCATCTGGCGCGCAAGCAGCGCGCTTACGGAGTGGGGAATGGCATAATGGACATGCAGAATGTCCAGATCGTAAATCTCCGCTACTTCCGCCATACGCGTCGCCAGCGCCAGATCATACGGCGGATACTCAAACAGCGGATACTGTGAGACCGTAACTTCATGAAAGAGAATTCGCGGATGCGGAGCATGCAAACGGATGGGCTGCTGATATGCGATGAAATGCACTTCATGTCCGCGCTCGGCGAGTTCAATTCCCAACTCCGTGCCGACAACGCCGCTGCCACCATAAGTGGGATAACACGTTATTCCGATTTTCAAGCAGGTCCCTCGTGAGCCTTTCGATTCAATTCAAGATGTTGGGATTCACAATTGTTCCAAATCCGCATAAGAAATCAGCTCTATGCTTTGACGTGCCAGAGCTTGTTTGGTTTCTTCCGACGTAAGCGCTTGCAGTTCGACTTCGCGCGACTGAATCAGCCGTGTGCCCGCAGCCTTGAGGTCAGCGTCTGAATATCCAGGATGACAGACCAATTCCCATGTGCCCTGCGGCAACGCATCCAGGATGCGCCGCAGGATCTTCTGGTCCAGCTTGCCCGTGGCGGCGATGCCCACTGTGCCGTCCGTTGTGAGCATACTCTCTTCGTGGACCGTCTTGCGGAATTCGGCAGCGAACCACTGGAGGGCCATAACTTCCGCTGATCGCACCCACAAACCTGGCGTTCCCAGAACCAGGCCACGCGGCCAGCTTCGCAACGGTTCAAAAGGGTTTCTAACAGCCCGGACACCACAGGCCCGCGCCGCACGCAACACCGGCCGCAACACATGAGGGAACATGTGCGTATGTTTGTGGCTATCCACGTGAGTAAGCATAATGTCGCGGGATTGAATCTTGCGGAGCTGCGCTTCTACCTCACTCTGGATTTCTTCCACTCCAATTTTCTTGCGAACGGCTGCCAGCGCAAAGTCTTTCAGGCTGCTCCTGAATCGATGAGAACCGTTCGTCAAGGAAGGAAGCTCGCGCGAGATTGGCACACCGTCAATCAGAACAACATGACATCCCATTTTCAAGCCAGGCAACGTCTTGGCCAGCTCTACCGCACCGTCAAACGCCTGCGCGTTCGCCATCACGGTGGCAGAAGTAATCACTCCGGAGCGACTGCCTTCCGCAATGGCGTGATTCACGCCTGCGGTCAGGCCAAAATCGTCTGCGTTGATGATGAGGCGACGCACTGGGAGAGTCTAACAAAACGCGGGGTAGAGACAGAGCGAAGAGCTGATCGTGAATGGCAGCCGCTCACGGCTGAGAGTTAAAAACCAGGAGCTGTTTCATGCCGTCTTTGCCACTGGAGCATCGCCTTCGCTCAGAAGCATCTCGATTTTCCTGAGGAGCGTTGGGAAAAGATCTTCTTTTTGCAGGCAGCATAGGACATCCTGGCCGACTTCGACTGGGTCGTACCCGGTCACAATAATTACGGGGAGCTCTGGCTTTCTTTCGTGTACCTTGCGCGCCAGTTCAAGGCCGTTCATGCCTTCCATGCGGAAATCGGTAACCAGAAGGTCAAAGTTCTCTTGCTCTAATATCTTCAGGGCCTCGGCTCCGCTGAACGCGCAGACGGCGCGGTAACCTTGCATCTCAATGATCTCGCAGCTCAGTCGAGCCAGGACCTCGTGGTCATCAACAAACAGGATGGCTTTCAATGCGCCTCCTTCAAGTACGCGACGGAGCGTACCACTGTCTCCGCGACCGCAGGAAATGTCTGCCAGAATTCTTTCCTTACGATCCCTTTAAGACGCCGGGGCAAGGCGTGATTTTACCTCAATTTCACGCTTGCACTACACAATTACGACCAAATACATGGCCAATTATCCCTCTGGCGGCAGATATAGCACTGGGACATTTGTACTCTGAACCAGCGAGTTAAAGGACGGTACATCCGCAGACAGTATCTGCTTCCATGCAGCCAGTTGCTGGTCCAATTGCCCACGCAACATTTTGAACACTTCATATTGCTGCTGTGGCGGCGTTCCATCGCCCGCTTGAACGCTGGAGCTGAAACTATCGAGTTGCTCATTCAGCATGTTGGGAAAGGCGAGGTTCGCCTCCGATCCCTTCATGTTGACCTGGATCAACTGCTCCTCCACAGGAGTCATTTTCTTGTCCAGAGCGTCGGCCTGCGCCACCAGCGACTTCAGCGCAGGATCGCTGCCAAAGCGTTGCTGCAATAGCTTGAGTTCCGTCCGCATCTGTCTAATCTGGTTGACAGCCCGATGCAGCTCTGTGTTTGCGTCCCGCACCCGCACAGCCAGCTCAAACTGTTTCTCCAGATCGCCAGGGTTCATGCTCTTGACTCGGGGATCGATCAGAATCTCCATCAGCTGCGTTTGGACCTGGTTCCCCACTGTAAGCTTCACGGTGTATTTGCCAGGCAGCGCAAGTGGGCCTTGTGGACCAAGGCCGGTGTAAAACGCCCCGGGGATCTTTACTGGAGGCTCCCAGCGCAGGTTCCAGGCATAACGGTTCATGCCGGCAGTGGCGGGAATGGTAGTGATTTCTTTTATCTGGTCAGGCCACTCCGGTGGTTGCTCGTCCTCTTTCTTTTCTCTGCTGGAGAGACTGCGCACCAGTTTGCCGCTGCCGTCCAGGATTTCGATTTTCACTTCGTCTTTGGGAGCCGTCTTGAAGTAGTAATCGATAATGGCCCCGGGCGGAGGATTGTCACCCACCGGGCCGCGGCGGTCCACCTGGTCTGGCAAATGCAGTCGCAACGCCGGTTCCGGCTTGAAGAGAATCGTCTCCGCGACGGCTGAGACCGAGTCAACTTGCCGCAGCGGCGTAATGTCATCGAGCACCCAGAAAGAACGGCCATGTGTGGCCACAACCAGGTCGTCATCGTGAATGGCCAGATCATGAATCGGAACGGTGGGCAGATTGAGCTTGAGAGGCTGCCAGTGTCCGCCGTCGTCGATAGAAAAGAAGACACCGGTTTCCGTTCCAGCAAACAACAGCCCTTTCTTCCGGGGATCTTCCCGGACGGAGCGGACATACGAGCCATCTGGAATACCGTTGGCGGTCAGGATCCAGTTCCTGCCATTGTCCCGCGTGCGGAAGATGTAAGGGCGGAAATCATCCAGCTTGTGCCGATCTACCGCTATGTAGGCCGTGCTCGCGTCATGATGCGAAGCCTCAATGATGCTGACCATGCTCCATTCCGGCAGGTCCTTGGGTGTAACGTTACCCCAATGCTGGCCGCCATCAGTGGTGAGATGGACCAAGCCGTCGTCCGTTCCGGCCCACAGCATATCTTTCTTCAACGGCGATTCAGCCAGGGCAAAGACGGTGTCGTAATATTCCACGCTGGTGATGTCCAGAGTAATTGGGCCGCCGGACGGCTTTTGCTTGGACTTGTCATTGCGCGTAAGGTCTCCGCTGATCGGCTTCCAACTTTGCCCGGCGTCCGATGATTTGAACACCATCTCAGCAGCGGCGTACATGGTATCGGGATCGTGCGGCGAGATCAGCAATGGCGAAGTCCATTGGAAGCGATGCACCAGCTTCTCAGCGCCGTTACCGGAAACATCGAGTGGCCATACGGAGATATCCACAAGCTGTTCTGTGCGTTTGTCGAAGCGCGAGATAAAGCCCTCAGACCCGGCAAACACGATATTGGGGTCCGGCGGATAAGGCGCTATGTAACCGCACTCACCGCCGCCAATCTGATACCAATCCTGTCGGCCGATCACGCCTTCATCGTCATAGCTCTTGATGGCGATGGTGGAATTGTCTTGCTGCGCGCCGTAGATGTAATAGGGCCAGCGATTGTCGGTAATTACGTGATAGAACTGCGCTGTCGGTTGGTTGTATTGCGTGCTCCAGTTCTTTCCGCCATCGATGGAGACAGTAGCGCCACCATCGTTGCCGTTGATCATGCGCTCCGGATTATCTGGATCGATCCACAGACCATGATGATCGCCATGCGGCGCGGGCAAAAGGTTGAACGTCCGGCCACCGTCGGCGGAGCGAAACATTCCTGTATTCAGCACGTAGACGGTGTCCAGCGATTTGGGATCGGCGAAGATGTGGCTGAAATACCAGGCCCGCTGGCGGATGCGGCCATCTTCATTCATGCGAATCCAGCTTTCGCCGCCATTATCAGAGCGATACAGGCCACCCTCTTTGTTCTCGATCATCGCGTACACGCGGTTCGAGTCCGCACCGGAAACCGCAATCCCAATGCGTCCCATGATCCCCAAAGGCAAGCCGTGGCCTTCCAGCCGGATCCAGGTGCTACCCGCGTCAGTGGATTTGTACAGTCCGCTGCCCGGACCACCGCTGTTCAGGCTCCACGGCGTCCGATAAACCTCCCATAGCGAGGCGAACAAAGTACTGGAATTGTTGGGATCAAAGACAACATCAATCGCACCGGTCTTCGTGTCTTTATAAAGTACCTTCTGCCATGTGGCGCCGCCGTCCGTGGTGCGAAATACGCCGCGTTCTTCGTTCGGCCCATAGGCATGGCCCAGAGCGGCCACAAAAACGATATTCGGGTCCTTAGGATCAACAATCACTGCGCCGATATGGCGCGTATCTCTCAGGCCAAGGTGCTTCCATGTCTTGCCGCCGTCCATGGATTTGTATACGCCGTTGCCGTAAGTAATATTGCCGCGGATGCAGGCTTCTCCCGTCCCGACATAGATAATGTTGTGATCAGAAGGCGCAACGGCGATGGCGCCGATCGACGCGATTGCCTGCTTGTCAAAAAGCGGCTGCCAGTTCCCACCCGTATCAGTCGACTTCCATACTCCGCCCGACGCTCCACCAAAATAGAAGACGTTCGGCTCGCCAGGGACTCCGGTTACGGCCAACACGCGCCCGCCACGGAACGGGCCTACCTGCCTCCAGCGCATGGCTCCGAAGAGCTTTTCATCCACCGGCCCGGACGAGGTCGCACGCGACGTCTGAGACTCTGCTCTCGTCCGTTGGCCTGAAAAAGCCAGCAGCGGCTGGGTAAGTACAGCAACAAGAAAGCAAATCAACAGCAAGAAAAGACTACGGTTCCTGCAAATCATGGCAACTACTGGCTCCTCAAGAGATCAAGCGCCATATCATACGCCTTTGAGTAGTAGTTGGCATTGGGCCATCGGCCATGGCGATTGCGGGTGAAACCAGAATGCGGAGAAAGAGGCGCTTTGGGAGCGCCTCTCCGTGGCTATGGTTAAGCTAGTCCAGCTTCGCGGCCGTAACCTCGACCTGAATGCGCTTGTTACTGTTGACGTCATCTGTGCTAGCCACAACTAACGGCTTGCCGGGCGAAAGGACCGTGTCCAAGTGCTGCGTTAAGGTTCTGAAGAGCGGCTGCCCGCCTGCAGTCCCGGGAGTGGTAGTCGGCTCCGGGGCAGCAAGGCTGCTGACGTTCAGATCGATCCTGGCTGCCAGTTTGCCATTCGTCATTTCTACAAGGTAGCACTCCAAATCAAAACCAACATCAGTGTAGGAAAATTGAGCGCCGTTTCCGGTACTGATTGGTACCCGAGTTCCGATTTTGATTTTGCTGCCCCTTCGGTCATTGCGTTCTTCGGCCTGGACCACCATACTGTAATCTCTCTCATTGGTTCTTTTGCCGTTTTCGAGTTCATAAACGGCGAAGGTCATCTTGTAGGACGCGATGGCAGCGAGCCGTGGCGCAGCGTCTTTAACCGGCGGTTCCGGACCCTTCTTTGATGCCGCGTCCTGTGCGTGAAGAAACGCAACTGCCGCGAAGATCATTGCCATTTGCAAAATCTTTTTCATGGTTCATCTCCTTTTTATCGAGCACCGTTTGTTATTGATTGTCTTACTGCTGGAATTGCCGACTGGTCTTCGGGAAACCCATCCACCGCTTCGTCACTATGACTCTGCGCAATCACCTCGTCCCTGGGAGTACTCGCCAGATATCTGAAGAAAAGTTTCTCTTGGTCTGACAGCGGAACGGGCGTCGGAAAGATTGCTGGACGATCTTGCATCGCCAATGTGTTGTCCTTCTCTTGAACCGCTTCCGGCAATTGGGAACGCCGACTTGAGGCGTTGATTGCCGCCGCCGAACGAGAAACCCCTTGACGAGGTTGCGGTCGAACCGGAGGTTGAGGCTGAACGGGAAATTGGACCACCTCCGATGGCGCTCGGTAGGGTTGCGTACTTGGCCGCGAGAAATACAAAAAGAGCACTAACGCAGTGATTGCTGCTGCTGCTCCTGACCCCAGCCAGCCCAGGTTCCATAACCCAGGTCTTTTCTTCGACGCTGCGTCGCGCACCTGGGCGAGAATCCGCGTTTCCAGCCCAGGCCGTGGTTCAGCAACCGAGTAAGTGGAGAGCATCGACTCCAGCAAATCATCCAACTGTTTGTCTTTTTCTTGGTCAGCCATGTTTCTTTGCCTCCAGTACGGCCGCAAGTTTTTCTTTGAGTTGACGACGTGCGCGGAACAATCGCGTCCGCACCGAGTTTTCAGGAATCTCCATGACCTCGGCTATCTCGGTCGAGCTCAATTCATGCACGGTGGAGAGTTCCAGCGGATGGCGCAGATCTTCTGGGAGCCCGGCAATCAGGCGTTCCAGCAGTTTCTGCATCTGGCGGCCAGCCAGTTGCTCGTCTGCGGCAATCGCGCCATCGGGAAGGAGATCCAGCGCCTGTTCGCCCTGTTCGTCATCATTCAGGGAAATCATGGTGCGCGATGAACGCTTCTTGTCCAGAGCCGTTGTCCAGGCGACACGCGCAAGCCACGTCTTGGGATTGCGCACCTGAGTCAACCGCGTCCCGTATTTCAGGACCCGCAGGAAGCACTCCTGCGCGGCGTCTTCCGCGTCATGATGATTACGCAGAATAGAGTAGACGATACGAAAAACCAGCGCAGTGTGCTGACTCACCAGGGTCTCCAGTGTCTCCGCCGACGTGTCAGTCGCGACAACCTTTGCCTGCTTCAGCACTCTCTCTCCCAGAATTGCGTGCCCCGCCATTTGTCCCCTTCCTGAATAGAAAGACTGCAGGAGAACGAAGAGTGTTCTGATTTTTTGCGGCTAATTTTGGGATCGCGAGATGCGATCAAGAGAAAGGAGCTGGAAAAGCACGCGGCTTAATTCAGGCTAACGATTGCCCTTAGCGCAGCGCGATAGCTGATTCGGTGACTTCCACGGCTGATTGAATGGGCAGCTCCAGGATGATTCGCGCTCCGCAGGGCTCGGTATTCATGGCGTAAATTTCTCCGCCGTGCTCTTTGACGATACCGTAACAAATGCTCAGACCCAGCCCAGTGCCTTTGCCGACCGGCTTGGTGGTATAGAAAGGATCAAAAACCCGATTCATGTCGGCAAACCCGGGGCCATTGTCACTGAAGCTCAGGACCACGCGCTCTCCGCGCCGGACCGCTTCAATGCGGATCATCTTGGACGGCACTGTTTCCAGGGCATCGATGGAGTTATTCAACAGGTTGAGCAGGATCTGTTTGAACTGGTCTTCGTCCAGGGCCACTTGCGGAAGGTTAGCTTCGATTTGCAACTGTAATTCTACATCGTGGTTGCGAATGTGATACTCACGCAGCGCCAGTACTTCCTGAAGAAGCGACGGCAGGTGGGCCGACTTCTTTTCCAAATTGTTCTGGCGCGCAAAGCGCAAAAGATTTTCAATGATGCGCTTCATACGATGTGCTTCCCGCACCATTTTTTCCAGCTTCTGCCGCGCCGGGCCTTCGTCAATCTCGTCGCTGATCAGCTCCGAGTAGCCGACGATAGAAGCCAGCGGATTATTCAACTCATGGGCGACACCGGCCACAAGTTGCCCGATGGCCGCCAGCTTTTCCGATCGCGCCAACTGCCGGTGCAGAGCGGCGTTATCAATGGTCACGGCCAGATCGCTGGCCAGAAGCTCGATCTTTGACATCTCCTCCGCGGTTACCCTGGCAACGTCACGCGGATCGTAGAGAGAAATACAGCCCACGCATGTGCCACGCGTGGACTGGAGCGGAATGAAGACCCGGTCGCCCTTTTGCCAGTAAGGATTCGGCCCATATTCTTTGCTACTCGACGTGAGGTTGTACTTGGACAGGAATTCCGCTTTCAACAAGCGCGAGCTCTGGCCGAGTTTGATGCCACCCGCCAGAATTTCAACAATATGCTCCAGCCGCCAAAAATACGCACAGTTGTTCTTGATCAGCTCGATGGCTTCCTCGTCCATTCCCGCATGCCCGGCTGGATACACGCTCTTGCCATCGCTGCTTAGAATGATGCCGACACGGCGAAACGTACTGGTTTCACTGATGGCCTGCGCGATCTCGTGACACAACGAGTTGACATCCGCTCCCTTCAACAGTCTTGATGTAATACCGGCAAACCTCTGGATCTGTTGATTGAGCTTGCCTTCGCGTTCATTGGCTGACACCAGAAACTCAGACTTGTCTTCCAGCAGAGTGAGAATCATGCCGAAAGCGACAAAAAACTTTGGGGTGTTCCAGATCTCAGGGTTAATGTGAAAGTTGGGGGCATACATATCCAGCAACGCGCCTGCTGGGAAGACCAACCCCCAAAGCAAGAACCCGCCTGCGGTGGTGAGCACGCCCGGGGACCAGCGCTGGTATCGTTTTATGTATAGAAATCCCGGCAGCCCAAAATTCAGAGTGAGCAGCGCCAGGTATCCAAAGGCGTAATGATGGCCCCCGGCGCGGACTATGGCCACGGTACCAACAATCACGATGCCACCGATGATTATCAAAGGCATCCAAAGAAGTGCCTTGATCTTCAGCTTCAGACGCAAGAGTATGATCAGCGGCGCAGCGTAAAAGCTGATCGCAGTACAGATCATGTAAAAGACGCGCTGGTCCAGCTGGTATGCCAGTCCCACTGTGTAAATCGTGACCGGCACGCCAGAACACATCAGCAGGCTCAGCGTGAGTTTCTTGTTCTCAAAAAACACTGTCAGCGACGCGATAAAAAACAACGCGGAAAGCTGAAGGCAGCCCTCGGCAATGATGAACATCGGAGGAGACAGATTGCCGTCGGCGGGACCAAACAGCTGAACAAAAAAATGGACGAAGATCAGACCCCAGGCCGCGGTCCAGAGCTGCAAGCGTGCTGACTTGACATGGCGACGGAGCGCGACAAAAATGCCAACCAGTACGGCCAGCACAATGATCGTGGGGAGTTTATCGAAGATAACGGCCATTCGTGATCTACTCGGTCTTTTGCGGCGAGAGTACCATAGAAACAACCCCATCAAGGCAGCCGAGTCGGACGCTCAGGTGACCTACGTAACCTCCTGACAGGACATGGGTCTGTGCCCGTTTTGGGGAGGAACCTTTGACCCCGTGAGCAGCTAGCCACTATACTGCGATTCTGACTAGAAAATGATCGCCGATTCCCTTTACCAATCGAGTCAGGGCGGTTAGCTCAGCTGGTTAGAGCGCCTGCCTTACAAGCAGGAGGTCCGCGGTTCGAGCCCGCGACCGCCCACCAAGCAATGACTTAACGGGTATTTCCTCCATTTCAAAGAGGAGATTGACTCCATGTCTGGCTTTGAACAAGTTCATTCAAGAGCGTCCAGGCAGAGGAAAAGAGCGTGGCGTTCACCTTGCTTGAGGACTATTACAAGCGGACTATCCCGACTGTCTCGCCTGAAGGTGGATCCAGACTTTGACCCAGTTCGATCGGCCCCCCGCTTTCTGGAGCTTCTGCGACGCATAGGGCTTCCTTGAGCCCTCGTCTTTGGCCTTTGAAACAGCATCGTGGAGGGTTCGTCGGGCGAGAAAGAGCATTCAGCGCCCTTACTCCCTCTTCTTTTGCCCTTTTGAACCCCCGAGCGCTAGTCATGAATACTGTTTATTGGCAGCCAATCTCCACATGGCTCCAGAAAGCCTGGCTGTTTTTCAGGGAGCCGGTCAGAGTCATGCGCTTGGCGTTCGGATGCAACTTCAACGATGCCGCGGGGAAAGTGAGTTCCAAGTCGGGCCGCCCGTCACCGGTCACATCCACCACGCTCACTTTCGCTGGACTCACCCCATGCAGCTTGAAGCGATTGCAGAAATTGAGCGAGCCCGGGAATTCGATCCCCTCTCCGCTGTCATTCAAAATAATGTGAGCACCGCGCTTTATTACGCCCGTCGTTATGACGCGGCAATCCTGGAGTCGCGCAAGGCCCTGGAAATCGATCCCAATCATGTTTGGTGCCGTGTCTTTTTGGCGCTGTCCTATGAACAAAAAGGGATGTACCCGGAGGCAATTCAGGAACAAGAAAGAGTACAGGCTTATTTCAAGGGTGCACCCACTGTGGGCCTGGCACACGTGTATGCCGTATCAGGACGTCCCAGTGAAGCCCGGCGGATGCTAAAAAAACTGGAGAAAGAGGAACAGTATTCCTGGTTCTCTATTGCCGCCGACTACGCCGCATTGGGAGAAAAGGACCGCGCTTTCAACTGGCTGGAGACTGCTTATGAAAAACGCGATTTCTTTCTTCCCACGCTTGCGATCAATCCATATATGGACCCGCTCCGCTCGGACCCGCGCTTTCAGGATCTGCTCCGCCGCATAGGCCTGCTCCAGTATTCCCAGGACAGGCCGGTACAAAGATCGCCTTCCGTGAAAAGGGGTTCACCCTTGCTGTAATTGCGCGGTCGAACCGCATCAGAGATTTCCGCGGAGACGCACCTGTTTGCCTTTGATAAACTTACGCTCATCGAAATAATGGTTGATTTTCTTTCCATTATCGCCGTTGGGTTTTTTCTCGGAATGCGTCACGCGACGGACCCCGATCATGTGATTGCCGTGACCACCATCGTGACTCGGCAGCGCAATCTCACTCGTGCGGCCATGACGGGTGCTTTTTGGGGGCTGGGTCATACACTCACTATTTTCGTGGTTGGAGCCGCGATCATTCTCTTTGATCTGGTTATTCCTGCGCGTCTCGGCCTTAGCATGGAACTCTCAGTAGGGTTCATGCTGATTGTTCTCGGCTTGATGAACGTTGCCGGGTTCCTGCGGACAATGCCTTCCGCGTCGTCCGATGCGCATGACGGGTCGGAAACGGTCCACGCTCATCCTCACGCGCATGGCGGCTACATGCACAGCCACGCTCACGGCCACTCACAGGAATCGCACACCCACCGGTTTGGCCGCACTCCGCTGGTCCTGTTGGATCGACTCTTTGGAAAAGCCGCTCTCTATCGTCCGATTCGGCCTTTTGTTATTGGTACTGTGCACGGGCTTGCCGGTTCTGCGGCAGTGGCCCTGCTGGTCCTCACTACGATCCGCGATGCTCACTGGGCGCTCGCTTATCTGCTGGTTTTTGGAGTCGGGACAGTTGCCGGTATGATGTTGATCACCATGAGCATCGCATCCGCATTCCGGTTTGCGGGAAAAGGCCGTGAGAGCTTTTCGCACCGCCTTGGACTTGTTTCCGGGCTGATCAGTCTGGCCTTTGGAATCGTGGTCGTCTATCAGATCGGTTTTGGCAACGGACTCTTTAGCAGCCATCCTCACTGGACACCGCGCTAAGGTGAAACTGCGCCACGGAAGCTGACTGCCAGCGCGCAGTTCGTGTATCATGCGCTACCGAGGAGAATCAATGCGTCTAACGGCTATTCTATTTCTTGTTTTTCTTACATCTGCCGCGCTGGTTTTTGCGCGAACCGGACTCTCACAAACAAAGAGCTCCGGTGAAAAAACCGCCGCCCCCAAAAGCACTGGCCCAACCAAAGTGACCGGCAAACCCCACACTACGATTACCGGCCTGCAATACTGGGACATCGTCCAGGGCACGGGAGCAACAGCCGTTTCCGGTAACAAGGTCACAGTGAATTACACCGGCTGGCTCCAGAACGGCAAGCAGTTTGACAGCTCTATTGGCCGAGCGCCCTTTCCCTTTATGCTCGGCGCCGGGCAGGTGATCAAGGGCTGGGACGAGGGTGTGGCGGGTATGAAGGTAGGAGGCAAGCGGCAACTGCGCATTCCTCCGGAACTGGCCTACGGTCCACGCGGCGCCGCGGGCGCAATCCCTCCGTATGCTACGCTGACGTTCGATGTAGAGCTGCTCGGCGTCAAGTAACCGCCGATACAGGAATTAAGCCAGGCCCACGACTGGCATTCTTCCAGTTGTGACCAGAGTTGCGAGTTGAGGCCGATTGGTTCGTGGCCAGGCACAAGTCAGGCGTTACAGTGACTCAGGCCACGACTGGCACTCTTCCGCTGTTATTGGAGATGAAAGTGGCCCGCCACGTTTGGCTCGAAGCGTTGAATCGGAAGTGGAGCAAATGCTTCTGGATCCAGGCCCTGCCCTGATTGGTGTTGCCACAATCACATAGTCATTACAGGACCCCTCGCCTTCGCAAGTCGCGCTCATGCTGAAGCGGTACGCGCCTTTGGTGCACCATGCTCCGGCTCTGCAACTGACATTGCCTAGCACATTGTCGAGCAAGCAAGCGTGTTCCGCTGGAAACTCTGCTCCGGTGCATTTGCCGCCAGGACCGGGGCCCAAAGCTGCCAGGTCTACCGCATAGCCCTTTGCCGGATACGAAAGTGAATAGGTGTGCTGCGCGCTGTTGATCGTACGGACGGTAGACGCAGCCTCGGTTGCATTCGCCCGCATTCCCTGTCGAGTTAGATTGGGAATGAGGACAGCAATATACAGAAGCCCAAAAGCAATACCGATATATCCCATGATCAAGCCGGCCGTAGCCAGCCCGTTGCCCTTGAGCCGCCCCATACTTTTGCGAATGCTCGACAACGAAACATGACCCAGGATTACCGCTGGAATCCCACTGAAGATGGTCAAGCACAACGCGATGGATACAATGCCCAAGATCAGGCTGGCGATTGCTTTCCCGTCCGTTGGCGGAGGCGGGGCAGGATATCCCTGCACCTGACCAGGATAAGCCTGGGGCTGGGCTGCATATTGCTGCGATTGTCCCGGCGTCGGATTCAGCCACGCTGATCCGGTAGAAGCGGCAGGAGGCGCGCTCGGCGTAGGTGCTGGCGCATTCGCTACCGGTGTTGCGCACTGCGGACAAACCGTTGACTCATCCGGCATGGAACCACCACATTTAAAACAAAACATGCTGTATCCCTTCTCTGCCAATCTTCCAAGGTTTACTCCGGAGACTTAGACCGAAGCGCTACATTGACTCAGGCCACGCCTGGCACTCCTCCGCCGTTATCGGAACTGAGAGCGGCGAACCAAATTCTGCACGGAGCACACCATCAGCCGTCGCACAGAAACTCCTGCCCCTGGCAGCCGAACTGGTTGGCGTGGCCACGACTACGTAGTTCTTGCAAATGCTTTCTCCGTCGCAACTCGTGCTCAGGGTAAAGCGGTATGCGCCCTTGGTGCACCACGCTCCGGCCCTGCAACTGGAATTGCCTAATACGTTGTCGAGAAGGCAAGCATGTTCCGCCGTGCCCGCTCCCCCGACGCATTTGCCGCTGGGGTCGGGGCCCAGAGTTGCCAGATCGACCGCATAGCCCTTGGCCGGGTAGGTAAGCGCGTAAGTATTTTGCGAATTGACAACGGTACGCACCGTAGAAGCAGCGGGAGTTGCATCTGTTGACAGACGCACCATCCTCCAAATAACAGCACCAACAAACAGAGTCCCAAACACAATTGCGATGTACCCCATGACCAATCCGGCGGTTGCTAAAACGCTGCCCTTAAGCCGTCCCATGCTCTTGCGGATGCTCGACCGCGAAATGTGTCCCAGGATGACTGCTGGAATCCCACTGAAAATCGTCAAACACAATACGAGGGACACAAGGCCCAAAATGAAGCTGGCGATCGCTTTACCATCCGTTGACTGCTGCGCGGCTGGATACGACGCCTGACCTGGGTAGGCTTGCATCTGGCCTGGATGCTGGGGCTGTCCCGGAGGCGGGTTCAGCCACGCGGAGCCGGCGGAAGGAGGAAGTGGCGCAGGTTGCGGCGCCTTGGGTACAGGTGCTTCCGCCACGGGCGTCGCGCATTGCGGGCAATTTGTGGCGTCGTCCGACATGGAAACGCCACACTTGAAACAAAACATCCTCGCATCCTTCTGTGCCTGGGCTTGGAACGGGCGCTACGTTATTGGCGACCATGATTGACACTCGTCCGCCGTGATCGGGGTCGTGAGCGGCGGCCCGACATTGAATCGCACCAACGCATCACTCGTTGAGCAAAAGCTCTTGGTACCCATGGCTGGTGCGATCGGCGTAGCCACGATGACATACTCCTTACACAGGCCTTCTCCCTCGCAAATTGCGCTCATGCTGTAGCGGTATCCAAATTTGCTGCACCAGGCTCCGACGGTGCACTGGGTATTTCCTATGAAATTGTCGATAAGGCACGCATGTTCCGCCGAGCCCTCTCCAGCGCAAGAACCTGCGGCGCCTGGACCCAGTGTGGCTAAATCCTCCGCATAGCCTTTGGCGGCATACTTGGTTGAGTAAGCGACCTGCGCGGTATCCACCGTGCGCACCGTAGAGGCGGCCCTTGACTCATTCCCTGCCATTCTTGACCGCAGCAGGTTGGGAATGGCGATGGCGGCGATGATCAGAATTACCGGTATCATCACGGTAAAGCTGACGTATCCCATGATCAAACCGGCTGTCGCCATGCCATCGCCTTTGAGCCGTCCCATGCTCTTGCGAATGTTCGCCTTGGAAATGTGTCCGAAAATAACGGCGGGGATTCCAGTAAGAAAGGAAAAACACATGAAGATCGACAGAATACCCAGAACCAGGCTTGCCACCGCTTTGCCATCGGTCTGCTGAGGTCCGGCAGGATACGCCTGCCCTTGGCCAGGAGAGGCCTGCGGCTGGGCTGCATACGGCTGCGGTTGTACCGGAGGCGCATTCAGCCATGCTGATCCTGAAGGCGCAACAGGAGGCGCAGGCTGCGACGCGCTCTCCGCGGGCTTAGTCACTACCGGTGTTGCGCACTGTGGACAAACCGTAGAGTCATCCGGAATGGAACCGCCGCATTTAAAACAAAACATGCAGGTCTCCCTCTCACCACTGGACTTGTGTCGCCCGAAAATTACTTCATTCACATGGAAAAGGCAATGACCGCAAGTAACACGAACCTATCTTTACAAGTCAACGCCTCTTTACAAGTCAACGCCGATATCTTCATTCCAGAGCGCCGGATGCTTCCGGATGAACTCTTCCATCAGGCCGATACATTCCTGGTTCTGAAGCACCTCAACCGTGACTCCACGGGACCGGAGAAGGGTTTCTTCTCCCATGAAAGTCCGGTTTTCTCCAACGATCACCCGGGTAATCCCGTACAACAGAATTGCCCCGGAGCACATTGCACATGGGGAGAGCGTGGTGTAGAGAACGCATTCGCGATAAATGGAGGCTGGCTGGCGACCGGCATTCTCCAGCGCGTCCATCTCACCGTGGAGGATCGCGCTTCCTTTTTGCACCCGGCGATTGTGGCCGCGACCAAGGATGGCGTTGCGATGGACAATCACGGAACCGATAGGCACGCCGCCTTCCAGCAGACCCTGGCGGGCTTCCTGGATTGCCGCTTGGAGAAACAGGTCATTGGAAACCATGGTGGTCAGTTCCCTCCCCGTAGAATATAAGTCAGTATACTTTGCACCATGATTCACTATTTACTGTGCTTTTCGCTGCCCGCTTTACAGCGCTGCATTCGCGTGTTAGTCTGTTCAAGTCACTAACGGACGAAGATTTAGATATAGGAGTGCATCAGAACTCAGTGCTAGCGAGAGAGCGAAAGGCCGACGTCATAAACCGCTTCCGAACGCATCAATCAGATACCGGCAGCCCGGAAGTACAGATTGCTGTTTTGAGTGAGCGTATCGGAGAGTTGACGGAGCACTTCAAGAACCACAAAAAAGACCATGCCTCCCGGCGCGGTCTTCTTATGATGGTCAGCAAGCGCCGCCGCCTGCTGGACTATCTTAAAAAGTACGATACCGAGCGTTATAAAGACGTCATCCAGAAACTTGGAATCCGTAAATAATCGATTGAAATCGACAGGACGTTTACACCGAGGTTTCGCGTCGGCGGAAGCAGTGTGTCTTCCGTGGTCTCGTACTTGATTGCTCTCGTTTAATAAAGAACTTCTGGCCCTCCTGGAAAAGAGGAACTCATGAAGCAGACAGCCACTGTTGAACTTGCAGGCGGCAAAACCCTCCATATAGAAACCGGACATTTAGCAAAACAGGCACACGGCTCCGCGATTGTTCGCCAGGGAGATAACGTTGTGCTGGGTACCGCGTGCGCGTCGCCCGAACCCCGCGTTGGAATCGATTTCTTTCCCCTCACGGTGGATTACCGTGAATACACCTATGCCGGTGGACGTATCCCCGGCGGCTTTATCAAGCGTGAAGGTCGGCCCAGCGAACGTGAAGTCCTCACCTGCCGCCAGATTGACCGCCCCATACGCCCGCTGTTTCCCGAAGGCTTCCGCAATGAGACCCAGGTCATCGCCCTGGTGCTTTCCGCCGATACCGACAACGACCCCGATGTTCTCGGCATCAACGCCGCTTCCGCCGCTCTTACCCTCTCTGACATTCCCTTCCATGGCCCCGTTGGCGCGGTTCGCGTCGGTCTGATCAATGACCAGTTCGTTGTGAACCCTACCTATGAAGAGATGGCCGACAGCCTTCTCAACATCATGGTCGTCGGCACCGCTGAAGGCATCGTGATGGTGGAGTCGGGAGCCAAGGAAATCTCGGAAGACAAGGTCCTGGCTGCCATTGAATTTGCTCACGAACAGATCAAGAAGATCTGCGCCGCACTCAGTGGTCTGGCAGCCACCAATGGCAAGAAGAAGCTTGAAATCCCGCCGGTGGAAGTCGACGAAGCCTATTACAACCAGCTCAAGGCCAAGGTGGGCGCACAGCTTACCGATGCACTAGATACGGCGAAATATCCCAAGCACGAAAGCTACGAAAAAGTCCGGGCCATCAAGAAACAGCTCAAGGCCGAATTGCCGGAAGGTGATGACGCGGCGGCCACCAAACTCTCTCATTACTATGAGCTGATGCGCGAGCGCATTTTCCGTGCGCAGGTCACCAAGGACCGCAAGCGGCCTGATTCCCGGGCCTTCGATCAGATTCGCGACATCTGGATTGAAGTTGGCGTCCTACCCCGCACGCACGGTTCCGCTGTCTTCACTCGCGGTGAAACCCAGGCGCTGGTGACCACCACGCTGGGAACGCCGGACGACATGCAGCGCATCGAGCGGTTTGAAGGCGAGACCAAAAAGCGCTTCATGCTGCACTACAACTTCCCGCCATTTTCCGTCGGTGAAGTTGGCCGTATGACCGGCGTTGGCCGTCGTGAAATCGGACACGGCGCTCTGGCGGAGCGCGCTATCCTGGCGGTGCTGCCTCCAGTAGAAAAGTGGCCTTATGCCATCCGCGTGGTCTCTGACATCCTGGAATCGAATGGATCGTCTTCCATGGCCACGGTCTGCGGCGCTTCGCTCTCACTGATGGATGCCGGCGTTCCGCTGACTTCCTCTGTTGCCGGCGTTGCCATGGGCCTGGTGAAAGAAGAAGGCACGTACGCGATCCTGACCGACATCGCCGGAGCGGAAGACCACTACGGCGATATGGACTTTAAAGTCGCAGGCACGCGCAAAGGCATTACCGCGCTGCAAATGGACATTAAGGTCATGGGCATCACCTCACAGATCATGCGTGAGGCGATGGAGCAGGCGCGGCATGGACGCTTGTACATCCTGGACAAGATGGAAGGGATCCTTACCGGCGGCCGCGAGAACATCTCCACCTTTGCTCCGCGGATATACACACTGCAAATCCCTGTGGATAAGATCCGCGACCTGATCGGGCCGGGCGGCAAGATGATCCGCAGCATCATCGACCAAACCGGTGTGAAGATCGATGTGGACGACACCGGCAAGGTCAACGTTGCGTCCAACGATGGGCCTTCGGCGCAAAAAGCCATCCAGATGATCAACGACCTCACCGCCGTTCCCGAAGTCGGCAAGACTTATCTGGGTAAAGTAGTGCGCATCGCCGAGTTCGGCGCGTTCGTTGAAATCATTCCTGGAACCGACGGTCTGTTGCATATCAGCGAAATTGCCGAGCATCGCGTCAAGGAAGTAAAGGACGAATTGAAAGAAGGCGATCAGGTGCTGGTGAAAGTCCTGGGCATCGAAGGCAATCGCATTAAGCTATCACGTAAGGCGATCCTCAGAGAGCAACGCGCCAAGATGGCGCCACCGGCTGGTGGCGATGGCGGTCCCGAAGGCGGCGATGGTGGAAGCAGCGATGGCGATCATGGTCACACGCATCACGAAGGTCATGCGCGCACTGAAGGTGAAGAACCCATCACTTTTGAAGGCGGTGGCGACTTTGATGACGACGCCGAACCAAACTTCAACCGTGAAGACGCGAATCGCGAAACCGTAAACGCAACACCCGGTCCACGCCCTGACCGTCCACGCGGCGACCGTCCTCCAGGCGGTGGCGGCGGACGCGGCGGCAGGCATCGGCGTGGCGGTAGCGGCGGAGGCCGAGGCGGACCACGTGGTGGCGGCGGAGATCGCGGCCCTCGCAGCGGTGGAGACCGTGGCGGAAGGTAATACAAAACCCAAATCAATAATTAAGAAGAGCGAGCTTCACAGCTCGCTCTTTTATTTTTTTACTTGCCCTGATTTTGCTAACGGCCAATTGCTATTTGCTCCTACGCTGCCGTTCCTGCGCCGTGGCATTTCTTATATTTCTTTCCTGAGCCGCAAGGGCACGGATCATTGCGTCCAACCTTGGCGCCTCCGCGCACTACTTGCTGTGGCGTACTGCTTCCGTTTGTGCCGGCCATGCGGGCCTGTTCCAGTTCCTTTTTCTTACGGCGCTGGAACTGGGCCTCAAGGTCGTCCATAGAAGTCGAAGCCCGCCGACGCGGTGGAAGAGCCTGCGGCTCATTTCCATTTTCAGTTGTGACAGTGGCTGGCGGGGGGCCAGACGGAGTCTCCACAAGCTGCATATGGAAGAGATAGCGCACGGCATCTTCCTGCGAGCGCTGCATCATGGCCTCAAACATGTCAAACGATTCGCGTTTGTACTCCACCAGTGGATCGTGTTGGGCGTAGCCGCGCAGCCCAATGCCTTCCTTGAGGTAATCCATGCTCAACAAATGGTCTTTCCACTGCGTATCCAGGACGCTCAGCACGATCATGCGCTCGTGATAGCGCATGGCATCCGCGCCAAGCTGTTTTTCTTTGGCCTCATACAGCTCTTTCAGCTTGTCAAAAATCGCATCGCCCAGTTCCTGGCGATTGAGTTGGGTGGGATCGATTCCCTGCTGATTCATATCCAGGCCAAATTGTTCGACCAGATATTTGCTCAGCCCATCGGTGTCCCACTGGTCGGCGTGCACGTTGCGGGGGACAAAACGGTCAAGCGCGTCGGCCACCATCCCGCTGACGTAATCTTCCAGGATAAGCTCTTTCTGGTCTAGGCCGGAGAGCAACTCGCGCCTCAACCCATACACAGCGACGCGTTGCTTGTTCATGACATCGTCATATTCCAGCACGTGCTTGCGCGACTCAAAGTTCTGCGCTTCCACCGCTTTTTGCGCGCCTTCAATCCGGCGGCTGATCATGCGCGACTCAATCGGCACGCCTTCTTCCATGCCCAGTCTTTGCAGCAGCCCAGAGACCCAGGCGCGCGCAAAGATGCGCATCAGATCGTCTTCCAGCGAGAGGTAAAAGCGTGAAGACCCAGGATCACCCTGGCGTCCGGCGCGTCCGCGCAGCTGGTTATCGATGCGCCGGGCCTCGTGGCGCTCCGTGCCCACGATGTGCAAGCCGCCAAGCTCAACCACTTTTTCGTGGTCCCCGTCCGTATCAGTTTTGTATCTGCTGAAAGCTTCGTTCCATTTGTCCGCCGGGCACTGGTATTCAATGCCGTTGTAGTAGAAGACAATCGCTTCCGAGCTGTCCTGTTGCAGCACCACTTCGCCACCGGCGGCGCGCAACTGCTGCGCGATTCCCTTCTTCACCAGTTCCTGGCGGGCCATGAATTCAGCATTCCCGCCCAGCAGGATGTCCGTGCCGCGACCGGCCATGTTGGTGGCAATGGTCACCGAGCCTTTGCGCCCGGCCTGGGCCACGATCTCGGCTTCGCGCTCGTGGTACTTGGCGTTCAGCACCACGTGCTTCACGTTTTTTTTCTTCAGCAACTCGGAGAGCCGTTCCGATTTCTCGATCGACGTGGTCCCCACCAGCACCGGTCGCCCGTCGACACTGATTTTCTGGATCTCATCGGCCACGGCGAAATATTTTTCTTTTTCCGTACGATAAACGACGTCCGGATTTTCCTTGCGTAGCAGATCGCGATTCGTGGGAATGACCACCACTTCCAGCTTGTAGATCTTGTCGAATTCAGCCGCTTCCGTGTCCGCCGTGCCGGTCATGCCTGCCAGCTTCTTGTACATGCGGAAGTAGTTCTGAAAAGTAATGGTGGCCAGCGTTTGCGTCTCGCGCTCTACCTTTACTTTTTCTTTGGCTTCAATCGCCTGGTGCAGGCCATCCGACCAGCGGCGCCCCGGCATCAGGCGGCCGGTAAACTCATCCACGATGATCACTTCGCCGTCTTTCACCACGTACTCAACGTCGCGGCGATACATGGCGTGGGCCTTCACCGCGGTCTCCACATGGTGCTTCATGGCCCAGTTTTCCGGGTCGGCGATGTTCTCGATCCCCAGCAGGCGTTCGACTTTTTCCCAGCCCTGGTCCGTGATGGTGCTGTTCTTGTGCTTCTCGTCGATGACGAAGTCCCCGGTGTATTCCTTGGGCTCTCCCGGCGGCTTCTCGATTTCCACACCCTTCTCCAGATGGGGCACCACGCGGTCCGCGCGCTCGTACTTGTCGGTTGATTCGTCGCTGGCGCCGCTGATGATCAACGGAGTGCGGGCTTCATCAATCAGGATGGAGTCGACCTCATCCACGATGCCGAAGTTATGGCCACGCTGGACGCATTCCGCAGTGTCAAACTTCATGTTGTCGCGCAGATAGTCGAAACCGAATTCGTTATTGGTGCCGTACGTCACGTCCGCGGCATAGGCTTCACGCCGCTCGTCGTCATTCAGGTCATGGACGATCACGCCCACGCTTAATCCCAGGAAACGGTACAGCTTGCCCATCCACTCCGAATCGCGCTTGGCCAGATAATCATTCACCGTGACCACATGGACGCCGTCTCCACTGAGCGCGTTCAGATAGACCGGAAGCGTGGCCACCAGAGTTTTACCTTCACCGGTCTTCATCTCAGCGATCTTGCCGCTGTGCAACACCGAGCCGCCGATCAACTGGACGTCAAAGTGACGCATGTTGAGCACACGGCGGCCACCTTCGCGGCAAACCGCAAAAGCCTCGGGCAGGAGCTCATCCAAAACAACTTTGCGGGCAGCCAGACGCTCGGTCTCGTCGTCAATGCCTTCCAGCCGTTCTTTGATCCGTGCGCGAAACTCGGCTGTCCTGGCGCGGAGTTGCTCGTCCGTGAGCTCTTTCATCCCCGGCTCAAACGCATTGACCTGGCCTACCAATGGGCGCAGTCGCTTGATTTCCCGTTCGTTACTGGTGCCAAAAACCTTGGCGAGTACTTTACCTATCAATTCTTGGTTTCCTCAGGCAGAGACATACACCTTAAAGCCTAACATATTGATGCAATTGCGAAAATCACCGGAGCTGAACGCTTGTTGCTTCTCTATGAAATTTTGGCAAGCACATGAGTTTTTCATCCTGTCTTCTTTTCTTCTGCCCATTCCCCTTCGTGATCCGCTCCTATCCGCGTTGATCTGCAATAGGCTCTGCTTTATATACGCTCTTGCCTTATGTGGGTTACCGATTTGTGCAACTCCTGGTTTGGTAATGCGATGCTCCCGGTCTATTCTGTCAGCCATGTCCCGGTCTGTACCTTTTTGGGGGTACCCCCCTCCCCCCTTGATCCCAACAAACAAAGACTTTAAGTGCAAGCATCCCAAGGGATCCCAATGGGTTTGTCTTGAAAGACATGTACCCTCCTAAAAGCAAATTGGCGCAAGAGCGGTTTCGCCGTTGCGCCAGTAAACTTCATCCCTAATATGCCACGAATTGGGAAGGGAATCAATATTCAAAATACGATTTCAATGCGCTCTTCACGGGGTGGAGCAGGCCTTCAGGCCTGCGGTAAAGCTGCTGAAGAAATCGGCTTTAGCCGCTGAGGTACCGCGTCCAATATGAAGCAGGGATTTGCCGAGTTGTAAGGATATTCTTCTTGAGCATGAAAAAAAGTCGGGCGATTTTCTTCACCTTGATTTTCTCGAACCAAAACTCACCTCAGCGGCTGAAGCCGAAAACCTAAGCAGCTTACCGCAGGCCTGAAGGCCTGCTCCACCCTCTTGAACCAATCAAGCAAGGTGAGGAAGAACAAGCCCGCCTTTTTGGGGCGGGCCCTGTCTTCATAGCCATGAAACAATAGAAGGTTTGCTGCGCAGGGGATGCCATCGCTTGATCCCGCGCCAGTTGCCCGTCTTCCAGTCGGAGAGTTCCGGGAAAACAACCAGCCGGGCATCAAGATCGAAGCTGAGCACGGTTTTGTCTGCAAACAGAATGGAGATGACCTCAACGTCGGGATCGATTTCGACGCTCTCAACCGTCTGTTGGTTTGGGCGCTTGGTAAATTGTGCACTTATATGGATATCTTGCAAGGGCAGTCCCTCTGACATCTAGCACGCCAGCGGCACCAGTCGGCAAATAAGAGCCATCGCGGCTATTTGTCCTGTGCCATGTCGCATCAGGGAACTCTATCCAAACAGAAGAGAACGCCCTGAATCGTGAGAACGCCTTGACGCGGCATGGCAGAGGAACACATCCTCGGGGTCTCTCCACTCTGTCTCAGGCGCAACGCTCCTTCGCCGTCGGTCGAGACGACAAAGGTTGGAGTGTCGCTTTCATGGAAAGCAAATCCGCCGTGCGAGGCGCCCGCCGGACTTGCACATACTGGGCTACTTTCAATCGTCCCGCTGAGGCGGGACTGCGGGGATCGCGAGAGGACAAGTTTTTTCGACACCAGATTTCGGTAGTGGGCTACTTTGAAAACTAGCCCACTACCCAGATTTCTCCGCTCTGGCCTTGCTCGCGCCATTCATTTATCCTCTGGTTTCAATGGCGACTCTACAAACACCAGAACCGCCAAGTCCCTCCTCGGAGCGGGAGCGCGATCTTGGCTTTGGCACTTCCCTTTCCCGGCGCACGAACCTTCGTCTGCTGAATCGCGACGGGAGTTTCAACGTAAAACGCCGTTCGCCGGGCCTCTGGGCCAAGTTGTTCAGTTACAACGCCTTGATCACCATGGCGTGGTGGCGGTTTTTTCTGGTCATCCTGGGCGTGTACTTTCTCATTAATGCCGCGTTTGCCGTTGCCTACAGGCTTTGCGGTCCTGCCGCACTGCAAGGTAACGCCGGCGTACCGTACTTCATGCGCGCGTTCTTCTTCAGCGTGCACACCTTTGCCACCATCGGCTATGGCAATATCGTTCCCCTGGGAATAGCCGCAAACACCCTGGTAACGTTTGAGTCCCTGGTTGGACTGACTGCCTTTGCCCTGGTCGCCGGACTGGTGTTTGGCCGGTTCTCGCGCCCCACGGCGAAGATCATCTACAGCAAGAACGCTCTCATTGCGCCCTATAACGGCGGACGCGCATTTCAATTCCGGATCATGAACGGCCGTGACAATGAACTGCTGGAAGTGCACGCGAGTGTTGTGCTCGGCAGGTTTGAAGAGAACAGCGGCACAAGGATACGGCGTTTCTATCCGCTCAACCTGGAACGACAGCGCGTGGCGTTTTTTCCGCTGAACTGGACCATCGTCCACCCTATTGATGAAACCAGTCCTTTGTACCAATGGGACGAACAGATGTTACGCCGGTCGGAAGCCGAATTCCTGATTCTGCTCTCAGCCACGGACGATACGTTCGCCCAGACCGTGCACAATCGCGGCTCTTATACCTGGGATGAAATTGTCTGGGGCGCAAGATTCCTGCCAATGGTGGATGAAGGTTTATCCGGTGTGCCGGCGGTTCGGTTGGACCGTTTTGATCAGTTTGAAATTGTTGCCTGACGCGGATCGAAATCAAGAAAACAAATTTGGCGTATACGGCTGAGGGCCCGCAGGCACAATTTCTTGAATACACTCCGGGTCATCATTCTCGGCGCGGTTCACCCGCGTACTTACCGGATACTTCTTCATCAACCGTGCCTCGAAGGGCTTGAGCAAGTCGGCGACTCCGCGCGGATCCGTGAACCCGGGATCAAGCCACAACTCGTAGTTTTCCGGCCTTAGAATGACTGGCATACGGTCGTGAATGGCAGCGACCAGCGAGTTCGCTGAAGTGGTCAGAATCGTAAAGCTATTGATGTATTCGCCTCCGGAAGGATTGCGCCAGCGCTCCCACAGTCCGGCGAATGCGAACAACGAGTCATCAGACATGCCAAAGTGAAAAGGCTGTTTTTCCTTCGCGCCAAGCTTTTGCCATTCGTAGAAACCATCGGCAGGAACCAGACAGCGACGCCTGCTCAGGGGCTCGCGGAAAGCAGGTTTTTCCGCCGCCGATTCCGCCACGGCATTGATCATCCTGGCCCCGATGGAAGCCTCTTTGGCCCATGCGGGAACCATTCCCCATCGCATCAGCGACAACACGCGGCCGGGTTGTTTCGGGTGCTGCCGGATGATCGCCGCCGGTTGTGTGGGCGCAATGTTGTAACGCGGAGCCAATGACACTTCATCGCTGCCAGAATTATCAAGATCGAAGTGTTCGGCGACGTATCTTTCCTTGGCTGTTAGCCTGAAGCGTCCGCACATACAGATAAGCATAGCGGCAAAACACGAGTTTCTACCACCGAAGCTCTCCTCAACACCCCTATAGAACAATCAGCGAAGCTGAGCACTTTAGGACAGTTTCGTGTACTCTGAGGTGACAGAATTAGGCCCGCGCAGATTTCGCTCGCCCCTTCCTCAAGGAGAAGAAAGCCAGCACGAAGATCAGAGTTCCGTTTGGGTTACAGCCGTAAAGGAGAAATCCCACATAAATGAAGGTCCACCTGATCAATCCGAGCAATGTCTCGTTTGGCACGGCGGTAATCACTCCGCGCTGGCTTTATGTTCTGGCCGGGGCGACACCAGAGCAGTACGGAGACCCCAAGATCGTTGATGAAACGCTGCTCCAAACCGATCCGCTCAGCATACAGCCGGGTGACGTGGTGGGCATTGGCGTTCATACAGGCAATGCGCTGCGGGGATATGAGATCGGAAAAATAGCTCGTGGCCGCGGCGCTTACGTGGTGTTCGGCGGCATTCATGCAACGCTCTATCCTGAAGAAGCGATCGAACTCGGCGGCGGACATGCGGTTGTAAAAGGCGATGGAGACGTTATCTGGGCCAGCGTTCTGGCGGACTGCGCCAAGGGCGCGCCAAAACCTCTTTACGTCGGTGGACGGATCGAGGCCAGCGACTTTAAGCCCGCGCGCTGGGACCTGCTTCCGCGCGAAAGCTACATGTGGGCTTCCGTGCAAACCGTACGCGGCTGTCCCAAGCACTGCTCTTTCTGCTCGGTGTGGCGCACAGACGGCCAGAAGCCTCGTCAACGTTCGTCGGATGCGGTGATAGAAGAGATTGTCCAGTTGCGCCGCCTGGGCTTCCGCTATATCGCCCTGGCCGATGACAATTTTTATCCCGTAAGCATGATGGACATGGAATTGGCGAAGCGCCAGAATAATACGCACCGGCTCAATGAGCTTAACTCAATCCGGTCAGAACGGTTTGAACTCATGGCGCGCCTGGCCCAGCTTCCGCGAGATACGGTGTTCTTCACGCAGATCACCATGGAAGCAGCGGAAGATCCGGATTTTCTTGATGCCATGAATGCCGCCAACATCAAGGGCGCCTTGGTCGGCGTGGAAGCCGTGACTCCGGAAGGCCTGAAGGATGTCTACAAGGACTTCAATCTCGCGGGGCAAAACCTGATTGACCGGCTGCGAGTTTTCCGGAACCACAATATCCATGTTCTGGGATCATTCATCTTTGGCTTGCCCAGTGACCGGCCGCAGACCTTTGACGCGACGGCTGCCGTTGCCGAGCAGGCGCAGCTGACCTTCGCACAATTCGTTATGCTTACTCCGTTCCCCGGGACCGTGGACTTCGACCGCTGGGAGAAGACCATGGAAGGAGACACCAGAAACGTCGGCGGCGTGCCGCTTACCCGTGGTTGGCTGATTCCGCAAGCAGTTCGTCCCAAACTCTTCTGGACCCATCCTGTCATGGGGTCCGACGAAATACGCCAGCGGACCCAGGCGGTATGGGACCGTTTCTACAGTTTCCCGGTAATCTGGAAGCGCTCCAGCTTTCTTAAATCCCTGCGCGGACGGCTGACATTCATCTTGATTTCAAAGCTCTACCGTCGCATGTACGCCGACACCGGCATCGCCACCGATAGCGCCCGTGTCGCCTGGTCCACCAGGTGGGCAAGCTGGCTCGCCAAACCGTGCCGCCGCCTGTTTGCCGGCCGTCCCATGCCTGACTTGCAAGTACCTGTGTATTTGGGTCCGGCGCTTTCGCGCGAGCTCACCAAGGTCGGCTAAAAGGGCGAACTTCAGCACAAAACCTCGCCCCTGTTTGCATCTAGTGCTATCCGCCGTGACTTCTTGGCAGGTAAGGTGCGATACTCTTAGCCAAGGGTGCCCCCAACAATTTAAAGCATGCATGGTTTTTATAGTCGTTTTCTACAGTCAGTAGAAAAGTATCCTGGGAATATCGCGGTCGAGTTGCAGCATACCTCGGCGCCGCTGGAAAGTCTCACCTACGCTGAGCTGCGCCAACGAGGCGAATCCGTGGGCCGGTGGCTGCGCCAGTCAGGAATGTCAACCGGCGTGCGTTGCGCCATCATGGCCGGCAACGGGCCGCTCTGGGTGGCTACTTATCTGGGAATCATGTCTGCGGGAGCGGCAGCGGTACCCCTCGATACAGCATTCACCGCGTATCAGGTCAACAAACTTCTCTGGGACTCCGGCAGCGCCGTCATCTTCACGGACTCTGAGCACCTGCCGATTGTGGAAAAGGCCATAGAAGAGACACTGGTCCGCATCGTTATGATCGATGGTTCAGGTGAAGGCCGCTATTCCAATCTGATGGGAATGTTCTCGGTAGGACCGGGAGAATTCCGCCCTGCCAGAATATTCGACACCGACCTGGCCGTGATCATGTACACCTCCGGCACCACCAGCGATCCCAAAGGGGTGATGCTTACTCACAAGAACCTGCTGGCGGAAGCCGACGCAATCTTCAATGCACTTTCCGTCAGCTCATCGGATTCCGTTCTGGCCGTGTTGCCGCTTTTTCACTCTCTGGCCCAGATGGCCAACCTGCTCCTACCCTTCGCGGCTGGAGCGCGGATCGTCTACCTGGATGCCATGAACACCACGGAACTTCTCCGGGCCCTGAGGGAACGCAACATTACCCTGTTCTGTTGTGTGCCACAGTTTTTTTATCTGATTCATGACCGGGTCATGCAGCAGGTAAAGAGCAGATCAGCGCCCGCGCGCCTGACGTTTCGGGTGCTCATGGCCATCTCGTCCGCTACAAATAAGCTTGGCATCAACCTGGGCAAGTTTTTCTTCCGCAGAGTGCACCATTTGCTCGGACCGAAGATGCGCTTCCTGGTCGCCGGTGGTTCGGCCTTTGATCCCAAGGTTGGACGCGACTTGCAGAGGCTGGGATTTAATGTGCTTCAAGCCTATGGCCTCACGGAAACCAGCGGTGCGGTTTCCGTCACTCCTCCAAAGGCCAACGTAATGGGCTCGGTAGGGCCGCCGTTGCAAGGAGTACAGATCAGGATTATTGATCCGCAGCCTGCGGAGGGATTGCCTCATCCAGTGGGTGAAGTCGCCATGAGCGGCGACATTGTAATGCAAGGTTATTACAACCGCGTGGACGCGACCGCGGAAGCGATCCGCGATGGCTGGTTCTACAGCGGCGACCTGGGCTATCTGGACGAACACGGCAACCTCTTTATCACCGGCCGCAAGAAAGAAATGATCGTCCTGAGCTCCGGCAAGAATATTTATCCGGAAGAAGTTGAGGCCCAGTACCTGCGCTCTCCTTTTATAAAGGAGATATGTGTCATGGGTTTGGTCAGCCGCCCGGGTGAGCCATTCTCCGAACGGTTGCACGCCGTCATTGTTCCCAACTTTGATGTGCTGCGCGAACGCAAGATCGTGAATGCTCGCGAGGTCATTCGCTTTGACGTGGAGAACCTCTCCGTGGAGCTGTCGGGCGCAAAGCGCATCCTGAGTTTCGACCTATGGCCTGATCCTCTGCCCCGCACGGCTACTCGCAAGCTGAAACGGTTTGAGATCCAGCGCCGCGTCATGACGGGCGAAGGCACGGACGCGGAGAACTCTGGCGGCGTGGCGGAAGAGCCGACAGCTGAGGAATCGATCTGGCTGGCCGATCCGGCTGTGCGGAAAGCTATTGCGGTGATCCGTGGCGAAAGCAAGGCACAAAAGCCGGTGCTTCCATCGTCCAATCTGGAACTGGACCTCGGTTTTGATTCCATGGAGCGGGTGGAGTTGGTGGTAGCGCTGGAGCGTGAGATTGGCACGCATGTCGATGACGAAATTATTTCCCGCGTCTACACCGTGCGTGAACTGGTGGATGCCGTGCTCCATGCCGGCGATGCACCATCTTCACCCGATGGTTCTGGGCGTGCCTCGTCACCCGGCTGGGACTCTGTACTAGACGCCGCGCCCGACGACCCAAAAGTCCTGGCTCCTTTGAACAGCAGTCAGTTGCTGACTTTCTTCTGGTTTGTCGGCGGCAAGTTCCTGGCCGTGTTGATGCGCCTCTTCTTTCATCTGCGCGTCAGCGGGAAGGAAAAGCTGCCACAGAAGGGACCTTTTATTCTTTCTCCCAATCACCAGAGTTTTCTGGACGGCCCGGTGGTGGCCAGCCAGATACCCTGGCGGCTCTTCAAGAACATGTTCTATGTGGGTACCAGTGAAATCTTTGGCCAGGGCGCGTTCCGCTTTCTGGGTAAAACTTTCAAGCTGGTTCCGGTTGATCCTGACTCGAACCTGATTAACGCGATGCGCGCCGGCGCCTTCGGCCTGAAGAAAGGGCAGAACCTGGTGCTTTATCCCGAAGGCGAGCGCTCCATTGATGGTACGCCCAAAAAGTTCAAGAAGGGCGCGGCCATTCTTGCCGCCCATCTGCAAGTGCCGATCTATCCTGTAGCGCTTGAGGGCTTTTATGACTCATGGCCACGCGGCAAGAAGTTTCCCCGGCTCTCCAAACTGCGCGTGCAATTCGGGGACCCGATTTTGCCACCAGGCAAAATGAAAAACCCGGAAGAGACCTACAAGCAGATTACTGAAGACGTCCGCGCGCGCGTGGTGGAGATGTGGGAAGGGTTGCGGGAAAAACAACAGCAAATCCCTAGCGATGACACGCCTACAAACGGCAGTGTCCATCATGAAGAAGATCAAGACCAGGAACACGCTGTGGGCGCGAAACGCCTTTAAACAAGCCTTCCGTCGTCCGCAAATCTTCGCAACCGAATTTGCAGATAGTTTCTGGCTTACAATCTTTAAGAGTGATTTCCCCCATACGCCTGGTAGCCATCGACATTGACGGAACGCTCCTTGATCCTCATTTTCAGATCACGGAGCGTAATCTGTCGGCCCTGCGCTCCGCGCATGCGGCAGGTGTGCAGATCATGCTGGCCACAGGACGCCGCCATGACTATGCCTTGCCCGTGGCGCAACAGCTGGGGGTCCCTGTTGGAATGATCAGTTCCAACGGCGCGCTGGTTCGGTCCTGCACCGGCGAAACTTTTTATACCAACCGGCTTCCTGCAAAGACTGCGAACAAGCTGATTCGTTACATGGATGATTTCCGCGGCCATGCGGTGCTTACCTTTGATCGGCAGGGCAAAGATGCGCTGATACTGGAGCGCGCTGACGATCTGAACCAGAGCATTCGTCGCTGGATGGAGACCAACTCGCAGTGGATCCAATACATCTCACCTCTGGAGACGGCGCTGAGCGAGGACCCCATCCAGGCCATGTACTGTGGCCGGGTCTCGCGGATGGAAGAAGCCCGCGAACGACTCAGCCGGTCGGACTTCCTTGATGAGATCACGATCTTGAAAACTCAGTACGACCATCGCGACCTCTGCATTCTGGACATCCTGAACCGCGATTGCTCCAAAGGCCATGCTTTGCGGCGATGGGCGGAGCACCACGCCATTCCCCGGGAGCAGATCATGGCCATCGGCGATAACTATAACGATCTGGAAATGCTTGAATTTGTGGGAGTTCCCGTAGTGATGGGAAATGCATCTAACGAGTTGAAACAGAACGGATGGAAGATAACAGCCAGCAACGCGGAAAGCGGCGTTGCCGTGGTCCTGGAAGAGCTACTTGGCGCTGGCTTTTAAGCGGGGACGCTTAGGAACCGCTGGCTTCACGCTTTCCGATTGGAGGAAACTCAACGCCACTAGTATTTCTTTCGAGAGCCGCCTCAATTCCTTCTTTAGCTGCCCTGAGTTCTTCGGTTGTCAACCGTGGCCTCCAAGACTTATACAGCGCTATGATGGAGGAGAAATATCCATTAGGCTTTCCGTCATTGGCAAGACAGAGCAGGTCGTAGTGAGTTTCCACTGCACGCACAAAACTTCTTCCAAAGATACCAAATCCAACTTCTTCATCAGCTACGCCGCTAACAAAGGAAGAAGCAATGGCTTGCAACTCATTTAGAGCTGGCAGCCAACGCTCGTCATCCCATCTCTTCCAGGCGTTCCCTAATCCATGTTTATCGAGCGACTTTCTGCAAAAGGAAGAGTGTTGGTCTGGCGCGGGACCACAGTATTGTGGAAAGATTTTCGTTTGGTCAACCTGGTATTTCGCGAGCATTACATAGTTGCTGAGGTAACGACTGCCATACTCTATGGCCTTCTCCTTCGCTGCACGCTCTATACGCATCTTGATATCAAATTTCAAAAGCCGCAGTTGTTGCAGCGCGAAAAGAGCAGCACCTGCGGTCAGAACTCCGCTTACAAAATAAGCTAGTTCAAGTATCGCCCTTAAATTTGTCATTTGAAAGCCGTCGTCAGTGCCGAATAGTAACATAATCTTGAAGGCACGGAAGGATTTGGATCTCGTGCGAGAGTCGGCGGCACGGTCAAAAATCACCCACAACAAACCCATGGTGTGCAAGCTTCTGAGGCTGTAAACAAGCGGATAGTTTCAGTGGAAATGAGGTAGAATTGTAGAGTTCATGAAACTGCCAAAGCCAGTCGGAATCGCCCTGGTATTGCTTGCGGCCCAGCTTTCCGCCTTCAGCGCGGAAATAGCGGTTTTACGCAATGGCTTTTCTATTCGCATTGAGCGCAAAGAAAAGATCGGCAATATCACGCGTCTTTACACTGGCTCCGGGTTCCTGGACGTTCCCACGGAAGAGATCCAATCTTATGAGCCAGAAGAGGCCCCCGTGGCGCCACCTCCTCAGCCTGCCGCGCCGAGTGCACCCGCTCCAACGCAGCCGAACCCAGTGGCCCTGACTACGCCTGTTGCGCAAACGACGCCGAAAACTCCGGTCGACCTGGACCAGGTGGTGCGTGAAGCCAGCCAGCGTTATCAACTCGACCCTGATTTCGTGAACAGCGTGATCAAAGCGGAGAGCAACTTCAAGACCAGGGCGGTTTCAAAGAAAGGCGCACAGGGCTTGATGCAACTGATGCCGGCGACCGCGTCAAAGCTAGGCGTTGCCGATCCGTTTGATCCCAAGGCGAATGTTGAGGCGGGCACAGCACACCTGAGTTCCCTGCTCGACCGATATCACAACGATCCCATCAAGGCCCTGGCCGCGTACAATGCCGGCGCGCACCGGGTGGAGCAGTACCACGGCGTCCCGCCCTATCATGAGACTCAGACTTACGTGGCCAAGATTGTGCACGACTTCAATACCAAAAAACGAGCACAAATGAAGGCTTCAGCTGCGGCAAAACCGGCCCCCTCCCCAACCAAGGCTGCGACCACTGGGAGTACGAAAAAGAAGAAGCCACAACAAGCCAGCGTTACCAAGCCTGTGAATCCCGCATAATGAGGAGCCGACCAAGTTAGAACGATGCGTCCTGCAGGCAGGGCGTCTTTCTGCGTAAGACCCTTTTGAAAACTCGGCGCAATCCATGAACAAGAAAAGATTCCTGATTACAGCCCTGGTGCTGGTCGTCCTGGCCGCGCTGGTGTACCTGCAGGTAAGGACATGGAGAAAGTTTGACTGGCGCCGCTTCTGGGTGGCCACCCACAATACCAACAAGCTTTATCTGGTCGCCGGAGTCGCACTGGTCTACGCCGACTACATCCTGCGTGCCGTGCGGTGGAGGATACTCCTCCGGCCCGTTTGTGATGCCAAGACCTCGGACCTGGTAGCTCCCACCATGATCGGTTTTACCGGCCTGGCTCTGCTGGGGCGTCCGGGAGAATTCATACGGCCTTATCTGATTGCCCGTAAGCAGAATTTAAGCATGTCATCGCAGGTGGCTGTGTGGACCGTGGAACGGCTCTTTGATACCGGCGCATTCGCTTTGATCATGGCGGTAAATGTTCTGTGGTCAAGAGACGAGCTCAGGAAGCTACCGGGATTTGCGAATTCCGCAACGCGGCATTTCCTGGGCTACGAGATTTCCACATTTACCTTCTTTCAGGCTTTTTTTATCGCATTGTTTGCAGGTGTGTGTCTGGTGGCGCTGGTGGCATTCCGGGTACGAAAGAACCCCGCCAAGGCGTCAAAGTTTTTTGTGGGGTTGTTTGGCCGGATCTCCCTAAGAGCTGGCAGCGCAGTGGGTAAAAGAGTGCAGGCTTTCGGGGAAGGCCTGAATACGGTGAAAGACGTGGGATCATTCTTCCAGATCGCGGGCCTTTCCGTTGTCATTTGGGCATTCATAGGCCTTGCTTATATGGCGGTGACTCACGCTTATTCCATCCACAGACTTTCGCAAATGACGTTATCCAGCGTCTTCCTGCTGACGGCTGCCAGCGTGGTAGGAGGTGTACTGCAACTTCCAGTCGTCGGCGGAGGCTCGCAATTGGCCACGATCGGCATGTTGCGCGGCGTTTTCAATCTTTCTCCGGAGCTCTCCACCAGTTGCGGCATCATGCTCTGGTTGGTGATGTTCATAGCCGTGATTCCAGCGGGGCTGCTGCTGGCCCGGTCCGAACATGTCTCGCTCATGCGTATTGAAGAGGAGAGCCTGGAGGAAGAAGAAAAGGTGCTTAGAGCAGACTAGCTTTGTGAACCACGGTTTGTGATTTGCGAGGATCAAAAATCACAATTCACCAATCAAAAATCGCGAATCATCAGGTCAAATAACCTTCTGCTACAATCAGATGTACTCCTATCTTCATCAAACTCATGAAATGTCCGTTTTGCGGGTTCGAAAATGACAAAGTAGTGGATTCGCGTGAGAGCAAAGAAGGTGAATCCATCCGCCGCCGCCGCGAGTGCATGAAATGCGAGAAGCGCTTCACCACCTACGAACGCATCGACGAAATCCCCTACATGGTGGTCAAGAAAGACGGCCGCCGGGAAAAATTTGAGCGCAAGAAAGTCCTGGATGGGCTGATCCGCGCCTGCCAGAAACGCCCTATCTCCGTCGGGCAAATGGAGCAGATCGTGAACCAGGTGGAGCAGTTCGTGGTCGACTCCTCAGACCGCGAGCGCACCGTCAACGAAGTAGGCGAGTTGATTATGGCCAGCTTGAAACAGATTGACAAAGTGGCCTACATCCGCTTTGCCTCGGTGTACCGCGACTTCAAAGACGTGAGCGAGTTCCAGTCGGAACTGGAGCACTTGCACGCCGCCAAAGAAGAGAAACAGAAACCAGTCAAAACAAAATCCACCACGAAATAAGAAAGACTATGGTCCACAAAGTCACATTGATTCCCGGCGACGGCATCGGGCCGGAAGTCACCAGCGCTACCGTACGAATCCTGGATGCGTCCGGCGTTAAGATCGATTGGGAGACCTTCGACGCCGGCTCTGCCGCATTTGAAAAGTCCGGCGAGTACATCCCCAAGGAACTTACGCAGTCCATTGAACGCACCGGTATCGGGCTAAAGGGACCGGTCACAACGCCCATCGGCGGAGGCTTCTCCAGCATCAACGTGGCCTTGCGCAAGCAGTTTGAGCTCTTCGCCAACTTCCGACCGATCCGCAACCTGCCTTCCCTGCCCACGCGGTATCCCGGCGTGGAGCTGGCGATTGTCCGGGAAAATACCGAAGGGCAATATTCCGGCATTGAGCATGAGGTTGTGCCGGGCGTAGTGGAATCGCTGAAAATCATCACGGAAAAGGCTTCCACCCGCATTGCCCGCTTCGCGTTTGAATATTCTCGCCGGGAAAAGCGCAAGCGCATCACCGCCGTTCATAAAGCCAACATCATGAAGATGAGTGACGGCCTCTTCCTGCGCTGCTGCCGCGACGTAGCCAAAGAATATCCGGAGATCACGTACGCCGAGTCCATCATTGACAACACGTGTATGCAACTGGTGATGAACCCCTATCAGTTCGACGTGCTGGTGATGGAAAACCTATACGGCGACATTATCTCTGACCTGTGCGCTGCGTTTGTCGGCGGGCTGGGACTGGTGCCGGGAGCGAACATTGGAACGCGCTGCGCGATCTTTGAAGCCGTACATGGATCCGCCCCGGACATCGCCGGCAAAGACATTGCTAACCCAACGGCGGTGGTTCAATCGTCTATTTTGATGTTGCGCCACATCGGTGAAGTTGAAGCGGCGGACAAAATCTATGCCGCACTGGAAAAAACCTACAAAGAAAAGCTGCATCTGACACGCGACGTTGGTGGCACCAAAGGCACCAGCGAATTCGCGGATGCGGTGATCGCCAACCTGCAAACAGTGCCCGTAGCTACCGGCGGTTAGGCGTTACCCCGCTCACGATTCACTACCAGGCCGCGCCGCTGGCGGTTCTCCTTTGCGTTTCTGCACAGCCTGCCGGAGTAGGTATTCGATCTGGCCGTTGACGCTGCGCAGCTCGGCCTGCGCCCAGGCCTCCAGGTCGGACCAGAGCGCAGGATCGATGCGTAGCAAAAATGGCTTGCGTTCTGCCATTGACAACCCCTTAGCTGTAAAGCGTGCCGGTGTTGATTACAGGATGCACCTCGGCCTCCCCGCAGAGCACGACCATCAGGTTGCTGACCATGGCGGCTTTGCGCTCGTCGTCGAGGACAACAACGCTCTTCTCAGCCAGTTCTTTGAGCGCCATGTCCACCATGCTGACGGCGCCATGCACGATCTTTTGTCGCGCCGCGATCACGGCTTCCGCCTGCTGGCGGCGAAGCATGGCCTGGGCGATCTCCGGAGCGTAGGCCAGATGCGTAAGACGCGCTTCATCCACGGCCACGCCGGCTTTGGCCAGCCGTTCCCGTAACTCCTTGCACAGGGCTTGTGAGACTTCTTCCACATTGGTGCGCAGCGTGGCTTCATTTTCCTCGCCGTGGTCGTAGGCATACTGGCTGGCCAGATGGCGCAGGGACGATTCACTTTGCATGGTCACGTAGTTCTCGTAGTTGTCCACGTCAAACATGGCCTGCGCGGTGTCATTTACGCGCCACACCACCACCGCGGCGATCTCAATTGGGTTTCCACCCTTGTCATTGACCTTGAGTTTGTCGCCGTTCATGGTACGGGCGCGGAGTGAGATCTTGTTTCGGCTCATGCCCTTCCGTCCGGACTCCGACATGGCAGGCGCAGCGCCATGCAGGGCCGCTCTCCTGGCTTGCAGAGACCCAGCCTGCATCGGTCCGTTGGAGTAAAACGGATTGCCCCAGTGAAATCCCGCAGTCCGCACTGTGCCCTTGTATTTACCAAACAACACCAATACCCGACCTTCGTTCGGCTGCAACGTGAACAGACCGGTAAGCGAGATGATCAGGACCGGCACGAGCAACATGCCGGGGAAAAGCATCTCAAAATGCGGATGGCCGATCGTTTCCACTCCGTCTTTGATGGCGAAGATCACCATCGCGAAATCCGCCAACAAACCTCCGATCAACACCACCAGCATGAGCCACCCATTGAACAACCCGACGGTGCGCTCGTGGTTGACCACTGAAACTTGATTGGTATTCATAGGTTTTCGTTTTCCTTCACAAGCAGCTGTGCTTGTTATCAATGTGATATCACTAAGATATCCACGAGTCAAGGTGCATATTCTGCATTGCCATATGTCCTTTAGAAACATACAATTACAGATGATAAAATTTATTGGCTTTCGCGGCTGGCAAGCGTTCCCCGCCAGTCCACGGTTTTGCGCCATCCATGGATTGCGCTGGTGGGTATCAACACCCCTGAGGATGTCTGTCTGTTAAAAGAAGGAATTAGAAGGAAAACAATTTGAAGATGAAATCTAAGTCTCTTACGCCCGTAGTCTTACTTTCGCTGATGCTCATGGTGGCCTGCAACAAATCACAACCGGTGCCACAAGAAGCGCCAGCTCAACCCAAGCCCGCAACCATTGCCGTGGATGCTTCCACGGCGGGCACGATCACGGGCGTGGTGACTTACGCAGGCATGCCGCAGAAGATGAACCCGATCGACATGAGCGCTGACCCGGGGTGTCCGCCGAGATTGCAGCCTTCTGAAGTGGTGGCGCTGAACGGGAATAAGCTGGCAAACGTCTTCGTCTATGTGAAGGAAGGGCTGCCGCAAGGCGCGTTCGCGGTCCCCAACGATGCAGTGGTTCTCGATCAAAAAGGCTGCCGCTACTCTCCGCACGTGATGGGCATCATAGCCGGACAGCCGCTCAAAGTCCTCAACTCTGACACGGCCGACCACAACATCCACGACATGCCCAACGACAATCCGCCGTGGAACGAGTCCCAAATGCCTACGGACAAGCCGATCCTCAAGACCTTCGCCAAGCCAGAGATGATGATTCCGGTGCAGTGCAACCAGCATCCGTGGATGCGGGCTTATATCAACGTAATGCAGCATCCATATTTTGCTGTCAGCGCTGCGGACGGCAGCTACGAGATCAAGAACCTTCCTCCGGGTGAATACACGCTGGCCGCCGTGCATGAAAAGTTTGGCGAGCAAGTGATCGCGAAGCTGAAAGTGGAACCCAAGCAGACAGTGAAGGCGCCTTTCATCTTCTCCAAGGGCGCTCTGTAATAACACCTTGAAACACGAAGGAATGGAGAGAGCGGAGTTAACACGAAATCAGAGAGGAATTTACGACGGAGATCTAACAAATCGAAGGAACACTATGGAAGCTCTTTGCCACTGCGACCGACCAGCGGGGTTCACGGCCCGATTCCTCCCATAACTCCTTTCCTCCGTGTTTCAAAGATTTTGGATTTGGTCTTCGCAGCGAAAACTGGGTGCTAAAATAGGTAGTTATCCAGGGAGCGATTCTGAATTCTTCCAGCTACAACGCAGCTCATCATCGTTTTACCGTCTTTGTTGCCGGACTGGCCTTTCTGCTTATTATTGCCGGCGGGTTGGTGACCAGCAACAATGCGGGTCTGTCGGTACCGGACTGGCCAACATCTTTCGGTTCGCTCTACAAAATGCCGCGGATGATCGGCGGGGTAAAGTTCGAGCATGGCCATCGCCTGGTGGCGGAGTTTGTCGGGCTTCTGACCATCATCGTCGCTTTCTGGACCTGGCGTGTGGACAAACGCCGCTGGATGCGTGGCCTTACCGTCGGCGCGGTTGCCGGAGTGGTCTTCCAGGGAATTCTCGGCGGCTTGACGGTGCTGAACTTTCTCCCTCCTGCTATTTCAACAGCACACGCCGCTGTGGGCCAGACCATGTTCTGCGTCCTGACCGCTATTGCTGTCTTCACCAGCCGCAGCTGGCTGGACGAGCCCGCCGACAAGATCACTACGAGTGATGCGCGCCCGCTCCTGCGCCATTGCTGGATGCTGCTTGGCGCTCTCTTTCTCCAACTCATTCTGGGAGCAGCATTCCGCCATGTATGGACCAAATGGGGCCCGTTTGGCTCCGATCACTGGACGGTTGACAAGATCGTACATACATTACTCTATCCACACATTTTGAATGCGCTGCTGGTCACCGCTCTGGTCCTTTATGTGAGCGTGCGCGCCCTGAGCAAGCATCCGAACGTCCCACATTTGCGCCGTCCGGCAGTATGGCTGCTTGTGCTGGTGATCGCGCAGTTACTGCTGGGCGTGTGTGCGTATGTAGTCCGCGTGATACAAGGCGTGAATGAGGCGCAGCCGACGCTGGCACTGGTCGGCATAACGGTCGCGCATATGGCGGTAGGCGCGCTCATCCTGGCCTTGACCGTTATTCTGACGATCCAGAGTTACCGGCACTCCTGGGATTCCGCACGCGTGCTCGTGTTTGATCGCCGTGGTGAGGCGGCCACAGCATGAGCAGCGCCGCCCAGCCTCTGGTGGAAACGAAGCCGGAAACCGAGGCTGTTGCTGTAGCTATCAAGCATTCCTTGCTGGATGACTACGCGCAGCTATTTAAAGTTCGCGTGACCTCTCTGATCGTGATGACCGCGTGGACAGGCCTTTATATGGGCGCGGCCAAAAGCAGCGTGCCCGCTACCTCCTGGACGCTGTTCCACGCACTCCTTGGAATCGGATTAACGTGCGCTGGCTCGGCGGCGCTGAATGAAGTCCTGGAGCGCCGGGTGGACGCCCTGATGCGGCGAACAAAAAACCGCCCGCTACCTTCAGGAAGAATGAGTCTGGCAGCCGGGTTGGTTGCCGGTCTCGCCGCGACACTCGGCGGCTCGGTTTATCTAGCGCTGACCACCAATGTGCTAACCGGAGCGCTGGCTCTCGGCACTGCTGTAACGTACCTGGCGTTTTATACGCCTCTGAAAAGGCTTTCTCCGATTTCAACGTTCGTCGGCGCTTTCCCCGGCGCCATGCCTCCGCTGCTGGGCTGGACAGCGATCCGGGGCAAGCTGGAACTGGAAGCCGTCCTGCTCTTCCTGATCGTCTTCTTCTGGCAGTTCCCTCACTTTCAGGCGATTGCATGGCTCTATCGCGACGACTATGAAGCCGCAGGAATCAAGATGCTGCCGGTGGTAGACAAAGCCGGGCACAGCGTCATACGACAGATGCTTGGATACTGCTCCACGCTGATTTCCGTAAGCCTGCTGCCGGCGTTGCTGCGAATGTCAGGCAGGGTTTATCTTGTGGGCGCTCTGCTCCTGGGGCTGGCCTTTCTCTGGTTCGTCTTCCGCCTGGCGCGGACCAAACTGCCCACCACCTCGCCCGATTCGCGCAAGTTCGCCCGACAATTATTGCTCGCCTCCGTGGCCTACCTTCCGCTGCTGTTTGCCTTGATGATGCTTAACGTGGGGCATCCATAAGCTAAATGGCCGATTACAGCGTCTTTCCCGTCTTGAATGCCACACTGAACGGAACCAGCGCAGTGTTGATCATGACCGGTCGCTTGCTGATCGGACGGAAACAGGTTCAACTGCACCGCCTATGCATGATTGCGGCGGTAGTTACGTCCAGCGTGTTCCTGATCTCTTATCTCTACTACCTTCCCGGCCAGGGCTGGGCCAGAGCGATTTATTTCACCATCCTGATCTCACATACTCTGCTGGCCGCTGCGGTAGTCCCGCTGGTGCTGCTTTCGTTGAATTATGGCTTGCGCTCAAGATTTGACCGGCATCGGCGGATCTCCCGCTGGACATTCCCGGTCTGGCTTTATGTATCCATAACCGGCGTGGTGGTCTATATAATGCTTTACCAAATCTACGGCGCCCACGCCTGATTGAGGAACGAACGGACCGGTGTATATTTTGAACAAAAATTCTCGTAAAGGAAAAATCTCCCCATGGCGAAGAGTGTTAACAAAGTCATCCTCGTAGGAAATCTGGGCAAGGATCCTGAGGTCAAATACACGCCCAGCGGCGTTCCCGTAGCAAAGTTCAGCATTGCTACCAACGAACGATTCAAAGATAAAGCCGGCGAATGGCAGGACCGCACCGAGTGGCACAATATTGTGGCCTGGCAGCGGCTGGCTGAAATCATCGGTGAGTACGTTAAGAAAGGATCCAAGATCTATATCGAAGGCAAGCTCCAGACCTCAAGCTGGGAAGACAAGCAGAGCGGGGAGAAGAAATACCGCACTGAGATTGTGGCCCAGGAATTAGTCCTGTTAGGCGGCCGTGGAGAAGGCGATTCTGGCTCTGCGCGCGGCGGAGGAGCCAGCGCATCCTTCGATCAGCGCTCAGCCCATGCTGACGACCACGCTCAGGCCCCATCTCCTGCCGAGATCACGGACGAAGACATTCCGTTCTAAAACCGGACGGTAGTCTGGGGGACAGCCTGTACGCGGGCAACGGCGCGTCTAGCCAAACGACTCGCGAGTAGATCGTTTCTGTTTTGGCGTCAAGAAGTGTGGTTCGGAATCAGAAGGGGCTCTTGGTAGGGGCCTTTGACCCTGCTTGTAGGGTGAGTGACAATTTTCGTCACCGACTATCGACATTCTTCGCTACAAAGCCGCCTGGTACACGGCTCAGGCGGGCGAAACGATATCCCGCAAATTGCTTCTATCTAGTTGATTCCAAAACAGCAAAGCACCAACAATTCCATTCATACTTTGGTTTCTTTGCAAGTGGCACGGCACATGCATATTGTAAAGCCATCAAGTTTGAAAAACGTCAGTGAGATTGCTCACACGAAAAACTGAATTACTGAATGAGGAGATTTTAAAATGCGCAAACAAAAAGGATTTTCTTTAATCGAGCTGCTGATCGTGGTGGCAATCATCCTGATCATCGCGGCCATTGCCATTCCCAATTTGCTGGCAGCCCGTCGGTCAGCCAATGAGTCCGCTGCGGCCAGCACCATCCGCACGATCAACACTGCTGAAGTCGCCTATTCGACCCAATACGCAACCGTTGGATATGCAGATAACTTCGTGGAACTGGGACCCAGTACCGACTGTA
>WNGQ01000011.1_pt1 | contig 170347 bp, 129 predicted proteins | sample 5407661 | NCBI WGS metagenome assembly WNGQ01 (sample SAMN13153382, study PRJNA577476) | soil metagenome | isolation source: 60 cm soil or saprolite under Garry oak tree replicate 2 | place: USA:California | collected 2016-06-15 | reverse complement strand
GATGAAAGGTCCTACGGCCGGTCTATGTTCGGAGGGTCTATGTTCGGAGGGTCGTTGAGGGAGAGGGGGTTATCAAATTTCTCACTGTGAGGTGCTGCGCACGGCCACTGGGGGGAATGCAGAAGGCAAGCGTCCACGCCGCCGCTTTTAGCCACTTGTGCCACATCGAACCGAGCAGTGGTTGCTTCGGGCATCGGCTCGGTGAGGAGACGGCGCCTTGCATGGGTTGTCTGCGGAGGCTGCCGCCTGAAGGCGGCGTTCCCGGATCGCGTGAGGAGACCGCGCCCTGCCTGGCTGTCCGCAGAGGGGAGGCAGGCGCCAGGGCCGGCGAGGAGGTTCTGAACGGATGAATGGGAAAGCCAAAGGCTTGAGCGATCGTAAAACTACGCCGGGTCAGGGGACCCGGCCTACATTGCAAGGGCAAGCCAAAGATTTGAGCGATTGTAACACTTGTTTCATTTATGACGAGGGTGAGCGCGAATCGGCGTTAGCGGCCTGTTCAGAAAGTAGCAGCCGACGTGAGGAGGCTCTCATATCGCTTCTGTTTCCGAAGAAATTTGAGCCTCGTTACCTCGGCTGCTACGGGAAGTGGCGTTTTTCAACGGGCTGTTAGCGGAGAATCTTCGCTTAAATTCGCTTATGTTCGCCTATGTTCGCTTATTGAGAGAAAAATTTTTGAGGGCGCTGCGCCGCGTTGGGACCGCATTGGGCTTGCTTGGCTTGAGCTGCCACTTCTATATTCGAGCGTTAATTTTTATGAACCTCACCCCCATCCGCGTGGCTGTGACCGGCGCCGCCGGGCAGATCGGTTATTCCCTGGTGTTTCGCATCGCCTCGGGCGCGATGTTCGGAGCCGATCAACCGGTCAGCTTGCACCTCATCGAAATCGAGCCGGCGCTTCCCGCCCTGAACGGCGTGGCGATGGAGCTGGACGACTGCGCTTTTCCTTTGCTCAAAGGGGTCGTGCCGACGGCGAGCCTGGAGGAAGGCTTTCGGGGCGTGAATTGGGCGTTGCTCGTCGGCAGCGTGCCGCGCAAACAGGGGATGGAGCGCAAAGACTTGCTTGGCATCAACGGGAAGATTTTCATCGGCCAGGGCCAGGCGATTCAAAAGAATGCCGCGCGCGACGTGCGCATCCTGGTCGTCGGCAATCCGTGCAATACCAACTGCCTCATTGCCATGAACCACGCGAAGGACCTCGCGCGCGAACGCTTCTTCGCCATGACGCGCCTGGACGAAAACCGCGCCAAGTCCCAGCTCGCCAAAAAGGCGGGCGTCGAGATCACCGCCGTCAGCAACCTCGCGGTGTGGGGCAATCATTCCGCGACGCAGTATCCCGATTTTTACAACGCCCGGATCAACGGCCAGCCGGTCCGGCAAAAGATCGCGGACGAAGCCTGGCTCAAAGGCGAGTTTATCTCGACGGTGCAGCAGCGGGGCGCGGCGGTCATCAAAGCCCGGGGTCTTTCCAGCGCCGCCAGCGCCGCCAACGCGGTGGTGGACAGCGTCCGTTCGATTCTCGAGCCGACGCCAGCCGGCGATTGGCACAGTGTCTGTGTCTGCTCCGACGGCAGCTACGGAATCGAGCAGGGGTTGATCTGTTCGTTCCCGGTTCGGAGCAACGGGCAGCGACTCGAAATTGTCCAGGGCCTGCCGCTGAATGACTTCAGCCGCGCCAAAATCGACGCCACGGTGAACGAGTTGAAGGAGGAGCGGTCGCTCGTGAGCGAGCTTTTGGCGAAGTAGGAAGCCAGCCACCGTTACGCAACAACAACGTCGGCAAACAGGCCGGGCGCGACGGCCGTCATCGGAGCGGGTGGCGGGAAAGACGTTGTCTCGGCCGGAGTTAGCGTCATTGGAGCGTCTTGATGTAGAGAATCAGCGCCTCGATCTGGGCATCGGAGATCACTCCTTCGTAACTCGGCATGCCGGTATCGGAATTTTCAAAGCCGCGCACCACCCTGGCCGCAGGTTCCCGGATTGATTCGCGGAGGTAGGCTTCATCCGCCACCGTTTTGCTGCCGTCCGAGAACAACCGCTCTCGGCCAAACAACCCTTTCCACGTCGGCCCCACCTTTTCCACTGTGGCGCCATCGATGGAATGGCAGGCCACGCAGCCCATCAAGCCGGCCAGCCGTTGACCTTCCTGGGCATTGACGGGTGTGGCCGCGGCAAGTGCGCCGGCTCTGGGGGTCAAGTCCACGGTTACCGGGTCGAAGCCCTCGGCGGACGGATCAAAGGGGGTCAATTCGTAGGGAGTGAAGTAGGCGTTCTGCCCGAAAGTCGTGCCGTCCCGCGTCGCCAGCGCCCAACCCAGACGCATCTGCATGACCGGCTTCATGTCCGGGAGGCCGATGAAAACGCTCTTGCCGTCCCTGGAAAGATAGGCGCTGCTGGGCCGCATTGAGTCCTGGCCCTTGCTGCCATCCAATTTGAAGTGGGGCGAACCGTAATTGGCGGTGCGCGCGTAATTCCATCTCTCGGCGGAGAAACTGGCCTGGTCGGCGGCTCGCTTGGGGTCCAACCTCACGCCAAAGCGGACCAGGACGCCTTTGTCCATCGGAACGACTTCGCGCGGCAACGTGCTGGGCGCCCCGGTGTAACGCAGGCGCGCAAGGCCGCTGATGCGATTGGCCGTCGTCCCGAAAATCTGGAACCCGGTCACGTAAAGCTGACCGTCGATCGGGTTCACCGCGCCATTGAGCGGGGCGAACGGCAGGTTCTGCGTCAGGCTCAGGACGGCGGCCTGCAAGCGGGGTGCGCGGTAATTGAGCAAGACGAGGAAGATTTCGGGCCGGTTGTATCCCAGGTGGATCAACGCGCTGTTCAGCGGTCCCATCCGCGCGTCGGCCAGCCAGACTTGCCCGGCGCCGGAAGCATTGACCGGATATGGAATCCAGGTGAGCGGATCGGCAATTGGCGCCGGGTACTGCTCCCTCGGCTGGAGGCTGCTCAGGAAGCCGTAATAGCGGTGGTCGGCGATGATGTGCAATGGCGTCGAGGGCACATAATGACCCTGTTGATCGCTGGCGGTGACCAGGCCGGTCTTGGGATGGACGCCGAGGAACGGCGAGCGCAGCCCCCAGCCCAGCACGGTCGATGATTTCCCATCCGGCGAAACGCGCAGCACCGAGCCGTTTTGCTTGCCGAGGGTGGTCATTTGGATGCCGCCTTTGGCGATAATGAACGAGCCATCGGGCGCGACTTTCATCCCTTGCGCGTACTCCCGCGTCTCGGCCGTCTGGGCGAAGGCGTTCGAGAAGAGTTCGTGGACGTCGGCTTCGCCGTTTCCGTCCGTGTCGCGCAAGCGCCAGATCCCGTTGCGATCGAACACGAACAACTCCTCGCCACGCACGCAAAGGCTCAGCGGCTCGTGCAAGCCCGACGCAAATCGCCGCCACACGACGTGGCGCAAGTCGCCGTCCAGGCCCGAGATCATCCATACATCGCCGTCAAAAGTGACTGCCGCCGCCCGGCCATCATGGAAGAAGGCAATGTCGGCCAGGCGGACGTTCCGTTGCCAGGGGTTCTCCAACGGCAGCGCGATATCATCCAGCACGTAGGCCTCTTTCGCGTCCGAAATCACTCCGCGGGTCCTCACCGTCTGGGTCCAGCGGGCCGGGGCCGGGGCAACTGTGGCCGGCGGTTTTGCCCAGCACTTCACGGCGTTGGTCAAGCCCAGAGCCACTTGGAACTCGATCGGTTTCGCGGAGCGATGAACACACACCAGGAGCAAGCCGTCCGGCCCATCCAGATACTCTGCCGCCGGCCCGCTCCTGGTTTGGGTTGCCGTAAAATCCAACCGAAGGTTTCGCGCGAGCGTTGCCGGCCGGCGGCCCAGGATCAGCCAGAGCGGATGGGGGACCTTTTCCAAACGGAAGCGTCTTTGCACGACACGCTGACCTTCGTGCAGCCGCGCTTCCACCCACTCGACCACGCGCGTGTCAGCGACCTCGTACTCGAGGCTGACGCCGCTTTGGATCAGCCGGACCGCCTTGAATCGGCCAGCGGAGGGAGAGAGCGGCCCGCGCCCCGCTTCCCTGGGATCCGGTCCCGGTTCACGGGGATCGGTGAGCGAGAACTGTTCGCTCGCCTGCCAGCCCGGATAAATGCCGTTCGCGAGCCAGGGTGTGCCGATGAGTTGCGTGAGGTTCGCCTGGCCTTCAATGGCTTTGACGCCAGCGGAATGGTAGGACACCTCGGACATCGACACGGCCGAAACGCCTTGGCCCGTCCAGATGGCTGACATCCGGAGCAGGTCGATGTCAAAGCAGGCCCAGCAGTCGTTTCCCAGGTTCAGGACGATCCCGCGGGGCGTGAGATTGTCGGCGGGCAATCCATCACCGAGTTTTCGCGCGTCCAGCACCGAGGAGAAGAAGGGGAAATTGGTTTCCACAAAGTCGGCCCACTTGGCCTGTCCTGGCGCGGCCTCCGGCGCGTTTCCCGCCAGCTCCGCGGCAAAGGCCGCGATGGCGGGCAGAAACCAGGCGAGCGCAACGCAGCAAACCATTGCTCCGGAACAATGGCGAAGCGATGCCAGAGACCGGAAATTCATCGCGCCACTATAACGCTTGTTTCTGTGGGTGGCCCGAAGAATCATGCCGCCATACTGCCGTTGGCAAAAACTTCCTCAAGCCGCTAAGATTTTCTTATCCAAGGGCAAGCGACAGCCGCAACTCGTAGCAGCCGAGGTAACGAGGCTCAAATCTCCGCTGCATTATGAACTTGCGAGCGAAAGACGCTCACTGTAGCCGACGGAAAGGAGTAAAATTCCAGCATGACCATTACACCTTCTCTCTTCGAAGCATTTCTAAAGTGCCCGACCAAATGCTGGCTCAGATTCACCGGCGAGCCGCGCGCGGGCAATACCTACGCCGAATGGCTGCAAAGCGAACAGGAATCGTATCGCGCCGATGCCGCCAAACGGTTGATTGCAAACGCGCCGGCAGACGCGTGCGCAGTCGCTCCCATCGCGGAGAATCTGAAGACGGCCAAGTGGCTGCTCGCCGTGGATGTGCCTGTGCGAATTGAGTTTGGTAGCAGTCGAAGTAACGAGGCTCAACTTTGCATGACCGAACACAGTCAGAGCCTCGTCACACCGGCTACTACAATCGTCGAATCCCGCCTCCACGCCATCGAACGCATACCGTCGGAAGGCCGGGGTAGGGCCGCGCAATACACCCCCATCCGCTACATCTTCACCAACAAACTTGGCAAACACGACAAGCTGCTGCTGGCCTTCGACGCGCTGGTCCTCTCCCAGGTGCTCGGACGCGAAGTCAGCCTCAGTAAAATCATTCACGGCGACAACCACGCCACGCTGAAGGTGAAAACCTCGACCCTGACCAGCCAGGTACGGCGGCGACTGAATAAAACTGCCATACTGTTGTCGAACCCGAACCCGCCTGACCTGGTTTTGAATCGGCACTGCGTCGAGTGTGAATTCCAAGCCCGCTGCCGGCAGCGAGCGATTGAGAAGGATGATCTTAGCTTGCTCACGAGCCTGTCAGAGAAAGAGCGCAAAGAGTTTAATACCAAGGGAATCTTCACTGTCACCCAACTTTCCTACACATCCCGTCCGCGCCGCCGCCCCAAAGGGCTAAAACAAAGGCGTGAGAGATACCACCACTCCTTGAAGGCACTCGCAGTCCGGGAGAACAAAATCCACATCATCGGCACCGCAAAAATGAGGATCGAGGGCACACCTGTTTACATAGATGTCGAGGGGCTGCCGGATCGGGACTTCTACTACTTGGTTGGAGTTCGAATCAAAACGGGCGGCTCTGTCGTTCAGCACAGCTTTTGGGCCGACAGCCCTTCGGACGAAGGTCGCCTCTGGCAGGAATTCCTCTCGAAGCTGGCAGAAATCAAAAACCCCGTCTTGGTCCACTATGGCAGCTTCGAGACGATTTTCCTAAAACGAATGCAGCAAAAGTACGGGAACCCCTCGAACGCCAGGAATATAATGACATCGCTTGAATCCTCGATCAATCTCCTCTCGGTCATCTTCGCGCAAATTTACTTTCCCACATATTCTAATGGGCTGAAAGACATTGCCCGATGGCTGGGTTTCAACTGGTCAGCCGAGGACGCCTCTGGTGTCCAGTCCATCATCTGGCGGAGTGAGTGGGAACAAACCAGCGCACCGCTTCCAAAAGAAAAGCTCATTACGTACAATTCAGAAGATTGTGTGGCTCTGGAAATAGTCGCCCGCATCGTCTTGGAAGCTTGCCAGCCCAATGAGGGATTGAATTCCGAACATGGAAACCATCCGGAGGTTGTCGTTGCTGACAATTTGGATTCCAAAGTGACAATGTGGCCCAAGTTTAACAGTGCTATCGAGGGGTTCGAGGCGATCAATAAAGCAGCCCGTTGGGATTACCAGCGCGACAGAATATACATCAGAACCGACGGGGAACTGAGGCGGGCTAAAAAGAAGATGAAGCGCCGGGTGAAAAGGCCGACGCGTGTTGGCAAGGTAGTAATTTGCGACCGTCCGCCCACTTGTGTCCGTTGCCAGAACAAAGGAGGCTTAATGCTGCGGACAATAACGAAGCGTCTCCACGACTTGAGGTTCACACGGTCAGGAATAACTGGATGGGTTGTGAAGTATCAATTTCAAGTTTTCAGGTGCAAGTACTGTTCGGAATTTACTCCTTGGCCAAAAGAATTCTGGGAGCGAACCATGTATGGCCGGAACCTCGCCGCCTTTATCATTTTTGAAACCATTGAGCTCTGCGTTTCGCAACGATCCGTGACTCAAAGCTTGAACAGGCTGTTCGGATTTCAAATGGATGAAAATGTCGTGCATCGGTTAAAGGCGAGCGGGGCTGAATACTACGAGGAAACCCGCAAAGGCATCCTCGCCACAATGGTGAAAGGCAATTTGATCCATGCCGATGAAACTCGAATAAAATTACATGGCAAAATCGCTTATGTCTGGGTTTTTGCCACATTCCGGGAAGTGGCGTATTTTTATTCTGAGACACGCGAAGGGAGTTTGATGCAAAGCGCGTTGGATGGATTCAAGGGGGTTTTGGTTTCTGATTTCTACGCGGTGTATGATTCAATGCCTTGCCCCCAGCAGAAGTGCGTGCTTCACTTGATGCGGGATCTCAACGATGCCGTCCTAGACAATCCGTACGATGAGGAGGTTAAGGGAATTGTGACGGCCTTCGCGGAACTTCTCGGAGGGATTGTGAAGACCATTGATCAATGGGCTCTCAAAAGCCGGTTCCTTCGGAAACATTTGATCAATGTCGCCCGATTTTACAGGCGGATATCCAAGACCGAACATCCAAGCGACTCAGCGTTGAAATGCAGAACTCGACTGGAAAAAGACCGCGACAAGCTATTCACTTTTCTAAAGCACGACGGTGTTCCGTGGAACAATAACAACGCCGAGCACGCAATCAAAGCATTTGCCAGACTCCGTCGCGCCATCGAAGGCCTCTCAACTCCGAAGGGAATTGAAGAATACCTCATTCTCTTGAGCGTATGCCAAACCTGTAAATACAGCGGGCTGGATTTTTTGGATTTCCTCCGTTCTGGGGAAAAGGACATTCACGGCTTCGCGGAGAGTCGGCGCGGGCGCAGGCGACGGACGCATACGAGCCAGCCGAACGGCTTGCCCGCGAACGCCATCCCGAACAGCGGCGATCAATTGTAAGCTCGTAGCAGCCGACGTAAGGAGGCTCATTCTATTCTCAGCGAAGAAATTCAGAGCCTCCTTACGTCGGCTGCTACAATGGCTCTGGATTCTCTGGCGCTTTCCCCTACGATGCCGCGTCGCCGTGAATGAACCAAACTTCAACCGCGCCTTCTATCTTCCGCGCCTTCCGCGCGAATACTACCAAGGCGACGCCGTGGTTCACTGGACGGTTCCCATCTCACACGGGCGACAAGGCTGGCTGGACGTACGGTTTCACGCCGCGTTTCGCGAACTGATGCTGCACGCCGCCGCGCGCGAGGGCCTGTTCTGCCCGACCTATTGCCTCATGCCCGATCACTTGCATCTGGTTTGGACGGGGCTGCGTTTGGATACCGACCAACGTAACGGCATGGCCTTCCTGCGAACGCGTCTCGAACCCAAACTTGCGCCACAGAAATTCCAGCATCAGGCGCACGACCATGTGCTCAAAGAGGAGGAGCGTCGTCATGATGCTTTCGCTCGCGCATGTCATTATATTCTGGAAAATCCGCTTCAAGCCGAACTCGTCAAGCATCTGAACGAGTGGCCGTTCAGCGGCGCAGTCGTGCCCGGTTATCCAACGCTGCACCCACTGCAAGACGATTTCTGGCCGAAGTTCTGGAAGCTTTACGCTCAGGCGAAGCAGCCTGATGCGGGAAAAATTCGTCGCCCTCCCATCCGCTATCAGCCCTTGGAAAAACGCCACTTCCCGTAGCAGCCGAGGTAACGAGGCTCAAATTTCCTCGGAAACAGAAGTCATGTGAGAGCCTCCTCACGTCGGCTGCTACTTTCTTAACAGGCTGCTGGGGCTGCGCCAAGGCCGCCCGCTCCTTCATCGGCTTTTTAAGACCAGAGCGTGACTCAAGAGGCGGGGAGAGCGAGAAACCAGGGCGTGGCGCTCAACGCGCCCCAATCGCCGGGATCGTGGTTCGCCAGGAAAATTTTCCGCAACGTTTCGTCGTACGGGACCAGCGCGGTCCACAATACGCCCGGCGAGTGTTTCCATCGCGGATCGGGCTGGCCGCCGTCAATGCGCTGGAACGCCGCTCCGGTCATCTGGTGGTTCCACATGAAATCGCGGTTCGTGGCGATCAGACGGTCGATGTCTTCATGCCCAAAGACCAGCCCGTGCTCGAAGGCGGTGACGATGCCTTCCACGTCGATGGCGTAGTAGCCGCCGTTGGGATGCACTCCGGTCCAATGCTTGCGCGAGCCGTCGGGTTTGTAGTCCCATGGCCCGGCGGCGTCCCAGTAGTTCCAGACGAAGTATTTCCCGCTCTCCCGGGTTCTCATGCGCGTTTTCATGAGGCGCCACCACTGCTCGCCCCGCTCGCGATAGATCGGTTTCTTGGTTACGTCGTGCATGGCGATCAACCAGCGGGCGATGTGATGTTGTTCATAATAGCAGCCATTGAGAAACGGACTTACCAGCCAGCCGAGTTCCTCGCCCATTTCCTTATCGCAGTAGCGTGAACGGGCGCTGTCGAGGATGTTCTTCTGCCAGCGCGCCAGCCAGTCTGCCCGCGTGCCCGGTTCCGCCAATGATTTTGCGTTCCCGCCCGGCGCGCCGGACGCGCCGCGGTCGAGAATGCCGCTGATGGTGGAAGCCATGGCGATGGTTTTGACCGAAACCCCTCTCAAGAATTCGCGGCGGTTCATAGATGCGCGGAGGTTATATTTTGAAAGCGCCCGCAGACAATATGTATCGCCACGCCCGTCGGTGGGGACATCCCGCCGGGATGTCCGACCGGCGTCCAGCCGGGCCGCGGTCGCACGGCTGGCGGCGTCACGAAAGTAATGAAACTTTGGTCGGTGGCCACGCTTTTGTTCCGCCCCTGAACGGGGCGGGGACGCCTCGGCGAGGCATCCCTACCAAAAGCTCACTTTTTCCGATGGGACAGTACCCCCGCGGAGAATGAATCCGTTCGGGTCGCTGAATACGCGCACGAGGTCGGCCGGAAGCTCACGGAGTATCGCTGCGTCCTCGATGCCCTCGCCTTTCCAGGTACGCCGGAAACATCTATCGCGGTTATGGCGAACGCAAAAGGTTAGCGACGGGAGCCAGCCGACGACGAGGTTGGATTTGTCTCATCTACAGAACGGCTGGCTCCCGTTCGCTGGACCGCCTTGTTCGCCATCCATTGGGAAGTCTTGTCAACGGTGTACGCCAAAAGCAGAGACAGCCCATAGCACAGGATATCGTAAGGATCGAACGTGCCTCGGGTAAAGCTAAGGACAGTACCGCGCAAGTCGTACCGCTGGCACCACTCCCACAAGAAGCACGCGGCGAATACACCACCGGCTGTTATCTCAGGACTTGGGTAACGCTTCCGGTAAATCTTCAACTGCCGTAACCCCGAATACAGCCAAACTGGGCCGATAACGTCACCCCCATAATTAGTCCAAAACCCTGCATTGATGTGCCGGGACTGCAAATATGCAACATAAACCACGCCCGAAAAAAGAAGGGCGTCGGCGGTCCAGAGTAGCCATCTTTTCATGGCGTTGAGTGCCGCCATCGCGTTTGCGTCTGTGATGCCCGCATGGCTGGCGAGCGACCCCAAGCCGAGCCACAGCCGCGAGCGGGGACGGTGGAGCGCCCGTCCTCCGTAGAAATACTGCGGATGGTGGACACGGCGCGCGTCCGAGTCACCGCGGCGGTGCAACGGAGAAGCGGGGCGTCTGTGGGCTGCAGCGCAGTCTTAGGCGCACACTGTGTCTTCAGACCATTCTTGAATTCGGCCGCCATAAACCCTGTGCTTGTGCCGCGACGTGGTGCCATCCAGGTGCCGAATGGACTCGGTCCAGCCATCGCGCTTCGCGTCAATCTTCACCCATTTGTCGTAGAGCTGCGGCCCACGAAAAATGCAGGTGAGGCAATTGAACGTGTCGGATATCTCACGAGCACTGCTTCGACCAAAATCACAAACATCTATGGCGGGACAGTGTATGAGCGGAAAACGTCGCTCGTCCAGAAAATCGCGGTCCCAGGTGAGGAGAACGCGACCCAGCCGCAAGGCTTCCGTTGCGTGATTTTCGTCGGGATGCCCCTGACGCCTGGACTCCTGAACGGTTGAGACGTCCGCTCCGCGTCGCCTGAGAATCGTAGTCGCGATGCTCGGCAAGTTCTCGTCCGCATAGGAGCGCGGCTTCGCCTTTCGCCGGAGGTAATCCAATACCTGTCGCGCCTCCTGCTCAGTAGGCGGGTCTGCAGCAACCAACTCTTCCATGTTTACCCAAGCCATATTCCTTTCGTGTTCAGGTCGTCCGGGTGAGGGCGGCTAGTGCGCCTGACGACCGAGATCAGCGACCGGCGCTGGCAGCGCACGTCCGCCGAAGCCGATGAGGTTGCAAAATCAGTGACTCATCTCAATGGTCAACCGAGGTGTCACGCGCTCTACGGTGACAGCATCCATCGCCAGGTCCACGTTCACAGTTGCGTTTGACCCGTGAAACCGGAGTGTCGCTGTATTATGAGGCGGTATCTCGAAACTGCCATTGCTCAGTAGATTCTGTGCCCGGCTCTCGACCAGCCCGAATGTAATTACCGCTCCCAAGAACACGGATATCGTTTTCGTTTTGTTCAAGACCTTGGGTTTCATGTCGCAGGAGCTCCGCCGTCTAACAGTTAAGTGAGCGACTGTGGAGGCGTTGATTTTGCGGTCATATTGTGGTGGCCGGATTATCGGAGTTGTGCAACCTTTTGTCCAGCTTTTACTGGCATGAGTTCGCAAGGCTTTTTGTCGCCTATCCCAGAGCCAATCCGACGCCGACAGCGGCGTCCATGGAGGCGAACTGCGTTGACGATCGATTTCAAACGTGGCCCACCGCGGCCACACGCTTGTTCCGCCCCTGAACGGGGCGGGGACGCCTCGGCGAGGCATCCCTACCACTCTGTTTCACGAGGCGTCCCTACCAATCGCTTTCGCCCTCTGGGCTGCGTGCCGCCGATTCTACCGTACAGGGAACCAGCCAAATTTCACGCGTTACTCGTCGGGGGTCTTGATTCGGCGGGCACGATGTCCAATGGCAGCTTGTCGGAACGGCGCAGGAGAGTGATGGAGGAGCGGGCGCCGATTTGCGCCCCGGTCAAAAGCTTGTGCAGCTCATCAATGCCGGCGACGGGTTGGCCGGCAAATTCCACGATCACGTCCCCCTCGCGCAGGCCCGCCCGTTCCGCCGGGCTGTCCGGTTCCACGGTAACAACCAACAGGCCGCTCTCGATCGTGAGCTTGTGCTGGCGCGCCAGACGGCGGTGAAGTTTCACCCCTTGCCCGCCCAGGCCCAGATACGCCCGGCGAATCCGCCCTTCTTTGACCAGCCAGCCGGCGACGTACTGGGCGGTGTCGATGGCGATGGCGAAGCAGATTCCCTGCGCGGGCAAGATGACCGCGGTGTTCACGCCGATGACTTCCCCGCGCGAGTTGACCAGCGGGCCGCCGGAGTTGCCAGGATTCAAGGCCGCGTCGGTTTGAATAATGCTGTCGATCAGCCGCCCGGACTGCGCGCGCAACGAGCGCCCCAGCGCGCTCACGACCCCCGCGGTGACCGTGCATTGAAATCCGTACGGGTTGCCGATGGCGATCGCCAACTGCCCCACCCGAACGCGTTTGGATTCGCCGAGCTGCACGGCGCGCAAATTCGGCGCGTAAATCCGCAGCACCGCAAGGTCGCTCTCCGGATCCTCGCCCACCAATTGCGTGTCCGGCCGCCGCCCATCGGGCAACACGACTTCGATCCGCTCGGCGCGGTGGACGACGTGGCTGTTGGTCAGCACCAGGCCATCCGGACTGATGATGAAACCCGACCCGCTGCCGCCGCGTTCGCCCCGGCCCTGGGCGGTTTGTTTACGCACTTCAATGTTGACCACCGAAGGACTGACTTGTTCCGCTGCCCGCACAACCGCCCGCGAGTAGGCGTCCAGCAACTGGTCATCCGCGGGCACGTCGGTGGGCGACCCTCCGGCAATCTCGCCGCCCGCAAGACCGTTGGCTACGGGCCGAATCGCCGCCTCGTTGGCCGGCTCAAAGTCGATCGCATTCATGCTGGAAGATAAACAACACACCGGCTCCCGTCAAATTGCGGCGGCCCGGTGCGGGAAATATTCGTTGGCCAGCTTGAGCGCCATCGTCTAACAAATGGCGCCATGAACAAATGCCTTGCCCTTGCCCGAATCATTCTCGTGTCACAGGCGGTGATTCGGTTTGGAGCCACTGCGGCTGAAATCGAGTGGCAAGCCGGCCTCGCCACAGTGAAGATCACCCCCGATAAGCCCGTCCCCATGGCCGGTTACGCCGGGCGGACCAAACCCTATGAAAATGTGGCGCAGGACATCTATGCCAAAGCGCTCGCCCTGGAAGATGGGCAAGGTCATCGGGCGGTTCTGGTGACCACCGATCTGCTGGGCCTTTCCCGCGCGGTGGCCGAGCCGGTTTGCGAGCGGCTTCAGGAGCGCGCCAAACTAACCCGCAGCCAGATCCTGTTAAGCTCATCGCACGCTCATTCCGCGCCGGTGTTGCGGCTGGAGGACCGCGCCGATCCTGGCACGGCGCCGGAGGATGCCCGGAACAGCGTCGCCTATACGCGCAGCCTGCAGGACAAACTGGTGGCCGTGGTCACGCAGGCCCTATCGCGACTCGAGCCGGCCCAGCTTTCGTGGGGCTCCGGCGTGGCGCACCTGGCCATGAACCGCCGCGAGTTTACTCCCCAAGGGGTCATTCTCGGGGTGAACCCGCGCGGGCTGGTGGACTGCACTGTGCCGGTGCTGCGCGTCGATTCCCCGGAAGGCAAGCTGCGCGCCGCCCTCTTCGGTTATGCCTGCCACAACACGACTTTGACCCAAACCAATTTCAGCCTCTGCGGTGATTACGCCGGTTTCGCTCAAACCTACATCGAACAACGGCATCCGGACGCGCAAGCCATGTTCATGATTGGCTGTGGCGGCGATGCGAACCCGTATCCGCGCGGCACGATGGAAAATGCCCGCGATCACGGCGCGGCGCTGGGCCGCGAGGTCTGCCGCCTTTTGGATGCCCCGCTGCGGCCAGTGGGCGGTCCGCTGACTTCGGAGTTCGATCAAGCCAGCCTGTCATTGCAACCATTCTCCCGCGCGGAACTGGAAAAAATGGCGACTAACGGGCCTTCCTGGCAAACGGGGAACGCCAAGGCCATGCTGGCCAAGCTCGATCGCGGCGAAGAGCTCGCCAGTGCCTACGTCTGTCCCGTGGCCGTCTGGCAGTTCGGCAGCGACCTGACTCTGGTGGCCCTATCCGGCGAGGTGGTGGTGGACTACGTGCCGCTGGTGGAACAGGCCATTGGCCCGCTCCAACTTTGGATCGCCGCCTATTGCAACGACGTCTTCGGATACTTTCCCTCCGCCCGCGTCCTTAAGGAGGGCGGTTACGAATGCCGCGGGCTTTACACGACCGAGGGCTTCTTCGCCCCGGCCGCGCAAGACCTGCTCGTGGCCAAAGTCCGTGAACTGGCTCAGCGCGCGGGACGCAAGCAGACGCAGTGAGAGCGATTGCCGCGGTCCGCAGCTTCCAACCATCAAAGAGGGGCGAAGAGAAACATCCTTGAACGATCCGCAAGCCGGATCCGTCCGCCACTCTTCGCCCCTTCATTAATACGTAACGCGCACGGTAAATCTTTCAATCTTTCGAGAAAATTGTTAAAAAACTATTGCCATCCGGCAACGCTTCCGGCTAATTGTTCAGCGCTGGGCGCGGAACAGGGCCGAGCTCAAGGGTGGTGGGAAACAAATTCAACCGAGGATTCAGGATGAAAATAATGCGCCGTCTCGCTGTCGGGTTCGCAGGCAGCGTCGCCATGGGCCTGTTCGGCTCCGGCTGCGCAAAGCAGGGCACGTCACTGTTGGACGACGCCGGCGGGCGCAAGCCGGAAGATTTTCCGGAAATTGCCGCCGACGTCTTCCAGCCGATGGACGGCGGGATCCAGCTCGCGCCGGACGAAATTAAAGGCCGGAACACGTGGAACCTCTGGTGCGGCGGCAACGAGCAGTTCTGGGACCGCGTCGCGCGCGAGGAACTCGGGCTTTTCGACCTCCTCAAGATGATCGATTCCCGCAATCACGACCGCCGTTTCAAGGACCTCGGCCTGATCAACGAGCCGGGATACCAACAGGCCGCCAAGCCCGATCCATTCGGCCTGTGGATCGACGAGGCGGTCCAGCCGGAGCCGGCGGCCATCGACCCGAAAGTCTATGGACGCTCAACCGGCGTGATGGGTTTCCGGCTCTTCCCCAATCCGGATTTCACCGGCGACACCGTCAAAGCTTGGGACCCGCAGAAGTTCTATAACGATCCCCAATACGCCACCCGGAAAGGGCTGATCCGGCCCTATCGGGTGGGCGTCGCGTGCGGCTCCTGCCACATCGCTTTCAACCCGTGCAACCCGCCCGCCGATGTCAATAATCCGAAGTGGGAGAACCTCGCCTCCGCCATCGGCAATCAGTATATCGCCGAAGGCGCGGTCTTCGCCCCCAACGTGAAGGAGGGCGGCTTCTTTTGGGAGATGATCAAGACGCAGCCACGCGGCACGTCGGACACTTCGCGCATTGCGACCGATCACCTGAACAACCCCAACGCCATCAATCCGATCTTCCTCCTCGGCGCGCGCCTCGACGTCGCCCACGAGGAGATAATGGCGGGCGAAACCCTGCGAATCCCCGGTGAGACCGAAGCCATGAAAGTGCCGCGCGTGCTCAAGGACGGCGCGGACTCGGTCGGCGTGCCAGGCGCGACGATCCGCGTCTATGTCAACATCGGCATGTATTCCCAGCACTGGCTCCAACAGCACAACGCGCTGGTCGGTCTGACGCCGCAAAAACCGTTCAGCATCGCGACCGCGCAGAAAAACTCCGTCTATTGGCTGGCGACGCAGCCGAAGGTTGGCAATATCGCCGCTTTTTTCAAGCGCCTCAAACCGTTCCGGCTCGAGGACGCCCCGGGCGGGAAGGATTTCATGACCAAAGACGAGACGGTGCTGACGCGCGGCAAAATCATCTTCGGCCAGAACTGCGCCCAGTGCCACTCCAGCAAGCGCCCGCCAGCCAGCGTGACCGACGAGGACGATTGGTTCGCCAAGGAAGCGGTGAAAGCGGACTTCCGCGACGACAATTTCTTCTCCGACGAGGTCCGCCATCCGGTGACCAAGATCAAGACCAACGCCGGGCGCGCCTGCGCCACCAACGCCAAGCAGGGACACATCTGGAACAATTTCTCCTCGCAGACCTATAAGGAGCTGGCCTCGGTCGGGAGTATCCAAGTGTGGAATCCCTACAGCGAGGCGAATGAGAACTTCACGATTCCCGGCGGCGGCCCCGGCTACTATCGCACCGCGTCGCTGATCAGTTGCTGGTCCTCGGCGCCGTTTTTCCACAATAACGCGCTCGGCAAATTCACCGGCGACCCCTCGGTCGCCGGCCGCATGGAAGCGTTTAACGACGCCGCGCAAAAGCTGCTCTGGCCGGAAAAGCGCCTGGATAAAGAATCGATCTGGCGCACCTCGCGCGATTGCCAGTTCCAATTGAACGGCGAATTCATTCCCGAGCCGCTGCGCACGCTGCTCAAGCCGCATTTTGACACGAATGGATTTTTCCGCATCGGCCACGTGCCCGAAGGGACGCCGGTCAATCTGCTCGCCAACGTCGATCCCGAGATGGATGCAAAAGACCTCGTGGAGCTTTGCCTCCGCGTGAAAAAAGCGCTGCTCGACATCGACTTGAAACACCTCGACCCAGCCGCCGCGAAAGCGGAGCTCAAAAAGGAAGTCGCGCCCGCCCTCTGGAAAGTCAGCAAGTGCCCGGACCTCGTGGAGGATCGCGGCCATTATTTCGGCACCGAGCTGCCCGACGCCGACAAACTGGCGCTCATCGAATTCCTCAAGACGCTTTGATCCAAATTCAAACCTAAACCCCAGGAGCATACCATGACCATCACGGTTCCCGACTTGTTGAAAATGTCGCAGGCCCAACTCGACGATCTGTTCACCCAGAGCCCGCCGGGCGATATCCCGGATGGCGAAGCCAAGGGCACCGCCATCGTTGCCCCCGGCACGACCTACACCATAGAGATCGCCGAGCTCATCAACCACTTCGCCTGGCAGGGCAAAACCTTCGACGCGAAGAAAGGCGTGCTGCGAAACCGAATTCTCCCGTTCGGCCTCAACGCGATCATCGCCAAGGTTTACAAGGCCCCGAGCTGGCTCGACGGCAAAGAGTGCATCGTCCTGGACTACTCCGAGACGTCGCTGCTCGCCCAGTGGATTCGCGATGAAATCCGTCTGATCGCGCCTCGCTTGTATCTGGGAAAGGTTTACTGGAGTAAAAAGCGGTTGATCGATTTCGCCATCGAATTTGCGAACTAGCAGGGACGGGCCGCTCATAAACAGGACGGCCCGCATCCCTCGATGAGCAGTGGGCAGTGTGTCTATGGATCGGCCACAATTGCTAAGGATGTCGCAGGGGCAGCTCGACGAGCTCTTTAAAAAGTGCCCGGCGGGCAGCCTCCCCGACGGCGAGGGCATCGGCACCGCGATAGTCTGCCCGGCGACGCTTTGCAGCCGGTTCGTCGCCTGGTTCGTTCGCTGGTTTCTTTGGCAGGGCAAAGTCTTTCACGCCGCCGAGGGCTGGCTGATCAACCGCGTCTCCCCATTCAGTTGCCTGGGGATCAAAGCGAAGGTCCGCAAGGACAAGAGCTGGCTCGACGGCAGGGAGTGCATCGTCCTCGATTACTCCCGGACCTCGTTCGTCGCGCGGATGATTCGCCATGAGATCCGCGAAATTGCGCCACGGCTTTATCTCGGCAAAGTTTATTGGGGCCGGAAACGGTGGATCGATTTCATGGTCAGCTTCCAATACGGACCGGCTCCAAAGCACTGGCGGCGCGCCTGGGCGACGCTGGGTCTGCTGCTGGTGATCGCCATCGGCTATTTGGGCGCGCGTTTGACTCGTGACCGGCCGGTAACTTATGACCACCCGATGGAGCATTTCAAATACGGCTCGACCGGGGGCGAACGCACCTCGGGCATCCCGCTCTCACTCTGGAAAGCGCTCCCGGAATTGTTCGCCCAGTACCTTCCCGGCCCAGGGTTGCAATCGCTCGGCTTCGTCTATGAAGACGGCCAGGTTTTTCCCATCGGCACGTCTCGACGCAACGTCCAGGGCATCGAGCGCATCTTCTTCAACTGCGCCATTTGTCACGTCGGCACCGTAAGGGACACGCCCGAAAGCAAGCCGCGCGTCATCGTCGGCATGCCCGCCAACACCGTCGATCTCCAAGCTTTCCAACGCTTCCTTTCCGCGTGCGCGGTCGATGAGAACTTCAACGCGGCGCGCCTCATGGACCAGATCGCGAAAGAGAACACGGAGGACCGTCTCAATCGCGCGCTGCTCCGATACGTCGGCATCGACCTCATGCGCGAACGGCTGCTGACCTTGCGCCAGCGCTTCAGCTTCATGGACCGCGAGCCGGTGTACGGGCCGGGCCGCGTGGACACGTTCAATCCGCCAAAAGTTCTGTTGAACTTCCGCATGGACAACCTGCCCACCAACGAGTGGGTCGGCATCTGCGACTTCCCTTCGGTCTGGAACCAGCGCAAGCGAAAAGGCATGCATCTCCACTGGGATGGCAATAACGATACGGTCGAAGAGCGCAACCGCAGCGCGAGTTTCGGCACTGGCGCCACGCCGCCCACGCTCGACCGCGCCTCGATCAAACGCATGGAGGATTGGCTGCTGGACGCCGTGCCGCCGCCGTTTCCCTACGCCATCGACCGGCCGCTCGCGGCGAAAGGCGCGCCGCTTTACCAGCAATACTGCGCCGCGTGCCACGGCCGGAGCGGCGCCGATTTCACCGGCCAATACGTCGGCACGGTCACCCCCATCGAGAAGATCAAGACCGATCGTTGGCGGCTCGATTCCTATTCCTTCGAGCTGTGCGTGAACCAGAACCTGCTCTACGCGGCGTACCCACAAGAGCGCTTCAAACATTTCCGCAAGACCTTCGGCTACGCAAACCAACCGCTCGACGGGCTTTGGCTGCGCGCGCCGTACTTGCACAATGGCTCGGTGCCGACGCTGCGCGATTTGCTGGAGCCGGCGGCGCTGCGCCCGAAGATGTTCTATCGCGGCTGCGACGTTTACGAACCCAGGCGCGTCGGGTTCGTCTGGAATGTCGCCGAGCAGAAAGGCCGGAAGTTTTTCAAAATCGACACCCGGCTTCCGGGCAATGGCAATTTCGGCCACGAAGGCAGGGAATACGGCAATAATCTCAGTCCCGTGGAGAAAGACGCGCTGGTGGAATACCTGAAAACCTTTTAGCAAAGAACGGCTATGAGCACAAAAGCAAAGCGGAAAATCATCAAGACCCTCGTCGTCCTCCTGCTGCTCGTTGGCGCGGGCGCGGTGTTCGGTTGGTATAAATTTTTCCGCGAGCAAGACCAGCCGCCGTTCGCCGACGAGGCTGAGCGCTTCAAATACGGCTCCATCGGCGCGGAGTTTTCTCGCGGGATTCCGTATTGGATCTGGGTGGTGCTGCCGCGCCTCTTCCCCGAGCTCATGCCCGGCCCGGGCGGCTACAAATCGTTCGGACTGGTTTGGGAGGAAGGGAAGGAAATTCCCGTCGGCTTCAGCAAGAAAGTCATCGGCTTTCCGCGCATCGCCAACAACTGCGCCATCTGCCACGTCGGCACTTGGCGCACCAAGCAGGACGAAGTGCCGCACGTGGTCGTCGCCGCGCCGGCGCACACCGTCGATGTGCAGGGCATGATCCGATTCCTCGCGAAGGCCGGCGGCGATTCGCGCTTCAACGCCGGCACCCTCCTCACGGAAATTGATCGCGAGACCAAACTCTCCTTCATCGATCGCCAACTCTATCGCTTTGTCCTCATCCCGTTCACCAAACGGGCGCTGCAACAACAGGAAAAACAGTTCGCCTGGATGAACCGCGCCGGCTGGCCCGATTGGGGGCCCGGCCGCGACGACCCGATGAACCTGACCAAATATTTCATGACCTCCATGCCCGTGGACAATTCGACCGGTCAGGCCGATTTTCCGAGCAACTGGAATTTGCAATCCCGCAAAGGCACAAACCGCTTCCTCAACTGGAGCTGCGACACCCCCGCGGTGCGCTCAGTGCTGATCGACTCCGCGCTGGGTCTGGGCGCCGCCCCGGACAAGAGCAATCCCATCGACCGGCTGCACTGGGTGCTTAAACGGCGCAGGTGGTTCAGCCAACGAATGGCGGACCTCGACGATTTTCTCAGCAAGCTGCCGCCCCCAAAGTACCCTTTCTCCATCGACGCCGCGCGCGCCGCCGCTGGCAAGCCGCTGTACGATCGCTATTGCGCCGATTGCCATGATGTGGGCAAGCCGCGCACGAACACGCCGATTCCCATCGACGAAATCAAGACCGACCGCGAGCGCCTGGACACCTGGACAAAGGCGGCCGCGGATGAAGCCAACCGGCGTGTCAAGGAGATGGGAATCATACGCCCGAATATGGTGAAGAATTTCGGCTATTGTTCGCCGCCGCTCGATGGCCTCTGGCTGCGCGCGCCTTATCTCCACAATGGCTCCGTTCCCAGCCTGCGCGAGTTGCTCGAACCTGAAGCCAGGCGGACCAAAGCCTTCTACCGCGGCTACGACGTTTATGATCCCGACAGCGTCGGCTTCATCAGCAGCGGGCCGGCCGCGGAGCGCGCCGGCTGGCGCCTCGACGTGACCGTGCGCGGCAGTGGGAACCAGGGCCATGCTTATGGGACCGACCTGCCCGAGGAGCAAAAGCAAGCGTTGTTGGAGTATTTGAAATCGTTTTAGCCGCCGGACGGAGCAACGAAACTTCCTTGTGAACTCCGTCGCGAATCCAACACCAGCCGCCGAGCCGGCCGTCAAACCACAGACTTCGCTTTACGACGAAGTTTATCCACCGGAATTGCGGAAGGCGGAGGCGGAGCAAATCGCCGGGCGGCGGAAGCAAAACGAAATCGATCCGCCCGACGCGCCCCGCGTGGGCATGGCGTTGTCCGGCGGCGGCATTCGCAGCGCGACGTTCTGCCTCGGCGTCTTTCAAGCTTTGGCGCGCGAAAAGTTGATTGGCAAAATCGATTTGCTCTCGACCGTTTCGGGCGGCGGTTACTTCGGCAGTTTCCTTGGCGGATTGTTTCAGCGCGAACAACCGCTCGGCGTAAAAACGGTGGAGGCGAAGCTGGCCGATTCAAATTCGTGGCCGGTGCGTTGGCTGCGGGAAAACGGCCGCTACATGTCGCCGAACGGCGCGGGCGACGTCTGGCTGGCCGCGGCGGTGATGCTGCGCAACTGGGTCGCCGTGCACGTGGTCTTGCTCACCTTTGTGCTGATGCTGCTCGTGAGCGCCAGCCTGTTCCGCGCGTGGATCTGGCAGTCGTTCGCCCCCCACGCCGGCGCCGCGGGCGTGCCGGGCTACGAGGTGTATTTCGCGCAGCACTGGCTTTTGGGAATCTGGTGGAGTCCGTTCATAATATTGCCGGCGGCCACGTTTCTCGGCTGGATGGCGCCTTGCGGCAGTCTCTACTGGCTGACGCAGAGCGATCTCATCATGAAGTGCGTCACGGCGGTAGCGCGGCGGCCTGCGAAAGGCGCGGGCAGACTTAGTGAAGCGGAAGTAGTGGGCCATCTTCGGGAGGGGCTGTCGCGCGGCTTGGCAGCGGGTTTGATCTTCACGGTGGGGTTGCTGGCGTTTGCTTTGATCGATTCGCTGGGACAGACCCTCTACGCTCGCTGGTTCATCGGCGAATCTTCCTTCCCCTCCTTTTCGGCGGGCATTGCCGCGGCCGGCCTGGCGATCCTGGGAATGGCGCAAAAAATCTTTGCGTTGTTGGAGAAGCTGCCCAAGCGCCGCGCGTTCCGGCTGCCGTTTAATGCGATGGCGCTCCTCGGGGCGCTATTCTGGGTGCTGCTGATTTTGGTCGGATTGTCATTCGTGACGCACGGGATGGCGTGGGGGTGGGAATTCGAATCGTCGGCGCTGGCCGTGGGTTCGCATGAGCTTCTGCGCATGGTGGGCTGGCCGCTTCTGCTCTGTACCCTCGGGACCACCTTCCTGCTCTCCGTGTGGTTCAGCCACGATTTCGGTTTCGTGAACTTGTCTTCGCAGCAGCAACTCTACGCCGCGCGACTCAAACGCGCTTACTTCGGCGCCTCGAATCCTCAGCGCCGCGAGACGCAAAAATTCAGCATTACCAATCCGATCCAAGGCGATGAAATCACCTTCCAGGATTATCATCCGCACCGCCACGGCGGGCCGCTCCACCTGATCAACATCACCGTGAACGAAACCATCTCCGGCAAGTCCCAGATCGAGCAGCGCGACCGCAAAGGGCTGCCACTCGCGATCGGCCCGTCCGGATTGAGCGTGGGCGCGAAGGACCATGCGCTCTGGGGCCCGACCCGCAAAGAGATCACGCCGATCCTTCACGCCGACGAGGGCCGTTTTCACGCCTTGCACTCCGTCAAGTCAGCGAACATAGGCAAACCGCACGAGGTCGAACAACTCGCGCTGGGCAATTGGATGGCGATCTCGGGGGCCGCTTTCACCACCGGCCTGGGCGCGGGTACCAGTCTTGGGATGAGCTTGCTGCTCGGCCTGGCCAACGTGCGGCTCGGTTATTGGTGGGACAGTCATCTGCCGCAGTACCACCGGGCGCACCGCACCCGGCCCAACCGAGCCGGCGGGTTGGGTGGATTCTGCGGGTTGATTCTGCCCGTGCAGTCCTGCCTGCTCAACGAATTCCTCGCCCGCTTTCACGGCCCAGCCCGGCGGCACTGGTATCTCTCCGACGGCGGCCACTTCGAGAACACCGCCTGCTACGAACTGATCCGTCGCCGCGTGCCGTTCATCATTTGCACCGACGCCGGCCGTGATACCCGGTATGAGTTCGAGGACGCCGCCAACCTCGTCCGCAAAGCGCGCACGGACTTCAAGGCCGAGATCGAATTCATTCGCCGCCGCGCGGACAGTGGCCAGAACCGGCACGGTGGCGCCTATCCATTGCCCGCTCTCGAAGAACTCGTGCATCCCCAACTGCTCGACATTATCGGCCAGCCGGAGGACTTCTGGCCGGTGCCCGGCGCGGTCACGGACGAAGTGAAGGGCGCCGCGAGTGGCCGACCCCAATATGCCACGCGACACGCGCTGCTGGCCCGCGTCCATTACCTGGACCCCCACGAGTTCGGTTACATCCTCTTCCTCAAACCAAGCCTCACCGGCGACGAACCGACGGACATCCTCCAATACCAGAAGGCCCAGCCCGATTTCCCCCAGGAATCCACGATGGACCAATACTTCGACGAGGCGCAGTGGGAGAGTTACCGCAAGCTAGGCGAACTCATCGGCAGCGTTGTGTTCGCTCCGCCAACCGGCCATACGGCCGAGGGCAAACCGTCCTGGTCGCCGCGAGAACTGCGCGCCCCACAGGTGAAGCCGCCGCCGAAACCGTCGGTAGTAGGTCAGCCTGAAATTGACAGGCAGGGAGGAGGGCGTACGGTGTCCAAAATGGCCGATTACATTGACAAAAACATCCTCTGTGAGGCGAATGTGCATGTGAATCTGCCAGGGGAGCTTGCGCAAGAGCAATTGGATTCAATAAAACTGCACCTGACACAATTTGCAAATTCTCGGGCAAAGTTTTTCGTTTACCCAGAGGTTGACGTAGAGGTTGAGTTTCGTTCAGGGTCGCTGAAGACATGTATCAAGATTGCTGGATCGCTTTACGCGGCGATGGTTGCATACGGTGAATTTCGCACGGGCGTTGATTTCCTCTACACTGACGTTAAGAGGCTGGCGGACACAATTGTTGCGGAATGCCTTTTTATAACCAAGGCGAGACACACAAGTATCCTGCGGACAGAGGCAAGAACTGGCGTGGTTGGGCCATTGAAAATTCTGCTTGACGAAATGAACACGGTTGAATGTTCGCTTGGCCAAATTTCCGTGGGTGAGATTTCAAGGAGAATAAAAAAAATAAAGGATGATGCCGACGTCCTTCTAGCAAGCGTGCGGGCCGGACAAGATAGAGAAAATATTGAGGGCGAACTTGAGCGTTTTGCTGATTCGTTGCCGGAAAAGTGTCCTCACGATCCAGATCAAAGACCGCCGGACTCCGCGGTAACTATTTACTATGACGTTCTTTCAGAATTTAGAAAATCATACAGCAAAAAGCGGAAGAAACCAGAACGGTAAATGTTTCGCCATAAGATTCACGATTTCTTTCAACCTGCAAACACGATCGGCAATTCCTGCCTCCATCGCCGGCGTCACACGCAGCGTCTGGTGAATGCGCGCAAAATTGTAGTGCATGAAGTGAAGGGCAACCGCTTACTCGTGGTTTTCCGGCTTCCTGGAAAAACCGTCAGTTAATCGGGTGAATCGCCGCATTCCCATACGCCTCGAAAGATTTTGGCGTTACGTGTGGCTGGTAGAAACATGCCGCACATCCAGGCGTCTACCGCCTATCCGCCCCAATGGCCATTCTAGGTTGGTGGCGGCCTGTTTTTGCATTTGGTAGGGTGGGTGTTCGCGCCATCTTGGATTCGCCGTCTTTTGGCTTGGGAGCCTGCCATCGGGTTGTTCACCGGCGCGCTGGGCGGCCTTTTCATCTGGAGTGAGGCAGCCGTGGCGCCGCCGACCGCACGCCGCACGGGTGGACCGATCCAATCCGCCCAGCGGCGCTATCGCCCCGGCGCCGCGGCGTGGGCGGTGAAGGCGCTGACGAACTCGCGCAGGAAGGTCAGGAACGCCTGGGTGTCGATTGTGTCGTGATCGGGGATGATCGCTTTGTCCACGGAAACGACATAGACAGGGAGGTGCGGGATCAGGTTCCCGCGCGGTGCCAGTTTCGAGTTGCTGAACTGGTAGCTCCGGTCGGGCATCTCTTGTTTCGTGGTTTCGCGATGCCGCTGGATTTGCCGGCGCAGGTCTTTCACCTGAGCGACCGAATCGGTAATGGTGAGATGGCCGGTGTACTCCTTGGATCGGGTCGTCGGGCTGCGCTTCGGCTTGGCCGCCGCCTGGTCGGAAACGGCAATGAGGTCATGCGTGATGAACGGCGCGTAGTGGCCGACCGCGGTGACGTTGGCCCGTTTCTGCTCGTGGTCGCGGTGTTTTTCCCAAAGCGTCGAGGAACGACGGCCCAGCGGAAACCAGAATTTCGTCGCGCTGTCTCCCTTGGAGGTAATTACGGCGAGGTTAACCGGCTGGTTGGTCGGATACCAATGCTGGTTGGTGGTTAAACTGTAGAGCACCTCGAAACGGGCCGCTTCGAAGGCCGGATTGATCAGGACCACCAGATCGCCGAAGCCCTTCACCGGGCCCACGGTATGGTCAGCCGGCGAGGACTGGACCGAGCGCTCAATCAACAGCGGCGCCAGCGCGGAATAAGTCAGCGCGCCACCGAAACTGTGGCCGACGATGATGAGTTGAGTCTGGTTGCGTCGTGGTTCGCCGTCATGGATGACCCGGCTCGTGTTGCGCAGGTCTTCGAGGCGCGCGTAGAGCTCCGTCACGCCACCGCGGCCGACCTCGTGCGCCGTGTTCTTGCGGTCCCAGAAAGTGAGCTGGCGCAGGACCCACGCCTTGCTGGATAAGCCGCGCCAGCCGACGTAAACGCCCGCCAGCTTCCGCGGCTTCCAGCCCAAGTGCCTGGCCAATTGCTCTTCCATGCCGGCGAGTTCCGTGAGGTTGCGGCGAAACATGTTCACGTTCGGGTCGTCCCAGGAAGCATTGTGCTTCCAGCCGTGCACGAACACGACGATGAGCAGGCCGTTCTTGGAATCTTCGGCGCGGAAACGCTCCAGCACGGCGTTCATTTGGCGCCGATCCCAGAGCCAGCCCTGATCATCGAACTCGACGAGGCCAAGGAGGTAGTCCTTAGTCTCTTCGATGGTGTTGGTGCGGCAGTCGGCGCCGTGGACCGTGGTGTCGCAGGCGCTATAGTCGGTCCGGTATTGCCTGAGGCTGGTGCAGCCTGCGGCAACCAAAATCAGGCCGAACATCACCATTCCGGCGCCAGCTTGTCGGGCGCCGCGGAGATAGAAAGACAATATGTTCGTCATCGGCTTGGCTTCCTTGCTTCGGTCGTTTTCACGCCAACTCAAACCCCGCGCTACTTTTTCTCACCAATGCGCGGCGTCGAAAACAAAGTGGCCTGGTGGAAAGCCCTATTTTTTGAACAGATCCTTGATTCCTTGGGTCGTCTTCTCGAGTTGCTCGGTGCCCTGCTTGCCGACGTCCTTAACCCCCTTGCCGACGCCCGAAAGGGCTTCGCCCACGGCCTTGGTGACGCTGGCCAGGAGCTGCTTCATGATCTGCTTGGATAATTCCGCCGCGGTAACCCCTTTGTCGGCCGTGCCAATATTTTGCAGATGGACGTCCGGCAGCGGCACGGTCAGCTCCTTCGCGCCCAACCCCGTGATGCTGACGTGAATTTTGCCGCCTTGAAGAAGTAGCTCTTTCACATAGAAATTCTTTTCGCTCTTCTTGGCTGGCTTCTCCGTTTTCGCAGGCGTTTCAGCTTTGTCACCGCCGGCGGCGGCGTCGAGATTGTCCATAATCTTGCTCAGATTATTACCCCCCAGGCTGCCCTCGAAGGTGATTTCCGGTCCCTGTATGTTCACCTCCTCCACCACGATGGTGTCCGAAAGCAGCGAGGACGGTTTCACGCCTACCTTGATCGATTTCATTTTGATGGCCGAAGGCGTCTTGTACCCCTCCGGGTTTCCGACAAATAGCTCGCTCAATTGACCGCTGCCAGACAGCGGCGAGAGGTTCGCCCCGGCCAGCCGGACTTCCACTTTCGTCAGCATCGGGCCGGCGGTTTCCACCCCTTTCTTGACGATGGTGTTCAGGGAGAAGAACACCACGATCAACGCGATGACCAGCAGCGCGACCAGGCCGACAGCGATTCGGAAAATCCATTTTTTCATGACATCAGTTCATTTCCATAACCAAACGCATAAACCGGCTTCCCAGCCCGGGGCACACCATTCGAATACGCGAAGCCTGGCGGATTTCTGGAACCACATCAAGCTCAAAGGATGGATTCACGTCCTCAAACATTTTTCTCCCACTAAGCGAGGATAAGCGAACATTTTTTCTTAATTCCCGATCCGCGTTCCGCCGAGCGATAAATGAAACAAGTGTTACGATCACTCAAATCTTTGGCTTGCCCTTGCAATGTAGGCCGGGTCCCCTGACCCGGCGTAGTTTCACGATCGCTCAAGCCTTTGGCTTGCCCATTCATCCGTTCAGAACCTCCTCGCATCCAACGCCCGCGACCCCAATCGAGTTTCGTCCGCGCCAGTCTTGATCCAACGGCTTGTCCGCAGGCCGGTGCATCGGCGGAGCCGCCGGCTGAGGCCAAGCCGGCCCTGGCGCCTGCCTCCCCTCCGCGGGCAGCCAGGCAGGGCGCGGCCTCCTCACGCGATCCGGGAACGCCGCCTTCAGGCGGCAGCCTCCGCAGACAACCCATGCAAGGCGCGGTCTCCTCACCGCGCCGATGCCCGAACCAACCGCTGCGCGGTTCGACGTGGCAGAAGTGGCAGAAGTGGCTAAAAGCGGCGGCGTGGACGCTTGCCTTCTGCATTCCCCCCAGTGGCCGTGCGCAGCACCTCACAGTGAGAAATTTGATAACTCCCTCTCGCTCAACGACCCTCCGAACATAGACCGTCCGTAGGACCTCCCGCGGAACCGTGACTGGGCTTTCGACTATTTGGCGCCTTTCGCGGGTCCGCCACAATTGCCGCAAGCCTCTGCACCCAAGCGGCTGAGCGCGGATTCCAGACCCCAGCTTTTCCCCACTTCTGCATTCTTCATTCTCCCTTCTGCCTTCGCTTTCTGCCTTCATTCGCACGCCATCCTAACACAGGCCGCGCGCAGCGCCTAACCCACGGTAGGCAATTTGGCGAAAAAAGATGAAAAAAGTTGCGGCTAACCGCCCTTGAGAACGGGGAGCGCGACCGTCCCGCTCGCCCTGCTGCGCGTCCCGCGCAGCAGCTTCCTCCGGCAGTGCGGCTGGCACACGCCCTTCTGATTGCAAACGGAGCGCGGCTGTGGGCAACGCCCCAGCCGCAGCCCCTTCACCAAAGCGCCGCATAAGGGCACGCTGCCCACCGGAATATAGACCGTCCCTATAGACCTATAGACCGTCCGTAGGACCTCTCCCCCCGTCAAATTTCTCACAGTGAGAAATTTGATAACTCCCTCAACCAGAATGAGTTACGACGATGTCTCAGTTAACTCTTTACAATGCGGCCAGACCGCCTCAGGAAGCCCGAACCGCGACGACCGCGGTCTGTAGGCCGGGTGCCCCCACCCGGCATCCTGCGCCGCCTCAGGCCCGCCCGAAACCGCGCCGACCGCGGCGATTAGCGTTTATTAGCGAAGATTAGCGGTTCAACCCTCTCCCGCCCCCCGGAACTGCGGCCACAGCGGCTCCCGCGGTGACTGCCGCCTGAAGTCGGCGGGCCAGGAACGCCGCCTTCAGATGAAAAAGGATGATACTATTGGCCGACCCCTCCATTTTCTTAAAAGCTTTCTTCTTGACCTAGCCACGAAATTCCCGGAATGTCGCAAAAATGAAACCGCCACTTTTCCTCATCGTGCTTTCCTGTTTTTGCCTCAAGGCTCTTGCTCAGCAACATCTGGCGGGATATGTGATTGGGGTTGATCCTGGCCATGGAGGTACCGATACGGGAGCAGTTGGTCCTAATTATGTGCTGACGGAGAAATCTGTTAACCTTACCACGGCCTTGGCCCTCAAAAAGTACTTGGAAGCAGACGGGGCGACCGTAGTCATGACCCGAACGATCGACACCTTTGTTTCACTTCCCGACCGAACTACGCTTTTCATCAACAACGCGGTGAGTTTCGCGATTTCGGTTCACCACAATGGGGGCGGCTCAGCCCTCAATACATCGATGGTGTTCATTTATTGCAACGCATCACTGGCGACACGAGGAGCCTTGGCGTCGGCCGTTGTTCAGAGGCTTGGCATATCCACGGGCATACCAACTTCTCAGAACCCCGCGTCAACTTCTGACACGCTCTGTTCCGGACATTCTGATTGGCTCACCGGTATAAGCGGAGTTGGGCAGGCTGACCTATGGATGGTCCAGAAACCGGAGACCGCCGCGAGTATACCCTCAATTTTGGCGGAAATCTCCTTCATTACCAATCCGACAGAGGAAGCGAAATTACTCAACGCCGACTACCTCGATAGCAATGGTTGGGCGATATATGCGGGACTTGCGGATTATCTTGGTTTTACCCCGCGTCCGCGTGGGGCGGACACCGATCCACCGTCGCTGGTAATTGACTTTCCGCCCGACAATTCTGTCACAACTAGCTCAAGTGTGAACGTCGCGGGTGCGGCCAGCGACAACGGGCACGGCAACAACGGTATCTCGTCCGTTACGGTCAATGGAATGGCGGCCAACAACGGCACGGCCACTGGAGCCAACAGCGCCCAGTGGAACTTAACGGTCACGTTGAATCCCGGCCCGAATCCGATTACGGTGGTGGCCAAGGACACGTTTAACAACGCGACCCAAAAGCAGATTACCGTCACCTACAATGCGGACACCAATCCGCCGTCGCTGGTAATTGACTTCCCGCCCGACAATTCTGTCACGACTAGCTCAAGTGTGAACGTCGCGGGTGCGGCCAGCGACAACGGCCACGGCAACGACGGTATCTCGTCCGTAACGGTTAACGGAATTGCCGCCGCCGGTGGAATAGCTAATGGAACAGACACAGCAAATTGGAGCGCAACGGTCCCACTGAATCCCGGCGTGAATACGATAACAGTAGTGGCCACAGATGGTCTTGGGAACCAAAGCCCAACGACAGATTACTATCACGTACAATGCGCCGGAGACGCTGCCCCCGACGCTGGTCATTGACTTCCCGCCGAACAATTCTGTGACGACAAGTTCTAGACTTACCGTGATGGGCGCGGCGAGCGACGCGGGGCAAGGCAATAACGGTGTTTCATCGGTCACGGTAAATGGCGCTGCAGCGACGGGGGGAACAGCGAGTGGAGCAGCCACAGCAAACTGGAGCGCGACAATCACCCTTAACCCTGGCCCGAATACCATAACAGTAGTTGCGAATGATACGCTCAATAATGCGGCACAACGGCAAATCACCGTTACTTACAACGCTTCTGCGACACGCACGTTGACTATTACTTCAGTAGACCCAAGCACTGGTGTGACGATGGCAGTCAGTCCGAGTGATAACAATGGAGTTCAGACCGGGGGCACACCGCTGACGCTTACGTATGACCATAATGCAGTGGTCACCGTGACGGCGGCTTTGGTAGTAAATGGCTCTCCATTCAGGAAGTTTCAACTTGATGGCGTGAATACCAACACTTTTGTAGATAAGGTCACGATGGATAATGACCACACACTCACAGCGGTTTACGGACCTCTTACGGCACAGACGGTCACGTTTCCACCGCTACCAAACCGGTCACTAGGGGAACCTCCATTTGCCCTTGTCGCCAGCGCCAGCTCTGGATTGCCGGTTTCATTCTATGTCGATTTTGGCCCAGCAATTACCTCGGGCAACTTGGGGAGCACACTGACAGTGACCAATACCGGCGTCGTGCTTGTCATGGCTAGACAAAATGGAGACCTCGATTACGATCCATCACCGCCAGTCCTTCAATTATTCAGCGTTTATTCAGCACCCACGTTGGAGTTGGTCCGCTATGCGGATAGCTTAGTTGTGACTTGGCCCACGAATGTTGACGGCTATGCACTAGAGAGTGCTCCGAGCCTCGACGCGCCGATTTCCTGGTCCTCGGTATCACCAGTATTCCGTTTCAACGGCGAGTTCACCGTCACGAATGCGATTACGAAAGGCAACCGTTTCTTTCGCCTGAGAAAATGAATTCGCCGCGCCTCTGCGTTGCAATAGGCTGCGTTTATCGCCCCATAACTCGGTTCATTTAGAGCAAGCGTCAGTCCTTAGGACTGATCCACGAGCGATCTCCCTGCGTCCAGCGGGAAGGAATGTCACGCATTTTGACACGAGCGCCCATCTGAGCAAATCCGGATTCAATCGGTTGCGTATTCATAGTTATTGATCTGAGGACCGGCCCGGGCAGGACGCACAACCAGTGCGGCCTTCCGGCGGCGCAGCACGGCAGCGGGCAAGTGTCAGTCCTCACTATTTACACTTCCTTCCATTGTTTATGCTTTAGCCCCCAGTAGGTTGGACACGTACGGAAAGGGGCACCCACGCCTTCTAACTATTGACCGGTTGCCTCTTTCCCAGGCACCATGTCCGCATGGCTCGCAAGTTGCGCCTGGAATATCCGCGTGCCATCTAAGCTGAAACGGCAACCAACAGCAGGGCGAATGCCACCTGTTTGATTTGGCGCCGGAAGCAGCTTCTTGGCGTTCGCGGCCTTGGAGCCAAGATTCCTGTCAACCGGCAACGTGGGCGAACAGGGCGGGCACAGGGCTGCATCATGCTCTCCATCCTCTCCCCGCGAGGAACGAGTGGGGAGAGGACCGAGGAGAGGGGAATGAAAACGCACCTCCTCTCCCCAGCCCTCTCCTCCATCCGATGGGGGAGAGGGAGAAATCCAGGAGCTTCATGCAGCCCCGCGCTGGCCGGAAACCGGCGTCAACTCTGTCCACGATTGAGCCGGTGGTGTCCCGTTTCTTGACAACCGGGCAATGGATTTGAGCGGTTGGCCCGCCGTGCCACCGCGCAATGCGCTCAATTTCGCATCCTTCAGCCATTTCCAGACGGGAAGCATGGCCAGGTCGCTGGTGGCACTTTCGGTGCTGTAGGACAGCCAGTGTTTGTGTGTTGTTAGTGTGTTAAAAGCGGGTAGAGGTTAGGCTCTTTTGAAGCACCCACCTCATTTTGAGCCACTTGGCGCCATCGCCGGATTTCCTCTACCCGCTTTACTTGCTTCCTGAGCTAAACTCCCCGGTCAACCCGGTCTGTACCTTAGAGCGTGTTTTAAAAATCCACGAAAGCGCCGCGTGAGGGCACGCGGCCTACAGGAAACACGGCGACTCTGGCCCCATTGTAGGCCCGGTCCCCTGACCGGGCGATTTTTAAAACAGGCTCTTACCCCAGAAGCTGTCGCCGAATAATATGGTAAACATCGGTGGCCTCGATGGGTGATTGAGGCAGCCTCGCGGCGTGGCCGGAAATAACCACGGGAAAGGCGCCAGTATCGTCGGGGCGGATGCCGTGCGAGCCTTTCACCAGAGTGGCGTCGAGCGGGATCACGTCCATCAACATTCGCAGCCCGAGTTTCTTTTGGAGCAGTCGCCAGCCGATTTTTAAGCCGGGGAACTTGAATTTGGGATCCAGAAACAATTCGACCGGGTCGTAACCCGGCTTCCGGTGGATATCGACACAGCGGGCGAAATCGGGCGCGGCGGCGTCATCCCGCCAGTAGTAGTACGTAAACCACGCCCGCCCGGAGCTGATGGCCAGCAGATCGCCCGTGCGCGGATGGTCGATGTCCAGGGCCGCCTGTTCGGAGCGGTCGAGCACGCGCGCGATCCCCGGTTGGTTTTCAAGCAGTTGCCGCGCTCGCTTTTCCAGTGCCGGATCGTTGAGGTAAATGTGCGCGACCTGATGATCCGCCACCGCGAACACCCGGCTCGCCCCGCAGTCCAGCATCTCCCGACCCAGCTCCTCCCGGATGGCGATCCAGCCCTTCTCACGAAAAAGTCGGTTGAGGTGAATGGGCGTGTCCACGGCCATGATTCCGTACTCCGACAACACCAGCACGTGAACGCCGCGCGGGTGATAGAAATCAATCAACTCGCCAACGATGGTGTCGATCGCCTTGACGTCGTTGGCAATCCGGGGATGTCCGGGACCGAGTCGTTGGAGGTTGTAATCCAGGTGCGGCAGGTAAACCAGGCTCAAGGTCGGCTGGTATTTGTCCTCGATCCACTTCGCCGACGCGGCGATCCAGCGCGACGCCGCGTCCGGCGGCCCTTGGGGCGTCCGCACTCCGGCCGCCGGCCCCCAAAACGTGGCGAACGGAAATTCACCGAGGTCTTTTTTTATCGCCGCCCGCAGCGAGACCGGCGCGGTGTAGATGTCGAAAACCTTGCGGCCATCCGCCGGATACATCGGGCGGGGCGTGATCGAATAATCGGCGCTGGAATACATGTTGTGCCACCAGAAGAGTTTCGCGCAGGTGAACCCCGGATCGAGTTCGCGCATCTCCTCCCAAATTTTGCGGCCGTGGACGAGGTGGTTCGACTGCTTCCAGAATTGGACTTCCGCCAGCTCGCGGTTGTACCAACCGTTGCCCACGATTCCATGTTGCGCGGGCGGCAGGCCCGTCAGATAGGTTGATTGGGCGGTGCAGGTGACCGCCGGAAAGGCCGGGATGATGGCCGCCTTTTTTCCGGCCGCCAAAAACGCGTTGATTCGGGGAGTGGCGGCGCCCAGCAGTGACTCGGTTAAGCCGACGACATTGATGACGGCCGTCCGTCTCATGGGCGCTGCCACGGTGGATTCGTGGTGATGGGCCTGCCGGTCAAGGATGCCGCCGCGGGTGTGCCGGGGACTTGTCGCGCGAAAACTTCAAGGCCCGTTGGCTGTGCCGTTCCTGCAATTCCTGGATCGACTCTACCACCACGGCGTCATTCATCTCGTGGACCTCGAACCCGCTGCCGATCTCTTTGAGCATCGTAATGGCGAGCTGGCCGCCGAGATGTTCGCGGAATTCCTCCAGGCCCTTGAGGATCATCAAATCGCCTTCCGAATCGACGTTGCTCAGCTCATTGGCGAAGAGTTCGAAACCGAGTGTTTCGATCAGGCTCAAAATGCGTTCGGCGCCGGCCGCGGGGAGAAATCCCATGCGGCGCGAATAGACCACGTCCAGGGCGATGCCCACCGCCACCGCTTCGCCATGGCGGATCTTGTACTCGGAAAGCTGCTCCAGCTTGTGCGCCGCCCAATGCCCGAAGTCGAGCGGTCGCGCCGAGCCGGCCTCGAACGGATCGCCCGCGGCGGCAATGTGGTTTACGTGCAGTTCGGCGCAGCGGTAAATCAACCGTTGCATCGCCTCCGGCTCAAAGTGGCGCAGCTTCGGCGCGTCGCTCTCGATGCTCTGAAAAAAGGCCGCGTCCCGGATGCAGGCCACCTTCACCGATTCGATGTAGCCGGCCCGTTTATCGCGCGGCGGCAACGAGGAGAGCATTTCGAAATCGTTGATAACCGCGAACGGCACGGCAAAGGCGCCGATGAAATTCTTTTTCCCAAACGCGTTGATCCCGTTTTTGACCCCCACACCGGAATCCGCCTGGCTGAGCGTCGTGGTCGGAATCCGCACGTGACGCACCCCGCGATGGGCCGTGGCGGCCGCCAGGCCGGCGACATCCAGGAGCGCGCCGCCGCCGACCGCGACCAGGTAAGAGTGCCGGTCCAGGTGAAAACGCTCCACGTGCGACTGGATTTCGGAGACGTGAAAGTAGGAGTTTTTCACCCGCTCGCCGCCCTCAAGGATGATCGGCGGGCAGACCAGCTCGAGGCCTTCCCCGAAGGCGCTGAAATAAGTCTCGATGCTGTGCGCCAGGTTCGGTTGGGCGCGGTGCAGGGATTCATCGAGCACGACCAGGGCCTTGGCGACTGCCCCGCTTCGGCCGTTGAGCAACAGGTCTCGGAGCAGGCCGTTCGTGACGCCGAACGCATGGCGCGTAAAATAAACGCGGTGTTGGAAACTGACTTGAATGGTCCGTTCGATCAAGGACATCGCCGTAGTCTGCAACGTTGGACGCGGCGATTCCACCGGAAATTTAAACAAACCCGCCGGCGCCGCCACCGTTCTTCGGGAAGTCATTGTTAAGCCGATCCGCTCCGGGTATCAATCCCGCCGTCATGATCCCTCTTTGGCTCTATCCGCTGCTCTTTCTCACCGGTCTGGCGGCCGGTTTTGTCGATGCCATCGCCGGGGGCGGCGGCCTCGTCACCCTGCCGGTGCTGCTGAATTTGGGATTATCGGCGCCGGACGCGCTCGGCACGAACAAACTTCAGGCCGTTTTTGGCTCCGGCAGCGCCACGTGGCACTACGGACGAGCAGGCTTGATCGATCTGCGGGCGAGCGTTAGCGGCATTGTCTTCACGGCGGTCGGTGCGGTGGCCGGCGGTTACGCAGTGCTGCTGCTGGATCCCGGGCTGTTGAAGCGATTCATTCCGTTGTTGCTGATGGCCATTGCGATCTATTCATTGTTCCAGCCGCGACTCGGCGAAGCCGACCTTCATCCGCGGATTTCAGCGGGGGCTTTTTATCCGGTCTTCGGGATGGTCCTCGGATTTTACGACGGCTTCCTCGGGCCTGGCACCGGCACGTTTTGGGCGATGGCGTACGTGCTCGGACTGGGCTTCAACCTGATGCGGGCCACCGCCTGCACGAAGCTGATGAATTTGACGAGCAACGTCGCCTCCCTGGGCCTCTTTTTGTGCGCCAACCACGTCCTGTTTACCGCCGGCCTGGCGATGGGGCTTGGCCAGGTGGCCGGCGCGCGTCTGGGCGCCAAAGCGGTGCTGAAGCGCGGAACAAAATTCATCCGCCCCATTTTCATCAGCGTGGTGCTGGCGATCACCGCCAAGCTCCTGTTCGAGAATTTTGCGAAACATCAATGAGCCTTCCGCGATCCGGCGTGCGGCGCGGCCTCGCACGGCGTGAGGTAAGAGCGTGTGTTAAATATCCACCAAAGCGCCGCGTGAGGGCACGCGGCCTACAGGAAGCGATGCGATTTCGGCACCCTTGTAGGCCCGGTCCCCTGACCGGGCTATTTTCAAAACACGCTCTAAGAGGTCGCCACACACCTCTGGTAGGGCGCGATGTCCTCATCGCGCCGTGACGCGGTCCCCCGGCGTGAGCAAGGAGGTCGCCACATAGCGGCCCTCCTGCCCGGGTCCTTCCTTGAAAAGCCGTACCGCCAAGCCCAGGCGCGGACCGCCGACGGCCCCGGAACCGTGGCCAAAAAAACGAATTGACAGCCGCCGGGCGATGCATCAATCTATCCGCATTCGTTGATATAACGAACTCATCGAGAGTGGTCGAGGGACTGGCCCAATGAAACCACGGCAACCGGTTGCAGTGCTTGCTGCAATGTCCAGGTGCCAATTCCAGCCCGGCGCGAGCATCGCCCCGGGAGAAGATGAGAAGAGCGCGCGACTTGAACCCCTCTTCTCGGCCGATGAGAAGGGGTTTTTTGTTGCCCCGCAAGCAAGCAGAGATGGCAGAAGACTATGTCTAGTAATGCTGGTTTCATGAAGGCGCTCAAGTGTCGCGAATGCGGCCGCGAGTACCCGCTCACGGCGACCCACGTGTGCGAATTTGATTTCGGGCCGCTGGAGGTCGTTTATGACTACGACCGCATCCGAAAGTCGTTCAGTCGCCCGGCGATCCTGGCCCGGCCCCAAACGATGTGGCGTTATCGGGAACTGTTGCCGGTGGCCCATGAACCGACGGTGGGCTTCCAAGTCGGTTTCACGCCGCTGGTGAAAGCGGACCGATTGGCCAAGGCTTTGGGCATCCGCGAGCTTTGGATCAAGAACGACACGGTCAATTATCCCACCCTTTCCTTCAAGGACCGCGTCGTCAGCGTGGCGTTGAGCCGCGCCAAAGAGCTGGGGTTCACCACGGTGGCCTGCGCCTCCACCGGCAACCTGGCCAACTCCGTCGCCGCCAACGCCGCCGCCGCCGGCTTGAAGGCCTACGTTTTTATTCCCGCCGATCTGGAACCGGGCAAGATCGTCAATTCACTCATCTACGGCGCGCAAGTCGTGGGCATCAAAGGCCATTACGACGAAGTGAATCGGCTCTGCGCGGAAATCGCCGGCAAATACGGCTGGGCCTTCGTGAACGTCAACATGCGCCCCTATTACGCCGAAGGATCCAAGAGCATGGGCTTTGAAATCATCGAGCAGCTCGGCTGGCGGATTCCCAAGCACACCGTCGTTTGCATGGCCTCAGGCTCCCTCCTCACTAAGATTCACAAGAGTTATCAGGAGTTCATCAAACTGGGGCTGGCCGGCGAAACGGATTACCACATCCACGGCGCGCAGGCGACCGGTTGTTCGCCCATCTCCACGGCCCAGAAAGCCGGCCTGGACTTTTTCAAACCCGTCAAGCCGAACACGATCGCCAAGTCCCTCGCGATCGGCACCCCGGCCGACGGCTTTTACGCGCTCAAAGTGCTCAAGGAAACCGGCGGCAGCGCCGACGACGTGACGGATGACGAAATCCGCGAGGCGATCAAACTGCTCGCCGAGCACGAGGGCATTTTCGCCGAGACAGCCGGCGGCGTGACGGTCGGCGTAGCCAGGAAACTGATTGCGGATGGAAAAATTTCAGCCAAGGATTCCGCCGTGCTCTGCGTAACCGGAAATGGCTTGAAGACGCTCGACGCCGTGAATGGTCACTGTGGCCATCCGCGCGAGATCAAGCCGAGCCTCCGCGAGTTTGAAGCTTTGCTGGCGGCGGAAGACCATTCACTGCTCAATGCCTGACTCCACCCCAGACCGCGCTCCGTGCCGCCGGCCTGCCCGCCGGACGCAAGCCTGTAATTTATGGCCAAAAATGTAAGAATCCCAACCCCACTGCGGAAGTTGACCAATAACGAAGAATTGATCGAGGTCAGCGCCACCACCGTCGGCGACGTAATCACCGAACTCCAGAGCCGTTACCCCGGCATCAAGGAACGCCTCCTGGATGAAAGCGGGGCCGTCCGGCGCTTCGTTAATGTCTATGTAAACGAGGAAGACATTCGCTTCCTCCAAAACCAGCAAACCAAGCTCAAAGACGGCGACGAGATCAGTATCATCCCGGCGATTGCCGGCGGGTAGGAAAACGACCCAAACTTCAACGCCCAAGTCCGGGATCGCCGCACCATGCCCCGCAAGGCCAAACCCAAACCGCTTCCGACAGCGAAAATCGACGCCGGCTCGCAAAAGACGCGCCTCTGGCTGATGTATCCGCCCCGGCTCATCACCACGCCGGTAATCTGGCAACTGGGGCACAAATTCCCCGTGACCACCAACGTCCGCCAAGCCAGCGTCACGGACGAGATTGGGATCGTCTGCCTGGAGTTGGAAGGCTTGCGCGCCGACATCAAACGTGCCATCCAATGGTTGGAGCGAAACCACATCAAAGTCGAGCCAGTCGAGATCAACGTGATTGAAAGCTGAAACGAAGTCGGCGTTGTGGCCGCCAGATTCTTAGAGCCTGTTTGGAAACTACGAGGGGCGCTGTTTTCGGGGAAAAGGCCGGATGGCGAGGCGCGACGAAGGAGAATATCCCTGGTGGATCTGCGACTGAGGAGCAACGAAGCCAGACGGCCTTTTCCGCGAAAACCCTCCGGGCGGCGGGTCTTTTGTCCGTGGCCGGCGTTGGCTCGTTCCTTACAGCCCGCTGCGGGGATGCTCGGAACTGGCCGCCTTGGCCACAGCCAAAATCCCTCGCCGCAGCGCCCCTCGTAGTTTCCAAACAGGCTCCTAGGCAAATCCCAGCTTCGCCAGTTCGTTTTGCAACGCGCTCTGGAAGGCGATCACATCCTGCTCGGACGGGCGGTAGTTCTTTGGCGTCCCAGCCAGGCCGAGCCGGCCGAGTTGGTCGAGCTGCCATTGGGCCGTCTGCCCATCGCTAAAGGTAACGTTCCCACTGGCCACCGCTCCGGGCCGCGCGACTTGATCGACGCTCACCGAAACGCCGCCGGCCGCTCCATCCGCGGATTTCGGCGGCAAGGAGTCGGGCGTCGGGGCGCCGGCGGATGCCTGCGGCTTCGCAGTGGCGCCGGGGTTAACGATGGGCGCGGCCGCCGCCGTTGGCTCCTTCTCCTTGGGTTTAAGCCCCAAGTCGTCGAGCAAAAACCGTGCTTCCATATAGGTCATGCGCAGGCCAAATTCGGAAGCCAGTTTGCCTTGGATTTCGGAGAGTCTCAGACCTTCCTCGATCCAACGGGTCACTTGTTGTATTTGGGTTTGCTCGAGTTTCATACTTTGTCAGATCATCACGTCAGAGCAATTCTTACCGCCGATGCCGCGGTTTTTCCAATCCAAACATCGCCATGGGATTCCGGAGCCGCGGTGCGAACCGCGGCGCGAACCGTATCGGCTTGTGTTTGCCGGCTGCTCCGGCATACTCGCCGCTCGATCACGAAATGAAACCCATCAGCATCGCCATCATCGGCTGCGGCGGCATCACCTTGCAAAATCACCTCCCTGGACTCGCCCTCTGCCCCGAAGCCAGGGTCGTCGCGCTCTGCGACACGGACCCGGCCACGCTCGAACGCGCGCGGCAACAGACCGGCATCACCCGCGTTTCCACCAGGCACGAGGAGATCGTGCGGCGGGATGACGTGAGCGCCGTGGTGATCGCCACGCCGAATTTCAGCCATGCGCCGGTCGCGTTGGCGGCCATCGCGGCGGGCAAACATGTGCTGTGCGAAAAACCGATCGCGATGAATTATCGCGAGGCCAGGTCGATGGCGGAGGCCGCCGAGAAAGCCGGCGTGCGTCACATGACCGCGTTCACCTACCGATTCGTCCCTGCCATGCGTTACCTTGCTCACCTCGTGAAGCGTGGCGACGCGGGCCAGCCCTATCACTATCGCTCCTGCCGTCTGCAGGACTGGGGCACGCGCAACTTGGGCTGGCGGCAGGTCAAGCAATTGGCAAGCACCGGCGAGCTCGGCGACATGTTATCGCACCGGGTTGATTTTGCGCACCTGCTCCTCGGCCCCATGCGGCGCCTCGTGGCGAGCACCAAGCGATTTCACCCCGCCCGCCAGGGCGCGCCGAGCGACGTCGATGATTGGGCGGCCATTCTCGCCGAATTCGCCAACGGGGCGACTGGCGTGCTGGAAAGCAGCAAACTCGCCAGCGGCCGCAACGAAGGCTGGCGCAGCCTCGACTGCGTTGAACTCAATGGCAGCGAACGCTCGTTCGTCTTCAGCACTGGCGAGTGGAACAAACTCCAGACGGGGGCGGCCGGCGGGCCCGGCCTCGAAACCCTCGTCATCCCGCCGGAATTCTGGCGCTGGCCCGGATCGCCCCGCGACCCGCAAGAAGGCGACCCTTTGATCACGTTCCGCTACGACCAGGCCTTCGAGTTTATCGACGCCATCCGCAATCAGCGCCCGTGCGTGCCGAGCTTCCACGACGGGGCGCGCGCGCAGGCCGTCCTCGACGCCGCGGTAAAGTCGGCCGCGGCGAGCCAGTGGGTCGAGCTGCCGGGAAATTCCTAGGTGTTCTCCAGGCTGCGGCGGGCCAAAGGGCTATGAACAAAACTGCGGTCGTCACTGGCGCCGGCAGCGGCGTGGGCCAAGCCACGGCCATCGCGCTGGCGGAACAGAACTGGCGCGTCGCCCTGATCGGACGCCGCGCGGACTTGCTCGAGGAAACCGCCGCTCGCGTCCGTAAACCGCCAGCCCGCCTGCTGGTTTGCCCATGCGACATTGGCAACGCCGCCGCCGTGCAAAAGGTCGCTCGGCGGGTCCTGGCGAATTTCGGCTCGGTCGAAGTGCTCGTGAACGCCGCCGGCACGAACGCTCCCCGGCGCAGCCTCGAACTCCTCTCCTTGAAGGATTATCATCGCATGATCGACACCAATTTGAACGGCGCCTACTACTGCCTCCAGGCTTTCCTGCCCTTGATGCGCAAGCGAAAATCCGGCACCATTGTGAATATTGTCTCCGACGCGGGCAAACTGGCGAATCCGAAAGCCGGCCCCGCGTACGTCATGTCCAAATTCGGCCTCGCGGGCCTCACCCAATCCATCAACGTCGAGGAGCGCGGCAATGGGATTCGGGCCTGCGCCATCTTCCCCGGCGACATCGACACGCCATTGCTCGACCAGCGCCCACAGCCTCCTTCCGTGGAAGCGCGCAAGAAAATGCTGCAGCCCGAAGATGTCGCTGCGTGCGTTCTGCTTGCCATCCAACTGCCGGACCGGGCGATGATTGAAGAAATTTTGATCCGGCCGAGATAAGCATTGCCGGGCGCCGGGGCTACGACCGTGCACGCAAGAGCTTCCATACCCGGAGAGCCTCGGTCGCGGCCCAGGCCTGCGCGTCGCAGCCCCGTTGGGCATGGGGCGCGTCGCCATCGAGGATTTCGGGAAGTTGGCCCAGGCAGCCCTCGGCCAGCAGCCGGTCCAGGCTGCGCAGATACGCCCGGGCCGCAGCGACGGCCGCGGGATTGAACTCCCACGCGCGCGCGAGCGCTTCGCAGAAGCTCGGGAAGGTCCAAGTCCAGGCCGTGCCGTTGTGGTAGGCCGGTTTGCGCCGGCTGTCCTCGTCGCCTTCGTAGCGGCCCAGGTAAGGTTCCTCGGGATCATTTAAGAGCTGGCCCGCCGAATCGTAGATCGGCAGCGGGGGCGACACGCGCAACGGCGCCAGGCTTCGCAACGCCCCCGGCACCACCAGGTGGCGAATCGCCGCTCCAACGGCGCGCTGCGCCCGTTCGCCGGTCAACAGGCCCAAACTGATTGCAAAGAGGTAGTTGCTGCGCAGGGCGGTGTCCGCCGTGGCTTGCTCCGCCGGCTGGTTCGGTTTGGCGATCAGCAGATCGGCCATAAATCCCCGCTCTTCCAGCCAGAAGAATCTATCCAGCGAGACGGTGGCGCGCTGGGCGAGCAATTCCCAACTTTCGCCGCTGCTCTTCGCCCCGAGGCGCGCGAGTTGGCGAAGCAGGCGAATCCATAAAACCTGGATCTCCACCGGATAACCTTCGCGCGGCGTCCCGGCCGGATGATTGGTGTCCATCCAGGTGAAATGGCTCGGGCTCCAAATCAGGCCCGAGCCCCCGTCCATGCGAATGCCGTTGGGGGTGCCCGCGCGGTAGCCTTCGCCAATTTCTCGCAACACATCCGCGACTGTGCGGCCGCGGCGGTCCACGATGGCGTCGTAGAACGCGGTTTGCCCCGGGCCTTCGGCGGCGCCCAGCCCGGCCAGTTCCTCGCACGCGATGCCGTACCACAGGGGCGCGTCACTCGTGTCGCGATCGGAGGCGTCTTCGCCATGAATGATGTTCGGCAGCGTGCCTCGGTCGGCGAAGCGGCCGAAGATCATCAGCAATTGCCGGACTTCGTCGGCCATTCCCGCCGCGAGCAGGCCCCGCGCGCAAATCAGCGAATCCCGGCCCCAATCCAGAAACCAGGGATAACCGGCGATCACCGTTTTGCCCTCCTCGCGGCGCGCCACGAAAGCCTGCACCGCCAGCGCCAATTGCCGCCCAAATGCATCCTCCTCCGGCAGTTGCGCCCGTTGCACGGCCTGGCGGTTCCGGGCCAGGCGTTCCTCGACAAACCCCTTCACTTGATCCACGGCGGGTCCTTCGGTCTCGACGCTCGCCAGCAGGGTCACGCTGCTTCCTTTTCGCAGGGGCAACTCGAACCAGCCTGGGCTATAGGCGTCGCCGCGCGCGACCTGGCCGCGGCTTTGCTCGATCGGATGCGGGATATTTTCACTCCATTCCGCTTCGTGATGGTAAAACCCGGCGTCGCTGACCACCCGCAGTTGCCGGTCGGGCGCGGGGGTGAAGGCGAAACCGATCCGCCCCTCCAAGGGGCGGGCATGTGTCATGAAGTGAGAATCCGCGCCGGGATTGCGATGGGTCTCGTGATGAAAGTTGCGGTCCTCGATATCAAAACGCACCGTCAGCCGCACGTCGCACGAATCGGGCAGGGTGTCGCCGTGCGCCGGGCGCGTGAAACGCAACACGGTGGCGTTGCGTTCGGGGATCATATCCACGGTTAGACCGAGCCGCACCGTGCGTCCGTCACCGGCGCCGGCTTCAAAACTCCACTCCGCCGGGGGGCCGGCGGTGAAGGCTTCCAAATTCTCAGCCCGAAGCGGCGTGATGAATCCATCGGCATTCACCCAGACCCGCATGCGTTTGACGAGGACGTGACGGTCCACTGGCACGCGCGGATGCAGGTTCGCCGCGAGCACGCAATCGTACTTCGACTGCACCGTGCCGAGATCGAGATGGATCCGCGCCATGCCGCCGAGGCCGTTCGTGAGCAAGGCCACCGAACGCGGGTCTCGCGGGGCGTTTGGGGGAGCGGTTGGATCGCTGGAAAGGAAACGGATGCGCGCCACCACCTCCTGATCCTCGGCCGCGTACCGTTCCAGGATCAAGTCCACCTCCAGACCGCCGGCCGCAGCCGCGACCGGCGGAAAGCAGGCCGCGTGCCCGTCACCCGCTTCGATCGATTCGATGTGCAGCGGCTTTTCCTCCAGTTTCAAAGTCGCCCGAAAAGGCGAGCGATCCTCCAGCAGGAGCCAGTGGCGAGGCGGCACCAGCGTGACGCGCTTGCAATCGGCCAAACTCCACTCGACGACTTGGGGAAATTGAATTACCGTACGCTGGAGAGCGCTTACCGGGTCTTTCCGCGCGGCGCCAGGATCAAGCCAGGGGACGGTGGCGAGCAAGTTCCTGGGGCTTCGGCTGGCGTGTTCGGCCAGCTCGCGCCACTGGTATGGACCGATTTCCTCGATCGGCAACACCTCGTTGAGCGCAGTCAAGGCCCAGGCCGCCTGCGCCCGCGCGCGTTGGTAGTCCCGTCCGGCCAGACCTCGCGGCTGCGCGGCGTCCGCCAAACAAAAGCAAGCCCCCGGCGGTAGAACAAACTCCACTTGGCCGTCGCTCGCTTGGCGTTTTTCCGGAGCGGGTTGCCCTAGCAATTCCGCGTCCAGCGCGGCTGCGGCTTCCAGCGATTCCGGGTCGAGAGCGATCCGCCCCGGCTTCCCGACGTCCGTGTTGATAAGAACCAGAAGGTGATCGCGCCCTTCGGCGGAGTCGCGGCGCAAGGCGTACACCGCCGAATCCTTCGAGCTGAGCCGCGTGAGTTTGGCGCCATCGTAGAAGCAGGGATGCCCGGCCAGAAGGCGATTGAGCCGGCCCAGTTCGCCGATCAGATTTCGCTCGCTTCCCCACGCCAGGTCGCGGCGCTGGTGGACCTGGATTTTCTCGCTTGCCAGCCATTCCACGCCGCAGGCAAACCCGAAGCCGCCGCTCACGCTGGTCAACGCGCAGAGGCGGTTGCGGAGCAACGACCAGGCGCGGCCTTGCTTCGCCAGCCGCTCGTTGTCGTGGGTTTCGCTGTAGTGAACGTAAAGGCCGGTCCGCTGGCTCTGGCGCAGGCAGTAATCGAGATAATTCGCCACCTCGGCGCCCGCATAATTCTGGAACAGCTCCGAATAGGCCCACTGCATTCCGCCTTCGGTGAGCAAATTCTCCGTGGCCGACCAGGGACCACCCAGACCTTCGAGCAGAAAAATCGTGTCCGGAAACTCCTCCAGGACCCGCGCGGTGATGTACTGCCAGGCGGGCATCGGGACTTTGTACCCGGCGTCGCAGCGAAAGCCGTCCACCCCGCGCCGGCACCAGGTCAAAAAAACCTCGGCCAGATAATCCCACAGTTCGGGATTGCGATGGTCGAACTCGCTGAGGTCTTCCCAAGTCACGCCCCACGCCCCGGGACTCACGAAATTCCCGGCCTCGTCGCGCAGATACCACTCCGGATGAGTTTCCTGCTCGCGCGCGGCCCAGCCGGTATGATTGATGACGATATCGAGAAAGATTCGCCCGCCTTGGAGATGCGTGGCGTAAGTCAGTTCGCGAAATTGATCGATCCCGGTGGTGCGCCGGTCAAACTCCACCAGCGCCGGATCCACCGCCAGCAAGTCCTGCGCCGCGTACGGGCTGCCGAACCGGCCCATCCGCGCGTACGTCGTCGGGGTCGGGTTGACCGGCAGCAACTGCAGGATCCGGCAACCGAGGGTGTCGATGATGTGCGGCAGTTGTTTGATCAAGTCGCGGAATTTTCCCGACGGAGGAATCACGGTGTAACCGTCCCGGTCGAGCGTGGCGAAAAGGTGTTCCAGCGGATCGTTTGGGGGCGCGGGGCGCGAGGCGCCGAACATTCGCACGAAAGCGCAATAAATCGTGTTGCCCGCGCGATAGGCGTCCGGGTGGACGCTCACGCCGAAATCAGGGCCTTCCGGCCAATGTTGCCGGCCCTCGCCGTCAACCGCGTAAGCCTTGCTGCGAAAATAACCGGGCTGGGTCAGCGGCAGTTCGATCGACCAGCCGTTGGCTTCCCGCTGCATCGGCAGGTCGTGCCAAAACGCATCCGGCGAGCGCAGGCCGCCGCTGCGGGTCTTGATGATCTCCTGCCGCAACACCGACGCGCGGCCCAAACTCGTGCGCAACGCGGCCCGCCATCCGTCCGGCCATCCCCCGCCGCCAGCCATGCTGAGGGCGAAACGGAGCCGGTCCCCAACGAAACGCAACGCGCGTTCCCCCGTGCCGGGAGTCATGATTAAACCTTGCATGCGCTGAATGCTTCCGGCCGGGAACGCCGGCCTTGCGGGCCTGAGAATCTTCAACTCGTGCCGTGAATGCAATTCTGGAAATCAAGCCAGTGGGTGGCCAGCAAAATGGATTGGGGAATCGGTCCGAACGCCGCACCCGCCGAGACCACGCGGCGCAACGGGCGTTCAGGCCCGGTTGATCTGCTCGGCCGTTGGCGTCGGATTCGGGATTTACCCCGCCTGGAAAACCTCGAATTTTGACCCGATCGAGTCCCTCCGGCACGAGCGACCCACGTGGCACAAGTGGCCCAAGCCGAACAAGTGAAACAAGTGACACGATCGTCGCGACCGGCCCGCGCTTGCTTCGCATCCGGCTTCGTTGGAGAAAGTCCTCCGGCACAACCCGCGGTGGGCTTAGAGCGTGTTTCAAAATTCCAGGAAAGCGCCGCGTGAGGGCACGCGGCCTACAGGAAACACGGCGATTCTGGCCCCAATGTAGGCCCGGTCCCCCGACCGGGCGATTTTTAAAACACGCTCTTAGCCAACCATGCTGGCGCCCCAAACCCTCGCCGGCCGTGGCTACCGCGCTCAACCCCAATTGTTCTTTGTTCACAGTCATTAATCTTTTTGACCCCAGCCTAACACCAGGGGTTGGACAAATACCGTCCAACCCCTAAATTTTTCCGGAACATCCTAAGCCCTTGTTACTCAGGCCCTAAGGCCAGGGGGAAGGCTCCGCGGCGTCCTGCCGCGAGAAATTTTCGTGCGAACAGCCCGCCGCGCCGCCCGCGCTCCTGCGGCGAGCCACCGTAGCGGCCCTCCGCAGGAACGGCGGAGCCGTTGCGCCATTCATCTGCAGGCCGCGTGCCCCCGCGCGGCGTCCTTGTGCCCCCACGCGCTTCAGCCCCAGCGGGGCGAAATCGTTGTAGCTTTGCGAACCCCAACCAATTCAAAGCTCCGTCAGGAGCGGCATACTGGCCGATATCTCCTACGGAGCTTGCGGATTTTCCGGCGGCCAAAAGCCACCGAACGGGGAGCGCGGCCGTCCCGGTCGCATCCGTCGGCGTCCCGCCGACGGAATCTGACGGCTATATTGTTCACCCATTAGTGATCCCCTTCCGCCCCTTGCTGATGTTTGTAAAGGGGTCACCCATTAGGGCGCGCGTTTTAGCTATTGACCGATTGCCGCTTTTCCTGGCGGCGAGAACCATGCCGGCCCCGAACTGGCGGAGTCCGACGAACAGAAAGCCCTGAGGATTGTCGAACAGGAATTGCGGCGCCGCCGCTGGACCCGGCAGCAATTGACAGGGTGGCGCAAAGGGGATAAGCGGAAGGTGCGGATCGCGTTGCGGCTGCGCCGGGAGACGACCATGACACTCAAGTGGGTGGCCGAACAACTGGCGATGGGCACTTGGGCAAACGTGGCCCGTCGATTGTATGAAGCAAAACCTTAAAAAGCGTGGGCGACCCGAATGGCGCTTAGTTAAGGAATAGCCACATTTTATTGGGGTTTTGGGCCGTTTTTGCCACCACCGGGCAAACAAGGCTAAATAGTCCTTTTGGATTGCTCAACAAACGCGCGCATTTCATGAAAAATGCATTCGGGGGTGTTGGGAATCCATATTATGCAACTCGTTGATGTCGTGAGTTTTACGCCTATCTAAGCGCCATTCTTGACTGACCCCTTTAAGCCATTGCCCGTACAGCAGAACCCGGCTTGGCGTTTATTGCCATTCCTTGCGCGATTACCCCTTGCCGCCGCTTTTGTAAAAACAACCGAACGAGTGTTGCGTCGAGCGGGGCTTTGTGCTTCAATCGGTCTGTTCCGAAAAAGACGTATGTGAACCGAATTATTTAACAACAGATCTGCGGCTTCCGCTGCTGTCGAATCCAACGCTGGTAATTTTGACTTACAGGACGCGGTTCGAGGTACGGGCACGATGGGCGTGCCTGAAAGCGTTCCTGCGAGGCCATATCAGTCAGTGCCTGGATTGGGTGCGCGAGTACGTCACGCCTCCTTTTTCTAATGGACAGTAGCAGATTCAAGAAATCGAAACAATCAAAAATACTATGCCCTCTTTTTTTGGCCGACCCTGCCACTCCCCAATTCCCCGATGCGCGGCTGTTACGCTGGTCGCATTGGCTTGTAGCAGTGTCGCTTTCGGAGGCGAAATTCATGAGGCAGTCCGCGGTGGCGACTTGGAAAAAGTCAAGGCGCTGCTCAAAGACAATTCTGGTCTGGTTGACAGCAAAGACGATAGCCGGTGCGCGACGCCCTTGAACTTGGCGGCGTCCTTGGGCTACAAGGACGTTGCTGAATTGCTGTTGGCCAACAAAGCCAAGGTCAATGCCACGAACATCAACGGCTGGACGCCTTTGCACTATGCCGCGCGCCAGGGCCACAAGCAGGTTGCGGAATTGCTGCTGGCCAACAAGGCCGAAGTGAATGCCGTGTCTGTCATAGGCTATACGCCATTGCACTTGGCCGCGTACGAGGGTCACAAGGACGTCGCGGAATTGCTGCTGGCCAACAAAGCAAAGGTCAACGCCAAGGACGAGCAGGGCGTGACACCTTTGCGCATGGCGACGGCGGAGGGTCACAAGGACGTGGCGGAATTGCTGGTTCAGCACGGCGGCCATGAATGAACAAAATATGAAAACGGACAAAGCGATTTGGTTATTATTGGCAGCGTTCGTGCTCATTGGTGCGGCGGAAGCCCAACCGACAGGTATCTACGAACTCGATGATAAATTGAGTTTCAACGTCCTTGACGGCGCATTGCTGAACCGCACAAACGGACAAATTACCCTCATAGGCCACTTTGACCCGAAGTACAAAGGCAAAATCGGGTATCTTCAGAATTTGGCTACCCTGCTGGAGTCGCCCGCGCCAAGATTTTCGTTGGAATGGACTCCCAAGTCTGACGCCGCCGTGAAGGCGCTATTTCGCCGAATGGACTCGAGGGAAGAGATGCGAAAGATGGCGCGCCAGTGGGGGCAATGGTTTGATGACGAAGGAAACGTGACCTCGACGGGACGGTATTTTTTGACTGCACTCGGAATCCGACCGCGCGGCGGTTCATGGGAGGGAATGGACCGATTCGGCAAAATCGAAACGGTTTTCCGGGCTGCAGGGAATAACAAGGCCGCAAACACAATCGCCGCGTATGGGCGGTTTCAAAATGCCGTCGAGAAGGAAAGCGCCGCTAGCGCCCAAGCCGCCACCTTCAACTTGTTCGCCGCCGCTGGCAAAATCGACGATTACCAGCGCCTTCGCCAGCGGGCCGCGAACTCTGAAATCACGGAAGCGCAAGGTGAGGATCAGATGTTCCGGTTGATCGGTGAGGCCATGGATGATGGGCTAGGGATTATCGGCCGTCCGTCCGTTGCTTCGTATGATAGCGCGCGCGCGCGCGGGATTGGGCCGGAAAATGCCTACGATACTGTTATGATCCCTGAAATGACTCGACAGGTCAAAGCGGCGTTGGCCCCTGCAATGAATTCACTCTTTGATCACCTCGATGAGGTGCAGGTACCAAACGAGATACTGGCCCCCTTACTCAAGATTCAGCCAGAAGTGGTTCCCGAATTTCTTGGCCTCGATGCACACTCGCAGCTTGCCCGCGTGCTTTTTGAAAGCGATTATCTGGGGAAGACACTCGTAAATAAACTGGAACTCCGAAATAAAATTCCTGGGTATGAGACTGCCTTCGGATTCGAGCGCCGCAATCCTGCGGGGAGGGGGTCGAGCACGGAAGCGTCCTGCCGCATCTGGATTAGCGTGGACCGGCTTGATCTTGTTCCTTCGTCTGACGGCGATTCGCTCGTAACGACGGGGGTGAAAATGCGAATCAACATGGAGAACAAGTCGGGCTCGGGATCTGACTGCGCGGCCGCGTACGGGAACCTTCTGACTTCACTTTATGACCAGCTTGCCGTCGAATTCGGCGTTCTCCATGAGCTTAGTGAATGCGCGAAAATCGCCGCCGTCGCGCGATGGCTTAAGGAAAAGGAACCCGATCTGACCTTGCCCCAAACCGGTCGGGTGGCTTGGAACGCACCGAGCAAAGTTTCAGGCCTCCTGTTCGTACAATGGTCACCAAAGCGGCCAAGGCCTGGTGCGCCAGCCGTTGCCATGGAAGCTATGGGCGGCGTGTCATTGGTAATCCCGCCTCCAGGCTTGCAGGCTCCGAGCACGTACGTGCCCCCTGGCACTCCAGTTGATTCTTCGGTTGTCGATCTTCGTACTTATGGATGCGAAGTAGCGCCGCGACTTTATGACGAACGGCTGATTAATCGCCCAAGTGTAAGCACCCCTGGGTCTCCCCAAGCCATCGCGTGGGTCACCGAGATGGCACAGGGAGAGCACATCGTAGAAGGCGTATCGTTTTCCCCAAAATCGCTCAACCGCGAACCACGAATTGTCCCTCAGTTTAGCGGCCCATACGGAGATTACGCGACGGTTCTCTGGGACCAAACAGAAACGCAAAGATCAGGTTCCGCGCTGCGAGAAGCGATAGAACGCGCCAAATCGAATCCGGAAGGCGGCAGCGCGGCTCTGCATATGTGTCTAGGCGAGACCTACCTGCAGACCGGCGAAGCTGAGAAGGCGAAGCAAGAATTCCAAGAGGGCGTAAGGCTCATGCCGAACGATGTCCATGTCTTATCTGCCCAAGCTCACGAATTGGTCGAACAGGGCAATCTGCACGAGGCTGTCGAAGTTGCCCGACAACTCGTTGCTCTATACGCGCAGAATCCATCGGTAGCGAATGCCTTGCAAAGACTTTCTTCGTTTCCACGAGGTGGGGTATTGCCCGCTGACGCCGGCTTAACCTCGAATCCTTCTCCGATAGCGAGGGCGGCGGTGCATAATGCCTTAGAGCAACTCGAAGTAATCGCGCAAGTTCTTCCCAACCTCGCCCCGGTTAAGGAGGTCAGCGCCGAACAGGCGAGATTGGGATTTGATAAAGAGCCACCAGGCCAACCGCACGGCCTAAGCGTGCCGCCTGTGGGTCCATCCGGTCCGGTGAAGTCCTTTGATCCAAATACCGCGCCAGATAGCATTAAGAGCAAGCCGGAATTTATTAAGCTAAATACGCAATGGAAGGGGTTGGTATCCAAGCAAAAAGAGTTGAATGATGACCTGACACAAATCCGGCAGCAAGAGGCAAAACCCGGCGCAGATGTTCCCGTACTACAAGTGCAGGAAGTGAACATTAAACAGTCATTGAACCAAAACGAATACGACACCAAGGTGATCGAAAAGAAAATGCTAAGCTTCATGATTAACGTAAAGGAAACACCAACATCGGCACCAAATTCCAATCCAAAGTAAATGACCAGGAAGTCTATGGCCAGAGCCAGAATTGTTACATTCATCGGCGCATTAACTTTCTACGTTACCTCGTCTTATTCCGCTTTCGCACAAATCCCACCAATCGTGGAGGTGTCGAAAACATTGCCGGTTGTGACTTATGAAGAGTTGAGCAAGGAAAAAACCTCACTCCTTGACTCGAAGGAAACTCTGACAGCGAAAGCCCAACGACATAATGAGAAATGCAGCAATGTTCAGGAAGGGACATCATTGGCCGCAGAATGCGGCAAAGAGCAGGATGAGCTTGAAAAGGAAAGGCAAGAATACGTCGAAGCGGTTACGCGATTTAATCGAAAAGTTGGCGAGATTGGGAGACTAGAAATTGCCAGTCAGGAGGGCCGCCCGACACCGTTAGATTTGGCAAAAGACCCTGAACTGGCCAAAAGCAGTCGTTTACGGTTGGAACTGATAAACAGCCAGCTAGAACGGCTGCGGAAAGCGATCTACATCCTCGGAGATTCGAATCCAGAATGGCACAAAGAATGGGAGGAACTTCATGAGGATCAAGTCAAAGCCACGCATCAACTCATGTGGAAAAGTCTGGACTTGGTAACGCTCGGCATAGCTGAAGCCTTTAAGGTACCCACAGAGGGTCAATTGGAGAAAGCACAGGAAGCCTTCAAGGGGCAGGACTTCAGCTCTTTGATTCTATGGAGGGACACCCTCGTAAAAGGGCGCGAACACCTGGGTTTCAGCATTCCTGCCTGGGATAAAGAGATCGACTCGCTGAATCGCCTAGAAGCGGCTGTCAATAAGCACAATACCGTGGAAGCAATTGCAAAGCTTCGCGACGCGGTGTTTAGTGGCAAGGAAGCTTATGAAGAAATCCGAAAGGCCGGGTTAAGCAAAGACGCCATGAATCAATTGCATCATGGCAGTTTGGCGCTCGGCGGCGTTGCGGTTTCGCTGGTTGGGGGTGTTGGCGGCAAAGTTGCCGCCCCGGTATCTACGGTGCTCACTGCGATAGAAGCAGGCCTCACTGCAAAATTGGTTCGTGAAGAAAGCCGGCAGTTCGATGCGTTATCCGAGCAGGCCTTTGAACGTCATCAAAAGAAGCTTGAACTCATGCAGAAGCAGGCTGAACTGGAAACCCAAGCCAGTAACCTTGCAATGGTGTTGCAGCGTTCAGAGGGGCTGAGAACCAAATGATGGTGGAAGCCGCCCCCAGGAACGGCCATCACAATGATCCAATCCTAGGTCGTCTTTGATTCGCTGAAAAAATAGTTCGATATGATATCTGAAGGGAGCGCCGATCTCACGCTCGGACGACTGGGTGTTTGGCCCGCAAAATCTTTTGCAGCCATGCTTTGAGAACGCTTGCGGCAGGTGCAAGACCTGCATCGAGACGTTCTTCTGTTCAGTTTTGGCCTTGGGGAATGTTGAATATCCTTCCGGCGGGACAGACCACGGCGAGTAGCTCGCTTGAATGAGGCCCCCCTCTGTGAGACGGTCAAGCTCAGGCCAGTGGCGCGTAAAGGGGTCCCGCGCATTTTAACTATCGACCGATTGCCTCTTTCCCTGGCACGCTGTCCGCATGGCTCGCAACTTGCGCCTGGAATATCCGGGTGCCATCTAAGCAGAGATTGAAAAGGCAACCAATGCAGATGCGCCATGACCTATATTCATTCCGAACGCCTCAACCCAAGGGCCACCCGCATCCAGCGTTGTCCAGGTCAACCAAGAGGAGATTTTAGCGCGGGCTTTTTCACCGTGAGATCTCCAGCCAACCGAGTTAGAGGCGCGACCGATTCCGGCTCTGTCAACATTTTTTGCAACAGACTCAGATTCCCGTCAACCGGCAACCTGCGTGAACAGGGTGGATCCAGGAATCGCTGCGAACGCCGTGGCCGCCGAAGCAACGAAGAGCCTTTAACAGGAGCAAACTGAGGTAACGGAGATAGAGAATTGGAGCCTCTGTTTGCTCCGTTTGCTCCTGTTCAACTTCTGGGGCCGGGTGGACTTACGAATGTTCACAGCCCTCTGCTGGGAGAGAAAGTGGCACGGCGCAGCGCCGCGGTGAGGGCGGTGCTCACGCTGGTTTGAGCAATCGCTGCGAGCGCCCAGCCAAACGAGGCGGAACGGACCTGATGGCAAAATCCGCCTCATTACTTCGGCGGCTACGGCTGCTTCCGTCAGCCCTGCGCTCCGCGCCTGCGCGACAAAAAAATCTTGGCGACGGCGGCGGAATCCGATGGGGTATGCCGAATGACCAAACCGGACCTGAACTTTCCAAGCTCGTTGTTGTCGGCGCTGCGCGAAGCCCGCCACGTGGTAGCCCTCACGGGCGCCGGCATCTCGGCGGAGAGCGGCGTCCCCACCTTCCGCGACGCGCAGACCGGCCTCTGGGCGAATTTCAAGCCGGAGGACCTCGCCACGCCGGAAGCGTTTCGCCGCAATCCGCGCCTGGTTTGGGAGTGGTACGAGTGGCGGCGGCAACTCGTCGGCGGCGTGCAACCCAATCCCGGCCACCTGGCGCTGGCGGAGATCGAGCGGCGCGTGCCTGACTTCCTCCTCATTACCCAGAATGTGGACGGCCTGCACCAGCGCGCGGGAAGCCGGCGCGTGATCGAACTGCACGGTAACCTCACCCGCACCAAATGTTTTGAGGAAAACGTGGCCCTCGAGAATTTCTCGGCCACCAAAGACGTCCCTCCACGCTGCCCGCGCTGCGGCGGGCACGCGCGGCCGGATGTCGTCTGGTTCGGCGAATCGCTGCCGCCCGGCGCATTCGAAGCGGCGCTCGCGGCGAGCCTGGCCTGCGAATTGTTCTTCTCGATCGGCACTTCGTCCGTCGTCTATCCCGCGGCCGATCTGCCCTGCGCCGCACTACGCAACCGCGCGATGCTGGTGGAGATCAATCCGGCCCCCACGCCTTTGACTCCCGACGCGACCCACATTTTTCAACAAGCCGCTGGCATTGTTCTGCCAGCCCTCGTCCAGGCCGCCTGGCCGAGGTGAGCGACCGAGGCGGCATTCCGACGAGCCGCCGCTTTCAAAGGAAGTTCTACACTCCTTAAGCTGAGGACTTTCGATTTCGCGGATTGGGGTTAACTTTAACGAGCGATTATGAATCATGATTCTGCGTTGAGCGACTTCGAGAATGCCGATATTCTAGGGAGGCAGGGGAGGAACTATTTTGCTCCCCGGCGTTTGAGAATCCTTGCCCGCGGGTCGGTTCCCGGGGCATCCTGATGTTATGCTAAGCTGGGCTCAACCGAGTGCCGTGCGCAGCGTCGCAGCCAGAAATCCACTGGCGGTGGCGCTCGGCATTTCGTTGATGATTCATCTGGCGCTCTTCGGCGGCTGGCGCCTGGGTAAACAGCTCGGCTGGTGGAACCACCAGGCCACCTGGCTGCTTAATCTGGGCAAGCACCTGCGGCCGCGGGTCCCGCGCGCCGACCTGGCCAGGCTGCTGGAGCAGCAGCAGAAGAAAGCAATCCCGCTGATGTTCGTCGAGGTGGACCCCAGCACGGCCGTGGCCGAGGCGCCGAAGGACACGAAGTACTACGGCGCCCACAGCTCGAAAGCGGCGAACCCGGATCCGGTCCTGGATTCGAGCGTGCCGAAGGTCGATGGACGCCAGAACAAAGTCGTTAAGCTGGAGGACGTTCCCAAACCCAAGCCATTTCCCCTGCAGCCCACCCCGCCGCCCGAAAAGGCAAATCCGCGCGACGCGGCCGAGTCCAAACCGAAGGCCGCTGAACCGCCGGGGGACCTCGCCAAACTCAAACCGGAGGAGGTCCGGAAGCCGGGCGACGCCGTGGCCGAAATCGTTACCCACGAACGGCCTCGCACCCTGGCCGCCGCCCGGGAGCAGAAGCACGTGCTGGCCGGGGAAAGAATGAAGCAGGAGGGTGGCGCCCCGCAACGCGGACGCGCCACCCTCGACGTGGCCGCCACCAAGTTCGGCGCTTACGACGCGGCCTTCATCGCCGCCGTGCAGGAACGCTGGTTTAACTTGCTGGAGGACACGCCTTTTACGCAGCGAACGGGCAAGGTAATTTTGGAATTTCGCTTGCATTACGATGGACGCATCACCGATATGAAGATGAATGGAAACGAAGTCGGCGAATTGCTGGGCTTGCTTTGCGAACGGGCCGTGCTGGATCCCGCTCCGTTTGCGACCTGGCCCGATGACATGCGGCGTTTGATGGGTTTGACTCGCGACGTATCGATTACCTTTTACTACGACTAGACCGCCGGCCAAGCCCGCGCGCGAACTGGCGCACCGAACCACCATGGACATCTTTTTCATCATTGCCCTGATCATCACCTCCATCGTCGCCGTGACGTTTATCGTCGAGCGCGGGATCGCGCTGCGGTGGAAAAAAGTCATCCCGCCCGCCGTCGAAAGCGCGGTGTTCAACTACCAGTCGGGCCGGGACCTGCCCATGCTCCGCGGCATCTGCGAGCAGCATCCCTCGACCCAATCGCGCTTGCTCCTCTTCGTCAGCGAGCATTTCGACTGGCCCAAGAGCGAAAGTGTCGATGTGCTCGAGACCCGGGCGCGGCACGAGGTTTCCAAACTGGAGCGGGGCCTGGTGGTGCTGGAAATCATCGTGGGCATCGCGCCGTTGCTCGGGTTGGTCGGCACGATTTACGGATTGATCACGCTCTTCGGCAGCATGGGCGCCACCGCGAACGTGGATAACTCGAAGTTCGCCCAAGGCATCAGCCTGGCGCTCAACGCGACGCTCATGGGCTTGCTCATCGCCATCCCGGCCCTCGTGGCCTGGAGTTATTACAGCAAGAAGGTGGAAAACCTCGCCGTCGAAATGGAGTCCTTGTGCGATGAATTGCTCCGCAAACATTACCGCACCGCGGAGATGGAGGCCATGGCGGTCGCGGCCGACCGGAACGACGCCGGCTAGCTCATGCGCTTCCGGGGCAAAAAGCAGCGGCGCACGCCTTCGGTCATCATCGTCTCGCTCATCGACGTGTTGTTGGTGGTGCTGATTTTCCTGATGGTCACCACCACCTTCAAAAAGATGGAACCGATGCTCAAGCTGGCGCTTCCCGAATCCAAACAAGCCAAAGCCGGCGCGGCCGACGCCAAGCCATTCGTCGTGATCGTGACGACAAATGCGCCCTACTTTTTCCTCGACGACAAACCGGTGACGCTGGACCGCTTGCAGAATGAGCTGAACTCCGCCGTGAAAAAGGACCCCAAGACCAGAGCGGAAATCCGGGCGGACAAACGCTCGCCCGTTGGCGAAGTGGTCAAGGTCATCGACGCCGCGAAAGAGGCCAACGCCGCCTCCATCAACATCCTTACCGAAAAGCCGGTCCGTTAGCAGCCCGTTAAGAAAGTAGCAGCCGACGTGAGGAGGCTCTAAAATCGCTTCGGTTTCCGAAGAAATTTGAGCCTCGTTGCCTCGGCTGCTACGGGAAGCGGCGTTTTTCAACGGGCTGTTAGCCGGACTTCCAGGTTCACCCGCCTGGGTGCAACGGGGCAAACAGTCGCCGCTCGCGCTTTACTTCAGCAATTCTTCCGCAATCTGCACGGCATTGAGGGCGGCGCCTTTGAGCAGTTGGTCGCCCACCACCCAGAAACAGAGGCCGTTTTCCAGCGCGCAATCCTTGCGGAGGCGGCCGACCTCGCAGTTGTCCCTTCCCGCGGCATGGAGTGGCAAAGGGTATTCCTGGTTGGCCGGATCGTCCACCACGTCCAGACCGGGCGCGTGCTTGAGGACTTCGCGCGCCGCTTCCACCGTGACCGGCTGCTCGAATTCGGCGGAGACGGCCACCGAATGGGCGCGATAGACCGGGACCCGCACGCAAGTGATGCTGGCGCGGAACGTCGGATGATGCATGATTTTCCGCCCTTCACTTTCCAGTTTCATTTCCTCGCGGGTGTAGCCGTTCGGCAGGAATGAATCCACCTGGGGGACCACGTTGAAGGCGATCTGGTGGGGATACACTTCCTTCGTCACCGGCTGACCGGAGACGATTTGCTGGACTTGGCGCTCCAGCTCCGCGATCGCCTTCGCGCCACTGCCGGAAACCGCCTGGTAGCTCGAAGCGAAGATGCGCCGGACAGTGAATGCCTGGTGCAGCGGGTAGAGCGCCATCAGAGTGACGGCCGTGGTGCAATTCGGTTTGGCGATGATGCCGCGGTGATGTTTCAGGTCGGCAGCGTTTATTTCCGGTATCACCAACGGCACCTCATCGTCCATCCGGAAGGCGCTCGAGCTGTCGATGACCACGCAACCGGCCCGGGCGGCGATAGGGGCGAATTCCTTCGAGAGACCGGCCCCCGCGCTGAACAGGGCCAAATCGATACCCGCGAAGGAATTCTTGGTGAGTTCCTCGACCGCGATGTCCTCGCCGCAAAAGCTCAACTTTTTAGCCAGGGAACGCTTGGAGGCGAGCAACGTCAGCTTCCCGACCGGGAAGTTCCGCTTTTCCAGCGTTTTGATGATCTCGATGCCCACGGCGCCAGTCGCGCCGACGACAGCTAAGTGCGGCCTGCGGGTCATAAAAGGGGCGTTAATGTAGCGATAGAAGTGCCGCTGTCAAGCGGCTGATCCTGGGGGTGGCACTTCCAAAAAACGCCGGTTGCAGGCCGACGAATGCCTTTGGACCCAAACCAAGACGCTAGCTGGACAAGGCTCCGGCGGCCGGCGAGGTTTGCACGAACAGCAGCTTGTCTTTCTCGACCGTCACCTGGACCGGTTCGCCTTCGTGCAGGTTGCCTTTGAGGATTTCTTCCGCCAGGGGGTCTTCCAGGAACCGTTCCACCGCGCGGCGCATTGGACGGGCGCCGTAAGTGGGATCGTAGCCCTTCTCCACCAAAAAGTCATTGGCCTTTTCGTCCAGTTGCAGCTTGAGGTTTCTGCCCTTGAGCCGCTCCATGACCTTGGTGATCTCCAAGCCCAGGATTTCGATCAAGTCCGGCTTGGTGAGCGAGCGGAAGACGATGATGTCGTCCAGGCGATTGAGGAATTCGGGGCGGAAAATGCGGCGGGCTTCGTCCATGATCTTTTCGCGCATCCGTTCGTAGGTCGATTCGTCGGTGATCGGCGAGAAACCGAGCGTGGATTGCTTCTTGATCGTTTCCGCCCCCACGTTGGAGGTCATCAGGACGACGGTGTTCCGGAAGTTGATGACGCGGCCGACGTTATCGGTCAGTTTGCCCTCCTCCAGGATCTGCAGGAGCATGTTCATCACGTCCGGGTGCGCTTTCTCGATTTCGTCGAAAAGGATCACTGAATAGGGCCGGCGGCGGACTTGCTCGGTCAATTGCCCGCCTTCCTCGTAACCCACATAACCGGGCGGCGAGCCGACCATGCGCGAGGCATTGTGGCGTTCCATGTATTCGGACATGTCGAGCTGAATCAGCGATTTGGAATCGCCGAACATCGCTTCGGCCAGTGATTTGGCGAGCAGGGTCTTGCCGACGCCGGTGGGGCCGAGGAGCGCGAAGGTACCGATCGGGCGTCGCGGGTCTTTCAAATCGGCCCGCGAACGGCGGAGCGCTTTGCAGATCGCGGACACCGCTTCGTGTTGGCCGACGACGACGCGGGCCATGTCCGCTTCCATTGTCATGAGCCGCTGGGCCTCGCCCTGTTCCATGCGCTTGAGCGGGATGCCGGTCCATTTGGAAACCACGTGCAAGATGTCCTCTTCATCCACCACCACCCGCTTTTCTTCACGGCTGGCTTTCCAGGCGGCGAGGACGGAATCCTGCTTTTCCTTGGCTTGCTTTTCGCGGTCGCGCATGGCGGCGGCGCCTTCGAAGTCCTGCTCCTTGATCGCCTTCTCCTTGCGGGCCTTGATCTCTTCGATTTCGGCTTCGATCTCCTTCAGTTCGGGCGGCCGGGTCATGGCCCCGATGCGGGCGCGCGAGCCGGCCTCGTCCATCAGGTCGATGGCCTTGTCCGGCAGATAACGGTCGGTGATGTAGCGATCGGACAACCTAACCGAAGCTTCAATCGCCGGGTCGGTAATGCTCGCTTTGTGATGTTCCTCGTACTTGGGACGGAGCCCTTTGAGGATCAAAACCGCTTCTTCGACCGAGGGGGCTTCGACCTTGACGCTCTGGAAGCGCCGTTCCAGGGCGGCATCCTTCTCGATGTATTTGCGATATTCGTTGAGCGTGGTCGCCCCGATGCATTGCATCTCGCCGCGGCTCAAGGCGGGTTTGATGATGTTCGAGGCGTCCATGGTGCCTTCGGCGGAACCCGCGCCGACGATCGTGTGCAGCTCGTCGATGAACAAGATAATGTTCTTGGCGCGGCGGATTTCGTCCATCACCGCTTTGATCCGTTCCTCAAATTGGCCGCGGTATTTGGTGCCGGCGACCATGAGCGCGAGATCCAGGGTGATCACCCGTTTGTCGCGCAGCAACTCCGGCACGTTGCCCTTGGCGATTTCCTGGGCCAGACCCTCGACGATGGCGGTCTTGCCGACGCCCGCTTCACCCAGCAGCACCGGATTGTTTTTGGTGCGGCGGCAAAGGATTTGAATTACCCGCTCGATCTCGTTCTTCCGTCCGATGACGGGGTCCATCTCGCCTTTGCGGGCGATTTCGGTCAGGTCGCGGCCGAAGGCTTTGAGCGCGGGGGTCTTGACCTCGCCCTTTTTCTCGGGCGTTTTCTCGGTGTGTTCCGAGGCCGGCTGCTCCTCCTGCGGGTTAAAATTCGGATCCAGTTCCTTCAAAATCTCCTGGCGCGTCTGCTCGATATCCACATCCAGATTCTTCAACACCCGGGCGGCGACGCCGTCGCCCTCGCGCAGCAGGCCGAGCAAAATGTGTTCGGTGCCGACATAGGTATGATTGAGCGCCTTGGCTTCCTTGGAGGCGAGGGCGAGGACCTTCTTGACGCGCGGCGTGTAGGGGATGTTGCCGATCATTTTTTGGTCGGGGCCGGTCCCCACCTGTTTCTCGACCTCCATGCGGACGGTTTCGAGGTCGAGGCCCAATTTTTGCAACACGTTGACGGCGACTCCCTGCCCCAACTTGATCAGGCCCAGGAGCAGATGTTCGGTGCCGACGAAGTTGTGGTTGAACCGGTCGGCTTCCTTACGCGCCAGGGCCAGCACTTGCTGCGCTCGGGGCGTGAAATTGTTCATGGCTTCATCACTCATACTCACCTAATACATGCACCAGGCGCGGCATTTGTCCAGTCCCGTCCCCGCGTGGCCGCAACCGACTCGGCCGGCAGAGGGCATATACCGCGACGATCCGGTCGGTCGGCCCAATTCATTTATCGTAATCTACAAAGGAAAGTTTATCAGATTTCGCGGCGAACGCATCGAAAAACTTCCCCGAAAACCATCCCTCGCGCCCCCGGGTGATTTCCAGGTCTCCTCTGGCCAGACTCACGCCCGAGGCGGGCTCCAGCGCGGCCGTTGGACAACAATCGCTCCGCCGCCGTCCTGCGGGTCAGGAGGCGGGTTTGTCGGGCGCCGGGCTGGCGGCGGCTGTGGGTCCCGGCTTGGGCCGGCTGATCGGCCGGAGCCGCTCTCGCAGCATGTCCGCGCGGAGCAAATCCCGCTCTTCCGCGGTGAGCTTTTCGGAAAAGCGCTTTTGCAGGTGGGCCGGTTGGGTGGTAATGAACAGCTCATCGACCAGCCAGCGCTCCAAATCCTGAAACAAACCCAAATCGACTCCGAGCCGCATCAACGAAAGCAGGTTCATCGTTTCCTTCGAGGAAATGCTGTGCGCGTTGGCGAGGATGCCGTAAGCGCGGCCGATGTGGTTATAGACCGATTTGGGTTTTTTCTCCAGCAGCGTGCCGCGGGAGTTTTCCTCGTGCTCGATGATTTGGGCGAGGACTTTGTTGAGCCGCTCGACGATGTCGGCTTCGGTTTCGCCGAGCGTCATCTGGTTGGAGACCTGGAAGACATTGCCGAGGGCCTCGGTGCCTTCGCCGTAAAGACCGCGGACGGCCAGACCGAGCTTGTTCACGGCCTGGATGATCTGATTGATCTGTTCGGCGAGCACCAGGCCCGGCAGGTGGAGCATCGCGCTGACCCGGATGCCGGTGCCCAGATTCGTGGGACAGGCCGTCAGGTAACCCAGCGCGGGGCTGAAGGCGTAATCGAGCTTCTTTTCCAGCTTGGAATCGACCTGATCGATCGCGTTCCAGGCCTGTTTCAACTGCAGGCCGGGGCGCAACGCCTGCATGCGCAGGTGGTCCTCCTCGTTGATCATCACGCAGAGCGATTCCTCGCGATTGAGCACCAGGCCGCTGCCGCCGCTTTTGGCGGCGTGCTCCCGGCTGATGAGGTGGCGCTCGACGAGGATATTTTTGTCGAGCACGGTCAGGTTGTCCATCGACTCGGAGAACGCGCCCGCCAATTGCGGCAACGATTCGACCGCGGGACGAATCTGTTCCAGCGCCTTGACGCGCTCGGCTTTCTTGGCCCAGCCGGGAAAGGCCAGTCCCTTCAGGTTGCGCGCCAGCCGCACGCGGCTGGACATGACGATGCGGTTGTGCGGGCCTTCGCGGCGGGCGGTTTCGGCCGGCGGCGTGAGAAATTCGTGGATGTCCATGCGTTCAGACGGCAGTAATTTCGCTGAGTTTTTCCTTCGTCGCCTTGATTTCGTCGCGCACCACGGCGGCCTGTTCGAAGTCCTCCTCGGCCACCACTTTATCCAGCTTCTTGAGGAGGGACTTCAATTTGTCGGACAGATCCCGGCTTTGTTGCAGGTCGTGCGGGATTTTGCCGACGTGCTGGGTTCCTTTGTGCATGGTTTTGAGCAGTCCTTCCAGCCCCTCCGCAAAAGTCACATAGCACCCCGAACAACCCAGCCGCCCGGCCTTCTTGAAATCCGCCTGCGTGAAGCCGCAATGGGGACATTTAATTTCCGGCCCGCCGGCCGCCTGCTCCATCTCCTGCGACGCGCCCAGGCCGAGCAACAGATCGGCGAGCGAAAAACCCGCGGGATCGTTGACCCCTTTGTGCTTGGCGCAGTCCTCGCACAGATCCACCTTCTGCATCTTGTCACCGACGATCTGGCTCAGGTGGACTTTCGCTTCTTTTTCTTTGCAAATGCAGCACAGCATAAAACAGCTATTACTTATATCGGGTTTGGCGCCCTGCAAGTCAAGGCGCGGCGTCGATCAGTTTTGAGCGCTCGTCCCGAGACCCTCCCGCACGTGGGGCTGCCGTGCCGCCCCACCGCCCAAGCGGCGGTTTACGCCAAGCCAATGGACTCGCCCGACACTTGTGTCAATGCCCGGTATCGTTGCACCAGGCTTTTGGTCACGGGTCCGGGCTTGCCGGCGCCGATTACGCGTCCGTCGATCTTGACGACGGGAATCAACTCGGCGCCGGTGCCGGTGAGGAAGCATTCATCGGCGTTGAACAGATCGTAGCGGGTAAGGTTCGGCTCGCTCACGGGGATGCTCGCTTCGCGCGCCATGTCCATGACCACGCTGCGCGTGATGCCATAGAGCGCGCCGGCCGACAGCGGCGGAGTGAACATCTGGCCCGCCTTGATGATGAACACATTGTCACCCGTGCATTCGGAGACGTAGCCTTCAGAGTTGAGCATGATCGCCTCTTCGCAGCCGCCGTTGATGGCTTCGATCTTGGCGAGGATGTTGTTGAGGTAATTCAACGATTTGATCGCGGGGTTCAGCGCGCTGTGCAGATTGCGGGTCGTTGGCACGGTGATAATATCCAGGCCGCGCTCGTACAACTCCGCCGGGTAAAGCTGAATCTTGTCCGCAATGATGATGACCGCCGGGGCTTTGCACCGGTGCGGATTCAAACCCAGGCCGCCGGGGCCGCGCGTCACCACGAGCCGGATGTACCCCTCGCGGAGCTGGTTGCGCCGGCACGTCTCCAGGACCGCTTGCATTATTTCGGCGTGGGAGCGCGGGATGGTGAGCAGGATCGCCTTGGCCGAGTAAAAGAGCCGGTCGATGTGTTCCTTCAATCGGAAGACCCGGCCATGGTAGGCGCGAATGCCTTCAAAGATGCCATCGCCGTAGAGCAGTCCGTGGTCAAACACCGAAATTTTGGCGCTCTTCTCGTCGAAATATTTGCCGTCGATATAGATTTTCATGCCCGTGGCGCGGAGAGGCTACGGAAAGGGGCGGGCGCGCGCAACCCGCGAGTTGAGCGGAAGCCGGTCGAGCCGGAGCAGGGATTCGGTGAAGCGATGACTGTCCCGGCTTCATCCGGCACGATGCGTTCGCGGCTTTTTTCGAGGATTGATTTGGCCAGTGTCGCCGGGCAAAGTAGCCGCCGCGGATTGGCCGAAGCAACCAACTCATTTTACACCATGCCCAACCCCTGGATCGGAAAAGGAAATCCCTACACCCGCAAGGAAGTCGTCGAACGCCTGCGCGCCACGCTCAAGAAAGGCCAGCCAATCATCGCCGCCGGCGCCGGCACCGGCATCAGCGCCAAGTTCATCGAGCGCGGCGGGGCCGACTTGATCATCATTTACAACTCGGGCCGCTTCCGCATGGCCGGCCACGGCTCGACCTGCGGCCTGATGGCCTACGGCGACGCCAACGCCGTGGCGATGGAAATCGGCGAACACGAGGTGCTGCCGGTGGTGGAGGAAATCCCGGTCATCTGCGGCGTTCACGCCACCGACCCGCGCCGCCGCATGTGGCACTGGCTGCTCCAGGTCAAAGCCATGGGTTTTTCGGGGGTGAACAATTTTCCGACCCACACGATTGTCGATGGCCTGTTCCGGCAAGTGCTGGAAGAAACCGGCATGAGTGTGCGGAAGGAATTCGAAATGGTCGCGCTGGCTCGGAAGATGGATTTGTTCAGCATTGTCTATGTCGCCACGCCGGACGAAGCCGAAGCGATGGCCGAGGCCGGCGCCGACGCCATCATCGCGCACGTCGGCACCACGATCGGGGGTTCCATCGGGGTCAAAGGCGCGGTCTGCACCATGGCGGAGGCGGTGAAGCGCACGCAGGCGATCATCGACGGCGCCAGAAGGGTGCGCCAGGATGTTCTGTTTCTGTCGCACGGTGGGCCGATCTGCACGCCGGAGGACGCGGCCTTCATCAACCAACACACCGATTGCGTTGGTTTCGTGGGCGCGTCCAGCCTGGAGCGGCTCGCGGTCGAGCAATCGCTGACCAGCCTGACGAAAAAGTTCAAACAGATTCCCGTTCGCTCGTCGGCATTGAAGGCTCTGAAGAAAGCCGCCGCCTGACACCCACGGTTGCCCCCACTCGAAGCGGCGAAAGGAAGCGGGCGGAAGGGCGGATGTTGGATGAACGCGAATCAAACCAGGGGCAGCCGGGCGACTGGCTGCCGGGCTATTCCTCGTCCTCATCGGCCGCGCTGCCCGTGTCCGGGCAAATCCCCCGTTTCGCGCTCGCCAGAAATTCGATCAACACTCCCGCCGGTGCGCTGCTGAATTCCAAACTGGCAGCGGCCAGGGCGGCCGCCAGCTTTTGCCCGCTGCGGAAGATCAGGTGATAGAGCCGTTTGAGTTCCAGCCGCTCTTGGCCGCTGAACCCCGCGCGGCGCAGGCCCACCCCATTGAGGCCGCAGATGCGGTTGTAGCCGCGCGCCACGGTAAACGGCGGCAAATCCTTGCTGATGGCCGCGCCACCTTGCATGAGGGCGAGGGTCCCGACGCGCACAAACTGATGAACCAGGCAATTGCCGGAGATGAAAGCGCGGTCGGCGACGGCCACGTGCCCGGCCAGCAACGCGCCGTTGGCCACGATGACGTGGTGAGCGAGCACGACGTTGTGTCCGACGTGGCTGTGCGCCATCAAAAAGTTGTGCGAGCCGATGCGGGTCTCCTCGGACAGTTTGTTCGAGCGATGAACCGTGGCATGTTCGCGAAAGATATTGTGGTCGCCAATGCGCAGGCGGGTCGGCTGGCCTTGATATTTCAAATCCTGCGGGGCGTCGCCGATCACGCAGCCGGCGTGGAAGCGATTGTGCTCGCCGATGGTCGTGTGGCCGGTCAAATAAACGTGCGGCCCGATGACGGTGCCCTGGCCGACGGTCACCGCTTCGTCGATAACGGCGTACGGTCCGACCCGCACGCTGGAATCAAGCTGCGCCCTGGAGTGAATGACAGCCGTTGGATGAATCATGGTCGCAACCAAACAGGAACCGGGCGTGGCAGGGCCGCGCCAAAAAGGAGCGCGGAATTTATTCCGCAGCCGCGTGGCCTGCTCCTCGACACCGAGAGGAAAGTCCCCGCGCGTAGCGGATTAAATCCCGCGCTCCGAGGCCACTGGAAAAATCGTCGCGGCATGAAAAGACCGTAACCGATAGTAGTACCAGTGCCCCCGTCTTGGAAAGCGGAATCAGCCGCGAATCCACATGCTCCGATACTACTTCGCAATTCGAGCCCTGTTGAGGAGGCATCGTTCGGACACTGATGGCGAAGCGCGCGGGCCGGAACTGACGTCAATGGAAACAACACAGATTTATCTTCACGCCAATCTCGAACTCAAGGAGCAGGCGCTCGCCAAAACAAAGCCCTTCCGAGGACAATCAAGTCGCTATCGTTCGCCTGAGCAGCTTTTGGCCTTTCTGCAAGCGCTTTGATAATGCCGAGTTGACGCATACAGGCTGGCACCGTGGAATGCACGCCGCGGCAGAACAGCAACCGAACAGTCATTAGCGCGCGGAGCGGATAACCTCCTTGAGCGCGCCCACATGGTCCTCGAAGGCGGCTCGGCCTTTATGCGTCGCTGACAAAAATGTCCGCGGCTTGCGGTTCACGAATTTCTTTTCGACTTTTACATAGCCGACTTCTTCGAGTTTGAGAAGGTGCGCGCCCAGGTTGCCATCGGTGGCATCGAGCAACCTCGCCAATGAGGTAAAATCCATTTGCTCCTGATGATTCAGAGACACGAGCGCCGCCATGGCGCGCAATCGCACCGGTTGGTGAATGGTTTCGTTCAGTTGCGCCACAGTCATCTCCAGAATCGCCGGATATAAAACCCGGCGAGCACCAGCGAACCGCCGCCAGCGAGTCCCGTCCACAAATCCGACCACCCCGGCCAAGCGAACACGCCGAGCACGATGAGGCCGGTCACCGCCAGGCCAAGCCAGGTGAAAAAGCGGCCGAACCAAAGACCGCCAACGACATAGGCGAACATCGGCACAGTCCCGATGTAAGCGCCCAGATGTTTTTGGCTGGCCGGGGCCAGGAGTATCAGCCAAAGCAGGGCGTAAGCGAACAGCGCCAGCCAGAAAATGCCAATACGCCATGCGCCCGGGGCACGGACCGGACTGCTGCGCGCCCCGATAATCCACGAAGCCAGGCCGCCTCCAAGGCAGAGCGGTGCCCATACGAGGCCGCTTTGCTGGGGATAGAACTGTGAGCTGCCATAGCCGATGAGCCAAATGACGCCCCACATGACGAGGATGACGCCGGCGCCGCTGCCTGCGAGGCACTGGCGAAGCCGGTGGGTGATGGATTCGATTTCGCCGAGCGAACGCTCGGCTTCTTGCGGCGAAACATTCATATTCATAGTTTTCAGTTTACTCTTTAATGCAGAGCACTCTATAACGTGAATCCATGGCCGTCAACAAAAATCTTTTCATCAAATTATGCCGAGTGGTAAACACGAAAAAGGTCCGATTCCTCTGCTTTTTGAAGAAGCGGACCCTGTACTCGGCATTATTCGTTACCCGGCACAATACCCCAGTTCCCGGAGGGAGACGTAATCGCGCGGCCGCTCCGGGGTCGCGCGGCCGATGATGACGCAAACCCGCGTTGATCGCGCGCCTTCCGCGCGCCTCCGCCAAGGGAAAGCAGTTTTCGCTGGCGAAAGGAACCCTTTTGATTTTTGAGAAACGTGCGATAGTTGCCGCGTCCTTGGCAATCCAACGCTGCTTATGAAACCTTTGAGGCACGTTTCATTCCGACGCCCTTTGGTTGCTGGTCTTCACCGAAGCGGTTGGTTCGCCGCAGGAGGCTCTCTGCCGGTGGCGCTTTTCAAATCGTGGAGGACAATTGCGGCCACGCTGGCGCCATGAATAACCCGACACCAACCGACCGTCCAACGAACACGTTCCATGAAAATTCAAAGCCGGACAATGTTTCCGTTTGCCTGCGCGCTGCTGCTCGGGGCAGCCGGCGCGGAGGCGGCGATCTTCACGGTCAACACGACCAACGACACGTCGGATGCCGACCTCGGCGACGGCCTCTGCGCCGACCTCAACGGCAAATGCAGCCTTCGAGCGGCGATCATGCAAGCCAATTACACCAACGGGATCGGCACTTCCAATACGATCATTGTTCCGGCCGGCGTTTATAAGCTGACCCGGCCGGGAAATGATGACAGCGCCGTCATCGGCGACCTCGACATCGCCCAGCCCATGACGATTAAAGGCGCCGGCTCGAGCCTGACGATTGTTGACGGGAACGGCGCGGTGACGGGCGACCGGGTGTTTCAAATTTTGTCGAGCGCGAAAGAGACTACTCTGAGCGGCATGACGATTCGAAACGGATTAAAAGTGGCCGGCACTTTCGATTCGGGCGGCGGTCTCTACTGGGATGGCGGTGGCGGACATCTTCACCTGAGCGATTTGATAGTTGAGGGCAACTCTTCACATTATGGCGGCGGCATTTACTTAAACTACCCCACTGACGGTGATGTGGTGGTCTTGGATCATGTGATCGTGCGCAACAATATAGCTGCCACGGGCGCCGGCGGGGGGCTGGTTGTGGATTTCTCCGACTTTTCCGTCGGATTCGATATGGTTCATTGCCAGGTGTACGGCAACATGGCGTTTCAAGGCGGCGGTTTTTATGTTCAAGGCTCACCCCCACCAGCACCGTTTGGCGGTTTGCAGTTTTTCCACATCGAGACAACCGATATCTATTCAAACACGGCGGGCCACGGCGCCGGTTTCGACAGCGGGCTTAGCGGATCCAACCCGGTCGTTTTTCTGAACTGTAATCTGCACCACAACGCCGCAGCCTTCCTCGGTGGCGGAATTGAGAATTATAATACTCTGGCCATCTCCAACTCGACGCTCTATGCGAACACGGCGGGCGCCCAGGGCGGCGGCATTTACACCGAGGGCGGCACGGTGACAATTGTCAGCAGCACGATTTCTGGCAATAGCGTTACCAACGGAAGTGGCGGCGGCGTCTATAATACCGTGGACACCGTCCACGGCACGGGCGGTACGCTGAATCTTTTAAACTCGACCATAGCCAGCAACAGCGCCGTCGGCGGCTTCGGCGGCGGCATCACCAACCGGAGCGGCACGGTAATTGCCAGGGATACCATTTTCGCCGGCAACACCGCCCAGAACAGCAGCAGCGGTCCGGATTTCGCCGGCGTTCTCACCTCGTCCAGCTCCAACTATGATCTCTTCGGCAACAACGGCGGCCTGCGCTTCAGCGGTCCCTTTCCCTTCGCCTGCCTGTTCAACGTCAACCCCCTGCTCGGTCCGCTGCAAGACAATGGCGGGCCGACGCTGACGCACGCTTTGCGGCCGGGAAGTCCCGCACTGGATGCGGGCAACGGCGGCCCGAACACTGACCAGCGCGGCGCGCCGCGTCCCGTTGACGATCCCGCCATCCCCAACGCCAATCCCGGCGATGGCCGCGACATCGGCGCGTTCGAACTTGGCAGGCCGCGGTTGGCGATACAAAAGGCCGGAAACGCGGCCTTGCTTTCCTGGCCGTTTTACTACGGCGGTTTCACCGTCCAGTCCGTGACGAACCCGAGCGCCTCGAATTCCTGGACCGCCGAGGCCGGCGCGCTGGTGGTGAGCAGCAACCGGTATTTTTTCACCAACGGTCCCCTTTCCAGCAAAAAGTTTTACCGGCTCAAAGCGAATTGATTCTCGCCGGGCGGCCCGCATCGGGGGAAGGCAGAAGGAAGAATGCAGAAGGCAGAAGCTCAAACGTGGAGGGGGAGAGCCGAAACTCATCAACCCAGAAAAAAGGTCCGGCGGAGCGTCAGTGGCTCAATCAACTTACTTCTTCCACACACAAATTTAATCCGGAATCATTCCGATCGTCCTCAGCCATGTCTCCACTATGTCCCGGCGATGGCTGCCAGGCAGGCGTCTGCGCGCGCAGACCGCCGCACGCAAACACAACGCAGAGAGCAAAGATCAAAGGCTTCATCACAAACCTGGAAATGACAGACTGGGGTGTGTGCGGTCAAGGACATAGGCTTTTTCCGAAGAAAAGGAATGGAGAATTGTTTGATGTCTTCCGGCGGCAAACTTCGCTTTGACCATCCGCTTCAATTGGCCGGCTTTGACGGTTTCTTTCCTTCGCTATCCGGCAGTCCCCACATATCCTTGCTCATGTTCACACCGGGGAGTAATGCCGAGTGGAGCAACGAAAAAAGGGCGATTCCTCAATGTTTTGAAGAATCACTCCGACAATTCGGCCTTATCCGGAGCTAGGCAAAATATCCCAATTCCCGGAGCGAGACGTAATCGCGCGACCGCTCCGGGGTTGCGCGGCCGATGATGACGTGGTCGAGCACCTCGATTTTGAGCAGTTGCCCGGCCCGAATCAGATCGCGCGTGACCTTGATGTCGGATTCGGACGGAGTGGGGTCGCCGCTGGGATGGTTGTGGACGAGCACGATGGCCGCGGCGTTCGCGGCGATGGCCGATTTAAACACTTCGCGCGGGTGCACGAGGATGGTATCGAGCGTTCCCTGGGAGATGTTGTCCACGCGAATCAATTTACGACGGGTGTTGAGCAGCACGACTTGGAAATTTTCCACCTCGTACATCCGATTCGCTTCGCGCAACAGCTCGGCCACGCGTTCGGGGGTGTCGAGCGCCCGTGAGTCCCGGCGCAATTCCAGGGCCATCCGCCGGGCCAGGGTGAAGGCGCTGGTCAGGGCGATGGCTTTGTCGCGCCCGATGCCCTTGATGCGCAACGCCGCGAGCGGGGCGCGCGCCAGATTTTCCAAGGTGCCGAATTTGGTCAGCAATTGCTCGGCGACGTGAATGGCCGACATGCCTTTGAGGCCGGTGCGCAGCAGGATCGCGATCAAGTCCGCGTTGGACAGCGCATCGGCGCCCAGCGCCGCGAGCCGTTCGCGCGGGCGCTCGTGAATTGGCAGGTCATGGATGCGGACGTTGGCGTTCATTGGGCGCGCCTCCCATGGTTACAACAAAAAGGCCGGGAGGCGAAGGGAAAACTTCCGGTTCCGTCCGCGATCCGGGTGGAGTTGGCCGGCCGGCGGCGCGCGACCGGCTATCGCGACACCGGCTTTACGCGGCTCCGCGGCCTTCGCCGTTCGGCTCCCCCGCCACGATGAAGGGCGCAAATTCCCGGCGCAGATGCGGCGGGATGCGCGCCTTGAAGCGCGCCCGTTCGCCGCCGTAATCGCGTTCGACGACTTGCGCGGTGGAATGGAGCCGGGCGATCGCCGCGGCGGCTTCGTGCGGCAGGCTCAGTTCCACGAATTCGCGGACCGGCCGCAGCAGGACGCCCAATTCCGCCAGCAGCTCGGAGAGGCCCGCGCCGGTCTTCGCGGACACGCCAACGGCATTCGGGCAGTTGTCGAGGTGTTGGTTGAGTGAATCGTTGCCGGCCAACCGGTCGATTTTGTTGAAGACCATCAACGTCGGTTTGCCCGCCGCGCCGATCTCTTCGAGCACGGCATTGACGGCCACGATTTGTTCGCCCGCTTGCGGGTGGCTCACGTCCACCACGTGCAACAGCAATTCGGCCTGCACGACTTCTTCGAGCGTGGCCTTGAAGGCTTCGACCAGATCGTGGGGGAGTTTGCGGATGAAACCGACGGTGTCGGTCAGCAGGACGTTTTGGTTGGTGGGCAGACGCAAGCGCCGCGTCGTCGGATCGAGGGTGGCGAACAGTTTATCCTCGGTCAGCGTGGCGGCGCCAGTGAGGGCGTTGAGCAGGGTCGATTTGCCGGCGTTGGTGTAGCCGACGATCGAGGCGAGCGGCCAGAGGTTGCGCTGGCGGCCCGCGCGCTGGGTGGCGCGCTGGCGGCGGACGACCTCGAGTTCCCGGGCAATCCGGGCAATGCGGTCCTGCACCCGGCGGCGGTCGGTTTCCAACTGCGTTTCGCCGTCACCGCGCATGCCGATGCCGCCCTTCTGCCGGGACAAGTGGCCCCAAAAGCGGGTGAGCCGCGGCAGCAGATGTTGGAGCTGGGCCAGTTCGACCTGCAGCTTGCCTTCGCGGGTTCGGGCGCGCTGGGCGAAAATATCGAGGATGAGCGCGGTGCGGTCGAGCACCTTGCACTCGAAGACTCTTTCCAGGTTGCGGCTCTGGGCCGGGGAAAGTTCATCGTCGAAAATGACGGTGTCAACCTGATGGTGGCAGCAGTGTCGGGCGAACTCAGTCGCCTTGCCGCTGCCAATGAAAGTGGCGGCGACCGGGGCTTCCAGTTTTTGGGTGCCATTGCCGAAGACCTCCGCGCCCGCCGTCGCGGCGAGTTCACCGAGTTCTTCGAGGGAATCCTGGAGGTCCCAGGCGGAGCGGTCCTTGAATTCCAAACCGACGAGAAAGACTCGTTCGGTTTTTTTCGCCGCGGTTTCGATCAACGCTTTCAATTCGCTTGCGCCGTATAGCCTAGCACACTTTTTGCGCCAGGAAAGAAGCATTTTTCCTCCGGCGATTCCCGGGAGCGCACGGCGAAGGCTGGGTTTCCGAAAAGCGGTGTCCTTCGCGGCGGAATTTTGCTAATTTGGCGCCCGATATGGCATTTGACTCCTTTCGCGATTTCCTGATGGCGCTCGAAAAGGCGGGTGAATTGACTCGCATCGCGCCGCCAATCGCCACCGAGTTGGAAATCACCGAGCTGGCGGATCGCGAGATGAAGCAGCCTGGCGGCGGCCGGGCGCTCTTGATCGAGCAGCCCACCGTGAACGGCCAGGTCGCGCCCTTTCCGGTGGCCATCAACGTGTTCGGCTCGCACCGGCGGATGGCGATGAGCCTGGGCGCCAGTTCGGTGGAAGCGGCGGCGGCCGAGCTCGGCTCGCTCATGAAGGCCAAGCCGCCCCTGGGCCTGCGGGCCGCAATCAAGCTGCTCGGCACGGCCCTGGATTTGCGCCATGCGCGACCGAAAATGGTCAAGCACGGCCCGTGCAAGGAGGTCGTGCACAAGTTTGATCCGGTTCCGGCCGTCAAGGCCTGGCCCCGCGAGGGACTTCCTTCCAATCCGCCGGGTTCCCTGTCGTCGCCATCGGTCAGCCCGCCGCGGGCCTGGCCGACGCTTTTGAATCTTCCGATCCAGAAATGCTGGCCGTTGGACGGCGGGCGCTTCATCACGCTCCCCGGCGTAGTCACGCGCGACGCCGATACCGGCGAGCGCAACGTCGGAATGTACCGCCTGCAGATATACGACGAGCGCACGATCGGCATGCATTGGCAGTTGCAGAAAGTGGGGGCGCGTCACGGGCGGCGGTACTACGAGACGGGCACGCGGATGCCGGTCGCGATTTTTCTTGGGGGCGACCCGGTCTTCACGTTTTGCGCCACCGCGCCATTGCCCGATGGCCTGGACGAGTTTCTGCTGGCCGGTTATCTGCGCAAGCAATCGGTCGAGCTGGTGAAATGCGAGACGAATGATCTGGAGGTGCCGGCCAACGCGGATTTTGTGATCGAAGGCTACGTCGATCCCCGCGAGCCGCTCCGGCTGGAAGGCCCGTTCGGCGATCACACCGGTTATTACTCGCTGGCCGATCTTTATCCGGTGTTTCACGTCACGGCGCTGACGCATCGCCGGGAGGCGGTTTATCCGGCGACGATCGTGGGGCGTCCGCCGATGGAGGATTTTTACCTGGGCAGCGCGAGCGCCCGGCTCTTCCTGCCGATTTTCAAAATGAATTTCCCGGAGATCGTGGACCTGGCGCTGCCGGCCGAGGGCGTTTTTCACAATCTGGTGTTCGTGAGCATCCGGAAGAGTTACCCGCTCCAGGCGTACAAAATCATGCACGGGCTTTGGGGCATGGGCCAAATGATGTTTACCAAGTACCTCGTGGTGGTCGATGCCGACGTGGACGTGCACAACACGAGCGAGGTCCTCTTCCACCTTTGCGCCAACACCGATCCGCAGCGCGACTGCCTTTTCACCCGCGGCCCCGCCGACGTGCTGGATCACGCGACGAGCGAATTCGCCGCCGGGAGCAAACTCGGCATCGACGCCACCGCGAAACTTCCCGGCGAAGGTTTCAAACGCGAATGGCCGCCGCTCATCAAGATGGATGCAGCGGTGAAGGCGAAGGTGGAAAAACTTTTCAGCCCGTAACCAAGACAATGGAAGCCCACGTAAAAACAGTTCGCGAAATTCTCCACTCTGGCGACCAACGGGATTCTGTCCCAAAGCTCAGGGGTGCGGGGCGTGAGTTGCCGTGGTTCACCGTCCACCAAACAACCCAAACCCCGAACGTGATCGGGTTGCGGCCTATCCGTTGCCGCCCCTCGCGCGGCAGGGCCGTTGACGAGAAAATACGGCTTGATCATGTTCACGGAATTAGCCATGTTCACGTCCACGTGAAACCTCAGAGTTCCATGAACACTCGCAGGCTTTCTGGCGTGGCGCTGGCAAAGGCGCTGGCGGCCAGGTTGCGCGAACTGCTCGGTGGCCTGGCTTGGCTCAAGGGCTGGGAAGTGTCGGCCAACCCTGCTCCGTTCGAGCGTGCCTTTGACCTGCTGGCCACGATCCCGTTGCCCACGAAGAACCGAGTCGAACTGTGGGTCGAATGCCGGGATTTGCCGCGGCCATCGCAGTTTCCGTACGTGACGCTGCGGAACGACTTCGCCAGCGATGGAAGGCGCACGACGCGGGTGCCGGTGCTGGCCGCGCCCTTCATCTCGGAGCGGATGGCGGAACTGTGCCAGAGGCATGGCTGGTGCTGGTTCGATTTAGCAGGCAATTGCCGCTTGATCGTCCCGGACGGATTTTTCATTGAACGAACGGGGAACGATCCCGCTCATCGCCCGCCTGAACCGAAGGTGAATTTGGGGACGCGGGAATCCGGGCGCATTGTGAGGGCGTTGCTCGTGGCGCAGAACGCCGGACGGCGATGGACGCAGCGTGAACTTCTGCAAGAATGCCAGCCGGGAGTTAGCATCGGTCTGGTGAACAAGGTGGTGTCGTTTCTGCGTGCGCAAGCGTTCGTCATGGATCACGAGGAGAGCGGATTTCGTCTGCACGACCCGCTTGGCTTGCTGGCGGCGTGGCGCGCGGCTTACCGCTTCGACCGTCACCAGCGGCGCGGCTATTTTACGCTCAAGCAGGGGCGCCCATTGCAGGAATCGCTCGCGTCGCTGGAGTCCATCACCGGCGGGCACTCGGCTTACGCGGCGTTTTCTGCCGCCGAGTTTCAAGCGCCGCATGTGCGCCAGCTGAAGTCGTGGCTGTTCGTCGGCGCGGAGTGGGAGGACGAGTTCCGCGCAGAGGTGGAGGCCAAGCCGGTGGATTCGGGCGAAAACTTGGTGGTGCTCATTCCGGAGGACGCCGGGGTTTTCTACCAGCAAGAGGGGGAGGCTGGCCGCTTGGCCTGCACGACTCCTGTGCAGACATACGTGGACCTCTGCTCTTGCGGCAGCCGTGGCGAAGAAGCCGCCGAGGCGCTGTTGGAGCAAAACCTTAAACCGGCGTGGAACGCGCGCGGGTTCAAGCTGTGAACACGGAACCTCGCCGTCGCGAAGACTACAGCCCGCGACAGATTGAGGCGGCGCACCGCGTCTTAGTGGACATCGGCCAGGTGCTGGCATCGTTCTCAGATTGCCTAGTGGTGGTCGGCGGCTGGGTGCCGGACTTGTTGCTCACTGACACGGAGGAGCCGCACATTGGAAGCATTGACGTGGACCTGGCGTTGGATGCCGCGAAACTCGGGGCGGGGCGGTATGCCCAGTTGTTGAAGCTGCTGCTCGACACGAAGCGATACCGGAAAGGCACGAAGGATTTTCAGTTGGTGGTGCCGGTGGACCTCAAGGATGGAGAGAAGCCCGTGGAGGTGCAGGTCGAGTTCCTTGCACCCACTGAAGTGAAGTTGAAGAAGAACAAGCCAAAGTTGCTGAGGGGGTTCCGAGTCTTGCAGGCCGACGCTTGCGCCGTTGCCTTTCACGCTCCTGTGGAACTGAGTCTCGCGGGGAAGACCGTGCGCGGCGCACAGAACACCGTGCGGTTGCGGGTGGCGTCGCTCGCGGACTTCCTCGTGATGAAAGCCCATGCGCTGGCCGGACGCGACAAGCCGAAAGACGCTTACGACATTTGCTACTGCCTCGAACAGTTTCCCGGCGGGCTGGCCAAGCTGGCAGCGGAATGGAAGCGCCGCCGGCAGGAAAAGGACGTGGCGAAGGCCATCGAAATTCTAACCGCGAAGTTCGCGAGCGTGGATGCATTTGGTCCCCAACAGTTGGTCGAGTTCCACAGTTCACCGGATGACGAAGCGGCAAAGATGCAGGCGCGGCGAGCGTACGAGCTGGTTCGGGCTTTTCTCATGTCGCTTTGACCGGACTTGGGTTCGTTTCACCGAGTGGCTGAGCATGGGAAATTAAAGGAAACGGTTCGCGGCTAGCGATTTGAACAAAAATGAAATCGCCGGCAAACTCGGCGGCAACTTCATCCGACCTGCCGATAGGAAATCGCTTTTTGGCGCTCCGCGGTTCATCCGCATCGTCGTTGAAGAACGACGATGCGGTAGTCGCTGCGATGCATGAGGTGGCGGATCGCGCCAGGATACTCGACTCTTAGCCCCTGTTTTAAAATTCGCAGGGGGCCCGAAAACCCTCCGGGCGGCGGGTCTTTTGCCCGTGGCCGGCGTTGGCTCGTTCCTTACAGCCCGCTGCGGGGATGCGCGGAACTCGCCGCCTTGGCCACGGCCAAAATCCCTCGCCGCAGGCCTCCTGCTAATTTTAAAACAGGCTCTTAGCTTGCGGGCCGTGACGGGAGACTGCCCGCGCCCCTTCACGGGTCACTTGCGCAAGCGGTAGAAGCGCGTCGAGCCGCTGACGGCGTTGGTCACGACGTTATTCGTGCCGCTGACAACGGGCGCGGGCGATACGATGCTCCAGACGGTCGGGTTGAGGTTGGGGTTGGCCTCCAACGTGAAGCCGGCGAAGCTCGCGGCCCATGACAGCACGACATCCGTGTTCGCGCCGCGTTGAATGTTCAAGCGCGGCGGTGATGTCGGCACGACTAGCAACGTATTCCACACTGATTCCGTGATACTCTCCGAGCCATTATTGAGACCGCCGCGATAATAACCGCGCGCGCGGATGTAGAAGCTCTGTCCGGTCGGCAAGTTCAAACCTGTGAGGGTCCAGTTGCCGCCAGCCGCCATGCCGGCGCCAAGAAAATTGTAGTCCACGTTCACATTGTCGGTTGAATCCTCAAAGGTAACGCGCGTGAATTGCGGGCTTGAGCCACTGCGCGCCCAGGTAATGGTGGTTTGCGTCGCGGTCAGGTTTTGCAGCGCGGCGGTGTCGTTACTCAAACGAGCGAAGTTGTTGCGCGGCTGTCCGCCGATGTTCGTAAAAGAGCCGCCCACTAAAATCTTGCCGTCCGCCTGCACCGCGATTGAACCGACACCAGGAAAGCTGTCACCACTCGCGTTCGGGTCGAATGCATCAGCCAAGCCGGTCGTGCCGTCGAGCCGCGCGATGTAATTGCGCGTCTGTCCGCCGATGCTGTTCGCTCCGTTGAAACTGCCGCACGCTAAAATCTTGCCGTCCGCCTGTACCGCGATGGCATGGACAAAATAGTTCGCGTTCGGGTCGAACGAATCCGCCGCTCCGGTGGTGGGATCGAGCCGGGCGATGTAATTGCGCGTCTGTCCGCCGATGCTGAGCGCTCGGTTGAAAAAGCCGCCCACCAAGATCTTGCCGTCCGCCTGCAATGCGATGGCATTGACCTGAGCGTTCGCGTTCGGGTTGAAGGCGGTGTCGAGCGTGCCGTCCGGGTTGAGCCGGGCAATGCGATTGCGCGGCACCGCCGCTCCGCCGTTGGGCGAGAGCGTGGTAAAATTGCCGCCGAGAAGAATCTTTCCGTCCGGTTGGACGACGACGACGGTCACCAAGCCGTTCGCGTTCGGGTCGAAACCGTCGAGCGCGGATTGGCCGCGCACCGCCGCCGCGCCGCCCGCCAGCAGCACGGCAATGGAAAACAGTAGGCGCGCAGCTTTCCTCGCCGCTTTAACTGAAAGGAATTTGCTTTTTGACTCTGCGCGGCTCAGGGAGAACTGCTTCTGCGCCGGGTTCATTGCGCTGAATTTAGGCCGGCGCGACCAAGGGTCAAGGTCAATTCCGGCGGCTTTTACCCAGACTCGGTTTTGTTTCGCCAAGTTCGCCGAGGCTTGAAAACATTTTGCCCGAATTGAAAACCGTTTCGCTCGCCGCCGTCTGGGAGCGTGTTTGGAAAATCATTTTTGGTAGTCCGAGCCACTGGCCCGCGGCCATCGAAATCCGAGCGACACTGGCGCGCGCGGGAGTTGCGCCGCTGCACGCGGCGCGGACATCGCGGCGCGATGTCATCTACCAGGCTAAACGCAGGCGTCGCCGACCGGCGCGGGCGGGTCGCCCGTGCTACCCATTTTCCGGACCCGCTCTTGAAGCCGGGCTTTTATTCGGCCATCGTCCAATCCATGCAGGTGAATCTTCCGCGGCAACGTCTCCGTCTGCGCGTGAGCGGGGCGGCAGAGACGGCGCTGCGGTCCGGCCACCCGTGGGTATGGGCCGAGAGCTGCCGTGAGCAAAGCCGCGCCGGACAACTGGGCGAACTGGCGGTGATTTATGATCGGCAGGATCGGTTTCTGGCGATTGGCCTCTTTGATCCGCAGGCGCCGTTGCGAGTGCGAGTGCTGCACGCCGGCAAGCCGCAAACGATCGACTCCGCCTGGTGGCGGCGACGCTTGCTGGCCGCCGTGGAGCGCCGGGCTGGTCTGTTCGATGCGCGGACCACGGGGTACCGCCTGGTCAATGGGGAGAGCGACGGCTGGCCGGGTCTGGTGCTCGATCGCTATGACCAGACGCTGGTCTTGAAGCTCTACACCGCGGCCTGGTGGCCGCGCCTGGAGGAGATCAGCGCCATCCTGGCCGCGCAGTGGCCGGAGGCGCGCATCGTGCTGCGCCTGAGCCGGAACCTCCAGCGGGTGGCGGAGACTGGCTGCCCTGCCACCGACGGCCAGGTTCTTCGGGGTCCAGGGCTGGAAGGGCCAGTAACCTTTCTGGAGAGCGGGCTGCGCTTCGAGGCCGAAGTTCGGCGCGGGCAAAAGACCGGTTTCTTCCTGGATCAACGCGACAATCGGCGGTTGGTGGAATCGCTGGCGCGCGGTCGGGAGGTGCTGAATACTTTCAGTTTCTCCGGTGGTTTCTCGCTGTACGCGGCCCGTGGGGGCGCCCGCTCTGTGGCCGACCTGGACATAAGCGCGCACGCGCTGGCGAGCGCGCAGCGCAATTTTGCTTTGAATCACGACAGCGAGACGGTGGCTCGCTGTCCGCGCGAGGCCATTCGGGCAGACGCATTTGATTGGCTCGACCAAACGCCCGCGCGCAAGTTTGATTTGATCATTGTCGATCCCCCTTCGCTCGCCCGGCGCGAAGTGGAGCGCGCCCGCGCCATTCAGGCCTATGGCCGGCTGGCTGCGAATGCGATCGCCCACCTCCGCCCGGGCGGAATTTTGGCAGCGGCTTCCTGTTCCGCGCACGTCTCAGCGGCGGAATTCTTCGCGGTGGTGCGCCAGGCCGCGCGCCGGTCGCGACGGAATTTCGAAGAGTTGCAAACCACCGGACATCCACCCGATCATCCGGCGACCTTCCCGGAGGCGCGCTATTTGAAGTGCATCTACCTGCGGTTTTTGGCGACGGGCCGGTCGCCCGGAAGCCCGCGCCGCGTCGCCCGGAAGACTTTTGGATCGAACCTCCGGCGTGGCGCCCGAGCGCGGGGTCAGGCGACAAACTTCGGTTCATAGACCGGACCCAATCCATGCCGGCGCAGCAGTTCCATGAACTTGATCAGCCCGCGCTTTTCATCCGCGCCCAGATGGTAATGAATGTGCCAGCCGAGGTAATCCTTGCGAAAGTCATAATCGTATTCGGCCCGTTCGCTGATGATGTAATCGAGCGTCTCAAGCCCGAAGTCCTTCGCGTCGCGGAGTCTCCGGCGCAACGCTCCATTCTCGATGCCCCGCCGCAGCGCCCAGACCGCATAGACGAACGGCAACTGCGTCAGCTCCGTCCAGGCGGTTCCGAGGTCCCAAATCTGATGGGCGGGGGAGGCGCGCAGCAAATCGAGCGCTGGATCGCCGATCAACAAGACAAACTCGGGCAGCGCGGCGCGGTCATAACTGGCCAGCGGTTTGAATTCCGGTTGCAAACCTTTTTCGGCCAGCAGGACGCGCAACAGAGCTATGCTGGTCAGCGAGGCGGTGTCGCAAAAAATCTCGCGCGCTTCGGCCAGCGGGCGGCGATGGGCCAGGAAGACGCTCTGGACCTCGCCCAGCGACGCGACGGCGATCCCATCCAGGACGTCGTAACGATCGTTGAACAAGATTTCCGTCACGCTCACCAGCGCCGCGTCCAGCTCGCCGCGCTGCAGCATTTCCGCCAGCTTCGCGGGCGTGGCGAAGATGACCTGGTCTTCCAGACCGCGCGTGAGCGGCACCGCGTTGAGGTAGGGCACGGAGCCGACGCGAAACGGCGCGAGCGAGCCGGCCAGTTCATCTTCCCGTTGAAGGGACGCCGCGCGCTTTTCCTTTTCGTGCCGCCGGGCCAGTTGTTCCGCCGTTTCCGGCAACTGCAGGCGGAGTTTCGGCAATTCGTCAGCCATGCTTCAGCCGAATTTGATCGGGCGTTGAGCCGGGGGCGAGCGAGGAGGCGCCGCGAACTTTTGATGGCAATGCGGAGGCGGTTTCACGCGGAGGCGAGGTTGTTCTCCAAAATGTTTGAGCGCGGCGCGGCCGGCTCGCCTTTCAGCGCCGCCGCCTCGTCCCAAACCCGGATCGGCTCGTAAAAGGTGTTGCGCTGGACCGGGACGCGGCCGGCTTCGCGAATGGCTTTGAGCATCGCCGCTTCGGTTTGCGACTGGGGCGAGGCGGCGCCCGCCATGTGGAAGATTTTTTCCTCGATGATCGTGCCGTGCAAGTCGTCCGCGCCGTAGCTCAGGGCGACTTGGGCGAGTTTGAGTCCGAGGCCGACCCAATAGGCCGTGATATGGTCGAAGTTATCGAGATAAATCCGGCTGACGGCGAGGGTGCGGAGGGAATCGAAGCCGGTCGGAGTCGTTTTCACCGGGACCTGATTGTTGTCCGGCTGGTAAGGCAGGGGAACGAAGCCGGTGAAGCCGCGCGTTTCGTCCTGCAGCTGGCGCAACTGGCGCAAGTGATCGACGCGGTCGGCGAGTGATTCGACGTGGCCGAAGAGCATCGTGCAGGTGCTGCGCCCGCCCAGTTGGTGCCAGGTGCGGTGCACGTCCAGGTATTCCGCCGCGCTCTCCTTTCCCTTGGCGATGGCCGACCTGACTTCCGGACGGAAAATCTCGGCGCCGCCACCCGTCAGGGAATCCAGGCCGGCCTCGCGGAGTTCCAGGAGAATTTGTTTCACCGTTTTTTTCGCCAGCCAGCCGAAGTGCAGGACTTCGATGGCGGTGAAACATTTCAACTGCAGCCGGGAATCGAGCTGCTTCAAGGCCCGCAGCATTCCGGTGTAGTAGCTGAAGGGCAGGGAAGGATGCAGCCCGCCGACGATGTGCAGCTCGGTGATCCCGAGCGGAAGGGCCTGGCGCGCCATCTCGACGATTTCCGCCACGGCGTGCTGGAAGCCGTCGGCATCGCGCTTTTTGCGGGCGAAAGCGCAGAACTGGCAGCTCAGGATGCAGTAGTTGGAGTAGTTGATGTAGCGGTTGATGAGGTAGCTGGCACGGTTGCCTGCCCGGCGCTCGCGAACGAAATCCGCGATGGCGCCGACGGCGTTGAGGTCCTTGCTCTCGAACAGGCGCAGCGCGTCCGTTTCGGAAATCCGTTCCCCCGCGGCCACTTTATCGTAGAGGTCGCGCAGTTCGGTGCGCTGCAAAAAAAAGTTCATTCAACCAATCGGCCGCCGTCCTGACCGAAATTCCGCGCGGCCTGAAGCGCAGGATAAGCACGCCCAGGCCGCAAAGACTCAGCGCAGGCGGAATCCGCCCCGGAAGGCCACTTCGGCCAGCGTCACGGCCAGGAACACCACGCTGATCAACGCGTTGAGCCGGAAGAACGACACGTTGATCCAGCGCAAGCTGCGGCGCCGGGCCAGCCAATGTTCAAGCAATAAACTGACGAGAATCATCAGCAGGCCGACCAAATATGCCAGCCGGAAGCGGCAAAGCAACCCGAACCCAAAAAGCAATCCCCACATGATCATGTGCGAGAGAAAGGCCGCGTCCAGAGCATTCTTCGGCCCCCACGCCACGACCAGGGAGCGCAGCCCTTGTTGGCGATCGAACTCGTAATCCTGCAACGCGTAAATGATGTCGAAACCAATGAGCCAAAACATCACCGCCGCCGCCAGGACGATGACCGAGGCGACCTCCAGCAACGTCATGGCGCTGCCACGCACCGCCAGCCAGCCCCCCAGGGGCGCCAGGGCGAGGGCCAGGCCGAGGAAGACATGGGTGTAACTGGTAAACCGTTTCGTCAGCGAATAAAAGCAGATCACCGCCAGCGCCACCGGCGAGAGGTAAAAACAAAGCGGGTTCAGAAAATAGCTGACGCCGACCAGGCCCGCCGCGCTCAGGCCGCACAACGCCCACGCGCTCGCCAGGGAAATTTGACCGGCCGGCAGGTGCCGAGCGGCGGTGCGTGGATTCGCCGCGTCGAAGTCCCGATCGACGATGCGATTGAAAGACATCGCGCAAGTGCGGGCGCAGACCATCGCCGCCAGAATCAAGCCGAACGTTCGCCAGCCGGGCCAGCCGCGCTGATCGCGCGCGGCGACCGCCATCGCCGCCAAGGCGAACGGCAGGGCGAAGAGGGTGTGCGAGAACTTGACGAACTCAGCCCATTTGCGCAGCGTGCCGAACATTGCTCTTTCTGTTCACTCGCGTTCCTCCTGCCAGCGCGGGACGAGTTTTTGCGGCACGCCCAGGTGGTCGAGCACCCGGGCCACCACCGTATCGACCACCTGTTCGATGGTTTGGGGATGGGTATAGAAGGACGGATTCGCCGGGATGATCGTGGCGCCGGCAAGCAGGAGCAGCTCGAAATTCTTCACGTGCACGAGGCTGATGGGGGCCTCGCGCGGCACCAGGATCAGCCGTTTGCGCTCCTTCAACATCACGTCCGCGGCGCGCAGCAGAACGTCTTCGCTCAGCCCGTGGGCGATGCGTCCCAGGGTGCCCATGGTGCACGGAATGACGACCATGGCGTCGAACGGATTGGAGCCGCTGGCAAAGGGGACGTTCATGCTCTTGAGGCCGTGCGTTTTAACGCCCGGCGCCAGGCGCAAGCCGTCCGGCAATTCCTCCGCGATGACCGCATGCGCGTACGCGCTGAGCACGACGTGCACTTCGTGCCGCGGCGGCGCGAGGTTGTCGAGCAATCGCTGGGCATAGAGCGCGCCGCTCGCGCCCGTGATGGCGACCAGCGTTCTCAAAGCGAAGTCCTTTCCGGGCTGTTCATGCCGCGGGCGCACTATGGGCCAGGCTGGGAACCGTGGGCAAGCCTGCGGACCGTTCGGGCGGGCCGGAACGCGGCTTGCTGACAAGGGGCTTGTGTCGAAGGTCCGACTCAGCAGAATACCGGCCGTGCGGAACGTCTGGAAGGTCTTGACCCTCGCCCTGCTTCTTTTCGGGATGGCAGGCGGCGAGGCCGCCTCGCGATCGCCCGCGCCATTGACCACCGTTGTCGTGCCGGAACCGTTCACTATCGCGCCGCCCGCCCCGCTGGAGGAGCCGCCGGTGGCCCCGGCGTTAGTCGCTACCTCAGCGCCGCCCGTCTTGGTTTCGCCTCTGCTCTGGCCGAGCAACTGGTTCAACGTGTGGATTCCGCTGGAGAGCTGGGGGAAACTGAACGGATTGGCCCCCTGGCAGCAAATCAGCGCCAACCCGCATCCGACGTACCAATTGCACACCAGCAACGGGATAGTGGCGGTGAAGGTGGGGAACCGGATCGCCTTTTGCGGCGGGCTCGCCTGCTGGCTTGGTTTTCCGCCGCAGCTCATCAACGGGCTGCCTTACATCCATTCGCTCGACGCGCTGAAGAACCTCCAACCCGTCGTGATCCCGCCGCATCTCCGGCTCAAGGCCGGGGGCACGATATGCCTCGATCCCGGCCACGGCGGGAAGGACGTCGGCGCCAAAAGCAGCGTGAACAACGATCGCGAAAAGGATTACACGCTCGATTGGGCGCGGCGCCTGCGCCCGTTGCTGGCCGCCAGCGGCTGGAACGTTATCCTGACTCGGAGCAGTGACGTCGATGTCTCGCTGGCGGACCGGGTGCTTATCGCCGAGCGGGCTAATGCCGATTTGTTCCTCAGTCTGCATCTCAACTCCGGGGAGGCCAATCATGATCTGGCGGGGCTGGAAACTTATTGCCTCACGCCGGCGGGGATGCCGTCCAATCTGGTGCGGACCTACGAAGATGACCCGCACCAGGTCTATCCCAACAACTCGTTCGACGAGCAAAACTATCAATGGGCGTATCAGTTGCATCGCGCCCTGGTGCAGTCCCTCGGCGCCAGCGATCGCGGGGTGCGGCACGCCCGGTTCATGGGGGTGCTGCGCGGCCAGAACCGGCCGGCGGTGTTGATCGAGGCCGGCTATCTTTCCAATCCCGCGGAGGCCAGGAAGCTCGCCTCCACGGCCTACCGCCAGTCGCTGGCCGAAGCGGTGGCGAAGGGGTTCGAGTAACCTCGCATGCCGGCGAGCGAAGCTCGAACCAGAGAAATGGGTTGGGCCGGCGCCGGATCATTGGATTGCTCATGAGCGGCCGGCTGACGTTGGCGTTCCGTTCTGGGGAGCGCGGGCGTCCCGCCCGCTGCCTTTGGCCTCCGGCCAAAGGCGCTTGTTATCGCGGTATGATGCTAATGTCGCGCGTCAACTCCAATGTCCGGACCATTCGGCGGGACGCCGAATGGTGCGACCGGGACGGTCGCGCTCCCCAAGCCGAAAGAAGCGCGGTCGTGTGGAAAAATCCTCGCGCTCCCGTCGCCGCTGAGCAAAACGCCCCCAAAATGAGACGCACTGATGAGTAGCCAAGCCGGCTCTTCGACTTTCATCCTGGTAACGGGTGGCGCGGGCTTTATCGGCTCGCACCTGGTCGAGCGGTTGCTCGCGGACGGCAAAGCGGTAGTGGTGATCGACGATTGTTCCACCGGAAGCCTGGAAAATCTGCGGGCCGTTTCCGCGCACCAACGGTTGCGCGTGATCGTCTCGACTGTCTCCGGCTGCGATGAGCTGCCGAAATTGGCCGCGCGGGCCGAAGCGATCTATCACCTGGCGGCGGCGGTGGGGTGGAGCTGGTGATGAAGTCGCCGGTGCGCGCGATGCAAACGAACGTGCGCGAGACGGAGGCCATCCTGGAAGCGGCGAGCGCGGCCCGCACGCCGGTCCTGTTGACTTCCACCTCGGAGGTTTATGGCAAAAGCCAGCAGCCGGCTTTTTCCGAGGAGGATGATTTGCTGATCGGCCCGCCGAATTTCGGGCGGTGGAGTTACGCCTGCTCGAAGTTGATGGACGAATTCCTGGCGCTGGCCCACGCGCAGGAGCGCGGCCTGCCGGTGGTCATCGCGCGGCTCTTCAACACGGTGGGGCCGCGGCAGAGCGGGCGCCATGGAATGGTGCTGCCGCGGTTCATCCGCGCGGCAAAGGCCGGCGAACCGCTGCGCGTTTTCGGCGATGGCCGGCAGACGCGCTGTTTTTGCTTCGTGGGGGATGCGGTGGAGGCGCTGGTGCGCCTGCAGAATTGCCCCGCCGCCCGGGGAAATATTTTCAACGTGGGCGGGACCGAGGAGATCAGCATCCGCGACCTGGCGGAGTTGGTGATTCAAACGCTCGGCTCGAAATCGCGGATCGAATTCGTGGATTACCGCGAGGCCTACGGGCCAGGGTTCGAGGACATGCTCCGCCGCCGGCCGCGGGTGGAGAAGCTGGCGGCGACGATTGGCTTCCGGCCCGCCACTTCGTTGCGCGCCATCGTCGAGCTTGCGGCGCGGGAAATTCCAGGTTCCAAGGCCGGTGGAAAAACCGCCGCGCCTCGGAGCGATCGACTTTAGATGGTGTTTTAAAAATCGCCCGGTCAGGGGACCGGGCCTACAATGGGGCCAGAATCGCTGTGCTTCCTGTAGGCCGCGTGCCCTCACGCGGCGCTTTCGTGGATTTTTGAAACACGCTCGCATAGGGGCTCAAGCCCGCCCTCCGCTCACGGCCGGCCTCGGGGCGGCCTCGGGGCCTTCGCTTTTCGATTTTGGCTTCGAACGGGAGGGTTTCGCTCTGCAACGCCCGTAATGAAAAAGGCGCCCCAGCCGGGGCGCCTGGAGAAAAGACAAAGGAGCTTAGAACGGGAATAGCCAGTGGGTAGGCCCACCATCGTCGCCGAGGGCGAGCACTTGTCGGAGTCCCAGGGTGGAGACGTTGTGGACACTGCCATCCAGCAGCGCGACATTTCCACTGGAAGCTCCATGAACCTCGTTCGTCCAACTCTGCATAAACTGGTTACCGGTTATTCGGTTGAAATCCGTTACATTATTAATCGTTGAAGAGCAACTCCCGTTTTTCCCGTCGTTCGTCACATTCCGATCCATGAGCAGCATGTGATCCTGGCATTGGTCGAACGGCTTGACGGCACCGCCCCCTTGAGCCCCAGCATCCAGGCCAAGCCCATAGCTGCACGCATTGTTTTGATAGGCGCCGTTCGAAAGACCGCCGTTTGGATTATTGTCCCAGGAAGTGGCGATCTGGATCGGCGTGGGCCGGCCGTGTTTATCACCTGGATCGGACAACACCATCGGAGCGGCCAACTGATTGGAGATCCAAGAGTATTGGAACCAAAGCTGACCCCGAATGGGACCACTGGACCCATTGGGGAAGTCCTTATTGCCGCCTTCGGCCTCTACGGTTCTGAAGGGCAGAAATTTTGCGTCGTGGTCCTGCACCCAGAGAATGTAGGCCAGATCGACTTGCTTCATGTTGGCGGTGCACTTGATTTGGTAGCCCTTTGCCTTCGCTCGCGCCAGGGCGGGCAAGATTAACGCGGCGAGGATGGCGATGATCGCGATCACCACCAAAAGCTCAATGAGGGTAAAAGCACAATTCCTGCTTTGCGAGTTTGTTTTCATGAATCTTTAGATTTAAATTTACCGCTATCCGAACTATGGTCCCCGGATTTGGGCTGTCAACATTCTTCCGTCCCCGTCAACTGTCTCCACAACCCTTTGCCGCGAGCCTGTCCAAATTAACCGCAGCGGTCTTTCGATCGGGAGTTCCGCAAAGACGTTTGTCAAAACGTCTTTGTGGAAACTCAAGTCGGGGCCATCAGGGCGAGGGCGCCGGCAGCCGAAACTCAACCGGGTAAGTAGGGGTATTGGAATCATTGCCTGCCGCCCGGACCTGTTTTTGGGCCTGGTCAACGGTGGCCTGGATCACGCTGCCGTCAGAAAGGCCGAGATTGCCCGCTTTGACGTGAATGGAGCCGTCATAGTTGACACCACCTACAGCGTTGACCTGCGCATCCGTGGTCCAGACCATCTTGCTGCCAACCGTGGGAGTGCCGGCAAGTCCACCGCTGGTTGCGCCCCCCGTGATATTGCGATCACCGGAGAGGATTTTCGACGGCCGGGTCTCATCCGCGTCCGTCCCGACGAAATAACTCAAGTGGTTATCGGGAGCTGCTCCGTCCTTAAACCCGACCGTGCCCGCTGGCGCAGTCGCGCCTATGGGGAGGAAAACGTTTGACTTGTTTTTGCCTGTATCGCTGTTGCACACCAGGATCTTGGGAGAATTCAGCTCATTGGACGCCGCCCGGTAGGCATCCCAGGCGGACCAATTGTTGGCGGTCGGATAATCCTGCACCCCGCCGTCGTTCGTGCCCACCACCCAGGGGAAGCGGTCGGTGTGGTCGTTGGACCAAATGCGGAAGCCTAATCCGACTTGTTTGAGGTTGCTGACGCAATTGATGCGGGCGGCCCTGGCTTTGGCCTTGGCGAGCGCGGGCAAAAGCAAACCGGCGAGGATGGCGATGATGGCAATAACGACTAACAGCTCGATGAGCGTGAAAGCCCCGGACTTTGTTTTGGTTATCTGTTTCATGTTTGTGTTGGCAGTCTTTTCGTACTGGGTTGACTCTGGTTTAATGCAGATGATTTCCAGTGTCAACTGGATTCACGAAAATAATTAGCAGCAGCGATGCCAGCCCAATTCGTGGCGCCAATTTGGCCTGTTTTGGCCCAAAACAGGTGCGGAAGCAGGCTGGCTCAGGGGGGGGATGCGTGAACTTCACGCATTGATGCGTGAACTTCACGCATTCCATCCGTCTCTTCCAAGTCCTGGCCGAGGATTCAGCACCATTTCGGGGGCGAAGTTGGATAACGCGTTGGCACCGCTGACTTCTGCTCGCGCAAATCTGAAATTGCTGTCAAGACCTCAATGATCAAGTGCTTGTGCAGAGTCGGAAGTCAGCTTTTGTTCGGCCCCAACGGGGCTACGGCCCAAAGACCAAGGTTGCCCCGAAGGCCTCCGGGGCTACCTTGGGTCATCATTCGCCGAACATCGGCAACCGCAACGCGGTTGCGGCCCATCCGTTCCCGCCCCTCGTCCAGAACGTCGGCCACAACGCCGTTGGCTTTGTTTTGGTTTCATTCCGTTCACCCAAGGTAGCCGCTGGCGCGACAACCTTGGGCTTTGCGACGCAGCCCCTTTGGGGCTGTTTGAAACCTGATTTGCGCCGTTGTGCAGTGTTTTTCCCGGAGCGGCCTTGGGCGAGAAAAAAGAGGAGCGGACTCGCATCCGCTCCGCTTTCAGGGGACATTTGCTTCAAACGGCTAATCCACTTTGTGGAGTCGATAGAACCTTGTGGAGCTGGTACCCAGGACCGGCATTGCGTTGGTGACGGATATGAGCATGTTGGTGGCCATGTTGGGCACCTGTATCCAACGGCTGTTGGGGCTGGGGTCGTTCACGGCTTCCAAGGCGAAGCCATGGGTGTTGCCCCACCAAAGATTGACGGTGTTGGGATCGTTCGGATCGGGTCTCTGGATGTGGAGCTTGTAAGCGTTTGTTGGGTCGGCCGGCAGGGTCGGCGTGATGGGATTGGAGATGGCCACCGCGGCTCCTACGGACATGTCCTGATCTGTTAGAGTTTGGCCGGAGTAATGCAACTCAACCGCGAGCAGGTTGGTGCCCTTCACCAGGATGCCTGGGCCGAGATTGGTGGCGGCAGTCCTGCAAGTCGTGGCCGTAACCGAGCCGGATGCCACCGTGTTGTAAAAAATTTGGCCGGCCGGCATGTTTACCCGCAGCACCTCCGCGCCGTTTAGATAGAAGACCGCCCCATCATCGACCACGTAGGTGAGTCGAAAGGTTGGATTCGGCCCGAAGTTCGTCGCAAGGTTGAACTTGGTCCGCAAATAAAACGTGGTGCTGCCCAAGCCGCCAAAGGAGGTGCCCACGGGCGCGCATGAAGGGTAGATGCCGGTTCCGCTGTACGCAAATAATCCCGGGCCCTGGGCCCAGTTGAAGTTCACGGCGGGATCGTCAATGAACTTCAGGGAACTCTTCCAAGAGGGGTCCGGATCGCTCATTTCAGATGTGTCGTACCGCCAAGTATAGTTCATGTCGAAGATATTGCTGATGGCGCTGAAGGAGACGCCGATCCAACTGTTCGGAGCGATGATGTTGAGGTTGGCCGTATTATCCCTCACGTTGTTCACGGTCAGGACGTATTTGTTACTTGTCGATAAGGGCGAAGCGAGGGACAGTCTTATGACGGAATTCGCGTACACCGCGTTCGTGATCTGCACCTGGTTCGTCGTTCCCAAGAGGGTGAGGGTCCAATCGGCCAGGTTGGTGGCCGAGGCCCGGTTGACATTTTCATCAAATGCCACGCTGATCAGGCCGGCATTCGTGTCATTGACGGTCGCGGAGAGCAGCAAAGGTCCGAAGGTGTCCGGAACGACGGTCAGGACCGCGTTGCTGCTGGTGACCTTGCCGAGCCGGTTGCTGACCGTCACGTAGTAGGTGCCCTGATTGGCAAGTTGCGCGCTGGCGATGGTGAAGAAATAGTTGGTTGGCCCGGACGCCACCAGCGTCGTGTTCGTGGTGACGCGGTACCAATAGTAGAAGGGAAAACTGCCCGTGCCCCCCACGGTGAGAGTAACCGGGTGTCCAATGATGGCCGTCTTGGATTGCGGCTGGTTCGTAATCACGAGCGACTGAGCGACGTAGGCGTCCATAGCTTCGATGCCAAAAGCATCATCGGAACTGGTGAGCGACTGTTGATGGACTTCGGCGGCGATGAGGTTGTCGCCCGCCACTAAGTTCGTCGGATCAACAATCAGAACGTCCGGGATCGGTGCATCGGTGTTGGCCGTCGCCAGGGTCTTGTAGTTCAGGTTGGTGCCGGTGAGGTTGGCGGCCACTCGCAAGCGGCCTAGCTCGGTGCCGTTGAGCCAGTACACCGCCCCGTCGTCGATCCAGTTGGTTATGGTCAAAGTGATGTTTGCGGGGTTGGTGGGGAAGTTAAAGTGCGTGCGGTAATAATAGGTGACGACGTAGGGGACTTGGGGCACAGGGTCAGGAAAAAGGGTGCGGAAGCCAGGGGGCCAATCGGCTAGTTGCGCTGGGTTCGGGAAGCCAAAAAGCCCCAAGCCATTGGTCGGCCCCAAACCGCCTACGTCCCAGCCGAGGCTGGGATCCTCGAAATACCCCGGCAGCTTCCACGCGGTGCCCAAGCCGCCCAAGGAGGGATTCGCGTTGAAATTGGTGGCAGTTGCGTTGTAGTGCCAGGTGTTGGTAAGCGTCAGCAGCGACGGGATTTTCTGCCCTGTGAAAAAAAATTGCGCCGTGCCGTTGTTCGTGCCGGCCGCCCACCCGATCAAGGCCAGGCCCGCAATCATGGCTTTAAAATGAATACTTCGCATAATACGCCTCTGTTTCTTTAATTTTCTCTGTCGTTGCTTTGTTCCGCTGCTCGGTTCGCTGAATTGACGCGCAATTCGCCGCCGGATCACGCCGCTGAGGCGTCAACCCGCTGGCCAAATTTTTCCGGGATCACTACTACATAAGAGCACACTTTTGGCTCATTTGCAACCCACGGATGATCTTTCGCGAGCATCAACCGCGCCAGAACCTCACCGCGCCGCCCGCTCAGGGCCGCACCCGGCCTCGGTTTGTCGTCGTTCCTGCCGCCGGTCTGCCGGCGCGGGCGTCAATCGTCGTTTGGGGGTGGTTAACCCTCAGACTGCTCTGGAATATTGGTGAGTCAACACGGTTCTCTGGAAAATTGCAAGTTCAGAATTCAAAAATCTTTCAATCGCGTCGCGCCAGTTCCGCAAAGCAGCCCCGGCTCGGACAGTGGCTCGGCGGGAGCCTCGCCCAACCGGTAGGGCGAGGCTCCCGCCGAGCCGTGACCTTCTCTCCGCTTTCGCGTGCCTGCCGGGTCCTCATCGTCGCCGCTCACCAGGGCCATTGCGCGTTCGGCGCCGATTTCTTTTGCCAGCGCCGGCGCGCGGCTTAAGCTGGTCGCAATCCCGCCCGCCGAGGGAGCGACGGCGTTTGCGGGGAGGCGCGGGCCGGGCGCGAACAGGCCCGCGGCACAGGCCATGAACAATATTCTCTACTTCGATTTGGAAACGCAGAAGTCGGCGGACGACGTCGGCGGCTGGGATAAGATCCGCGACATGCGGATGAGCATCGGCGTGACTTATAGCACCGCGCGCCGGGAATACCGGATTTACAGCGAAAAGATGGTGGACGAGTTGCTGTCCGATCTGCAGCGGGCCGACCTGGTCATTGGATTCAACAATCTGCGCTTCGATTACGAAGTGCTCCATCACTACACCGTCCTTGATTTGCGACAGCTTCCGACCCTCGACGTGCTGGTCGAGTTGCAGAAGAAGCTGACGCACCGCTTATCGCTCGACGCGGTGGCCTCCGCCACGCTGGGCGTGGAAAAAACCGCGGAAGGCATGCAGGCGATCCACTGGTTTCGCCAGGGCCGGCTCATGGACATTGCCCAATACTGTTGCTACGACGTGAAGATCACGCGGCTGGTCCACGAATACGGCGCCGCGCACAAGCAACTCCATTACCACAATCGCTTCGGCAAAAAACTGTCCGTCCCCGTTTCGTGGTAAACGAGAAATTGGGCCAAGGAAAGCTACGCCTTGAGAGAATTCGCCTACAGTCCTCCGCTGGCGCCGAACGGAATCGCGGCGAACCCGGCGCACGTGATCACCAGCAACTACCTGGCCCAGGCCCGCGGTGACGCCGAGCAACGCGTCGTCATCGCCGGCGCCCGCCTCGCGAAATTGCTGTCGAGCATCTACGGCAGGCACTGAACGGCCGGCGCCTTGGAGAAAAACAATTCGCGTTTGTTCGCGTGGTTCGCGGGAAAATTCATTCGAGCCGTTGCAGGTCGCCATACCCCATGACCGGGCGTGACTCGGTGGCCCGGATGCGCCGTTGCCTCAAGAATCCCAAAATACTGCCGCGCGACAGGTCGGCGCTGACCGCCCGGCGCGGCGACGACCGGGCGACGATCAGCAAACCGTCGCGAATCAGATTGGCGATGTGCGAGCCGCTGCAACCAAACGCCCGCGCCACGAGCGTCGCCGGCACGAGCGGGCCTTCGGCAGGCAGGATGGCGTGAAGCACTGCTTCCAGGTCGCGAGGGTCCGGGCCTGGCGGTTCGGGGGTCGAGAGATACTCCGCCAGGCAAGGCCGGAAAATTCGCACCGCGGCCCGCTGGCTGGAGGCCCGGCGCACATCAAAGGCCCACGCCAGCGCGCCTTGCTTGACCAGGCGCATCACCTGGTGCTCGTCCCGGTTGAGGACCACCATGGCCGTCTTCATCGACAACAGCGGGCAGCCCGTGGGAGAATCGCGCAAGGCACTCAATGGACCCAACCATGAATTCGCCTCATCCTGCTTTTGGACCGGCGCGCGCAACCGTCAGGAAATGTTCAGGCGCGAAACCGCCGTCGCGTTGGTGACGCGCACATCGTGACTCCAATCGAACTTCACCAGATCGACGCGGCCATCCTTGCGCGTGGCCAGATCGTAACCGACCGCCTCACTCACCAGCGCGAAGGTCTTCATGAAACTTTGATCGCGCCGATTGGGCGTGGCGCAACGGGCGAAGATCAAAACATTCGCATCGAGCAGAAAGGCGATCGCTTCGGCCACGCCTTCCGGCTTCGTGTCGGTCACGACGTACGAAGTTCGATACTCCGCGCTGCCGTGAAAGAGCGAAGGGTTGGTCTCCCACCGCAAGGCGCCGGCGGACCGATCCAGCACCGAGCTGTTGTTCTTGAACAGATGCCACGCCGTCGCCCCGAACAAAACCCCGATGTTCGGCGATTTGGCCCGCTTCATGACCGTCAGAATCTCGTTATCCACGTCCTGCACCGGCGTGCTGGCGCCCGACCACACTTTGGCCGTCCCCGCCCCCGCCGCGGCCAAGGCCTTGTTGATGGCCAGCGTCGCGTGTTTCAACTGCGCGACCTCCTTGGTGTAAAGCTCGCCGTCCCGCACTTGCAGCCCGCGCTGCTGTTCCCCCAACACCCGATCGACGGGGTAATTGACGCCGTGCGCCGTGCATTCGTACTGGGCGTCCACGCCGACCAGGCCGAGCTCGCTGGCTTGTCCGCCCATCGCGCGCTCCGTCTTGGGCAGCCAGAAACGGTCGCGCTCGGTCCAGGCCTTGTACCAGCCGACGGCCGTTTCCACCGGGAGCAGCGGCGCGAGAAACAGGCCGATCGGTTGTTGACTGAATTGGCTGGCGCCCTGCGAATAATCCAAAAGCGGTATCTCTGCGGAGACAAGTGAAATAAGTGACACGATGGTGTGGGGTTAGGGGTTAAGAATGGTTCACGCGATGGCCCAAATCGTCCAGAAAATTCTGCGCGTCGATCACCGGATCGCCCGCCAAACGCCAGCGGCCCAATCGCTTGTGCAATCCTTGCGGCCCATCGCAACTCTGCGCGATCCGCGCCGCGCTCTCGTCGGTCTCGTTGAACCGCCGGACCAGTTTGGCGATTCTGGCCGTCAGCTTGCCGTACCCGGCCAGGAGCTTCTCATCCTGCTCGCGGCCCAATTCGGCCAGCAAATCCTGCAACTCCCCCCGCGCCGACTCGAGTCGCGCCGCCGTGGCGTTGAGTTCTTCCAGCGCCGCGGCCCGTTCCGCCCAGCGATTGGCGATGCCGCCGCCGCCGCGGATGTTTGACCGCAGAAACGCGGCATACAAATCGGCCAGTTCCTCGTTCGGATTGTGGCCCCAGCCCGTGATTTCGGCGATGTTTCGGCGCAGGCTCTCGCCCAGGGCCAGACAGTGGACATCCTCGGCGCGCAATTGGGCCGCCAGGCGCGGCACCGCGGCGGCCAATTCCTTAAGTCGTTCGATATTTTTCATTGGGAGTGGATTGCTTTGATGTGGCAGAAGTGGCTAAAGCTGCTCCGTCGGTAAACCAGTCGCTGCGCCGTAAACGGGAAAGCGGCGCCGGCTTAGCGCCGTCGCGCAGGCGTTCCAGCGGTTCCGGGGACGTTCCATTACCCAGGCCCGAGCGCCGCGCCAGGGCCAAGCCGCCGACCCGGCGCCGGCGCCGCTGCGCCGCCAGCACCTTCGGCTCCCGGCCGGGATGAAACAACGATTTTTGCATCGCCGCGCCATCTCTATCATAAATCATTGGGACCGTCAATCATTTTGTTAAGGGATGCCTTGCCCGCGGCGTAAGCGCCTCCGCCCCGGTTCCTTGCGGCGAATTTTATTTTTGGGATGGTGCCGCTTTGCGCCGGTAACGCGCGGCTTCCTCCACCCGGGCAACTCGGCTTTTGATTCGCGGAGCGCCACCGTCCCGGTCGCCCCATTCGGCCTCCCGCCGCAGGGTCCGGAGACGCGCGCAGACTCCCCACCCCAGCATCACACTGCGATGGTAAAAGCCCGCTGGCTTTTTACCCAAACCAGCCTATCCTGCTAAACCATCACAGAACGGCAATCCCATGATCCATTTGCCTGTCTCTCAACCGCCTTTCACCAGGAAACGCGGAGATTTCGGATTCAAGGCCGGCGCCCGACGCGCGCCCCAGCCGGGACGGGCTGAAGGGGTTCGTGGCCGCCGTCCACGTGCCTGTGGCTGGGCGCGAATGGGCCCGCCCCCTTTCCATTCGCCGGGTAACCAATGCCATGAGGAGATCGAACCCATGAAACTCAGAATACTGATTGGCTTGGCTGCGACCACAGCCTCATTCTGCCCGCCAAGCGAGGCGCAAACCAATGGGCTGACTCCTGGCACAGTCGTCAGCTGGGGCCAGCAAGTAATCCCCAATGTCCAGCCAGGCACACGCTACAAGGCCATCGCGGCGGGACGGGATTACAATCTGGCGCTCAAGTCGGACGGCACGATCGTCGCCTGGGGAAGCGATGTTTCTGGCCAGACCAAGGTGCCTGCGAAACTGACCGGCGTCATCGCCATCGCGGCGGGAGGCACTTTCAGTCTTGCTCTTATGGCAACCGCTCCGCCTCCCACGCTCTCCATATCTCTTACCAGGACGAACGTCCTGATCTCGTGGCCAGCCGCCGCGCCTGGTTACCGGCCGGAAGCAGCCGCCTCTCTTTCGCCCCCCGTTAGATGGAATCCGGTGACAACCAGTGGAAACCTCTTCAGCAATCGCTACGAGCTTCCGTTGCCAATCACCAACGGCGTTCAGTTCTTCCGCTTAATCAACCCGTGACCAGCGCCGTCCAACCGCCGAATCCGAGCCACGAAACCCTCCAGATTGTCGAAGCGATGCGCGCCTTCAACGGGTCAGTCCTCAACGTCAACGGGTCAGTCCTGAGTATTGACACAGTTTTAGTTCCGCTGTCGTGCCCGACGTGGCCGCCCACATCGAACAAACCGCCCGCGATTACGTTCTCAAGACGCGTCCAGTGGCCGAGAAGCAGCCTCGGATTTCGGAGATTGTCGAAGCGATGCGCGCCTTGATATCGTCCAAGTCATGAAGCAAAGGGACAAAAAGGACCCAAAGGTCGCTCCCCCACAACGACAGCGTGGCGCGTCGGCGTCCCTTGCGTCCCTTCAGTCCCTTGAGTCCCCACAGACCGGCGGCTTCATCCCCCCGCACGGCGGCTACGAAAACCTTCTCTCCTACCAAAAAGCCCAGATCGTCTATGACGCCACCGTTTATTTCACGGCGCGCTTCCTGCACAAAAAAGACCGCACCTGCGACCAGATGGTGCAGGCCGCGCGCTCCGGCAAACAAAACATCGTCGAAGGCAGCCAGATTTCCGGCACCTCCAAGGAACTCGAACTCAAACTGACCAACGTAGCGCGCGCCAGCCTGGCGGAACTTCGGGACGACTACCGCGATTTCCTCCGCACGCGCGGCCTGGCCGAATGGACACCGGAGCATCCCCACACCCTGCGCCTCCGCCGCCTCAACCGCACCCCGGGCGCGGACTACGGCACGTTCAGGAAAGGCATCGAACACGCCGACCCCGCCGTCTGTGCCAACGTCATCCTCGGTTTGGTCAAGGTCACCAGCTACCTGCTGGACCGGCAACTCAAGTCGTTGGAACAGGCGTTCATTGAACAAGGCGGGCTGCGCGAAGCCATGACCCGCGCCCGCCTGACCCACCGTGCCAAACAGTGGCACCGACAGAAATGACCCAAACCTCACGCCCCCACAACGACAGCGTGGCGCGTCGGTGTCCCTTCCGTCCCTTCCGTCCCTTTTCCTTGCCCGCCGCCGCGGCCTTCGCCATGGCGCTGGGCGGCCTGCTGGCGGCGGACTCCCCGGCGGCCGACACCACCGCCGGCTGGGTCAAGCATCCGGCCAATCCCCTCATCGGCGGCCAATATGGCACCTGCTTCGATGTCTCCGTGCTCAGGGAAGGCGACACTTACCGCCTGTGGCTTTCCTGGCGGCCCAAGCAGAGCCTGGCCCTGGTGGAGAGCAAGGACGGCATCAACTGGAGTGAACCGCCGCGCATCGTCCTTGGCCCGCGCAAGGAGACCGGTTGGGAGGACGACATCAACCGCCCGGTCATCCTCAAGCGCGCCGACGGCTACCATCTCTGGTACACCGGCCAGGCCAGGGGCCACTCGTGGATCGGCTACGCGACCAGTCCCGACGGCCTCACCTGGAAGCGCCGGTCGGCCCAACCGGTGCTCGCGCCCGACCAACCCTGGGAGCAGGTCGCGGTCATGTGCCCCCACGTCCTCTGGGACGAGGCCGCGAAGCGCTTTCGGATGTGGTATTCCGGGGGCGAGCAAAACGAGCCCAACGCCATTGGCTATGCCACCAGCCCCGATGGCTTGCACTGGGCCAAGCACCCGGCCAATCCGGTTTTCTCACCCGACTCGCGGAACGATTGGGAGAAGCACAAGGTGACCGCTTGCCAGGTCGAGCAGCGCGGCGGCTGGTATCTGATGTTCTACATTGGCTTTCGCGACGAACCCCATGCCCAAATCGGCCTCGCCCGCTCCCGGGACGGCCTCACCAACTGGCAGCGTCATCCGGCCAACCCGATCATCCGCCCGGGGCGCGACCAGTGGGACCACGACGCCTGCTACAAGCCCTGCGCGATCTTCGACGGCCAGAAATGGCGGTTGTGGTACAACGGCCGCCACGGCTCGCTGGAGCAGATCGGCCTGGTGTTCCACGACGGCGAAGACCTGGGGTTCGGCCCATAGCCTTCGCCCCCTCCGCCACTTCCAGCGCCGTAGGGCAGGCGTCTTGCCTGCCGGTTGCCGCGGCTTCCAGCCGCGCTCCCGCCCTCTCCCCTTCCCAACCGCCACGGCCGCCAAATTTCTCACAGTGAGAAATTTGCTAACCCCCACGGCCAGAAGGAGTTACGACTGTGTCTCAGTTAACTCTTTACAATGCCTCCAGGCCCTGTCGCGGCGCCGTGACAGTCTCGCCCGGGTGGCGTTCGCGCAACCCCGTGCGGGCCAGCAGGGACGCCTTTTTCAGCCCCATCGAGCCCCATCGGGGCGGCATCTTTGTAGATAACGAACCGCCAAAAACCAAAGCTCCGTAGGAGCGGCATCGAAGCCGAACATGTCGCCCCGCTGGGGCTTCTTGGGTGGGCGGTGTCCATTTGCTACAAATAGGCCGCTCCTACGGAGCTGCCGCAAAACCAAATTTCTCACAGTGAGAAATTTGATAACCCCCACGCCCACAAGGAGTTACGACTGTGTCTCAGCTAACTCTTTACAATGCGGCCAGACCGCCTCCTGGCCCGCCGGAACTGCGGCGACTGCGGTCAGTAGGCCGGGTGCCCCCACCCGGCATCCTGCGCCGCTTCACACCCCCCGGAACTGCGGCCACAGCGGCTCCCGCGGCGACTGCCGCCTGAAGGCGGCGAGCCAGGAACGCCGCCTTCAGGCGGCAGATGGATTGCACAACCCCGCCAACCGCCTCACGCCCCCCGGAACCGCGCCGGCTGCGCTTTGATTAGGTAATTCCGGTCGAGGGCCGCGGCCTGCACCTTCAACACGCCGAGCAGATACTCCACGCCGAGCGTCGCGAACGCGGCTACCACCCGCGCGATCGCGGTCAACAACTCCGTCTCGTGTTCATTCATACCCCGGCCCCGGGCCGTAGGCCTTGGCCGCCAGCCCGGCGCCGAGCCAGAGGTCCGCCAGCCGGCGCCGCCGTTGTGCGGGCGAATCCCCCGGATGGCGTTCGCGCAACCCCGTGAGGGCCAGCAGGCGCGCCGTGCGGTTGGCGCTGAGCAACATGGCCATTTTCCGAGCGGGTGCAGCCCCGCGCAGCAATTCGATCAGCACCCGTTCCGCCTCGGGTCGAGTATCTTCCGCCAGCCTTCGCATGCCTTGACCGTACCCCAAAACCTGCCGCGTGGAAAGCCTCTCCGCGAACGCCCGAGGCCGTAGGGCAGGCGTCCCCGCCTGCCGGTTCGAGCGGCTTCCAGCCGCGCGTTGGTGTTCGATCGCCTCGTCCTTCCAGAAACTTGGGGCAGGATGCCCCAGGAACCGGCAGGCTGGAAGCCCGCCCTACCTCCCGGGCCACTCATCCCTTTCTGCCGCGAAGCTACTCCCAATGGTCTCGCCCTGAATGCCCAGCGCCGTAGGGCAGGCGTCCCCGCCTGCCGGTTCGAGCGGCTTCCAGCCGCGGTTTCGCTCCGCCGCGCACGCCGCGCGTTAGTGCCTTGACGCATTGGAAACGCGGCCAAATTAGTTCGGCGTTTGGCCAATTCACCGGCGTAATGTGCGGACCGTGTCCCGACGGGACCCTTGAAAATAGCCCTACCTTTCAAGGCTGAGTCAAGACGCAGTGCGAACCAGATCCCGAAGGGACGCCTTTCTCAGCCCCATCGGGGCGGCATCTTTGCAGATCACGAACCGCCAAAAGCAAAGCTCCGTAGGAGCGGCATCGAAGCCGAAGATGCCGCCCCGCTGGGGCTTCTTGGGTGGGCGGTATCCATTTGCTACAAATAGGCCGCTCCTACGGAACCGCCCCGGCACCCAAATTTCTCACAGTGAGAAATTTGCTAACCCCCACGGCCAGAAGGAGTTACGACTGTGTCTCAGCTAACTCTTTACAATGCCTCCAGGCCCTCCACGGCTCGGTGCCAGCCTCGCTTAGTGACCGTCCGTAGGACCGAATTGTGACCGTCCGTAGGACCCGGAGGACCTGCCATTGAATTAAACATTGAAACGTCGCGCGTCGGTCGCCCTCTCCCTGCGAGGAACGAGGGGGGGAGGGCTCGGGAGAGGGAAAATCCAATAAAAACGCGACTCCTCTCCCCGGCCCGCTCCTCCTCCTCCGTCGGAAGCGAGGGAGCGGAGCGCCTGCTTCTACCCCCTTTACAAGCCGCGGCCCGTTTGCTACTGTGCGCCATGCCTAAACCAAGTGGCTTAATGAACGAGCGCGAGCACCAGATCTGTGAGCGCATCCGCCAATTCCGCGAATCAACCAAATGGTCCCAAGACGACGTGTCCAAAGAATTGGGCATCTCCCGCGACCGGTGGGCCAGCGTCGAGTACGGCCGCACGCCCCTGCGCTATGACCTGGCCAAACGGCTCGCCGAGAAATTCGACGTCGGCCTGCACTGGCTCGCCGCCGGCCGGCCGCCGCGCCGGCCCTATTTGCCCCCCGACCCGGCCGAGGAAACCAAAGTCGTCCCCCATGCGCTCCTCTCCGAGGCCTACCACGTTTTGAAACGCAACTTTGGCCGCCGGCTCTCCCTCATCGACGCGCGCAACTCGATGGCCTGGCTGGACAGCACCCCCGGCACTCCGCCCGGCGAGGCTTACGAACGGGCCTTGCGTGGCGTCGTAAAACGGACGCTCGAAAAGCTGCCCGTCCACCTCCGCTTCGACCTCCTCCAAACCATCCTGGCCACCACGTCCAAATTCGCCGCCCAGCACAAAGACGAGATGGCCGCGTTCCGGCGCGACCCGAAGCCCAGCCCGGTCGCCTCGCAGCGAGGCCGCGCCAGCGCCGCCGCGCGCGAGCTCAACCGCAAGCTCGGCCGCAAGCCCTACGACCGCTAACCGCCCGTTGAAAAATACCACTTCCCGTAGCAGCCGAGGTAACGAGGCTCAAATCTCCTCGGAAAAAGAAGCGATGAGAGAGCCTCCTCACGTCGGCTGCTACTTTCTTAACGGGCTAACCGCCTGCTGACAAACCGGCTTGTCGCGGCGCTCTGCGAGCGCCGACCCGTTTATTTGTGCGGCAATGCGGCCCGTTCTGCGGGCGCGCCGCGCAGCGGCGCAACTCCGAACTCGCCCGCGACGGCGAACGATTCTCCCGCTCCTGGGGGAGATTGTGGCCGTGCGCAGCGCCGGAGTGAGGGCGGTCGCTACTGCTAAACGACATTCATGCTCATCAGCCGCAGCGTGGGCTTTAGGTAGTGGGTCAAATTGATGGGCGCGTTCGGGTGATTTCGTGTTTGGTCGAGGGCAACAGCATTCGCGCGACCGTTCGCATGACAGGCGTTGCCAGGAACACCATGGCCAAACTGCTTGTGAATACTGGCCGGGCTGTTCTCAATATCAGGACAAGGCGATGCGGAACCTCAACTTCCAGCGGATTCAATGCGATGAAATCTGGAGCTCCTGCGGCGCGAAGGAAAAGAATGCCAGCCCTGAAAAGAAGCGGCAGGGCTGGGGCGACGTTTGGACGTGGACCGCTCTTTGTCCTGACACGAAATTGATCCCCTGTTGGTTTGTTGGCGACCGAAGCGCGGCATCTGCCTACCACTTCATACACGATCTTGAGGGACGGCTCGCCAGCCGAGTCCAGTTGACCACAGACGGGCACAGCGCCTACGTCAATGCTGTTGAAAGCGCATTTGGTTCGGAGATTGATTACGCCATGCTGGTGAAAATTTACGGCACGAGCGGCACCGACGGGAAAGGCGCAGAGGTCCGCTACAGTCCGGCGCAGTGCATGGGCGCACGCAAGACATGGATTTCTGGAAAGCCGGAAGTGCGACACGCTTCCACCAGCCACACGGAACGGCAAAATCTTTCGATGCGTATGGGAATGCGGCGATTCACGCGATTAACGAACGCTTTTTCCAAGAAGCTGGAAAATCACGAACAAGCGGTTGCCCTCTATTTCATGTATTACAATTTCGCCCGCATTCATCAGACGTTGCGGGTGACACCGGCGATGGAGGCCGGAATTTCAAACCACGGTTGGACACTCGAAGAAATTGTCGCATTACTTTAATTTATGTTTGCTACACCATTTGCGGTGTACGTGAATCTGGTTGCGGCATACGTAAGTCTGGTAGATCACCAACAAAGTTTTCGGTGCGCTGATAAAACTTTGCCAGTTTCCCGCCGACCCAGAGAAAAAAAACCAGGACCGCCACGCAAAAAAACGTGATCGGAGAATTGATCATCATAATCAAAATGCAGTCTCGGAGCGTCAGATGCTTCATGTCTCTCAGTTCGTCAGACGCTTCTCTGTTGAATTGCTCGATGGCTTCAGACGGCTTGTTTATTTTGTGGGTCATCGAGTATTTTGCAAAAGCGAACAGAGGTATTGAAGGAACGACCGAAATCCCTTTGCAGATGAATCCCTCAACATAACGGTGTGAAAATGATTCCTGGCCAAGTTCGATGATATTACGCCGAACCTCGTCTCTTCGGGCAAACAATCGAAATTGGAGAGCCTTGAGCATCACCGGATAGACGACATTCCAATAAAAGAGGCTGCACATTGCACAAACCAACAAAACCACAAACGACCATGCCACCACATCATTCATTTTGAATCTCCCCCAAGGAGCTTGGTTTGCAGGTTGTCTCGTTCTCGCGCCAATCTGGCAATTTCGGTGCTGTATATCCGGCCCATTAGAAGTACCACAATTATACCACAAATCAAGAATGCACATGCCAGAATCCATCCTGCAAGCACAAAAAAACTCGAATTTACAATGGTTTTTACGATAACGGGAATATCCTTTGGATCGGCCCTGTAAACGGCCAAACCAAAAACAAATGCGCTGGCGAGGACACTTAACCCTTGCGTCGTCAGTTTTGGCGTTCGCGACTCACGACTAGATTGGAGTTTTGGGTTTGAGGAATCCATGATCGTGGCATCGTACGAATGGGGCGCTTGGAGTCAACGATTAAAATCCAAACTGACCCACTACCGAAGGTTCACCCGGTCCACCCGCCCTCGCCAGCCTTCGGCTCCGTAAAATAGCGGACCGATTGGCTCCGTACATTACGGCCGATTTTTTCCTCGACCGCTTTGTCCGGTTGCGCTAAAAGATGTTAAAAGACGGCACGCAAATCTTCATTGTTGGGCATGATGATCGACGGCCTCACATCAGCGCTCGAAGCCCCGGCTTCAGCCGGTTCTGCGCCCGCGCCGCGAAATCGCGCAACCGCGAACTCGCCCGCGACGGCGAACGATTCTCCCTCTCCCGGGGGAGAGGGCAGGGGCGAGGGCGGGGGTTCTCCCTCAACCAGAACGATTCTCCCGCGGCCGGGACGCAGCGCCGGGGTGGGGGCGGTCGTTCTCCCGCAACCCGCGCGCGGCCCGCCTGCCCGCGCCCGCCGCGCCGGCTGAAAGGAGGCCCCGCATGCAACCTCACCCGATTCAACTCGCAACCAATGGCAACCGCTCAGCCGCCGCGCCCGCCGCCCACTCTAGCCCAGTGACGGGCACCGTGCTGGCGCTGCCCTTGCCGGCGTCCGGCCAACCCGGCCGCAAACGGGCAACGACCCGCTGCCCGGTGCCCAAGGGTTACACCTCCATGCTCACCCGGGCCCGCTCCGACCCTTGGGGCGGAGTGGAGGTGGCTCCAACCGCGTCAGCCCCCTTCCGATGCCAATTGAAGCAAGCGCCCGATGGCAGCTTCTACGCCTACACCCGGCGCCCGGAACTGCGCTGGAAAGGCCATTGGCGGGCCGGACCGTGGGTCAATCAGGTCGCCGTCATGCTCGAGGTCCAGACGCAGCAGGCCCTCGGACTAGAGGTCCGCTGCCGCCACCTGATGAAGCCGCTGAGCCGGCGGCAGGCCGCCCAATGGTGGCTGCGGCAATTCCTGCCTGAATGTCTCCGCCACGACGTGATGCTCCGCGATCCGATCCCGAAACCGTTCGCTTGAGGGCCGGGCGATGACTGTCAACCCTCCAGCGGATTGCGCCACGTCTGGCGCGCGCGCTTAGGCGCCTTAAATTCCGCCCGTACCGGGCCGTGTTTCTTCTCCCATGCGGCGCGCGCGTCCCACACCGAGGAGGACATCCCGTTGCCGGCGCCGACCGGTTCAATCCTCACCAACGGACGCCCGCGCCGGGTGATGACCACCGGCTCGCGGCGCTTGGCCACCTGCTCGCACAGTTCCGACAGTTTGGTCTTCGCCTCAAACAAGCCAATCGTTGTCATGGCTTACATTATCCAACCAGTTGGTCTGTTCGCAAGCGAATCGCTCAACTTTTTTGTCGCCAGGATTCGGCGGCTTGATTTTCTGACCGGCCGAAGATAGTGCTCGGCCTGGTCGCCTTGCCGCGCGTCCGCCCCCGCTCGGGTGGCGGTCCATCCCGGTGAGGATGGGCGCGCCGCTCGTTTGGCAGCCAAACGAAGCCTGACAAGCAAATCGTTCAACGCCGTGCACGTCTGGTCGTTTGGCACAGATCGGATACCTCCGCGCCGCGACGATGCGGGGAAGCCGCGGGTCAGTCGTGATGGGTACTGTCAGGGATGTTTCGGGAACGATGACCCAAGGTAGCGCCGAAAGCCTTCTCGGCAACCTTGGGCTTTGGGTCGCAGCCCAAAAGGGGCTGAACAAAAGCTGACATGAACCGGGCGGGTTCATTCGTCCCAGGCGTCGTTTGCCTAGCAGCCTGTTGAGAAAGTAGCAGCCGACGTGAGGAGGCTCTCTCATCGCTTCTTATTCCGAGGAAATTTGAGCCTCGTTACCTCGGCTGCTACTGGAGGTGGCATTTTTCAACGGGCTGCTAGCGCCCGGTCGGCTGCAAGATTTTCAAATAGCTGTAGAGATCGGCCAGCTCCTGGGTTTTCAGGCCGGCCAGGAGCCCGCCGGGCATCAGCGACAGATTGCTCGGCTCGCGCGCGGCAATGTCGTTCGCGGCCAGTCGCACGCTGGTCGCCGGGCCGGTTTGCAGCATCACTCCGTCGGCCGATTCGAATACCACAATGCCGCTGTAAATCCCACCGTCGCGGGTATGGAAGATCGTAACCCGGTACGGCGGCGCCACGTCGCGGTTGGGAAAAATAATCGCGTTGAACAAATCGGTGACCGAGAACCGGCCGGTCGCCCCGCCGAGGTCCGGGCCGATGGGCGCGTCGCCGGCGTGGCAGGTCTGGCAGCCCCGTTCGCGAAAGATCGCCTCGCCGAGCGCCGGATCGCCACGGTCCCAGAGCACGGACTTCAATCTCAAATTCCACGTGGCGGGATCGTCCTGGTCGGCGTCCAACTGCCGCACCAGGGTCGGGTGCGTCCGCGCAAACCAGTTGAAGATGGGCTGATAGGCGCTCTTCAAGCTGTCCGGGTCGGTGTTTTGCTCCTCGACTTTGAAGGTCTGGCCGCTTTCCCGATTGAGGAGGATGAGTAACTGCGCCCGGGCCGTTTGCTCGGAGGGTTCGTTGAGCAGCCGCCGCAGCAAGCGCAGCGCCGGCACGAGCGTTTTTCCCGATTCCTCGCGCGGCAGTTGCAGCAGGGCGGACATGCTGGCGCGGGCGACCGAGGATTGCAGCGAGGCCAGGCCGGTGATGAATTTATCGCGGTCGATGAGTTGAGGATGGCGCGCGAGGTTCACCACCAGCGCGTCGCGCAAGGCCAGGTTGGACCATTCTTTGCGAAACAACGGCCCGGCTTGTTCGGCCGGCAACGCCGCGAGCAGGTCGATCAGCGGACCGGACCACGCAAAAGTGGGATTCTTCTGGATCGCCTCCAGAAAGCGCCGCGCGCAGGCCAGGTAACGCTCCGAGCCGAGACCGACCGCCAAGGCAACGTGACCCGGACTCGCAAAATCCGGGTGCCGGATCAACCCATCCGCCAACTGCGGATCGCGCCGCATTAGGCTCTGCACGACTTCCGTGAGGCGGATCGTCCAATTTTGTTTGTTGCGTTGTTCGCGGCCCTGGAGCTTGCGGTCCAGCGACAGGATCGTGTGCGCGATTTTCGCGGTGGCGTTGGTCGGCAGCGGCCCTTTCAGGCGGGAAAGAACCGTCAAATAATGGAAATCGGCCGTCGGCGAACTGAGGTCGCTGAAGTAGGAGAGAATCTTGCGGGGCGAGGCCGGATCGTTGTCTTCGAGCATGGCCAGCAGCCGAGCCGCTTCCAAGTCCACCGTGGCGTTGCCGGAAGGCAGAATGGGCCGCACCAGCGTGCGCACTTTGACCATTAACCCTTCATAACCTTGCAGCGAGCTGGCCGGCTCGTAAGCCGTATAAACTTCAACCGAGGGGTTGTACAAATGATAGTCGCCGATCGCCAGAATGATCAGGCGGATCGCTTCGAGCCGGTGGTCGGGCGTTTTGTCCTGCGCCAGGACGCCCAAGGCCATTTCGACCGCGGGAACGTTGACGGAGATCTTCGGGTTGCGCCACAGCAGCGCCAGCGCCGTGGTCAGCCGCGTCTGCGGCGGGGCCTTTATCTGCTGCGCCCAGAACGCCTTCCACGGCGCCTCCGGCAGGTGAGTCGCCAGGCGGGCGGCCGAAAGCCGCACCCGTTTCTCCAGATGCCCCAGATTGTCCCCCAGCCCTTGGAGGATGGCCTGGGCGTCGAGGTCCCCGGCGCGATCGGCCAGCGCGTCGAGCGCGCAACGGCGGACCATCGCGTCCACATCGCGGGAGAGGGTGAGCAAGATCGGCACGAAATTTCCCGAGGGCATCCGGCCGAGCGACCAGGCCACCCGGGCGCGCACGAAGGCCGAATTGACCCCCGCGCCCTCCAGCGCCGTGCCATCGCTGAGTCCGCCGTGCAGCTCGGTCAGGATTTCCACCGCCCGAATGCGCGCGGCCTGGGCCATCCGGTTGTTGGCCACCACCTTGGCGAACGGGGCCGGGCCGAGGCGCGCGGCGATGGGGACCCAATAGGCCCGCGACCAGGCGTCGAGCGGTTGCGGCGCCTTGAGCACCGCGTCGAGGTCGGAGGTGGCCGTGAGCACCCAGTTGCTGGCGAGGTAAGCCCGGTTGCCTTCCGCCACGTACTCGATGCGATAAACCGAGCCGCGGGTCTTGCGCCCGCCGATGGAAATCAGGAGCGAGCCGTCCGGCGTAACGACGACGTCCGTCGGAGCGAAGCCGTGGGTTCCGATCGGTTCGAGAAAGACTTCCGGCTCGGTTCGATAGGAGGCGCCGAGCGGCTGGAGCGGCAGGAAATAGACTTTGCCGAAGGTCCAATCCAGGGCAAACAGGCCGTCCTGATAGCGGGACGGAAATTGGTAGTGGCGATAGCAGGTCACGCCGGTCGGCGAGCCGCGCCCGATCGGGTAAAGCACATCCACCGTGTCCGCGTAGTAATCCGGGCGGCCCCAACTCCGCAGCCAGCCCGCCAGCCGCCAGCCGTGATGCTGCCCATGACCGATGTGGTAGAAGCGCGTCGGGCTGTACCACGGGAGAAAAAAATCGCTTTCCACGTCGCTATCGTAGGTGAAGAGATCCCCCAGCCAGTTGAAATCGAAATCGTAGGGGTTGCGAAACCCGTGGGCGACGACTTCGGAATTTCTCCCGTCCGGCGAAATGCGCAGCAAGGCCCCCGCTTCGACGTTGCGGATGGGCGAGTTGGGCAGGGTGACGTGGGCGTTGGTGAAGTGGGTTTCGTTGCCGGCCATCACATACCACCAGCCGTCCGGACCTTTGCGAACCGCATGTCCGCCGTGCTCGGCGAAGTCCAGCGGCAACAGGTTTTCCGGCGGGCCATCCGCGACGCCGTCGAAGTTTCGATCTTGGAACCGCAGCAGCGCGCCGTCGCCCACGAAGAGGAAATCCGACCCGTCAAAGCACAGGCCCATGCCGCCGGTCTGGGTCGGGGCGAAGAGCGCGGCGGCATCGGCCACGCCATCCCCGTTGTTGTCATACAATGTTTTAATATAGCCCTGGCTGGTGATAACCGGATTGCCGCGCGCATCCAGGGTCATCGCATAGACATCGTTGGCCAGATTGGCGTCGGCAAACAGTGTCACCCGGAACCCGCGCGTCACGCGCAAGCCGAGCGGCTCGATGGGGACCAGATCGGCGGCCCGCGCGACGGGGCAGGCTTGCGTGAGCAGGGCAAGCCGCGCGGCCAAAACCAGCGCCGGCGCCAGGGGCGGGCCGCGCTGCAAGAACGAACGCATAGATTTATCGGGAACTTAATCGCAAATCGGGTTCAGGGAAACGGTTAATCCCCGGTCAGCTTTTCGGAAAGTAACCGGCCAGCGGCTGAATGACTTTCATCCGGACCAGGATGACGATCAACGCCGTATAGACCAGCGATACCACGAGGTCCCGCACCAGGGCCTGCCGCGGCGGCGGCGCCGGTCTTTCCTCGCGAAGCATTTGCTGCCCGCCCTTGTGCAAGAGGATGAAACCCAGCAGATTGGTCAGCCAGTATCCGACGATGACGCTGGCGCCAAAGGCGGGTGGATAAAACAAGCTGACCACCCAGCCGAAGGCGACGGCCAGCGGGAGATTAACGAAGGCGTCGTTCCACCAGGAAAGGGGGGAGAGCAGGTAGCCGATGAACGCCAGCAGGCTGCCGCGACATTTGCGCTTCCAATTCATCGCGCGCCTTCGCGGGGTGGGGGCTCCCGTATGTGTTTAACGCGATGGTAGGGATGGCGCGCCGCGCCGTCCCCGCCCGCGAGGTTGCGGGCGGAACGAACATCCGAGCGACTGGCATCCGAAGGAGTTGCGCCGCTGCACGCGGCGCGGCCATCGCGGCGCGATGTCCCTGCCACGCTAATCATATACGCGCTCCCGCACGGCGCGTAGCCGGGCGGTGCAGGGAGCGCTTTTACTTCAGTCGGTCGCGCCGGCAGGGCGCGGGCGGAGTGCATGATCGTTTTCGGGTCCGGCTCCCGCGCTGGCGGGAAGCAAGTTTGCGGCGAACCCTACCGGGCGGGCCCGGCCAAGTCATTTGTTTTCGCGGTCCTGCGACCGAAACTTCGTGCTTGCCCCGGCTCGGAAGGCGTTGCTAAGTAACCTCCTGCCTCCGATCGTGAGCCACCAGGAAAACTATCGCCGCAACGAGGCCTACGCGGAATTTCTAGCGCGGTGGGACGCCCGATTCTATGCCAAGTATGCCGACACGCTCAAACCGGACAAACCAGGCGCGCCTGCCCTGGATGTCGGTTGCGGGGTGGGCCAGGTCGTGGCGCGGCTCACGGAAGCGGGCTTCGAGGCGTACGGCGTCGATGTCTCCGAGCCAAACGTCGAACGGGCCACGAAACTCTCCGCGCGCTGCCAGGTTTATGACGGGAGAAAGCTCCCTTTCCCCGATCAGCATTTCGCCAGCGTCGGCGCGCTCAACGTGCTCGAACATGTCGAGGAACCGGAGGCGTTCATCCGGGAAATCGTCCGCGTGACGCAGCTCGGCGGACGGGTCGTGCTCTCCAGCCCGAATTTTTTCCGCGTCTTCGGCTTCCGCGATTACCATCCGCGGATGCGCGGCCTGGGCAACAAGTGGCGCAACTGGCGGCGGCTCCGGGAAAAACGCCGGCAGATCCGGACCGACCCCGCCTCCGTCCGCTTCGATCGCCTGACGCCGATCGTGAAGGAGCCGTTCACGCCCGACGACGATGCGATCGTGGCGACCAACCCCATGGAGATGAGTTTCTTCCTCGAACGCGCCGGCTGCCAGGTCGAGCGCGTTGCTTGCACGGATCGGTATGTCGCCCCGCCGATTGATTTCTTGCTCAACCTCACGCCCCTGCGTTACCTCATGTTCAATGCGTTCGAGGTGGCGCGACGAGCGCGCTAGAAAGTGCGCGCTCGGGCCAGGCGGACAACCCGCCCGTCACAATCCACTGGGGTGATCCAAAAACGTCCACGGCAATCCAAATTTTCGCTGCAACTCCGCCGCCAGCCCCTGCACGCCGAAGGTTTCGGTCGCGTAATGGCCGCCGTAGAGAACGTTTAATCGGAGCTGCTCCGCCTGGGTGAACGTCCAGTGCGGTCCTTCGCCGGTGACGAACGTGTCCACTCCTTCCTCCGCCGCCCGTTTCAGTTCCTCGCCCGCGCCGCCGCTCACCACGCCGATGCGCCGGCAAAACTCCGGTCCGCCGGCCAGCAGCTTGACCTCGCCGCGGACGGCCCGCCGCAGTCGTTTGACCAGCTCGGCGCGCGCGATCCGCGTGTTGGTCTGGAAGCCAAGGCACTGTTCTTTCGCGAAAAAGAAAGGACGAAGCCGCTTCAAACCCAGCGCGGCGCAGAGGAGGGCGTTGTTGCCCAGCCGCGGATGCGCATCGAGCGGGAGGTGCGAACTATAGACCGCCAGGTTGTGGTCCAGCAAACAGCGGAGCAGCTCGTACTGCCTCCCCGTCCAGGGATGCGTCCGGCTCCAGAACAAGCCGTGATGGACCACCAGCAGGTCGGCGCCCGCGTCGAGGGCGAGGCGGACCGTCGCCAGACTCGCGTCCACCGCGGCGGCGACGCGCGTGACGACGCCCCGGTTCTCGACCTGCAATCCGTTGACGGCGCCCTCGTAATCGTTGAACTCGTCCGTGCGCAGGAGGCGGTCGCAGTAACGAACGATTGCAAACAGGGAGCGGGTTGCCACGTGCGCCAGTGTCGAAGGTGGCGACGCGCGTTTCGAGTTCAAAATTTGGAAGGCGTCCGCGCCGGCGGCGGGAGTTGCTTGAATTTTGACTTTCAAAATTTTGCATCCCGCTTATTGCATTCTCGGAACGCGCGCCGCTATAGTGCGCGAGTTCGCTCAATGCACGTGAATGAAATCGCGGTCGGTCTTCCGGCCTGGGACATCCAGGCGGCGCGCAACCTGTACAGCATCCAGAGCTGGGGCGCGAAATATTTTGACATCAACGAGGCCGGCCGCGTCGTCGCCTGGCCGTTGCAGGAGGCCGGCGCGAGCGTGGACCTGACCGATGTAATCGAGGAGGCCAAGGGGCGCGGTTTGAAATTTCCACTGCTGATTCGTTTCCAGGACATCCTGCGTCATCGCGTGGAAGCCATCAACATGGCCTTCCGCAGCTCGATCAAGGAATTCAATTACCAGGGCGATTATCGCGGGGTCTTCCCCATCAAGGTCAACCAGCTCCGCGAAGTCGTGGAGGAAATTCTCGACGCCGGCCGCCCGTTCAACTTCGGTCTGGAGGTCGGCAGCAAACCGGAACTCTTCGCCGCCCTGGCGCTGCAAAATCAGGCCGGCGGCATGATCATTTGCAACGGCTACAAGGACGCCGGTTTCGTCAAGATGGCGTTGCTAGGCATCAAGCTCGGCAAAAAGGTCATCATGGTCGTGGAGAAATTGGAGGAATTGCGGCAAATCATCAACATCTCCCGCCAGGTCGGCGCCGAACCGATCCTCGGCATCCGCGCGCGGCTGCTCTGCAAAGGCGCCGGGAAATGGGCCGAGAGCGGGGGCGAAAACGCCAAGTTCGGCTTGAGCACCGCCGAGTTGCTCGCCGCCGCCGACTTGCTCCAGGCGGAGAACCTGGCGCACTGCTTCAAACTGCTCCACTTTCACATCGGCTCGCAGGTGCCGGACATCCTCACGGTGAAGAAGGCGGTGCAAGAGGCCTCGCGCTTCTACGCCAAGCTCTGCAAGCGCGGGTTCCAGATCGAGTACCTGGATGTGGGCGGCGGGCTGGGGGTCGATTATGACGGCAGCCGCTCCGCCTTCGACAGTTCCACCAACTACAGTCTTCAGGAATACACCAACGATATCGTTTATTACATCGCCGATGTCTGCAACGCCGAGAAAGTGCCCCATCCCCATATCGTCAGCGAGAGCGGGCGCGCGATCGTCGCTCACCACAGCGTCCTGATCGTGGAAGTCTTCGGCGCGATCGAGAAAAACCATCCGCAACTCGCGCTGGCTTACGGGGAGAACGAGCATCCGCTGGTCCGCGAGCTGCTCGACATCCAAAAGAACCTCGCCAAATTGAACAAGCTGGAAGCCTTCCACGATGCCCTCGAGCGCAAGGACGACGCCCATCACATGTTCACCCTCGGCCTCATGGATTTGCCGGACAAGGCCAAGATCGAGAATCTGTACTGGGAAATCAGCCAGGAGGTGGTGGCCACCTTCCGCGCCCAGGCCTACATCCCCGAGGAAATCCGCAAACTGGAAGACAGTCTGGGCGACCAGTACTTGTGCAACTTTTCCGTCTTCCAATCGCTGCTCGATCATTGGGCGCTCGGCCAGCTTTTCCCGATCATGCCGGTGAACCGGCTCAACGAACGACCGACGCGCGAAGCCACCCTGGTCGATATCACCTGCGATTCCGACGGCCAGGTCAACAAGTTCATCGACCTGCGCGACGTGCGCGACACCCTCCCGCTCCACAAACTCAACGCGAACGGCTCCGGCCAGATCGAGCCGTATTATCTGGGGTTCTTCCTGCTGGGCGCCTACCAGGACATCATGGGCGATTTGCACAACCTCTTCGGCCGCGTCAACGAGGTCCACGTCTTTCTCGAACCGGACGAGCCGGCGGGGTATTATGTCGAGGAAATCATCGAAGGGAGCACCATCATCCAGGCGCTGACCACCGTGCAGTACGACGAAAACGAATTGAAACGCCAGATGAAGGCGCAAATCGACGAGGCGATCAAGGCCGACAAGATGAAGCCCTCCGACGGCATGCGCCTGCTCGATGACTACGAGCGCGGGCTTAAGGAGTACACTTACCTGACCATCTAGGCGCCGCCGGAGCGCCTAGACCGAAGCCGACCAGGAAGGGAGGATGGAAAATGGAAAATGGCAACCGCCGCTCGACCCTCGCGGCGCTGCTCCCGCCTCCCGGTTCCGCTTCGGCCTCGGCGATGGCTGAATCCGCCCCCAATGTCGAATTGCTCGCTTCACTGGGGCGGCTCGCGCGGGGGCTGTCCGCCCTGTTCTGGGGATTGCCCCTCGCGCTGGTCGTGTGCGTCCAGACCGCGAAAGGCGAATTGCTCCGCCCGCTGGGCGTCGCGCCGCCGCTGGTCGCGACGGCCTTGCTGTTCTACGGCTTGGGCTTGCTCGGGCATTTTCAAAGGCAGGAACGAGTCTGGCGCGCCGCCCTGGATCGCGCCAAAACGTTTGCCCTGATCAATTTGGGCTTGTCCCCGTTCCTCTACTGGTGGAACCAAGTCCCGGCGAACCGCTTTTACAATTCGGTGGTCGGCCTGATGGCGTTATCGGGCCTGATTTTTCTCTTCACGCTCAATCCGGTGCTCTGCCGCCTCACCGCGATGCTGCCGGACGAAACGCTGCGGCAGGAAACCAAACTCTTCACCACCCTCAACCGCTACCTCCTCCTGGCTACGCTGGCGTTCGTGGTCGCGGGCTTCTTGCTGGCCCGGACCGATCGGCTGCCGGACCCGGTCATCAATCTATTGTTTTTCCTGGACCGGGCTGCGTTCTGGATTCTGCTCTTCCTGATTCTGCTCCCCGTGGCGATGACCATGGCCCTGGTCTGGAAAATCAAAGAGGTCATCCTCGCCGGCGTGTTCGGCCCCGAGCATTGACCCGCGCCCCGGAGTCGGGGGCCGGTCGAGCTGAGCTTGCAAAATTCGTTAGGCCGCTTTGGTTGGTTGCGTCTCCTTCCCCCTCACCCTGGCCCCCGCAGGGAGAGGGAACACCGCCTCCCGCGCTGCAACGAGCCGAGGCGCTCTGGATTGGCGAAAGCGCGTCGAGCGACTCTCCCTCTCCCCAAGGGCTGGGGTGAGGGGGAAGCAACGCTCGAAACACCAATGCGCTTGCGAACTGCGAATGAACTCAACAACACAGGCACCGTGCGCTCCGCGATTCAACGCCGAAACACCCGCACGACACAGCGCGTTCGATCGGCCACGCAGCGGCGCACGATTCTCCCTCTCCCCGGGGGAGAGGGCCGGGGTGAGGGCGAGCGTCACCTTGCAAAACAAAATTTAGTTTTGCGCCTTCCCTTCCCGGCCTCCCGCCGTTGCGCGGGCTGCCTGATGGAAAAATTGATCCGGGTTGGACCCCAACTCACGGCCGCAAAACCTCCAACTGCCAGCTCACAAACGAACGCACCATCTGTAATTCCGCGTCGGTCACGCCGGCCTTTTCGAGGTCCACCGCGAAGGCCGTCAGCCAGAACTGGCCGGCGGCCCGATAATGGAGTTCCTGGCGGAGGTGTTTTTCCAGGTCCGCCATGTGACCCGCGCCGTAGAAGATCGCCACCGACCCCGGCGGCGATTTCCTTTTCAATTCGACTTTGAGATCGTTGACCACCGTCTGATTGCGCGCCTGGATGAGCACCTGCATCAGGTTTCTCAGTTCCGGCGGCAAGGCCTGCATTTGGGAAAGATCGCCTTGGACCTGGCCGAGGATTTCAATCAACGCCAGCTTGGTGAGCGCCTGCAGTTTGGGGCTGGAACCGAGCAACGTCACCATCAGCTTCGCGACTGCTCCCAGAAACGACCGTTCGTCCATGATCTGGAGCAGTTGCTGAAACTCGCCGCCGCCGTTCGCCGAATCTTCCTTCGCGGAATCAGTTCGCGCCGCGCTCTCCATGAGGCGCTGAATCTGCTGGATGGACAGATCGCTATTGCGGAAATGCGGCCGCCCGTAATCGATCGCGCTCAACTGGAAGACCAGGCCCAGCGCTTCGGCCAGTGAACCTTGCAGACCTGCGGGTGGGTTCTCCTGGCTGGCGCCGATGGTGGAACCGTCCGCTGGCGAATCGCTGGTCGGTGGGCTGGCGCGTCCCCGGCGGTGGGCCGCGGGCCGGCCGGCCGCCGCGCCGCGCGCCTCGGGGCCGTCGGCGGGACCGCCGACTCCTTCAAACAAGACCAGCGCCTGGGCGTCAAGATGCTTCTGCAGCGCGTGGAAGTAATTGGAATCGCCGATGTGCGACGCTCCGGTGAGCCAGACGGCGGGACCCGAACCGCCGGCCGGGACGAATTTTCGCACCGCGATCTGCAACTGAATCACGCGGGCGTCCGAGTTATCCGCGCGCATGTACGGTCCGGTCGCGGACACGGTGCCGGCCGGCCCGGTCTGGTCTTCTCGCTCCGTGCTCCGCGCACTCCGATGGCTGCAGCAGGAAGCAAGCCCCAACACTGCCAGGAGCAAAATCCAGCGAGCGAAAGGAGCCCGCGGTTCTGGTCGCTCCGGCGCTCGAGATAATGCGGTCTTCGCCGTCGCTGTCATCCCGCGAACTTCCTCTCCTTCGCCCCGCGCCGCAAGAGTGTAGGGCAGGCATCTTGCCTGCCGGTTGGAGCGGCTTCCAGCCGCGAGTTAGTGTTCGATTATCTCCCCCTTCCAGCAACTTGGGGCAAGATGCCCCAAAAAACCGGCAGGCCGGAAGCCTGCCCTGCCTCCCGTGCCACAAATCGCTTCAGGCCGCGGACATTCCTACTCCCGTCGCGGCGGCGTTTCAGATCCGTTCTCCGGCTCAACCAGAAGCTGAATCCGTTAGGTTTGCGGCCCTCCTGGTTCCCGGCCAGTTTATCACCGCGTCCCGAAGGGACACCGGAAAGGCTCAGCCGACGTATTCGCGCATCATCCGCAGATAGCGCTGGCAGGTTTGCCGCATATCGCCGGGATGTTTGTCTTGTTCGAGCGACGCGAACCCGGTGAAGCCAGTCTGCTTCAAGGTTTCTACGATCGCCTTGAAATCCATCACCCCCTCGCCGATGTGCACAAACCGCCGCATCAGGCCGTCGATGTCCCGCATGTGCAAATTCATCAGTTGGTGGCGGACCTTGTGAATGGCGACCGGCGGGTATTCGCGCTGCAGGAGCGTCCAGCCCGCGTCGAGATTGTAGCCCAAATCGGGATCGCGGATCGTGTCCCACAGGCGGCGAAACGACGCGGCCTCGGGCACCAGGCAGTGCGTGTGCTGCTCGATGGAGAATTTGAGGCCATGGGCCTTGGCCCGCGCCAGGCATGCCCGGGTCGTTGCCACATACCCGTTCCAGACCTGGTCCCAGTCGAACCCATCCGCGATATCAATGTGGAATTTCTGGCCCGCGGCCGGCTCGCCGATTTCATAATAGCGCGGCAGGTATTCGGTGGGACCCTTGAACTCGCGGGCCCAGGGCGCGACGGTGTTGACGATCGCGGCGTCCAGCTTGCGGCCGATGCGGCAGCCGGCCTCGAAGTGATCGAGGTTCCGGTCGCGCACGTCTGGCTTGGTGCTGGAGAGGCCTTCGACCACCGGTTGGAAAATGACGAATTGCGAAACGCGCAGCTTCTTCCGCTCGAGCTTCTGTTTGAAACGGTCAATACGCGCCTCGGTCCAAAATCCTTCGATGTCGTTGCGGGCGGTGAGGATCAACTCGATGCCGTCAAAACCCATGTCCCCGATGATGTCGATGGCCGGCTCCGGGTCGGCGCCGGGGGTCAAATCATGAAAGCACCAGCTCAGGCAGCCGACTTTCGGCTTGCCTTTGGCGCCGGGCGCCGGCTCGTCCGCGGCGGTCGCGAACGGCAGGGCGGCGGTCGCGAGCGCGGCGGCATTAAGAAATTCGCGTCGGTTCAAATTGGGTCGCGTATCCACGGGTCCACTCCGTTTAATTTTGGCAGGGTCAAGTATCTCAGTCAACACCGAGTTCCGTGGCGGATGACCGCAGCGGCCTTCAGTTCCACAGTGGCTTGCCGGCCGAGAAATTCCATCAGCACCATCACGCGTTGGCTTCCGGGCAACACCTGGGTGATCACGGCTTGAAGACCGTGGAAAATCCCGCCGGCGATTTCCACGCGGTCACCGGGTCCGACGTCGCGGGAAACGACGTGAATTTCCTCCCGCCCCAACAGCGCGCGGATTTCCTCGATCACCGGATCGGGCACGGTCGGCCAGCGCGAACCGAAATGAACCACCCCGCTGACTCCCGGCGCGTAGTGGACGCGTGAGAGGCAGGTGGTCCAATCAAAGCGGGCGAACAAGTAACTTGGGAACATGGCCTCCGTGACCCAGGCCGCCCCCTGGCGGGTCGGCCGCGGGAAACGAATGCGCGGATTAAAGACCTCGATCTGCCCCAAGCGGCGCAACTGGCTGGCCGCGATGTGTTCGTGCTTGGGCTGCGAGCGCAGGCAGAACCAGGCCACCCGCGCTTCGGCGCCGGGAACCTCCGGCGGGCGGCAGTTGGCGGGCGGCAGGCGCAACATCATCCGAGTCTATGCAGGAACTCATCCTCGTCAAAGCCCAAAGCGGAAACGGAACAAGACGGACCGGAGCCGCGCGTTCAGCGGGAGCTCAATTATTTTGCGATCGATCATTTCGCCGATCGACTGCCGCGCCTGGCCGGAAGCGCGTGAGCGCTAATCATCCGGCGGGAGGCCCGGTTCCGGCTCCGCGCGATAGAACCGCAGGTTCAACGGCGGCGCGTCTGGATCGACAAAATGGAGCGCCCCGTCGGTGACCACGTTCGTGCAGAGCGGCATCCAATGCCGCAGGTCGGCCGAAGCCTCGATCCGAAAGAAGGACCCGTTCGTGGCCGGCTCGCAGAAGTGGAACTGGCCGTCCGGCAACAGCCGGCACGGCGGGCGCGGCAGGTCGTTGTCGATGATGAACGCGGAAGCGCGCGAGGGGAAACCCACCGTGTACGCGGGCGAGGGCTGTAACTGCAGCACCACCGTCTCTATGCCTTCGGCAAGATTGTCGTCGATGGGCGCCACGACAATCTGCGCGGAGTGTTTGCCGGCGGGAATAGTGACCGAGCCAGGCAAGGCGACATAGTCCACGCCGTTGGAGGCCGTCCCGCTGATGTCGTAATCCACGGTCAGGTCGTCATTGGTGGGGCCATGCCGGCGGACGACGAAGGTGGCGGTGTTGGCGCCGCCGACGTTGACGTGCCAAAAGTTCCAGATGTCGATGGCCCAACGGTTGGTGTCCCAGCCGCTCAACCAGAAGTTGGTCCCTTCGGACGCAAACGGATCGCGCGCGACGATGTTCACCACCGGCAGGAGGTTGCTTTCCAACACCGTGATGTGCACCGGGTCGGAGACCGTACTCGCGCCGCCGCTGTCCGTTGCCTTGGCACTCAAGAGGTATTCGCCGGGTGGCACGTTGGACCAGATGAGAATGTAATTGGGACAGCCGGGCCAGCAGCGAGTGGGGTTGAACGTGCCGACGCCCAATCGGTTCGTGCCTTCGAAGAATTCCACTGTGAGATTGTAGTGGTCCTCGACGTCTTGCGCGAAGGCCACCAAATGGATGTCCGCTGGCGCGGCAAATACGTCGCCATCCTGTGGCGCGTTCAGTTGCACGAAGGGCGGGTGGTTGGTCGCGTTCGGCGTGTCGTTGTCGGCGATGGTCACCACCGCATTACTCGGCACCCCGACTATGTAGCGCGCCCAGAACGGCTGCTGCAATTGCAGCACCACCGTCTCGCTGCCTTCGGCCAGGTTATCGTCAATGGGGGTGACGGTGATGTCGGCGGAACTGGCCCCGGCGGGAATCACCAGGTCGGGGAGGCTGATGAAAAAAGGAAACAACACGAAATTGGAGAAAGTCAGATAATCAACGCCCATCTGCGCCGTGCCCCCGATCGTGTAGAAAACTCCCAGCGGATGGGTGGTGTCGCCCGTGCGGCTGACCGTGAACGTGCCGGGATCCGGCCCGCTTTCCGAGGCGTCGGGATCGGTGGCGACGATCGTCACGACTGGCGGTGGCGTAAGGTCATTGTCCAGGATATATGCCAGGGCGTGGTCGGTCGGGCCAACGACGTAGCAGTCGGGCGGCGGCGGGAAAATCTGGACGCAGACCGGCGGCTGCAACGTCAACTCGACCGTCTCAGTGCCTTCGACGAAGAGGTCATCAATCACCACCACTTCGATGTTCGCCGAGGACGCGCCGGCCGGAATAATGACGCTGCCGGGGAGGCCAACGTAGTCAACTCCGTTGGACGCCGTGCCGCCGACGCTGTAGAAGACCGTCAACGGAGAGTTCGTCGGCCCCGTGCGCGTGACGGTGAAGACGGCTGGATCGGACGCCTGGGGGATCTCCAGCCACGGCGGCACCACGGGGATTTCGCTGCCGGTGTCATCGATCGCATAAATGTTGACCTCCGGTTGCGGAACGGCATTGGTCTCGACGACGAAAACATGGACCACCGGCGACACGCCCATGGCGCCGTGATCGTCGGTAGCCTTGGCGGTGAGTTCGTATGCCCCGGCGGGCACCTTCGTCCAACGCACGAAGAACGGACCGATGGGATTAAGGGTCGGGAAGTTGGTCGTGACGCCGAGACTGTTGGTGCCCTCGAAAAACTCCACCGTCTGGATCGTCAAGAATCCGTCGCTGTCGAAGGCCGACGCCACGATCAGGATGTTTGCTGGAGCCGGGAAGACCGCGCCGTTCGCGGGCGTGCTGAGGTTGACGCTGGGCGGGCGGTTGGTCGCGTTCGGACCGTCATTGTCGAAGATGAGCACGACCGCGTTGCTGGGCACGCCGATGTTATAGCCACAGGCCGCGCAGGCCAGCGGGGACCCAGTGAGCTCGGCGGCGACCGATTCGGTGCCTTCCACCAGCGAGTCGTCAATCGGCTTCACGATGAAGGAAGCTTCCAGCGCCCCGGCGGGGATTTGCACCGAGTTGCCAAGCTGCTCGTAATCGACGCCGTTGGACGCGCTGCCGCTGAGCTGGTAGAACACGATCAGCGGGAAGTTGGTTGGCCCGGTCCGCCTCACGGTGAACGTGCCGGTGTCCAACCCGCCTTCGCTGGCGAGGGGGTCGGTGGCGTAGAGGGTCACGGTGGGAAAGGAAGCCTGACCGATGGCTGGCCGCAGCCCGGGCAGCACAAGCAGGCTCGACATCAGATACCACAAGCCGGATGAACAAACGCGCGTTTTCATAAAACGAGTCCTCTGCATTTTATCCACATTACACTGCACAGTTCGGCCCGCGTCCGTCTCACTGACGTTGGCGAGCAGGTTTGCATCGCTACATTTCGGCAGTTACTACTCGTATAGCACCTGTGCCACACGGGGGCAACCGCGAACTTTCGCCGGGGCAACCGATGGGTGTGATTGGAAGTGGGGGCGAAGCTGCCGGCTAAAGCCAGCGTTCCGGCCGCAATGGAACGCTGGCTTTAGCCGGCAGCCTCGCTCTGCGCACCCACATTTAATCACACCCGCGACCGATCATTTTGCCGATTGACTGCCGGCGGGAATCCGGGGGAGTTTATCGGTCCTGATGCCTAAAGTTGAGCGCGCTTTGCTCTCGGTTTATGACAAGACCGGACTCATTCCCTTTGCGGAGGCCTTGGCGGCGGCGGGCGCTGAATTGATTTCCACCGGCGGCACGGCCAAGGCGCTGCGCGCGGGCGGCCTGAAGGTCACGGACTTGAGCGCCTACACCGGCTTTCCGGAAATGCTCGATGGGCGCGTCAAAACGCTCCATCCGAAGGTCCACGGCGGGCTGCTCTATTTACGCGGCGACCGGCAGCATGAAGCGGCCGCGAAGCAACACGGCATTCAGCCCATCGACGTCGTGGTGGTGAATCTTTATCCCTTTGAGCAAACGGTGGCCAAGCCGGGAGTGACGCTGGCGGAGGCCATCGAGAACATTGACATCGGCGGGCCGGCGATGCTGCGGAGCGCGGCCAAGAACCATGAAAGCGTGACCGTGGTGATCGACCCCGCCGATTACCCCAGGGTCGCCGGTCAAATCAAGCACCACGGCAACACTACGCGCGAATTGCGGCGCGAACTGGCGGCGCGCGTGTTCGCTCGCACGTCGGCCTATGACGCCAGCATTGCGGAGCACCTGCGCCGGGCCTTTGGCCTCGGCGGGCAAGCTGCTTTGGGCGCGGCGATGAACGCGGCGGCGGGCGAGGGCTTGCTCCCGCCATCCCTGGCGATCAACGCCCCGCTGGCCCAGCCATTGCGCTACGGCGAGAATCCCCACCAGAAGGCGGCGTTGTACGGCCGCTTCCACGACTTTTTTGAGCAACTGCAGGGCAAGGAACTTTCCTATAACAATATCCTGGACCTGACCGCGGCGGCCGGTTTGATCGGTGAGTTCTCCGGCGATCGGCCGACGCTGGCGATCCTCAAACACATGAATCCCTGCGGCGTGGGCCAGGGAGAGAATTTGCGCGAGGCGTGGGAGAAAGCCTTCGCCACCGACCGGCAAGCGCCGTTCGGCGGCATCATCGCCGTCAACCAGCCGCTGGATTTGCCGTGCGCGGAAACCCTCGCCGAAATCTTCAGCGAAGTGATCGTGGCCCCGGCTTTCACCCCGGAGGCGGCGGCGCGCTTGCAAAAGAAAAAGAACCTGCGGCTGCTCAAAGTGTTGCGCGAGCCGTTCCGTTCATCGCCGATGGAAATCCGCAGCGTCGGGGCGGAATCGTTTTTGTGGCAGGAACGGGATGCCAGGAGAATCACCGCCGCGGACTTGAAAGTGGTCACGCGCCGGCAACCGACTTCCGTCGAGCTGGAGGCGATGCTCTTTGGCTGGCGGGTCGTGAAGCACGTAAAATCCAACGCGATCCTCTACGCCGCGCCCGGCCGCACGCTGGGCATCGGCGCCGGGCAGATGAGCCGGGTGGATTCGAGCCGGATCGCCGTATGGAAAGCGGGGGAAGCCGGGCTTTCCCTGGCCGGCAGCGCGGTGTGCAGCGACGCTTTTTTCCCCTTTCCCGATGGCTTGATCGCCGCCGCCCAGGCTGGGGCGACGGCGGCCATTCAGCCGGGCGGCTCGCTGCGCGACGCCGAAGTGATCGCCGCCGCGGACGCGCATGGCTTGGCCATGGTGTTCACCGCCGTGCGGCATTTCCGACACTGATAAACGCCGGCGGGAGTCGTAGCGGCGGTTTGCTTGGGCATGGCCGACGGACCATGCGCCCCAAGCGACACGAGCGGCTGGGTTTCAGTCGAGCAGCCAATAAATCAAGGCAATTTGGCCGCCGCATAGCACGGCCAAAGTCAACCACACCAGGCCCTCGCGCAGGCGCAAACCGCGCTGGCGACTGGGGGCCAAACCGAATCGAATCCGCAGGGCGCCGAATTCGATCAGGTCGCCGTTGCGAAGCATGGCCTCTTGGATCGTCTGGCCATTGACGGCGACGAAGGCCTGGGGCTGGGCGGCGAGGAGGAAGCCTTCGCGGGATCGCATCTGGATTTGCAGATGGTTCTCCCAGACGCCGTCGTCTTGGAGGCAGAGGTCGGAATTGGGAGCGCGCCCGATCTGCACCGGAAAACGGCGAGCGACCCAATGGGCGCCCGCCTGGTGACCGCTGAGAATGGTGAGTTGAACCACTACCAGATGCGTTTGTGCACGAGAACCCGGTCGTTGGCGTAAACGGCTCTGTCCAGGCTCGGATCCTTGACCGCTTTGAACCAGTTAATGGCGATTTTTTCGCCGGTAGCCCGAATCAACTCGATGTTCTTGCGATTGGCAAAATCGGTGAAACCGCCGGCCGTGTCGATGGCGCGCAGCACGGTCATGTCTCCGAGGTACTGGATGCGGCCGGCAACCTTTACTTCCCCCCCCACATAGTAAAAACGTTCCTCCGCTTTGACCGTGACAGTGAGGTAGTTGTAATACTTGGGCACGTATTCCTTGCGGATGTCTTCCTGCAACTGCCCAGCGGTCTTGCCCGCGGCCTGGACAGTGATATTGAAGGGCAACGTGATCTTGCCATCTTCGCGAATCCGCTCTTCATGCTTGGGCATCTGCTGGGGCAGGTCGGAGAACGTAATCGTCGTCATATCGCCCACGCGCAGGACCGTCAATGCAGGGTTCGCCATCGCTCCCACCGCCGGCGGTGGGGCCGGGGCCGCCGTCACCGGCAAAAGCCCGGACGGATTGGCGACCGGCGGCGGGACGGCTGGCGACGCTTCACCGCCCAAGGCCGGGGCGGCCGGCGGGGCCGGAAAGGCGAACGGGGTTTGCGGGTTGATCGGGTCGGTCTGGCTGGCAGGGCCGGCGTAATAGAGGTGCTCGCACCCGGTCAGGACGCAAGCGGCCAGCAACCCGCCGGCTAATCCAAGGCAACCGTTTTTCCGTAAAAATTTCATACCGTTCAGGGCGAGGCCGAGCCAGCGAAAGGCATCAATATTTTGACTTGATCTCCGCCTTTGGTCCGGCGGCGCGCGATTTTTTCGCTTCTCCGTCTTTGTCCGCCGGCTCCTCTTCCTGTTTCGAGTAATAGTCGTAATAATAGCCGCTATAATAGTAGTAATTCTCGTCGGCGGCCATGCTGATGTTGTTAAGCACCACGCCGAGAAGGTTTCCCCCGACTTTCTCGATCATTTGTTTGGCGCGGATCGTCATCGGCTGGGGATAGCGGCGATATTGAATGACCTGCAGCACCAGGTCCACCTCGCTGGCGAGGATCGACGCGTCGCTCACGCCCATGATCGGCGGCGAGTCGAAGAAGACCCAATCATAACGGCGCTTCAAGTCGGTGATCAGTTCCTTCATTTGCATGGAGCTCAAAACGCCCATGGAACTGCTGGGCAGTTTGCCGCTGGGCATGAAGTCCAGCGTGGCCAACGGTGTGGTCTGGATGACCTCCTCCAGCGTGTTTTGCTTGAGCAAGTAGTTCGTCAGCCCGATGGCGTTGGAGACTTTCAACGTTTTATGAATGCTGGGGCGGCGGAGATCGGAGTCAACGATGAGCACGCGCTGGCCGTTCTGCGCGAAGACCGTCGCGAGATTGAACGTCGTCGTCGATTTTCCTTCGCCGGCGCCGCCGCTGACAATCGTGAGGGTGTTCAGTTGGGGATCCTTCTGTGAGAAAAGAATGTTCGTGCGCAACACCCGGTAAGCTTCGGCGTGCGGGCTGTCCGGACCCTCGGCCATCAACGAGCCGACATTTTGGGGGATGACTCCCAGCACCGGCGCCTGCAACGCCCGCTCCACGTCATCGATGGTCTTGACGCTGGTGTCGAGATATTCGATGAAGAAGGCCAGGCCGACCCCAACGACCAAGCCCACAACGATGCCCAGGCTAATGTTGAGAAACTTGTTGGGTCGGACCGGCTTGAGGCTCGCTTCGGCCTGATCAACCACGGTAACAATGCCGCCGCGGGGCAGTTCTTCTTCGATCGTTTCCTGGATGACCCGGAGGTTGAGCCGTTCGCGGATGAGTTGCATGTTCTCCAAGTCGCGCTTGGCCTGGACATAAGGGCGGCGTTCGACGGCCGTCTTGACGTCAAAGGTGTGGTACTTTTCCTCTTCGGCGAGGAGATCTTTCAAGGCGGCCTCGCTGGAATCGCGCCGGGCCTTCAGGCCGGTCAAGATTCCGTCCAGGCGATCCTCCACTTGCTGTCGAATTACATCCAACACCCGGCGCACGCGTTTCACGTCGGGGTGCTCGGAGCCGAAGTTTTCGGCCAAATCGGCCATGAGCTGCTCCTCTTTGGCCAACGCCTCCTGCAAGTACGCCAACTGCGGATCCGGCGAAGCGATGGTCACGGCTTTTCTGAATTCCACACGGCTCAGATTGGTGAAGTTTTGATAAAGCGCGTCGAACTTTTTGAATTCGGCCTGGGCCTCGATGCGCATGTTCGACAGTTTGTGGAGGATTTCCGGCTCGGGCGTGCCGACCATGGTCGCGGTTTGGGCGTCGGTGTCTGAAATGTGCAAATCCGTCTTGAGTTTGTCCACTTCCGCCTGCTTGTTGGTCACGGCCTCGTTTTGCTTTTCCAATTCCGCTTGCAAGGTTCGGATGCCGCGGCTGGACGCCTCCCGGCGGAGGGCCAGGCGGTAATCGCGATAAACTTTGGCGATTTCATTGGCGATTCGCGGGGATTCGTCCTTATCTTCGCTGAAAACCTTGATTTCGATGAGGCTGGTGTTGCGCGATTGGCGCACATCGACAGCGCGTTTGAGCAGGTTGTAGGTTACATCGGTCGCCAACTCGCCTTCTTCTTTGTATTTCTCCGCCCATTTCTTGTTCAATTTTAAATTCGCGATGACTTGATGAAGGATGGATTTGGATTGGATGGTTTGGAATTGCGTCTCGATCCAGTACGGGTCGAAGCTTTGGTAGAAACTCTGATTGCCGATGCCCTGGACATCCGGCGCGTCCTTTTCCACGGCGATGCGCACGGTGCTGGCGAAGGATTCCGGCAAGATGAACGTGACCAGCGTGGTGGTGATGGCGACCAGCAGAAAGACGGCAATGATCACCGTCTTGCGGATCCGGATGATCCGCCAGTAATCCAGGAAATGGAGTTTGACTTCCGGGGCGTTAAAACTTTTTGCTTCTGTCTTGGTCACTTCCATAAATCAAAAAAAGAGGCTGGGCGCGCCGCCCCTGCCTCCCATTCCAATCCAATCCGAACCGTTAGTAATTGGCGCGAACACCCACGTAATACCGGTCGCGCGTGAAGCTGCGATCGGCAAGGTCTGAATCCAGCCGGTCAAAATAATAGCTCGCTTCCACCGCCCAATTCGGGTTCAAACGATAAGAGAGATTCAGGTTGACGAACAGGAAATTGTCCGCTTTGCCATCGTCCGTGCCCCCGTTGAACTGGGACATCTGGTATTGCCCCACGAGACTTGCCGTCAACTGCGCAGTGATCCGGTGGTTGATGGAGGCATAGACGGTCGAGGTTTCCTGGTCCCCGGTGATGGCCCCGGGAGTGCCGATCTGGTCGGTGGCGTTGCGGGCGTGCTTGAAGCCGAGTTGGACGGAGCTGCCCGGCAGGTAGCTATAGGAGCCGGACATATCCACGTAAGGGGTCCACGAATTATTCGAAATATGCTCGAAGTGAGTGTATTGGGCTCCCACTTGGATCGATCCGGTCAGTTGGGAGCTGAAGGAACGGCTGGCGCCCAGGTAAAAATAGTGGGAGACATTGTCGCGAATCGAGCCGGGGTCGAGGGCCGGAAAGTCAACCGGATCCTTGCTGGTGTAATCCACGATGCCGTACTTATAGCCGGCAAACGCCAGCAAATGTTCCTGCACTTGCCAGGTGCCTTTGATATCGAACAAGTGTTCGATTCGATCGAGCAACGCCGCGCGACTGCCGACTCCAAACGGGTTGGAGCCTGGCGGGATAGCTTGGCTGGCATAATCGCTGGCACTCTGAAAATAATTGTACCAGGTATTATTGTAAGCTGCCTCGAAACCGAGCAATTCAGTCATTTGGCCGGTGAGGTCGAGGTTGACCTGATTGCGCAGGCCATCGGCACTGGTGCGGATCGGGGTGGTAACCGTGCCGTTGGACTCCAGGACCTCCGGCTCCTGTGAGTAAGTGAACGAGTCGCTGAACTTCACCCGATAACTCTCCGAAAAGCGATGGTCTAACTTGGCGTTAAACTCGTGATTATGATCGGTGTTATTGTTCGCGCGAGCGTCGTAATACCTCAAGGTATAAACGTACGAGACGCCCACGTAGGTTTGGTCCCCCGGAAAGTTCAGGGCGAATTGCGGTGAGATTTCCGCTCCGAAACTCCCTTTAACCGGCGGAATATTGGTATTCGAGGAATGGGAAGGTGCGGTGTTGTAGTTGTCATCGTAAAACCCTCGCAGCGAGGCGGCCACGCTCCAGGTTTTGGAGGTTTCCATCGGCGTAAGTCCCGGGGCATAAGCAGCTTGCAGCCCCGTGGCGCCAACGGCGGCCAACCCTGCGGAGGCGATGAGTCTTTTCATATCTTAGATTTTCCCAGCAAATTCAACCCGGCCAATTAAGCAAAATGGCTGCCACGGTCTTTTACTGAACCGCCTTTCGATGTCAAATGCAAATCGGGCGTTCTGCGGCTCTAACGCAGTCTATTCGCTGGATTGGATTGTTTTCCCTCGAACATGTTCAGAATCAGTTAAAAATAGTTCCGGCAGCAATCCCGCCGGCGCGCGCGGCAGCGGAAAGCCGGTCGGAACCTCGCTTTTTAGCAGGATACCCAGAACGAATTCTTCCCAACTCTCGGCGGTGTCGGTCTTTCGGCTGGCATTGGTGATCAGCCGCTCCCGCAGGGCGGCCAGCAATTCCGCGTCGGTCATGCCTTGGTCTTGCTCTTTGGAGCCGGCGAGCACCCGCTGGCGAAACCGGGAGAAAGTTGCCGAGTCGTCGTCCGCGCGCAGCCACTGCTCCAGGGAACGGCTCTCGATGCTCTTGAGAGTCTTGGCAGTGAGATAAAGCGCTTTGACCGGTTTCAACGAATTGACTTCGTAGAAGTTGTTCCTGAGTCGCTGCCCGCTGGCGTCTTTGTGCTTCAAAGTTAGCCAGACGCTTTGCCGGCGACCGTACCAGGCCGTCGCCCACGGGATATCGGTCATGAGCCATTCGCCTTCTCCCACGTACTGCGCTTTTTCCTGGATCCACGGGGGGTAATAGGGCGGATAAACAATCGGGGATGGCGCGGTGGACAGGAGCGTGAAGATCAATGGCGCGTCGGCAACGAGGCAAAAAAGGCCCACTAGGGAATACTTGCCGCCGGGGGACTGCAGGTTGGTCTGGTCCACCAACGTGAAGAGCAAGCTGACTCCGTAAATAAGAACCAACGGCGCCGCCACGGCCAGCAGGTTTTCCGAGTTAATGTCCGGCTCGGCCGCCGTCAGTCCGGTTCGGCCCAAGGCTTGCGCGACCACCAGGAAACCGAGGCACGACGCCACAAACCACCGCACTCGGCCAAGGGTTGGATTGCGGAACGGAACCAATAATCCGACCAGAAAAAAAGCCGAAACCCAACTGCCGCCCAGCCCGGGCAGATCATGCTGAATGATCTCTTTGACATTGAGACCGAGTTTGCGGGAAAACTCGGCGGTGCTCACGGTGCTGAAATCCGGCGCCAGCGACCGGTCCAGTTCGTCGTCCGGGAAATGGGGCGTGTTCTGATAAATCGCAAATCCTGCCGTGCCAAACGGGGCGCCGCTCAAATCATGGTTTCGCACCACCCACGGCGTCATCACCGCGAGGAACGCCGCCACCGCCGTCAGGGTCAAAGCCACTCGGCTTGGCTGCGGCAAGGAGCCGATCATGAAAAGCGCGGGCACGATGAGCCATCCCATCCCGTAGCGCGTCAGACCGCCCAGCGCCGCCAAAACCCCCGCCGTCCCGGCCAGGATGAACAGCCGGCGATAGTGGGCTGAGGGTTCGCGCGCCGCGGCTTCGAGTTTCGCCAAGACCTCCACCAGTCCTAAAAAAAGGATGAGCAGCAGCAGAGTTGACACGCCGGAAATGCTGAAGCGCCAGAACAAATCCGCGCCCAGGAAAACCGTGCCGGACACCCACGCCACCGGTTCATCGAACAACTGCCGCGCCAGCCGGAAGACCATGACGGCCGCGGCGAGCAGCAGCAGTTGATTGAACATTGCGATCCATAAATCCGGCAGATAGACGGTGAAGCTCTTGGTCGGATTGGCCGGAAGGTCAGGATAGCCAAAGGGCATGAGCTTGAGCGCCCCGGCCAGCAAGAGTGGATACAAAGGCGGATTGGCCAAGTCAGGATGTAATCGGTTCAAGCGACATACATCCAGGGCGGCCGCCGGGGCCGCGGCGTTGGTGGGGCCGGGGGCGCGCGGGGCGGCGGCCACCTGCTGCGCCAGCGAATGTTTGCGGAGCAGGCCCAGACTGATCGGGCGGATAAAGTCCGTCGCGAAGCCCTTGCCCTCCGCGAGGTTTCGCGCGAGCTGCGCGGCATCCATCCCCTCCTGCGTCGATAAATTCCGAAAAGCGGCGGTGTCGTACCAGACGGCCAGGCCGATCATCGCGATCACCGCCGCGGCGTATTTGAGGAGGCTCCGGCCGGCGCCCAGTCCATATTTGTAAATGACTTCCTGCAGCCGGACGGGCATGCTCAGAATCCTTCCAGGTGATACGCGTGCAATTTACGGTGCAGCGTCCGCCGGCTCATCCCCAGCTTCTTCGCCGCGGCCGTCCGGTTGGCCTCGCATTCCTTCAGCGCCCGGATGATCAGTTGCTTTTCCGCTTCCTTGATCGTCAGATCGGCCGGCGCCGGCCCCGCCGCGCCCGTGCCGTCGCCGGGGCTTCCGCCGGCCACGCGCACGTTGGGCGGCAGATCGCCCAGCGTGATCTTCTCCCCGCGGCAAAGCACGACCGCGTGTTCGATGGCCGTGCGCAGTTCGCGCACGTTGCCCGGCCACCGATAGCGGCGCAGCGCGTCCATCGCTTCGGCCGTGAACTCGTTGACGGCCTTGCTGTTTTCCTCCGCAAATTCCCGCCGGAAGCTTTGCGCCAGCAAGCACAGGTCGTTGCCCCGTTCCCGCAAAGGCGGCAGTTGGATTTCCACCACCCGCAGCCGGAAAAACAAATCTTCACGGAAGTTTCCCGCCTTCACCTGCTCCTCCAACCGCTTGTTGGTCGCGGTCACCAGCCGCGCGTCGCTCGTCAGCGTCTTATTGGACCCGACTCGCTCGAAGGTTTTCTCCCCCAGGAACCGCAACAGTTTCACCTGAATCGTCGCGTCGATCTCGCCGATCTCATCGAGGAACAAGGTGCCGCCCTGCGCCTGTTCGAAGCGCCCGATCCGCCGCTCGTGCGCCCCGGTGAACGCCCCCTTCTCATGCCCGAAGAGTTCGCTCTCCAACAACGTGGGCGATAGCCCCGCGCAATGCACCGTCACCAGCGGCTGCTGGCTGCGCGGACTCAAATGGTGAATGGCTTTGGCGATCAATTCCTTGCCCGTCCCGCTTTCCCCCAGAATCAACACGCTCGCCTTGCTCGGGGCGACCTGCTGCACCATCTCGAAGATTTCCTTCATCGCCGGGGTTTCGCCCACAATGTCTTCCAAATCGAACCGCGACTGGATCTGCTGGCGCAGGGAGAGGTTTTCGGCCTCGCGCAGCTTTTCGCGGCGCTGGGCGCGCGCGATCCGCATTTCCAATTCGTCCAACTGCATCCGCCCCTTCGCAATGTAATCATCGGCGCCGGCTCGGATCGCCTGGACGGCCAGGTCCTCGGAGCCATAAGCGGTCATCAGGATGCAAATCGGCTTGCGCGAGAGCGTCTTGGCGTGGGCGATCAGCTTCATGCCGTCACCCTTCGGGAGCCGAAAATCAGTCAACAGCACATCAAAGTGTTGATGCTTCAACAGTTCCAGCGCCGCGGCCATGTCCTCGGCCACATAAACGTCATAATGCTCCTCTACCGCCGCGCGCAGCCCGTCGCGCGTCGGCTTTTCGTCATCGACGATCAACAACGTCGGCTTAACAACCACCGCGGCGGTCATGATCGATCAGGGGTCCTCGCGGAGGCACACAGCTAAAACGGCCATTCATGGAATTGGATGCCAACGCGTTGCTCCGATTCAAGCCTCTTCCCGGTTTGGCCGCGGGTTTGATTCGGAGCTGGTCTCCGCTGCCGCCTCCAGCAGCCGGGGCTGGCGGCCATGGAACGGCAGCCAGAGACGGAACGTAGTGCCAAGGCCCAGATGACTCTCCAGCTCGATCCGGCCGCCATGATCGCGGACAATGCGCTGGACGATCATCAAACCCAGCCCGGTGCCCTTCTGCTTGGTCGTGTAGAACGGCTCAAAAATCCGATTGATCTGCTCCGCGGGAATCCCGCCGCCGGTATCGGACACGGTCACCCAAACTCCTTCGGCGCCCCGGTCGGTCTGGAGGGTCAGCACGCCGCCCTTGGTCATCGCCTGCATCGCGTTTTTGATCAAGTTGACCAGCGCCTGCTTGATCTGCTCGGGATCCAGGGGCAAGGCGGGCAGTTGGCTGGCCAGCCGTTCCTGGACCACCAATCCGCGGTTCTCAAGCTCGGGCCGCAGGAGTTCCAGCGTGGTTTCCACCACGCTGTTCAACGGGGTGATCGCGAGCTTGGGCGGCGCCGGCCGAATGGCCTGCAGGAACTGCGTCACGATGTAGTCCAGCCTGGTGATCTCGCCCTTGGCCACCGCCAAATACTTCTCCATCCGCGCGGCGGCTTCCTGCGTCGCGTTGTCGGCGAGGATGACCGGACCCTTCCTTTTGCCCGGGAAAAGCCCCTCGGCGTCGGAGCGATCGGTTGGCGTGGCTTTGAACTTGCGCACCTCGCGCTCCAGGAGCTGCAGGTGGATGTGGAGCGCGTTGAGCGGATTGCCGATCTCGTGCGCCACACTCGCCGCTAGCAGGGTCAGCGCCTGGATGCGTTCGCTTTCAATCGCCGCGAACGTTTTTTGGCGCGCTTCGGTCGCGTCATGGATGATCAGCGCCAGCCCGGAACTGCCCCGCGCCTGGCCGTCCAACGGGGCCACATAGAGGCTCAGAAAGCGGGCCCGAGGATACGAGACTTCCAATTCGTGCCGGGCGACGCGCTGCCCGCCGGCGACATCGAGCGCCGCGAGCTTGGACCACTCCAGTTCGGGCAGAAAGCGCGTAATTGGCTGGCCTTCGGCGACCGAGTGTTGCAGGCCGAGCAAGCGGGTGACCGCCTGGTTAAAGTAGAGAATCCGCCCGGTTTCATCGGCCACTAACACGCCGTCCTCAATGGTGTTGAACAAGGTCTCCAGGAAACTTCGTTCGCGCGCCAGCCGCTGCACCACCGTCTGGAGACCTTCTTTGTCGAGCCGGCCGATTCGGCCGAGCACCTTGTCGAAAAAGTTGGAGGTGGAGGAGGTCATAATCAGATTTCACGCCCGCAAACTGGCCTGATCTTAAGCGGCTGCCGGGACAAGGCAAGTGTTTGTCAATTCCAGCCTTGACGCCGGCCCGGCTTCCGCCAAATGAATTTCATTCGGCCCAAAACAGTCAGGAAAGCTGAATCGCGATGAAGCAAACCAATTCAATCCTTAAGGTTTCCGCAATATCGGTATTTGGCAAATTGCTCCTCGTGCTCCTGCCACTCGCGTTGGCCGCCGGCGCCGGCAGCGTCGAGGCGAAAACTCCCAAGAAAGCGCTGGTGGTGACCGTCACCACCGGGTTCCGGCATAGCTCGATCGAAACGGCGGAGCAAGTGCTCGCCGACCTCGGCGCAAAGAGCGGGGCGTTCACCGTGGACTACGCCCGCGTCACTCCGCCGAACGAGAAGGCCCCAGCCAAACCCACCCCGCCCAAGGAAGAGGGCGATGCCGACAAATTCAAAGCCGACCAGGAGAAGTACAACGCCGCGCTCGAGGAATTCAAAATTGAGGAAACCAAATTCAAGGAAGCCGAACGGGCCTATCACGAAACTCAGAAAAAAGTCCTGGCCGAAAAAATGAGCGCCGATTCTCTCAAGCAGTACGACGCCGTCATTTTCGCCAACACCACCGGCGATCTGCCGCTGCCCGATCCGGCGGCGTTTCTGAGCTGGCTCAAATCCGGCAAGGCGTTCATCGGCACCCATTCCTGCAGCGACACTTTTCATGGCTGGCCCGCCTTCATCGACATGCTCGGCGGCGAGTTCGAAACGCACAAGGCGCAGGTCAAAGTCGAATGTCTCAGCCAGGACCCCAAACATCCCGCCACGAAACATTTCGGCCATTCCTACACGGTGCTCGACGAGATTTACATCCAGAAAAACTTCCACCGCGAGAAGGTCCACGGCCTCTTGACCCTCGACAAGCATCCCAACGAAAAAACCCCCGGCGATTATCCCATCGCCTGGTGCAAGCTCTACGGCAAGGGGCGGGTCTTCTACACCTCGCTCGGCCACCGCGAAGACGTCTGGCAGGCCGAACCGTATCAAAAGCACGTTCTCGGCGGCATCAAATGGGCGCTCGGCCTCGAACGGGGCGGCGCCAAACCACAAACCAAATGACTCGATGGCTCACTCCTCACTTCCCGGACCACCCCATGAAAAAAACCCTTGCCCTCCTGGCGCTCACCGCGCTGGCCACCCTCAACTTCCGCGCCGCGGATGAAACCGGCTTCGTGCCGCTCTTCAACGGGAAGGACACCACCGGCTGGAAACTCCGCCGTCCGGAAGGTCATAATAGCTGGACCGTCGAAGCGGGGATTCTCAAGAACACGGTGAACAAGGGCGAACATGGCACCGATCTCGTCACCGACAACAAGTTCTGGAATTTCACCGTGCGCTACGAATTCATGGTGCCGGATGGATCGAACAGCGGCTTTTACCTCCGCGGCCGCCATGAAATTCAAATCCTCGGCGATTACAAGAGCGGCAAGCCCGATGTTCACGGCAACGGCGCCATCTATGGTTTCAAGGCTCCGTCCGAGTTCGCGTCCAAGCCCGGCGACGAGTGGCAGACCGCCGAGGCCACGATCATCGGCAATAAGATCAGCGTGACTCTCAACGGCAAAAAGATTCACGACGAGGTCGAGTGCGGCCGCGCCACTGGCAGCGAAATCGACAACCACGTCAACGAACCCGGCCCGATTTTCCTGCAAGGAGATCATGGCACCGTCTGGTTTCGCAACCTCCGCATCAAGGAATTGCCCGCCAAGTAAAAGTCGGCGGGCGCTCTTGTCGGAAGCGCCCGGCGGGCCGGGAGGACCGGCCATTCGGCCTGGCGGCGCATGCGCCCCGCCGGTGGCGGGGTCTGGCCTGGCCCAAAAAATCAGATGGCAATCGGTGATGGTGACGCGCAAGAATCAGGGCCTATGAACGACCCGGCCACGACCCCCAACGATTTCAATCGGCGGGATTTTCTCCGAGGCGGTTCGCTGGCTACCCTCATGACCCTCATGGGCGGCGTTGCGCTCGAAGCCCAAGAGAAGCCCAAGGAAGCCGAAGCGAATGCCGCGGAAAAATCCGCGCGCTCACCGGTCAATTGCGCCGTGATCGGTTGCGGGCTTCAGGGCCGCGAAATTCTCAACACGCTCGCGCGCCTGCCAAACGCGTCGGTGGTGGCGGTCTGCGATAATTACGGGCCGTTCCTCAAGCGCGCCAAGGAGGCGGCGCCCAGGGCCGAAACGTTCGAGGACTACCAAACAGTCCTGCAAAGCAAAGCGGTCCAGGCAGTCCTGGTCGCCACGCCCTCGCATCTGCACCGCGACATCACCCTCGCGGCGCTGCAGGCCGGCAAGCACGTCTATTGCGAGGCGCCGCTGGCCGCGACCATCGAGGACGCCCGGGCCATCGCCGCGGCCGCCAAGGCCGCCATCAAAGCCAATTTCCAAGCCGGCGTGCAAATGCGCTCGGACCCGCAACGGGATTTTGTCCTTAAATTCATTCGGGCCGGCGCGATGGGCAAGCCGATCAAGGCGCGCGCGCAATGGCACAAAAAGCAAAGTTGGCGCCGGACTTCGCCCAATCCCGATCGCGAACGCGATCTCAACTGGCGTTTGCGCCGCGAGTCCTCCCCGGGTCTCATCGGCGAAATCGGCCTGCACCAGGTGGACGTGGTTTCCTGGTTCATGAACGCGCGGCCGGTGGCCGTCACCGGTTTCGGCGGCGTGCTTGGTTGGAACGACGGCCGGGACGTGCCGGACACCATTCACGCGGTCTTCGAATATCCCGGCGGGGTGGATTTCGCCTACGACTCGACGCTGGCCAACTCGTTCGATGCCGATTACGAGATGTTTTACGGCACCGACAGCGCCGTGATGCTCCGCGCCAACAAGGCCTGGATGTTCAAAGAGGTGGACTCGCCGCTGCTGGGCTGGGAAGTCTATGCGCGCAAGGACGAATTCTACAAGGAAACTGGCATCGCGCTGGTGGCCAACGCGACCAAACTGGTCGCCCAGGGCGCCCAACCGGTGGAGGACGCGCCGTACACCAACACGCCGCTGTCGTACGCCTTGGAAGCTTTTATCAACAACACCAGTTTGATCGGCGCCGCCGTCGAGGATTTCGCCTCGAACTTCGACGCCAGCGACACGGCGGCGCTCAAGACTTACGTCGCGGACATCGCGAAAAACAAAATGGCCGCCGCGGGATTCAAGGAAGGGTTCGAAGCCACCGTCACCGTCCTCAAAGCCAACGAAGCCATTCTCAAGGGACAAAAGATAGTTTTCGACCCAGAGTGGTTTGAGATTGGGTGAGCCGGGCCGGACGGCGCCGCCATCTTAACTCGGCTTGCGCCAGCGATTGAAAAATCCGTCCACTTCTTGCATGCTTCGCGCGCCGGAATCAATTCGGCCAACATGAAAGTCGCGCTCGCGCAGATCAATACCACTGTCGGTGACCTGGCCGGCAACGAATCTAAAATTCTGGCGGCGTACCAGCGTGGCGCGCAGGCGGGGGCGGACCTGGTGATCTTCCCCGAACTGGCCACCACCGGCTACCCGCCGCGGGACTTGCTGCTCAAAACCAATTTCATCGATCAAAACCTGGGCCTGTTGGAGCGGCTGGCCCTGGCCACGGGCAGCGCCGGCCTCCTTGTGGGTTACGTCGGCAAAAACGAAACTCGGCCCGGCCGCCAGGCGACCAACTCGGCCGCGCTGCTACACCACGGAAAAATCGCGGCCACCCGCGCCAAAACGCTGCTGCCCACCTACGACGTGTTCGACGAAGATCGCTATTTCGAGCCGGCCACCGACAACGCGCCCGTGGAATTCCTCGGCCAGAAAATCGGCGTCACCATCTGCGAGGACGCCTGGAACGACGAGGATTTCTGGCGCGACCGGCGCTATCGCCGCAACCCGATCGCGGAACTGGCCGCTGCCGGCGCGCGGATCATGTTCAATCTCTCGGCCTCGCCCTGGCATCTGGGCAAGAACCAGACGCGCCACGGCATGCTGGCCAGCCTCGCGGCGAAGGTGAAGTGCCCGCTGCTCTATTGCAATCTGGTGGGGGGCAACGACGAATTGGTGTTTGATGGCTCGAGCCTGGTGTTCAGTCCCGCCGGACAGCTTGCGGCCCAGGGGGAGATGTTTGCGGAGGACTTCCTGCTCATGGACATAGACGCCGCCAAGGCGATCGAGCCGAAGCGGCTGGTGGATGAGGAAAAACTCTACAAGGCGCTCGTGCTCGGTCTGCGCGATTATCTCCACAAATGCGGTTTTACCTCGGCGGTGCTGGGCCTCAGTGGAGGCATCGACTCGGCGCTGACAGCAGTGCTGGCGGTGGAAGCCCTGGGCAAGGAGAACGTCCACGGCATTTCGCTGCCGTCGCAATTCTCCTCGGCGGGCAGCCTGGAGGACGCGCGCCGCGTCGCCAGGAATCTGGGCATCCGCCACGACGTCATTTCCATTCAGCCGATGTTCGAGGCGGTGAAGGAACAATTGAAGAACGCCTTCGCCGGCCGGCCGGAGGACACGACCGAGGAGAATGTTCAGGCCCGCCTGCGCGGCGTCACGTTGATGGCGCTGTCCAACAAGTTTGGTTCGCTGCTCCTGACCACCGGCAACAAGAGCGAGCTGGCAGTCGGCTACTGCACGCTTTACGGCGACATGTGCGGCGGGCTGGCGGTGATCAGCGACGTGCCCAAGACGATGGTTTATCGCCTGGCCAACTGGATCAACCGCGCGCGCGAAATCATTCCGGCCGCCTCGATCACCAAGGCGCCGTCGGCCGAGTTGCGGCCCAACCAGACCGATCAGGACTCGCTGCCGTCCTACGAAACGCTCGACGCCATCCTCGAGGCCTACATCGTGCAACTGCGTTCGGCCCCGGAAATCATCAAGTCCGGCTTCGACGCGGCCACGGTGAAGAAGGTGATTCGTTTGATCGACTTCAACGAATACAAACGGCGCCAGGCTGCGCCGGGCTTGAAAGTGACGAGCAAGGCTTTCGGCGTGGGGCGCAGAATTCCGATCGCGCAGCGTTACCGGGAGAGTTGATTTTTGCCAATGCAAACCCGCTCGCGGGCCGAAATCGTTTCGCGCCTGGTGACTCCCGGCATCATCGCCATCTTCCGGACTGACCGCATGGAGCCGGTCTTGCCGGCGTGCGAGGCGTTGATCGCCGGCGGGGTTCTCGCGCTGGAAATTACGCTCACCGTGCCGCGCGCGCTGGCGGCCATTCGCGAAGCGCGCGAGAAGTTTGATTCCCAAGCGGTGATCGGCGCCGGCACCGTGCTCAATGGGGAATCGTGCCGGGCCGCGATCAAGGCCGGCGCGGAATTTGTCGTCAGCCCGATCGTCCGGGCGCAAGTTGTGGCCGCCGCCCACGACCTCGACCGGCCGGTGATGCTGGGGGCGTACACGCCTACCGAAGCCCAACTCGCGCACGAAGCCGGAGCGGACTTCATCAAAATCTTTCCCGCCGACCGGCTCGGTCCGGCGTACATCCAGGCGATCCGGGGCCCGCTGCCGCATCTGCGAATCGTCCCGACGGGCGGGGTGGATTTGCACACCGCGGCGGACTTCCTGGCGGCCGGCTGCGCGGCGCTGGGAGTCGGTTCGTCGCTGCTGAGCCGCGAAATTCTTCAGGCCGAGAACTGGCCGGAACTCTCCCGCCTGGCGAAGGCCTTCGTGGCCATCGCCCACGCAGCGGGCAGGAAATGATTTTGCCCCCGGCAGGTCCCCGGCAATGGTACGGGCTGACAGGGGCGTCCGCAGGATGGGCGACAAAGGCACCGAGAGCAGGCGGCGCTTCGTCTTCTCCCTCTCTCCGCGAGGAACGAGCGGGGAGAGGGCCGGGGAGAGGGGAAAGCCTTGAAAACATTGCTTGAAAACGATCTGGTATTCCCAAGCCACCCCTCTCCCTAACCCTCTCCCCGCTCCGCAAGGAGAGGGAATTCGCCTCGCAGTCTAGGCCATCTTGCGATCTCATGAGTAGGTGGCCGGGACTCGTCTTCGCCATGGCCACGGAGAATGGATTTTTCACCTAGGCTAAAGCCGGTCATTGACATTTTCTGCGCCGGCACCGGGAAAAATTTTCACGACGGAGAGAGCCGTTTCGGATTTTTTGCCCTGCTGGAAGTTCCTGGCTCCGCTGCCGGCGTATTTTTGGCCGGGCCTTGCGCAGGCATGGCGGCTGCTAAGCAATCGTGGACCGGCCGAATCCAGCAGCGACCGAAGCCGGCGTGCGGAAGCCAGCGAGTCATTCCGCGCGCGCCGCGGAATCCTGTCGTTGGGTGCTGCAAGAGAATTCCATCCGGCTGTTGCCCCCGGTCCCAAAACGTTCCTTCAAGTGGAGTTATTTGCTGGCGCGGACGCTGCGCCGGCTAAATCCGGTAAGTTTTCGATAGGCGTTCCTCGACCGTGCTCGCGGGCCTCCTGCTGCCTTTTCGCGCGGAACCGATCCTTGATTTCCGCGAAAACGGCAGGCTGAATTCTTGTCAACTAGACCTTCTCGGCCGGAGCCGGGTCCCTGGCGTCGGGGCGTCCAATCAGGGTTCATTTTCAAAAGCCGATGGGCGGCCTTCGCGTTGTCGATTCACCGAATCTTCTTTTCTCGCGGGCCGGTTTGACGTTTGATTCGCCCTTTGAGTGCGGATGCGGCTATGAAGATCGTCCTGGCTTACTCGGGGGGACTCGACACCTCGGTGCTCCTTTCGTGGTTGCGGGAGAAATATCGCGCCGAGGTGATCGCTTTCTGCGCCAACATCGGCCAGGAAGAGGAGCTCGAGGGCCTCGAAAAGAAGGCGCTCTCCTCCGGCGCGTCCAAGGTCTATATCGATGATCTGCGGGAGGAGTTCGCGCGGGATTTTATTTTCCCGATGATGCAGGCAGCGGCGATTTACGAAGGCCATTATTTTCTGGGCACGAGTATCGCGCGCCCGCTCATTGCCAAGCGGATGGTGGAGATCGCCGGCCGGGAAAAGGCCGATGCCATCGCGCACGGCGCCACCGGCAAGGGCAACGACCAGGTCCGCTTCGAACTGGCCGCCGCGGCCCTCGCGCCGGAGTTGAAGGTGATCGCGCCGTGGCGCGACGCCTCGTTTCGCGCCCAATTTCCCGGCCGGACGGCCATGATCGAATATTGCGACGAAAAAAAAATCCCGGTCCAAGCCAGCGCCGAGAAGCCGTATTCGATGGACCGGAATCTTCTGCACCTCTCCTACGAGGCGGGCATTTTGGAGGATCCCTGGCTGGATGCCTCCTCGCCCGAGCATAAGGAGATGTTCAAGCTGAGCGTCCCGCCGGAGGAGGCGCCGGACCAGCCGGAACACGTGACGCTCGATTTCGAGCAGGGCAACTGCGTGGCTGTGAACGGCCAGCGGCTGGGGCCGCTCCAGGTCATCCAGGGCTTGAACCAGCTCGGCGGTAAACATGGCGTCGGGCGCGTGGACCTGGTGGAGAACCGTTTCGTAGGCATGAAATCGCGCGGCGTCTATGAGACGCCCGGCGGCGCCATCCTGCACTTCGCTCACCGGCAGATGGAAAGCCTGACCATGGACCGCGAAGTGATGCACCTGCGCGATTCGCTCATCCCGAAGTACTCGGAGCTGGTCTATTATGGCTTCTGGTTTTCGCCGGAGCGGCTGGCCCTCCAGGCGCTGGTGGGCGAGAGTCAGAAAAATGTGACCGGCGTGGTGCGGGTCAAACTTTACAAGGGCAACATCATCGCCGCCGGCCGCAAATCACCGGTGAGCCTCTACAATCCCCGGCTCGCCACGATGGAGGCCGATCCGACCCAGGCCTACAACCAGGATGACGCCACCGGTTTCATCCGGCTCAATGGGTTGCGCTTAAAAGTGGCGGCGCGGGTGCGCGGAACAAATGAGCCGAAGCAAGGGAGTGATTGAAAATTGAGCCGCCTGAGCGTCGATCGCTCAGTGGCGTGCGGAGGGTCGAAGGCCCCTTTCGGAGATTCTTTTGGGCAATCGGGAGTGCTGGATCCGGACGCAAGGGTCAGGCGCTCTTTTTGCGGAAGAGCGGGGCGGGGTCGGCCAGATTCATTTCGGAGAGGTCCAGGCCGCTGCCGGGATCTCGCCGGCGCGCCTTTTTGAGCTGCCGGGCCACTTGTTTGATGGTCGTGGTGGCATAGTATTTCACCGCGCCGACACTGATGTGCGACTTGAATATGACGGTCAGCAGGCAGTATTCATCCACGTCCACCACGAGCAGGCTGAAGGTGTCACCCTGTTGATAGACGCTGGTAAAGTTGGCTTCGCTGACCAGGCTGGCGATGCTTTGCGTGGCGGCAAAGGAGGCGGCCGAGAGCGCGGCGATCGTGGTCGTATCGAACTCGCGATATTCGCCGCACTGGGTGATGAGAAAACCGCCCTTGTCGATAATGAGCGCGGCGCCGGCGTCGCACTTGACCAACAGCTCCTGGAGAGCGCGTTCGAGCTCGCTAACGTCTTCTTCGATGAGTTGAGGCAGGGTGGCCATATCAGGCCGCTTTGCGGCCGCTTTCGTTGATGAATTTGTGGAGCAGCAGGCGGGTGATCATGTTGAGCGTCTCGAATACCCCCTCGCATTTGTGGGCCGAGGCGCTGAAGGCGGGGGCCTGCACCTCGCGGTTGTTGAGCAGGAATTCCATGTACTCCAGCGGGGCGGCGTTGGGTAAATCGCGCTTGTTGTACTGCAGGATGCAGGGGATGTCGGCCATGCTGATGTTGAGGGTCTTGAGGTTCTCCTCGAGGTTGGAGAAGCTTTTGACGTTCTCTTCCATCTTCTCATACTGGGAATCGGCCACGAAGACAATGCCATCGACTCCCCGGAGCACCAGTTGGCGGGTGGTGTTGTAGATGACCTGGCCGGGCACGGTGTATAGCTGGAACTTGGTTTTGAAACCCTTGATCGCGACCGCCTCGATGGGGAGGAAGTCGAAAAACAGAGTGCGGTCGGAACTCGTGGCCAGCGAAACCAGTTTGCCCTTGTTGCCGTGGGCGGTTTGGACGTGGTCATGGACCTGCACCAGGTTGGTGGTTTTGCCCCCCAGGGCCGGTCCATAATACACAATCTTGACCTGTAGCTCTTTGGTCGCCTGATTAATGATCGCCATAAACTTATTTGGTGTGTCTGCTCAGTTCGTCTGCAATGATCGTCAGAGATTCGGTGGGTAACGGCTCGCCGGGGTGGCCCAGCGCCGCAAAATAAATGATGCCCGCGTTGAAAATTTGGAGCGTGCTGCAGGTGATGTTGAAACTCACGCTTTTCAACTCGCCCATCTTCAATTCCTTGGTGTACTGATTCATCCGTCCGAAAATCTGCGGGAGAAAGGCCGCGATGGTTTCCGTCGTCCAACTCGGCGGCATGCAACTGGCCACCAGCAGCCCGTCCTGCAAGGCAATCAGGGAGCCGGTGACCCCCGGCAAGTGGCAGGTCTTGTTGACGATCTCGTTCGGCGTCCAATGGCGCTTCTCCGGTTCCCCAAACATTTCCGCCAGGTTCTGCGGGGCTTTTCGGGGCGCGCCGGCGGCGGCCGGCGCAGGCCAGGCTGGCGCCGGTTGGGCTGGCGCCGGTTGCACTGGCGCGGGCTGCACTGACGCGGGCTGGGGCCGCGCGGGCTGAACCGTAGCGGCCGGGGTGTCGTCTTCCTCCTCGGGCGGAGCTTCGGCCAATACCTGTCCCGCGGCGCTGAACAATTCAGGAATGTCGCCGGCCAGCTCGGCTTTCTTCTGCTGTGCTTTCGTCCGGCTCTGGAGAAAGAGCGGCGCGACAATGTTCAGTGGCAACTCCAGTCGATAATCCAGGCGGGTTCCCAAATCGGCCGAGGCCATGCCGGCGGGCGGTGGCGGCTTCATCCACTGGCAGATGTGCCGCCAGCGGTATTCGATCCGGCCTTGTTTCAAGCCTTGCTCGATGACCTGAAACGGCACTTCCAATTTGCAATCCGCAAGGTTGTGGAGGGCGATTTCCTTTTTAACCTGTTCGGGCCAGTTCCCGCTGATCAGCGCGAGGGCGAGGATTAAATGGCCCTCGCTGCCGGGCGCGGCCGCTGGGGCGGCAGCGGTCGCCGCCGCGACGGGCGCGGGAGTCTGACTCGGGGCGGAGGCGGGCGGCGCCACTTGGCGCGGGGCGGCCGTTACTTCTGGCCGCGGCGCGGGCTTGGGCGCGGCGGGAGGGCGAGGGGCTTCCTGGGCTTGCCCTTTTTGGAACAAATCCGGGACGTCATTATCGACGGCGATTTTCTTTTGACTTTGGGCGGCGCGACTTTGACCCAGATAAAGCGGCGCAATGATTCTGAGCGGCAGATCGAGGATCGTTCCCGCGGTTTCGGGTGTCTCGGCGGTAGTCAGCGCGGGTTTGAGCCAGGCGCGCAACTGCCGCCACGGGAACTGAACGAGGCCCTGCTTCAACGGCCCGCTAATTTCCGCCACCGGCAGCTCGCATTTCGCCTTTTCCAGACCGTCCCGCGAAATCTCCCGGCGTACGGTCTCGGGCCAGCCCGCCATGAGGTCTGCCAGCGCAATGGCCAGGACTTCTCCCGCGGCGGTCGCGCGGCTCGGCGCGGCCGCGCTCGTACTCGGAATCGGTGCGGGCTTGGGAGCGGGCGGCGCCGGCATCGGGATTTTTGGAGCGGGTGGAGGAACCGGAGCGGCTGGCGGCGCGGTAACCGTTTTCGCGGGAACAGGAACGGGAGCGGCCACCGGTGGGAGAATCTTTTTGACGGGAAGAGGAACCGGTGCAACTGGCCGTGCGACAACCGTTTTCGCAGTCGCGGGAATTGGGACTGAAGCAGGTGCCGGGACCGAGGCTGGCCCGCGCGCGGTAATCGGCGCCGCTTTCGCCGCGGCCGGCACAGGAATGGGAACCGGAACACGCGTGACGCTGGGGGGCAAGGGCCACGCAGCCGCAGGCGCAGGGGCGGAAGCCGCGACCGGCGCGGCAGTCGGCACGGCTGTTGGCGCGGTCACCGGCTTAGTGATCGTTTGGGTATCGGGCTTGGACGCGCCGGCGGCGGCGGCTTTCTGGGCCTCCTCCTTGTCAAGGAGGCGCACTTGCATCAAGCGCTCCCCATTGGTCCCAAAGAGGTCTTCGATGTCGGCGGGTTTATTGACCTGCCGCTGATCGGCGCGACGGGCGTAAAGCTGCGGCTGCAGTTGCTTGAGGATCTCGCCCATCGGCAGATCGATCAATTGGGCGTCATGGGCGGCGCCGCTAATGAATACTCCGGTGGGAGCGCTCCGGCGCAGTTCGCCGAACGTCACTTTCACCGCGCCGCGCGGCAACTGCTCGATAACCTTTTTCTTGAGAATGCAAAAATGGTGCCCGGCGACCCCGGCGGGGGCAATTTTGCCGTACAATTCGTTAGGTACCTGCCTAAGAATCGCGGCAAACGCCACCTCCAGGCAACCTTCGGAACCCGGCGGGGCCGGTGCGTCGTCAGGCAGGGGTGGCACGCTTCCTGAGGCGAACGGATTCGCCTCAGTCTCAACGGTTGGCGCGGAGCCGCCAGGGGCGTAAATCGTCTCTGCCGGCTTGGATTTGCCGAAAAATTTCTTGATGGCGCCGAACATTCCAGGGTTCCGGCAGCACATCATCTGCCAGAATTTTTTTCCGGGAGAAAATCCGGTCGGCTTGGATATTGCTAACTTCCCCCTCGCAGATGCCGATAGCACTAATTGGGTAAAAAATGTCAGGGCCGCCAAAGATTCTACTGTTGGATGACGATCAGGATTTTCTGGATCTGTACCGGGAAATGTTGAGCCAGCACTTGTCGAGTTTGCCCGACGTGCGCGTGGCTTCTTCCGGATCGCGCGGACTGGCAATGCTGGAATCCGAACCGTTCAACTTGCTCATCGTCGATCTGAACATGCCCAAGATGGACGGGCTGCAGGTTTTGTCCATTGCCCGCCGCAAGTATCCCGAACTGCGCCTGGTGGTCCTCACCGCCATCCGCGAGGAACAGTTCCGCACGCGCGCTTACGCGATGGGCGTCGATCAATACTGGATCAAGCCTGAGTCGGACCAGGAAGTCGGGCTCTTCATGGAGTCGATCGAATCGTTGCTCAACCGCGAGGCCTCGGGCGGCTTTCGCGGGGTGCAGAGCAAAAGCCTGGTGGACATCATCCAGTTGGAATGCCTGTCGCAAAGCTCGACGGTCCTCAAGATCACCAATGGAATTCTGGAGGGGAAAATCTGGATCCAAAACGGCGAGGTGATCGACGCCGAAGCCCCGGAGGCCACCGCCGAGCCGGCGTTTGGAAAAATCCTGGCCTGGAAAACCGGCAGCTTCGAGAATCTCCCCCCGGAACCCGACCGCGTCCGCACCATTTTCACCTCCTACCAGGGTTTGCTGCTCAACACCGCCCAGGCCCTGGATGAAGCGGCTTCCCAGGTCGCGCTCCCGCCGCTGGCCGGGGACGGCGCCGACGTCGCCACCTCCGCCCAGTTGTTGGCCGACTTGTCGCAGTTGAACGGGGTGGAATTCCTCCTGGCGGTCAGCGCTAACAATCGCGAGGCGCAGAATTTCTGGGGCCTGGAAAACCCCAAGCCGATGGCCGATTGGATGCACGAAACCATGGACAATTTCCGCGCCCTCGGCGAACGCCTTCAAGTGGGACAAATGCAGCAAGTCGTGGGGACGGGGCCGCAACGGAAGGTGGCCCTGGCTCCCTGCGGCAAGTCGGAGCTGTGCGTCGGCTTTCCGCCCTCGCTCTCGGCCGACCAGCTCCGCGACACCATGAAAAGCATTCTAACCAAATGGGCTTCCTAAGCTTCTTCACCAGATCCAAGGCCGATCGCCTCATGCGGCTCCCCTCGGGCAGCTTCACCCTCGACCGGGAAGGCAAGGTGATGACTTCGACCCTGCCGCAGTCTTTCCCGGCCGCGCAGATGCGCGAGATCGGTCAACGGGTCCTGACCTCCTTTCAAGCCGCCAAGAAGGCGCAGATGCCCCTTTCGGAGATCATCATTCATTACGCGGCCCTCAAACTCCTGGCGCGCGAGTTGCGCGGCGGCGCCATTATTTTCCTCATGCCGCAGTCCCTGAAGCAAAGCTTGAAAAAGTCCAACAACTAACCGCCGTCATTTATGAGCAAGACCAACGTCGAACAATTGATCCTCCGGATGGAGGGCTACCTGGAATGCTGGAAACAGTTCAACACCTTCATGACCATGGCGCGTCATAAGAAGTTCACCCAGGAGGACGAAAACCAATTCTTGGAAATCAAAAGCGTCATCACCCAGGAATTGGAACTGATCCTTTCCTCGATCGACTGCGGCCCTATCAGCCGCGAGGATGTCCACGCCCTCATCGCCTCCGGCCCCTCCGTCCGCTTTCTGAGCGAGATGAGCGATAATTCCCTCCGGGCCGTGGAAAATCAGTGGCACAAACTTTTCATCGGTCTCCAATCCATCCTCGGCCAGCTCAAGGTCCGGCAGGGGCAGATCGAATCCAAGTCACTCATGAGCTCCTGGTTTGGACGCAAGGCCGCCTAGCGGACCGTTGAAAAACCGGCCTGTAGCGGCGCTCGGTGAGCGCCGACGCGTTTTTTTCTGCGGAAATCCGGCGGTCACAGACCGCCGCTACAGTCTCAAGCGGGTTTTTAAACGGGCTGCCAGGCCGCCGAGGGAACAAAAAACGCAAATCCCCGCGGAATTGCGCTTCTGAAAAAGCGTCGGCGGTGTTTCAGCGTGACCGCCGCCGCAACAATAGCCACAGTCCACAAACCCCGATCCCCCGGCGTCGGCAAGACCTGCCAGCGGATTCCTCGCCAGTGCCGCTGCCAGAAAGGCCAGTGTTTTCATAGCACACCACGGTTTAAATTGCTTTGCTGAATCGATTGCTTTTCATTGTAGGAAAGCCCCGAGCTCTACACCGCAATCCGGAATTCTCCAACTCATTGCAGACAAGGAACTTATCAAATTTCTCACTGTGAGAAGTTTGATAACCCGCTCTGCCTCAACGCCGTTGCCGAGCCAAGCCCCCAAAACGTCCCGGCGAGCCCAACGACAGCTAGCAGGCAACTCACATGGTAGGGCGCGGTGGCCTCACCGCGCCACGCTTGATTCGTCTTGATTGCCTTAATTTGCCTTAATTTGCCTTAATTTGCCTTAATTTGCCTTAATTTGCCTTAAATTGCCCTGATGTCGATCCGCCGTGATCCGTCTGTCGTGCATTTTGCAATCCCCAGTGTTGGCGGTGCGCAGCACCCTCAACATTTTTTCCTGCCAAGCGAACATAGGCGAACATGACCGAACCTAGGCGAACATAGGCGAACATTTTCCGATTGAACGGCCCTTTCTGCTTTTATGAGTTTCGGCTGTCCACATCCACGTTTGGGCCTCCGAGGTGGCCGCGCGCAGCGCCCGCATTCCGCATTTGGATGGCTCGCATCGTTGGAAGGCCTATACCACAACGCTTTGGGAAAGTCAAGACATTTCCTGGCGAACGGGTTAAAACCTTCTGGCCCAGTTCCTTGGGGAGCGCCACCGTCCCGGTCGCGCCCGCCGGCGTCTCGCCCACGGAATCCAACTTTTGAATCATTCACCCTTTGGTGAATCCGCTCCGCAGAACGCCAAGGTTTTGGGCCTCCGCCGGGAACTTTTCGCCAAAATGTCGCCCAGGGATACGAGATGTCGCCTGGGGATACGTCTTGGTGCTTGAGCGCCCCCAGTGCCCGCGCATGATTGAATCCACAATCAGGAACCCGGCTGGGCTAATTGCGATGCCAAAGAGCGCATTTCCCAGCTAGCTAAGGACGCCGGCCAGGGGAGCCTCAGCAAGGCGCCCGGAGCAGGGCGAGGGATTTCGGAACTCGGGCCAGGCCAGTTCGCTGGAAGCCATTGATTATGAAGGTAGTCACGCTAGTTGATGGATCGTTTGCTTGGCGGCCGGTGCCGCTCAATATCGCCAGGACCGCGAGCAGCTCCGGCCCGGGCAACCTGCGCATGCGTTACCTCCAAAGCGGTATTCAGAGGGAGGTGTTGGTCACGGAACAGACCAAGCCGAGGCTCGATCTGTGCCCGTTCCCGCAAAGTGCCTCGGACAAAATTAAAAGGACATTAAGCAATGAAAAATACAGTTCTAAAAATGGGCGCCGTTGCCGGCGCCTTGGCTGGTCGGTTTTTCCCTACAGCGTCGGCGGCAGAGGAGCGGGTTTCTCTCCAAATTCGACGCCGATCGATCATGCGCACGCAAAGCACAACCACCAGGTTGATGCTCGTATTGCTTGCAGGTTTCTCAACAGTTACATCGACTGTCATCGGCCAGCAGTCTGTGCCCTACCAACAAGTTCCGCCTCGGACGGTGAATACGAACGGGGCCACGATTATGGCAGACCGCTCCTTCGTGCCGTCGGTGCCAGGCGGCTCGCCTACGCCGCAGCCATCGCCGGGGACCACAATTGATTTTCAGGCCTTGACCGATAACAACGTCCTATTTCCGCCAGACACGATGGGAGCCGTCGGGCTGAACAACGTGGTCACGATGCTCAACACCCAGGTGCGCATCCAGACCAGGACAGGAACGACCATTCAAACCATGACGCTCTCGAACTTCTGGACGAGCACGAACATCGGCGGCTTTACCGAGGTCTTCGACCCGCGCATCGTCTATGATCCGTATAACAATCGTTGGATCGCCTGCGCTGGCGTTGAACCTTTCAGCAGCAACTCCGGGATTCTGGTAGGCGTCTCCTTGACCAGCAGCCCGACCAACGGCTGGAATGTGCGTCGCGTAAAAGCTGACCCGACCAGCCAGCGATGGGCAGACTTTCCGATGCTTGGCTTTAATAAGGACTGGATTGTTGTTGGAGCAAATATGTTCATTGGCAACAACTTTGACAGTTCGTACTTTTGGGTCTTCAACAAGACCAATCTCTACGCCGGAAACTTTACAAATCCAACCTTGCTCGCCGACACAAACACTCCCGCAGCCTTTGGCGAGTTCCCGGCTGTCACGCTTGACAATTCAGCTACGAACCTCTACGTTGTTCAAACCGAGAACGGGAACTCTCAAGGCCACGGGTATTTGCGCATCTTGAGTATCACCGGAGCAATCGGATCGGAGAAGTTGAATAACGCGGGGACCAGCCCAAGCCTTTTGCAAGTGAATGCGACCTGGGATGATGAGGAACCCAATAATGGGGCTGATTTCGCCCCACAACTTGGCCTGTCGGTCAAAGTCCAAAACCTCGATGCCCGGATGGGGAGCCCCGTTTATCGCAACGGGTTCTTGTGGTTCGCTCATACGGCGTTCCTGCCGGCGGGAGGCAGCCCGACACACAGCGTGGTGCAGTGGTACCAGGTGAATCCGGCTCTCGGGATAACTCAACTCGGCCGGATCGAAGACACCGCTACCACCAATTACTACGCTTTCCCGAGCATCGCCGTCAACCGGTTCAACGACGTGCTCATTGGCTTCTCCCGCTTTGCTGGCACCCAATATGTCAGCGCCGATTACGCGTTCCGTGCCTTTTATGATGCGCAAAACACAATGCGCCCCGAGCGCGCTTTCAAAGGCGGAGAGGACAGCTATTGGAAGATATTCCCCGACACGCGGAATCGCTGGGGCGATTATAGCGCCACGGCGGTTGACCCGCTCAACGATGCCGACTTCTGGACGCTGCAAGAGTATAGCAGGCCGCACTCCGGTTCGCTTGTGGATGGCTCGGGCCGATGGGCCACCTGGTGGGCCAACGTCACCGTGACCGTGCCAGCCAACGACAATTTCAGCGCCGCGCAGACCCTCAGCGGCGGTCACGGAACGACCAACGGAACGAATATCCGCGCGACGAAGGAAACTGGCGAGCCGAACCATGCCGGAAACACGGGTGGCGCGTCCGTCTGGTACAACTGGACCGCGCCCGCAAATGGCACCGTCACGATCGACACCATTGGCAGCACCTTTAACACGCTCCTCGCCGTCTATACCGGCAGCAGCGTCAGTGCGCTCACTGCGGTCGCCAGTGACAACGGCTCGGCCGGTAATGGTGCAAGCCGCGTCGTGTTCACCGCAGCCAGCGGCACGACCTACCGCATCGCGGTGGACGGTTTCGCCGGCTCGATGGGCAACCTGGTCCTGGGTTGGAATCAGCCATCCGCGCCGGTGTTTACCACGCAGCCACAAAGCCAAAACGTTGTGGCCGGCAACAACGTAACCTTCACTTCCTCTGCCATCGGTACTCCAACGCCAACGTACCAATGGAAGTTCAACGCAGGAACCATCACCGGCGCTACGTCATCGAGCTACACGAAAAACAACGTCACCACCAACGACACCGGGAACTACACGGTCGTGGCGAGCAACTCGGTCGGCTCAGCCACGAGCACGGCGGCTGTCCTGACCGTCTATAGCTCCGCGGCCGCGACCTTGAGCGCCTCCGCATATACAAACAACCAATTCAAGTTTTCATTGGCTGGCGTGCCGGGCTACAGCTACATCATTCAGGCATCGACGAACCTCACGAGTTAGGTTTCGATCTACACAAACAACTCGCCATTCACCTTCACGGATGCGTCGGCCACGAATTATCCGCACCGCTTTTACAAGGCCGTCCACTGAGCCACTCCGATGAAAAGGCATCTGCTCATTCTCGCCCTGCTGGCCTGCGCCCTCCAGGCGCAGGCCCAGGGAACGATGCTATTCCAGGCAATCCTCACGGGGTCGGCCGAGGTTCCCCCGAACAGCGATCCGACCATTGGGACAGGGCGTTTCAGTCTGGATGGGAACCTATTGAGCTTCCGGGTTGACGTGCCGGCGGTTTCCTTCATCTCGGAGAGCGGCTACATTCAAGGCCCGGCCTTGCCCGGAGGCAATGGACCTGTAATTTTCGATCTGGGTGGCCCCACTTTTAAGGGTGGCTGTAGTTTTGGGTGCCCGCCTGAATATCTCTTTTTCAGTCCGCCGATTCCGCCCTTTGGTGCGGGCCCATTTCCGCTCACCGACGCGCAAATTGCTCAGCTCGAAAGCGGGCTGTGGTACGTCAACGTCACCTCAGCCGCAAACCCGGGCGGCCAGCTTCGCGGCCAAATCCTGCCCGTGCCGGAGCCGCCAGTGCTGGCGCTGCTGGGCAGCGGAGCCGTTTTAGCGTCCGTACTCCGTCTTCGGTTCCGGCAATCTTGAAAAATGTTCCGCTCATTCTCGCCCTGCTGGCCTGCGCCCTCCAGGCGCAGGCCCAGGGCACGATCCAATTCCAAGCAGCCCTCACGGGGTCGGCCGAGGTGCCTCCCAATAGCGATCCGACACTTGCCATAGGAAGCTTCACTCTAGATGCGAGCGTCTTGAGTTTCTATGTTGATGTCCCCCTGGTCACATTCATAGCGCAGAGCGCATTCATTCAGGGTCCTGCCTCGCCCGGAGCTAATGCGCCGGTGATTTTCGACCTGGGTGGTCCAACATTTCGCCCGGGCAACGATTTCGGGGTTCCCCCGGGTTATCGGTTCTTCAGTCCATTCGACGGCGTATTCGGCGCGGGGCCGTTTCCGCTCAGCGACGCGCAAATCGCTCAACTCGAAAGCGGGCTGTGGTATGTTAACGTCACCTCAGCCGCAAACCCGGACGGCCAGCTTCGCGGCCAAATCCTGCCCGTGCCGGAGCCATCTATGCCCATAGTGCTCGGCGTTGGAGCGCTATTATTAGGCTGCGTATTCCGTCGCCGGAGCCCGTAGGTTTTGAAAGGCACTCGACCCATTCTCAGCCTGTTGGCCTGCGCCCTCCAGGCGCACGCCCAGGGCACGATCCAATTCCAGGCAAGCCTCACCGGCTCAGCCGAGGTTCCCCCGAATAGCGATCCGACCACCGCGATTGGAATTTTCTCGCTGGATGGGAACCTGCTAAGCTTTAGGGTGGACGTCCCCGCTGTCACTTTCATTTCCTTAAGCGGTTACATCCAGGGCCCGGCTTCGCCGGGAGCAAACGCGCCAATAATTTTCGATTTGGGCGGCCCCACATTTCATAGCGGCAACAGCTTTGGGAGCCCCCCTTATTATGGCTTCGGCAGTCCGGCCGTCCCGCCTTTCGGTGCAGGGCCCTTTCCGCTTACTGACGCCCAAATCGCCCAACTGGAAGCCGGCCTGTGGTACGAGAACATCACCTCCGCAGGGCAGCCTGACGGCCAGCTTCGCGGTCAAATCCTGCCCGTGCCGGAGCCGTCGGCCTTCGCGCTGCTCCTTGCAGGAGCGGGCTTGGCGATGTTCATCAGGAGACGCAACGCTTAAGGAAAGGCGGTCCATGAAGATTAAACTCGTCCCTGTTTCCCTGGCTTTGTTCAGCGCAGTTTGCGCCGTCGGCCAGCCGGTCGGATGGAATAGTCCGGCGAATCCCGTCACCATCCCCATCACATTGCCGCCCCGGTGGTCGCTGATCGCCAATCCGCTCTATCACAGGCGAGGCAGCACCGTGGCGGACGCCGTGCCCGACAATACCGTGGGCGAGTTGCTTAAAGTGGTCCCGAACGGCACGCAGCTCCTGAAGTTCGACCACGCCACCCAGGAATTCTTGCCCAGGAACGTCTTTCACGCCGGGCGCTGGTCCGATCCTCAACAGACGCTTGCGCCGGGCGAAGGCGCCTTCGTTTTCATTCCCGTGCACAGGCCAGTTACCGTGACTTTCACCGGCAACTGCGCCTACGGCGGCTCGGTTTTTGTTCCAGCGGGTATTTCGCTGATCAGTTCGCCGGATTGCGGCACGATCAACTTCGCGCCGCTCGTGCCGCCGCCAATTCCGCGCTTCGGCTGGGACAGCTTGAGCTTCGCTCCGCAGGAAGGCGATGTCGTCTATGCCTTCGACAACCCCGAGCAACGTTTCCAAATCCACACGTTCAGGAACGGCACGTGGGACAGCCTGCCCAGGATTGGCGTGGCCGCATCCTGCTTCGTCCAAACGACGCAACCACGCACCATTCGCTACACCGGACCGGTTCCGTTATGACCAGAACTCGAAAAGGTGTCGGGTCTTGGTAGTAATCGCTGTCGCCCATCTTCCCTTCAGCCGGCCCTCCCGGGAGAACATATGGTTCGCCTTTTAGCGAATCCTTTCCGCTCGGCCGTAAGAGCGTGTTTTACAAATCAACGAAGGCGCCGCGTGAGGGCACGCGGCCTACAGGAGACACGGCGATTCTGGCCCCATTGTAGGCCCGGTCCCCTGACCGGGCGATTTTCAAAACACGCTCTAATGTTCAGGCGGGCCACGGCCTTCCGTCGCTCCGCGGCCGGCCTCAGGGATCATTTCCGAACGCCCGTGCCCAAATAATACGTATAGGTATTATTTGTTTGCCAAACCGACGAGGCGGGGATAGGTTGCCACGGCAAATGGCGGACCCGTTTGTTTAATTCAATGCACTGCCACTGTTCCGGAATCCGGCCGGCGACGCTGCTGGCCGCACTGTTGTCCGCGCTCCCCGCGCGCGGCGCGACGGGACCGGATTGGCCGATGTTTCGCGGGGATCCGGCCCTGCTCGGAGTCGCCCCGGTAACTTTGCGAAAGGAATTGGCCTTACTCTGGAATTTCAAGACCAAGGGGCCGGTGAAATCTTCGCCGGCCATTGTCGGCGAGCGCGTCTATGTCGGCTCGGGCGACCAGCACGTCTATGCCCTTGACCTGGGCACCGGACAAAAGCTCTGGGCGTACAAGACCGAAGGGCCGATCGAGTCTTCGCCGCTGGTTCTGAATGAACGGGTGTTTTTCGGCTCCAGTGATTCCTCGCTTTACGCCCTCGACGCCGCCACCGGCAAACTCGCCTGGAAATACCTGACCGGCGACAAAATTCTCGGCTCACCGAACTGGGTGAAGTCGCCCGCGGGCGGCGCGACCTGGATCCTGGTGGGCAGTTACGATTTCAGACTCCATTGCGTCGATGCCAGCTCCGGCAAGAGCAACTGGGTCTATGAGAGCGGCAATTACATCAACGGTTCGCCGGCCGTCGCCGGCGGCCAGACCGTATTTGGCGGCTGCGACGCCTTGCTGCACGTGATCTCGCTGGCCGATGGCAAGCAGGTCAAAGAAATCGAAGCGGGGGCGTACGTCGCCGGTTCGGTCGCCATCGCGGACCACTGCGCCTATTTTGGCCACTTCGAAAACGCCTTCCAGTGCGTCGATCTCGCCAAAGGGACGAATCTCTGGACGTTCACCGACCGGCCATTTCCCTACTTTTCTTCACCGGCCATCGCCAAAGACCGGGTGGTGTTTGGCGGGCGCGACAAACTGGTTCATTGCCTCAAGCGGGTTGATGGCGGGACGCTGTGGGCCTTCCCGACGCGCGGCAAGGTGGACAGCTCCCCGGTCATCTGCGGTGACAAAGTCGTGGTCGGCTCGGACGACGGCCGGGTTTACCTGCTCTCGCTGGCCGAGGGCAAAGAACTCTGGTCCTACGAAATCGGCCAGCCGGTGGCCAGTTCGCCCGCCGTGGTGGCCAACAAACTGGTGATCGGCTCCGATGACGGCGGCGTCTATGCCTTCGCCCCCGTGATGGAAACCGGCGGGAAATGAATCCGTTATGAGCACCGCTTTGACACACCCACCGGTCCCGGGGCCGCCGATCCAGAAGGAAACCACGGTCGGCAATTACTTTGTCTCAAATTATCCGCCGTTTTCCTTTTGGAAGCCGGAACGGGTGGGAGAATTGCACGCCGCGCTGGAACGGCCGCCGAGCACCGGCACGCCGCTCGGGATTTACCTCCACATCCCGTTCTGCCGGAAGCGGTGCCACTTCTGCTATTTCCGGGTCTATACCGACAAGGACTCGGCCGCCATTCGCGGCTACATCAACGCCGCGATTGAGGAACTGTCGCTCTACGCCGCCAAGCCGTTCATCGGCGGGCGGAAGCCGAACTTCATCTATTTCGGCGGCGGCACTCCTTCGTACCTCTCCGTGGACCAGCTCAAACACCTCACCGAATCGGTGAAGGCGCTGCTACCCTGGGACGAGGCGGAAGAAGTCACTTTCGAAGCCGAGCCGGGCACGCTGACCGATCTCAAGCTCAAGGCCATTCGCGAGCTGGGCGTCACGCGCCTGAGCCTGGGCGTCGAGAATTTCGACGATCACATTTTGGAAATCAACGGCCGCGCGCATCACAGCCGCGAGATCGCCCGCAGCTACGACTACGCGAAGCACATTGGCTTCCCGCAAATCAACATCGATCTCATCGCGGGCATGGTCGAAGAGACGGAAGCGAACTGGCGCGAAAACGTTCGCAAGACCCTCGCCATGTCGCCGGACAGCGTTACGATTTATGAGATGGAAATCCCCTTCAACACCACCATCTACCAGCAAATGAAGGCCGAGGGCCGGCTCGTCGCGCCGGTGGCCGATTGGGACACCAAGCGCCGGTGGGTGGACTACGCCTGGAACGAACTCGGCCAGGCCGGCTACCACGTTGCCAGCGCCTATACCGCTGTCAAAGATCCGGCGAAGACCAAATTCATCTATCGCGACCGGTTGTGGGCGGGAGCCGATCTGCTCGCGCTCGGCGTGGCGAGCTTCGGTCACATCGGCGGCACGCACTACCAGAACCATCACGACTTCGATCCCTATGTGGCCCGGCTCAACCAGGGCCAGTTGCCGCTTTACCGCGCCTTGACTCCGAGCGATGACGAGCGGCTGATCCGCGAATTTGTGCTGCAATTGAAACTGGGTCACGTGAGCCGCGCCTATTTCCAGAAAAAGTTCGCGGTGGACCCCGGCGAGCGCTTTGCCGACCCGATCCAGCGGCTGAAGGATTGGGGCTTTTTGACGGTGGAAGGCGACCGGATTCTGTTGAATCGCGAAGGGCTTTTGCAGGTGGATCGCTTGCTCCATGAGTTTTTCCTGCCCGAACATCGCCATGCCCGCTATGCGTAAAGTCTGGGGGTTACTGATGAATCCGCAAGTTAGTATGTCTTCGATTCACTTGACCTCCGTCGTGCCCGTGATCCCGGTTTTCCGGCCGCTGATGGCGGACAGAGTCGAACTGCGGAGGCCGCACTCATGAGCGATCCGTCGCCCCCATCCAAGGCCGGCGCGCCGGCCATCGCGCATCCGCTGGATGAGTTTTATGCCCGGAGCGGCTTGCCGTTGCCACCCCTTGAGCAGATTGAAGCCGAAGAATTGCCCGAGCCGTACAAGACCTTGCTCGTCCACAACACCGACATGACTTCGACCCTGGAAACCTTTCACGGGCGTAGCATCCACCTCCGCGTGCTGGGCCGGCAGCGGCGCGAAAGCGAATACCACCGGGAAGTCGTGCTCTGCCTGGAAGGAAGCGAACAACCGGTCGAATTTGGCGCCATCAAAATTTTCCTCGAACGTTTCAATCGCTCCACCTGCGAGCAAATCCTGGCCGAGCGATGGCCCCTGGGACGCATCCTCAAAGACCGCGCGATCGCTTACGTCAGCCGGCCCAAGGCGTTTCTGCGGCTGGCGTCGGACAAATTCATCAACAGCGTTCTGCAACTCACCGGCGCCAACTTGCTTTACGGACGGCGTAACACCTTGGCCGACACGTCCGGCAGGCCGCTGGCGGAAATCATCGAAATTCTCCCGCCGACCGCGGCGAGACCAGAGGGCAAATAGCCGCGGGCAGGATGTCCATCGCGTCGAAATGATCTGATCGAGGCATGAGCGATAAACCGGAAAGCGACGTGCTGATCATCGGGGGCGGTCCGGCGGGGACGACCGCGGCGGCGCTGCTCGCCGAAAAGGGCCGGCGCGTGCTGGTGTTGGAGCGGGAGAAGTTCCCGCGCTACCACGTCGGGGAATCGCTGTTGCCGTTCGCCTTTTATCCGCTGCAGCGGCTGGGGTTGATCGAGAAAATGCGCGCGTCGGCGTTCATCAAGAAATACAGCGTGCAATTCGTCTCCGCCTCGGGCAAAGCCTCCCAGCCGTTCTATTTTTTCAATCGCTACGGGCCGGACGTGGCCCAGACCTGGCAGGTGCTCCGTTCCGAGTTCGATCAGATGCTCATGCGGCACGCGCGCGAACGGGGCGCGATCGTGCAGGAAGAGGTCACCGTAACGGACCTGTTGCAAGCGGGCGGCCGCGCCGTGGGAGTGCGGGCGCGGCACAAAGAGGGCGACGTAGTGGAATATTTCGCCCCGATCACCCTGGATTGTTCGGGCAAGGAATCGTTCGCGGCGGTGCGCAACCACTGGCGCGTGCGCGACCCGAAATTGAACAAGGTCGCCGTGTGGACGTACTACCGCGGCGCCAAACGCGAAGCCGGCCTCGACGCCGGCGCGACCACGGTGGCCTTTGTGCCGGAAAAGGGCTGGTTCTGGTACATCCCGCAGCACAACGACATGGTCAGCGTCGGCGTGGTGGCCGAAGGCAAATATCTCACGCGCGGCGGCGTTCGGGCGCCCGAACAAATCTTCCAGCGTGAGATCGAGGAGAACCTTTGGATCAAGGACCACCTCGCGGCTGGCCGGCAAACCGGCCCGTTCTACGTGACCAACGAGTTCTCCTTTCACGCCAGGCATTGCGCGATGGAGGGGCTTTTGCTGGTGGGCGACGCGTTCTGTTTTCTCGATCCGGTTTTTTCCTCCGGCCTGATGTTCGCCCTTAAAAGCGGCGTGCTGGCGGCCGACGCCGCGCAAGCCGCCCTCCAGGCGCGGGATTTTTCGCCCGCCCGTTTTGCCGAGTACGGCGCGACCTTGCGCCACGGCATCGAGAACATGCGGAAGTTGGTTTATGCCTTCTACGATCCGAACTTCAGTTTCCGCGCGCTGACCGACAAGTATCCCGACCTGGCCGGCGAGGTGACCGATTGTCTCTCGGGCGACGTCGAGAAGGATTTCACCCGATTGTTCGCCGCCATCAGCGAGTTCGCCGAAGTGCCGGCGGCCTTGCCTTTCGGCCAGCCGCTGCCGCAGGCGGAAAGCCGGAGCGTTTGATCGAGATTGATTTTCCGCGCCCGCCAGTCCTGAATCACCACGATTGAACATCGTTCTAATCACCCCGGGCGCCGGCGGGATGTATTGCGGAAATTGTCTGCGCGACAATGCGCTGGTCGGCGCCCTGCGCCAACTGGGCCATCGGACCGTCATGGTGCCGCTCTATCTGCCCATGACGCTGGAGGCGCCGGACAACAGCGAGGGCACGCCGCTGTTCTTTGGCGGCATCAACGTCTATCTCGAGCAAAAATCGGCGCTCTTCCGCATCGCGCCACGCTGGCTCCGTCGCCTCTTCCATGCGCCCGCGCTGTTGGCCTGGGCGGCGGGGCTGGCGGCCAAGACCCGCGCCCGCGACCTCGGCCCGCTGACCCTCTCGATGCTGCGCGGGGAGCTGGGCCATCAGGCGCGCGAACTCGAAGAGCTGGTGAATTGGCTCAAGGCCTCCGCGGAAGCGGACGTCGTCTGCCTTTCCAACGCGCTGCTCGCCGGCCTGGCTCGCCGGATCAAGGCGGAACTGGGTTTGCCGGTCGTCTGTTTTCTGCAAGGCGAAGATTCGTTCCTCGACGGCCTGCCGGATTACCATCGCCAGACCGCTTGGCGAACGCTGGCCGAACGGGCCGCCGAGATCGATCTGTTCATCGCGCCGAGCCATTACTTCGGCGATTTGATGCGCGAACGGCTCAAGCTGCCGACCGAGCGCGTGCGGGTCGTCTATAACGGCATTAAGCTGGACGGCTACGGCGATCCCGCGGGCCGCCCGCCAAAGCCCAACGCCGAGGGTGGGCCGGTGCTGGGGTATTTCGCGCGAATGTGCCCGGAGAAGGGACTCGACACGCTCGTCGAGGCGTTTCTCATTTTGAAAAAGCAGGAGCAGCACAAAAAGCTCACCCTGCGGGTGGGCGGCGGACTGGGTCCGGCGGATAAAGAGTTCGTGGATGCCCTGCGGCGAAAGCTCGAGGCGGCCGGGCTGGCGGGGCAATTTGAGTTTTGTCCAAACCTGACTCTCGCCGCGAAACAGGATTTCTACCGGTCATTGTTCGTGTTGTCGGTGCCGGCGCTCTATGGCGAGGCGTTCGGTCTCTATATCATTGAAGCGCTGGCGTCGGCGGTGCCGGTGGTGCAGCCCGAAGTGGCCGCTTTCCCGGAATTGATCAAAGAGACCGGCGGCGGCCTGTTGTACGAGCCTGGCGACCCGCAAGCCCTGGCCGATGCCGTGGCGCAGTTGCTCCAATCTCCCGACTATTCGCGCGGGCTGGGCGCGACGGGCCGCCGCGCCGTCCTCCGCGATTTCAGCATCGAAACGATGGCGCAAAACGTAGCCAGGATTTGCCAGGACATTGCGAGCAAGCGGCCGGCGCCGGCCAAGCCGGGCCTGCGAGCGACCTCGACGCTTCCAGGGTAATGGCCAACCCCGGAACCTGACTCCGCCCATGGCCTACGAGTTCAAAGCGACGCGCCGCGTGGAATTCTCCGATACCGACATGGCCGGCATCGTGCACTACGCCAATTTCTTCCGGTTCATGGAAACGGCCGAGCACGGCTTTTATCGCTCGCTCGGCTTTTCAGTGGTGATGCTCGAGACCGAGCCGCGTCTGGGCTGGCCGCGCGTCCATGCCGCGTGCGACTACCGCAAGCCGCTGCGCTTCGACGACCTGGTCGAAATCCACCTGCTGGTGAGCGCCAAGAAGTCCAAATCCCTCAGCTACCTCTTTCGCTTTCACAAGCTGGGGGAAAAGCCCGAGCCGGTGGCCGTCGGCGCGCTCACGATTGTCTGCGTCGTCCACGGCCCGGATGGGACGATGTCGGCCACGCCCATTCCCGCGGCGATCGCCGACAAAATCCAGGTCGCTCCGGCGAAATTGCTGGAGTGAGCTTGCGTTCTGGAGTCGGCTCGTTTGATGCCGCTGACTTGACCCGCGAACCACCTCTGAGCCTTTTCAGTAATGCGGCTGGGGTAGGCTGCGCCACTCCTTCACCACGCCGTTCTCAAATTTGAACTCACTTCGCGCTTGGTCCGCCAGTTGGTCAAAATATCGCGGACAAACCAATTGAAGTAAAGTGGCCTCCCGCCTAAGCTCGCTCCCGATATGAATACCGCCAATTCCAGTCCGCCGGGCATGACCTGGCTGTTGTTCGCCTTGATGACCGTCGTCTCGTGGGGCGTCTATGGCGTCTTCTTGCACAGCGGCCAAATCGCCATGAAGGACCCGGTCCACGGCCGCTACAAGGCTTTCTTGTTCGTGGGACTGGCCTACTTCCTCACCGCGGTGCTGGCCCCGTTGATCCTGCTGCTTTGGCGCGGGGCGGATTGGAGCTACCCGGCCGGAGGGATGGGTTGGTCGCTCTTCGCGGGTATCGTCGGGGCCATCGGCGCATTCTGCGTGTTGCTGGCCTTCGGGGCGAAGGGCAAACCACCCGAGGTGATGGCGATCGTCTTTGCCGGCGCGCCGATCGTGAACGCCCTTTACGCGCTCTGGTGGCATCCGCCCGCGGGCGGCCTTAGCGCCATGCGGCCCCAGTTTTTTCTCGGCATCGTGCTCGCCGCCCTCGGCGGCTGCCTGGTGACGCTCTACAAGGATCCCAAGCCGGCGGTCCCCGCGGCCTTGACCAGCCCGGCCGCCGGCAGCAATCCCGCCACGCCGACTGCCCGTTAAGGAAGCTGGATGGCCGGCGATTTTCCCAACCGTCTGGCCCTCTCGCAGCGCCAGTGGGCGCAACTGCGCGAGTTGTTGGCGGCGATCCTTCCGGCGAATCGCTTTTACGCGGCAAAACTTAAGCCGGAGACGGTCGGGCGGCTCGCCAGCATGAAGGATTTTTGCGAGCAAGTTCCGTTCACCACCAAAGCGGAACTGGCCGCCGACCAAACGGCGCATGCCCCTTACGGCAGCAACCTGACTTTTCCGCTGGAGCGTTATACCCGCTGCCACCAAACCAGCGGCACGGCCGGCGTCCCCTTGCGCTGGCTCGACACGCCGGAAAGTTGGGACTGGATGCTGGCCAATTGGACCCCGGTCTTCGGCGCGGCCGGAGTCACGCGCGCCGACCGCGTCTTTTTTGCTTTTTCCTTCGGGCCGTTTATCGGCTTCTGGCTGGCCTTCGAAGCGGCGGCCAGGCTCGGCTGCCTCTGTTTGCCCGGCGGCGGATTGAGCAGCGCCGCGCGGGCGCGGGCGATCATCGATCACGGCGCGACCGTGCTTTGCTGCACGCCGAACTACGCGATCCGCCTGGCCGAAGCGGCGGCGGCCGATGGAATCGCTCTGGCCGCTTCACGCGTACGGGTCATCCTGGTGGCCGGCGAACCGGGCGGAAGCATCCCCGCGACCCGCTCCCGCATCGAAGCGCTCTGGCCCGGCGCGCGCGTGCGGGATCATCACGGGATGACGGAAGTGGGGCCGGTCACTTTCGAATGCCCGGCGCGTCGGGGCGTGCTGCACGTAATGGAAGCGGCGTATCTGGCGGAAGTGATCGATCCCGCGAGCGGCCAGGCGGCGGCCCCGGCGGCGACCGGGGAATTGGTCTTGACGACGCTGGGCCGCACCGGCTCGCCGCTGCTCCGCTATCGCACCGGCGACCTGGTGAAGCCCGCGCCGGGGGCGGTCTGCGCCTGCGGTCGCAGCGAGCTCGCGCTCGAAGGGGGCATTCTCGGCCGCACGGATGACATGGTGGTGGTGCGCGGCGTGAATGTTTATCCGAGCGCCGTCGAGGAGATCATCCGGCATTGCGGTGGCGTGGCGGAATACCAGGTCCGCCTCAGCACCGCTCGGGCGGTGGCCGAACTCAGTCTTCATATCGAGCCGGCGCCGGACTGCCCGGACGCGCCCGGCCTCGCGCGAAAGTTGGAACGATCCCTTTACACCGCATTGTCGCTGCGCGTGCCGGTGACGCTCGTTCCGGCGGGCAGCCTGCCCCGGTTTGAAATGAAAGCCGCGCGCTGGGTGCGCAGTTGAACGGATTGGGCGCTGCCGACAACCCGCGCCCGCAAGCGCCGAACAATTCCGAACGCGCGGCGGCGGCGGCGCGCAAACTGCAATCGACAAACGCGCCCGTGTGTGGCACATCTATTCAACGCCGGCTTGCCCTAGTGCAGGCATCGGTTTCAACAAAATTCGGGAATTATTTTATGCGCCGGGACCGGATGCAGCAATCGCGGTTTGAGCTGAAGTATTTGATTTCAGAGATCACCGCCCAGCGCGTGCGCGATTTTGTCCGCTGTTACCTGGCGATGGACGAGTATGGGGTGGGCCGCCCCAATTACTCCTATCCGGTCCACAGCCTCTATCTCGACTCGGATGATCTGAAGATTTATTGGCGGACGGTCAACGGCGACAAGAACCGCTACAAGCTCCGCTTGCGCTATTACAGCGACAATCCCGACTCGCCGGTCTTCTTCGAAATCAAGCGCCGCATGAAGGACGTGATTCTCAAACAACGCGGCGGCGTGCGGCAGACCGCGGTGGCGCTGCTGCTCCAAGGGCAGCTGCCCGGGACGGAGCACATGCTGACCAAAGACCCGGGCAGCCTGGTCGCCGTGCAGCGCTTCCAGCAATTGATGTTCGACGTCGATGCCAAGCCCAAGTCCCACATCTACTACAAGCGCGAGGCCTACGTGGCCGACAATGATGAAGTGCGCGTGACGATGGATCGGGACGTGTGGGCCGAGCCGCACCTGGAGCCGGCGATCAAAGTCAAAATGACCAGGCCGGTCCACAGCTACGCCGGTTTTGTGATCCTCGAGTTGAAATTCACCAATCGGTTTCCGAATTGGTTTCGCGAACTGGTGCGGGTCGCCGACACCATGCAGTGCGGGGCGGCCAAATACGTGGCGGGCGTGGGCTTGATCGGCCACGCGCGCCTGGCCGCGCACGCCGCCGTGTTGGAGGAGGAAAGTTTGCTGGCCAACTATCGCCCGGGCGACGATCTGCCCACCTGGGTGCGCCAGGACAAGGGCATGGACACCGTCACCGATGGCCGATGATCGCCCTGGCCCGGAGCGGGGTTCGCCGGCATTTTCGCCCGCGCCGGCGACCCGGGCCGGCCTCCGCCAGGCTCCCTCGGCCAATCGTGGCGCGAGCGTTTTCGGGACCGAATTCAACGTTGCCTGCCGCGAGAAGAATTCCTAAACTGGCCGACGCATGAAACACCAGTTGGACTTCGAAAAACCGATCGCCGAGTTGCAATCCAAGCTGGAAGAACTGCGCAAACATCCGGAGACCCATTCCCTGAGGGTCAACTTTAAGGCCGAGATCGCGCAAATCGAAAAAAAGATTGCCGAGACGCGCCGCCAAATTTTCTCCAACCTGACTGCCTGGCAGCGGGTCCAACTGGCCCGTCACCCGAAACGGCCGTTCACCCTCGATTACCTGGAGACGACGTTCGCCGATTTCAGCGAGCTGCACGGCGACCGTCTCTTCGGGGATGATCGGGCCATGGTGGGCGGTTTGGCGCGCCTGGAGTCCCACCGGGTCATGGCGATTGGCACGCAGAAGGGGCGCGACACCAAAGAGAACATCCGGCGCAATTTCGGCTCCGCCCACCCGGAAGGCTACCGCAAGGCGCTGCGCTTGATGCGGATGGCCGACAAGTTTGGCCTGCCGATCATTACTTTGATCGACACGGCCGGCGCCTATCCGGGCATCGGCGCGGAGGAACGGCACATCGCCGAGGCGATCGCAGTGAACCTTCGCGAAATGATGCTTCTGTCGGTGCCGATCATCGCGGTGGTCATCGGCGAAGGCGGCTCGGGCGGCGCGCTGGGCATCGGCGTGGCGGACCGCGTCTTGATTCTGGAAAACGCTTATTACTCGGTGATCAGCCCGGAAGGTTGCGCGGCCATTTTGTGGAAGGACCGCGCGGCGGCGGCCAAAGCAGCGGAAGCGTTGAAGATCACCGCGAAGGATTTGCTGGGGATCGGACTGGCCGATGCGATCGTGCCCGAACCACTGGGCGGCGCGCACAACGACCCCGCAGCGGCGGCCGCCTCGCTTAAGCAGCATTTGCTGACAACCCTCGAGCAATTACAGCAGCTCTCGGCGACCGACCGACTCAAGGAGCGCTACGCCAAATTCCGCGCCCACGGGCAGTATTTGGAAAAGGAGCCTGTGGCAGATTCATCATTGCAGAACTTGACGGACGCAACTGAACGCAGCCGCAAATCACTTCAACAGCCAGGTTAGCAGCGGCGCGAACGCCAGGCTCGGCAGATAATCCGCCAGCTCGATTTTCTTCAATTCGAGGATGACCAGGGCGATGCAGAAGACCAACATGCCGCCCGTGGCGTTGAGCGAATCGAGCAGGCCGCGATCTTCCAACAAAGGCCCCAGATAGCGGGCGGACAAGGTGATGGTTCCCTGGTACGCCACGACCGGAATCACCGAGAGCATCACCCCCCACCCGAACGTGGTCACGAAGGCCATCGTCGCCAAGCCATCCATCACGGCTTTGATCGCGAGCGTCTCCCATTTGCCCTCCAGCCCATCCTGGAGCGCGCCGAGGATGGCGATTGGCCCGACGCAGAAAAGGAGCGTGCAGGTGATGAAACCTTCGCTGAGCCGGTGGGCGCTGGTGGCGCTGGCGCGCGAAAACTTTTCCTTCGCATACTGGCCAAGACGATTGAGAAACTTTTGCAGCCGCAACAACCGGCCGGTGATCCGGCCTAGCGTCAGCGCCAGCACCAAAATCATCATTTGCCCAACCACGAGCCAAAACCCGCCGCTCAGACTGGACAACGTCATTTTCAGGCCGACATAGACGGTGAAAACGCCGAGCAAACCTTTCAGGGCGATCTGGGTGGCGGGAGAGAGCTGCCGCGTCAACGTCAGGCCGGCGATGCCCCCGGCCAAAATTCCGGCTGCGTTGAGGATGGTTCCGGTCATGCGTTCAAGGGTCCACCGCTGTTTCATGCCGGGCAATCACGGACATCAGAGGCCCAGTTTGCTACCGCGCCAGGGCAACTGACAACTGACAATTGGCGTAAAAACAGGCGCAGAACGTGATTGCAATCCGCCCCGGCAACCGGCACTCTGAACCGCCTTGGTTCGGGGCGTAGCGTAGTCTGGCTAGCGCGCTTGTTTCGGGTACAAGAGGTCGTGAGTTCAAATCTCACCGCCCCGACCATCCTTTCAGCTTGCCGGCGTTTCGCCCGCTGCTTACTTGAGGGCTTGGGCTACGGACCGCTCGCCTTCCTTGGCACTCCAGCCCCCGCCAAGGGCCTTGATAAGCCCCACGCTCGCGGACAGTTTTTGCGCTCCCAGCTCCACGACCGTCCGCTCGTGGGCCAGGGCGGCGCTTTGCGCGGTGGCGACCTCGAGGTAGGTGACGAGGCCGGCTTTATAGCGGTTGTTCGCGATTTCCAGCGTGCGCCGCGCGGAGCCGAGCGCGGCGTTCTCGGCGTCAAGCTCCGCCGCGAGCAGGCGCTGGGCAGCCAATTGATCTTCGATTTCTTGAAAAGCGATCAACACCGTCTTGCGGTAACTGCCGACGGCGGCGTTGTAGGCGGCGCGGGCGGCGGCGAGTTTGGCGCGATTGCGGCCACCGGTGAACAACGGCAGTTGGAGGGAAGGCCCGACGGCCCAAAAGCGGCTCGGCCAATCGAAGAGCGTACTGGCGTCGATCGACTGGAAGCCAGCCGATCCTTGAAACAGGACGCGCGGGTAGAAGGCGGTCTGGGCGACGCCGACTTCGGCGTTTGCGGCGGCCATGCGCCGCTCGGCCGCGGCGATGTCAGGACGGCGTTCAAGGAGTTCGCCAGGGAGCGAAATCGGGATGACCGGGCCGGCCGTCAACGCGTCCGGCGCGGGCGCGAGCTCAAAGCCGCTGGCCACTTGACCGCACAGCGTGCCGAGAGCGTGGCGGAGTTTCGCCCGTTGCAGGTCCACTACGGGCAGTTGCGCTTCGGTGGTGGTGAGTTGGGTTTCGGCCTGCGCAACGTCAAGATCGCTGGCAATGCCACCCTGTCGCCGATTCCGCGTCAGCTCGAGTGAGCGCCGGTAGGCTTCGGCGGTCTGTTGCAGCAAGGCGTATTCGGCGCCCAACGCGCGGAGCACAAAATAATCGGTGGCGACTTCGGCCTGGACGGCGAGCTTGGCCGCTTCGAGGTCATCCGAGGCGGCGCTCAGGAATGCGCGGGCGGCTTCAACCTGGCGGCGGACGCGGCCCCACAAGTCCAGTTCCCAACTCGCGTCGAGCGGGACCGTGAAAGTGTTGTAGGTGTGGCTCACGCCAGAGGCCTGGCCGCGATCGACCATGTTCACGCTCGTGCGTTGGCGCGTCAGGTTCGGCGTGGCGCTGGCTTGCGGGAACAAATCGGCGCGCGCGACCTTCACCGGCGCGCGGGCCTGGTCGAAGCTCGAGAAAGCAACCACAAGGTCCTGGTTGGCTTCGGTCGCCGCGCTTTCAAGGCGGTTCAACTCGGAGTCATCGAAAATTTCCCACCAAACCCCGCGAGGCAGATGGGCCGAAGGCTCGGCCGGCTTCCAGTTGCCCGCATTTGTCAGTGCGGCCGCGCCGGCAAAGGTTGCGGGCATTCGGTTAGTGCCAAGTGCCGCCGGGTGGCGGTAATCCGGCCCGATCGCGCAGCCGGCAAGCAGCGCGAGAAGAAGGAATGGAGCCAGGAGCGCGTTCATTTCGCCTCCCCGGGTCTGGCCGCCTCGGCCAGGCGCACCGTCACTCCGCTCACCAGCGAATCGGCCGGATTGAGGATGACCCGATCGCCCGGGCTGATTCCCTCGAGGATTTCGATGGTCGGACCAAAGTCCCGGCCCAGTCCGACCTGGCGCAACTCGACTTTGCCGTCCGCGTTCACCACGCCGACCTGTGGGCCTTCGGCGCGGAAGATCAGCGTGTTGGCAGGCAGCGTGAGCGCGGCCTCTTGCTTCAACTCGCGAAAGCGCACTTGGGCGTAGCTGCCCGCGAGGATCTCCCCTTTCGCGTTGTCCACTTCCAGTTCGGTCAGCAACGTGCGCGAGCCGGGCTCCATCGCGCCGGCGGTGCGGGCCACTTTGGCCGCGAAGACGCGCCCAGGGAGTTCCGGCAATGTCAGTTCGGCGCTCAATCCGGCGGCAATGCTGCGCGCGGCCGTCTGCGGCACGCGGACGAACACACGCAGCGTGCGCGTCTGCGCCAGGCGGAAGAGTTCCCTGCCGCTGTTGGCGCTGATGAGATCGCCGACGTCGATATTGCGCGCGGTAATGACGCCGGCGAACGGGGCGGTGACCCGGGCGAACGACTGCAATTCCTCCAGCCGCCGCACATTCGCGCGCCCGGCTTCGACGGTGGCCGACTTCAACGCCAAGTCGGCCTGTTTCTCGGCGGCTTCCTGCTCGCTGACGCCGGCGGTCTTGAGCAATTCAGCCCAGCGCGCCGCCGTGATCCTTGCTAGTCCCAGCGCGGCGTCGGCTTGCGCGAGTTCGGCGCGAGCACGGGCCAGTTCCTGGTCGAGTTCGGGCGTGTCGATTTCGGCGAGCAACTGGCCCGCCTCGACCGCCGCGCCGATATCCACCAGCCAGCGTTTGAGATACCCGTTCGCGCGCGCATGAATGGGCGCTTCGGCGAGCGCCTTTAATTCGGCGGGCAAGGAGAGTCCGGCGGCGGCTTTGCCCGGCGCGGGCGATACGACAGAGACGGTCGGGATCGCCAGCTCGCGCGTTTCGGCCCGCAAGGCGGCGCGCTGAAACAGACGGGGCAGCAAGCCGGCGAGCAGGGCGACGATGATGACCGCCGCCACGACCGCCCCGAGGCGGCGAAGTCTCGACTGGGCCGCGCCCCTCCCGGCGTCCGGCGAGTCGAATCGCGGTGTGGCTGGCGGGGCTTCCATTACTTCAGTTCCGTTATTGACCGGGGGCTTCATGGCAAGAGAATTTCACACCGTCACACCAGGAGCGGACAGGCCGCTCGTTCCGGGGACGGGGTTAACGTCAACCGGGCTCGGCACGGCGGCCCGTCGGTGCAACACGCTGAACACCACCGGCACGAAGAACAGCGTGGCCAAGGTGGCTAACACAAGGCCGCCGATGACGGCGCGCCCGAGCGGAGCGTTTTGCTCGGCGCCTTCGCCCAAACCAAAGCTCAAGGGCAACATGCCAATAATCATCGCCAGAGCGGTCATCAACACCGGGCGCAGGCGGCTAGTGCCGGACTCCCAGGCAGCGGCCACCGGGTCGAGACCGTGGTGGAGGTTCGTGCGGGCGAAACTCACGACGAGCACTGAGTTCGCTGTGGCCACCCCCAGACTCATAATCGCGCCCATCAACGCCGGCACGCTCACCGTCGTCAGCGTCAGGTGCAGCGCCCAGACCACCCCTGCCAGCGCGCCGGGCAACGCGCTGATAATGATTAACGGATCGAGCCAGCTTTGGAAGTTCACCACCAGCAACAGGTAGATCAGGGCGATGGCCATCACCAGACCCACGCCCAGGCCGATGAAGCTCGAGCTCATGGTTTCCGCCTGGCCGCGCAAGACGACGTAGCTGCCTTGCGGCAGTTCTTTCTCGGCTTGCCGGACCAGTGGTTTGAGCGCGCGCAGCACGCCCCCGAGGTCCCGCCCGCTCACGCCGCCGAAGACGTCGATGACCGGCTGCACGTTATAGTGCGAAATGACCGCCGGGCCGGTGGCGCGCTGGAACGAGGCGAGGTTGGCCAGCAGTTGGGCGTTGCCTTGGCCGGGGTCGCTCGCGCTGACCGAAATTGAGTTCAGCGCGGAAAGCGAATCCATCGCCCGCTCGGGCGCGCGGACGTTGACCAGGTAGGAAATGCCGATGCCCGGATTGAGCCAGTAAGCGGGCTGCACCTGGCCGCTGCCGCTCAGGCTGAGCAACACGGAGTTCGCGACATCGCGCTCCGAGAGACCGATCTCTCCCGCCTTGGTTCGATCGATGGCGAATCGGAGTTTCGGCTGATCCGCCGGTTGTTGCACGCGCACGTCCACCGCGCCGGGAATCTGGCGAATGCGCTCCCCGAGGCGCGCGGCGACCTCGCGGTTCCCGGTCTGGTCGCGTCCCACGATTTGCACGTCGAACGGCGCGGGCAATCCGAGGTTGAGCGTCTGGCTCACGATGTCGGCGGGCAGAAAATAAAACAGGGTCCCGGGGAATTCGCGGTTCAACCGTGCGCGCAGACGGTGCAGGTAGGCTTCCGTGGCGCCGTGGCCCCGCTTGAGGCTGACGAGAATATCGGCGTCCCCGGTCCCGATGAGGCCGTTATTGCTGTAGCTCAGGCTGATGCCGGAGGTGGGAATGCCAATGTTGTCGAGAATCCCGGCAAGGTCGGCGTCCGAAATTTCGCTGCGAATGGACGCTTCGACCTGGTCCACCAGCTTCGCCGTCTCCTCGATCCGCGTGCCGCTGCGCGCCCGCAAGTGGAGCCGGAACTGGCCGGCGTCCACGTTCGGGAAGAAATCCTGCCCGAGCTGCGGCGCCAGCAGCCACGAGCCGCCGCAGAAGAGCAGAAACAACGCCGCGAACGCCCCGCGCCGTTGAAGGACCGCGCCGAGCAGCTCGCGGTAAGCGGCGCCGAAGCGCGCGAAGCTCCGTTCGAAGCGCTTATGAATCGCCACCAACCCTCGCTTCCAACCGGCGACCGGTTCGCTCTCGTGGTCGTCCCCGTGGAGTCGAACATTCCGATAAAACCACATCACCAGCGTCGGGATGAGCGTGCGCGAAAGCAGATAGCTGGCGAGCATCGCGAACACGACCGCCTCGGCCAGCGGCACGAAGAGATAACGGGCCACGCCGGTGAGGAAGAACATCGGGACAAACACAATGCAGATGCAAAGCGTGCTCACAAAGGCGGGCAAAGCGATTTCCTGCGCGCCGTCGAGGATCGCCTGGGTCAAAGGCTTCGCGGTTGCCATCTGGCGATGGATGTTCTCGATCGCAACTGTGGCGTCGTCCACGAGGATGCCGACGGCCAGCGCCAGGCCGCCGAGGGTCATCAGGTTGATCGTTTCGCCCAGCGCGCTGAGGGCCGCCAGCGAACTAAGCACCGAGAGTGGAATCGAGAGGGCGATGATGAACGTGCTCCGCCACGAGCCGAGGAACAACAGAATCATCAAAGCGGTGAGCGCCGCGGCGATGACCCCTTCCTTTACCACGCCGTCGATGGCGGCGCGCACGAAGAGCGATTGGTCGGCGAATTCTTTGACTTCCAGTTCCGCCGGCAGGCCTCTGAGGATGCGCGGCATCGCCGCCTTGACCCGGCTCACCACGTCGAGCGTCGAGGCCGAGCCGCTCTTGAGGATGGTCAGCAGCGAACCCCGCACTCCGTCCTGCCGAACCACGTTGACCTGCGGTTGGTAACCGTCCCGCACTTGTGCCACGTCGCGCACGTACAGGGTCGCGCCATTCACCGTCTTGATCGGCAGGTCGTTGAGTTCGTCCAGCACCTTCGGGCTGGTGTTGAGTTCCACGTCGTATTCCGTGGCGCCGATTTTCGCCGTGCCGCTTGGCAGGATCAGGTTCTGCGCGTTGATGGCGTTGACAACCTCCCGCGGCGCCAGGTTCTTCGACTTGAGCGCCGCCAGGTCCAGGTCCACCGAAACCAGGCGCGTCTTGCCCCCGTAAGGCCACGGCACCGCCGCGCCCCGCACCGTCGAGAGACCGACCCGAATCTGGTTTTGGCTCAAGTCGTAAAGCTCCTGTTCCGCCAGCTTCTTGCTGCTCACGGCGTATTGGAGGATCGGGACCGTGGAGGCGTTGTAGCGGATGATCAGGGGCGGTGTCTGCCCGGGCGGCATCTGGCGCAGGATCGTCTGCGCAATCGCGGTGACTTGCGCCACGCCGGCATCCACCGACGCGCCGGGCTGCAGGAAGACTTTGATGATGCCGACGCCATTGTAGGCGTTGGACTCGATGTGTTCGATGTCATTGACCGTCGCGCTGAGCGAGCGCTCGTGCAAGTAGATCAGGCGCTGCTCGATCTCGGTCGCGTTCAATCCGGCGTATTGCCAGACGACGCTGATGACCGGGATGTTGATCTCCGGGAAGATGTCCGTGGGCGTGCGCAACAGCACCAGCGGCGTGAGCAGGAGCAGCACGAGCGCGCCCACCACGAAGGTGTAGGGGCGGCGAAGGGCTAGGCGGACAATCCACATGGTTCGCTCCCGCCGCGGACGGTATGGTCAGTTTCGGACGTCGCGCTTCGGCGCTCCGCCGCATTCGCAGTCACAATGCCCAGTGTCACCTGGCCATTGATGCCGGGCGAGCGCCTTTTTGCCCAATACAAGTTTGCGCACGGATTGATACTTCATTACTATCAATCGCGTGGAACTGCGGCATTTGCGCTACTTTGTCGCCGTCGCCGAGCACCTGAACTTTCGGCAGGCGGCCGAACGGCTGCATCTCGCGCAACCGGCCTTGAGCGCGCAAATCAAGTCGCTCGAAGACGAGCTGGGCGTGCGCCTGTTCGAGCGCACCACCCGTTCGGTCAATTTCACCCACGCGGGGAGGGTGTTCCTGGAGGAAGCGCGCGCCGTGCTCTCCGCCGCCGCGCAAGCCGAACAACGGGCCAGGAAAGCGGAAGCCGGCCTGGTGGGCACCTTGCGCCTGGGGATCATTGCGCCTGCGGCCAATCCCTGGCTGGCGGGAATCCTTCGCACCTTCCAACAACGATTTCCAGGCGTCCAATTGTCGCTCTTCGACCTCACCAGCACCGAGCAATTGCGCCGCCTGCGCGCCAACGAATTGGATGCCGGACTGCTCCGTCCACCGGTGGGGTTCCCCGAGCTGGATTACCAAATCGTCGAAGAATCCGAACAGGTCCTCGGGCTGCCGGCGGGTCACCGGCTCGCCCGCAAGCGGCGCATCCAATGGAGCGATTTCCACAACGAGGCGCTGGTGCTCATCCATCCCAGCGCGCAACACGGCTACTACGACGCGTTCTTTGCCGCTTGCGCCAAGGCTGGCGCGAAGCCGTGCCCGGCCCAATACGCCCACGATATTCAGACGAAAATGTGGCTCATCTCCGCCGGCTTCGGCATGGCGCCCACGACGGCCACGATCATGACGGTCAAACGCCCCGGGCTGGTCTTTCGCCGACTCCCTGCGGGCCTGCCAAAGGTGCAGACGGTCCTCGTCTGGCCCCGCCACGACGACTCACCGGTTCTCGCCCATCTCCGCGCCTGCTTCAAACCGAAAAAATAGTGAAAATATTAGTTGCATTCCGAAATGGAGTAGGATAGAAGTGACCCGAAGTTTAATGAAAGCCTGTATGAACACAGCAATCACGATTTGGCCGACGACGTTAGTCGCGCAAGCGACACGTCATAACCGGTCGAGCCGGGGTTGCGCGTTTAACCTTGGCCCATCTATGGCGTCTCTGGGGCAGGAACCCAAAGCCAATTTGGATAGACTGGAGGTAAGCAGGTAACGAAACGGACTGGAAGCTTTCAAGACCCTGCTTGCCGGAAAGTGAGCAGGGTTTTTTATTTTCCCGGCAAGACTGAAAGGCAAACAACCGCAACGAAAGGCTAACTGACTGTGACTAAGAGCAACGCGACATCCAGATGATGTCTGCTGGCACGAAACTGATTTTGGCGAAAGCGAGCTTCGGCTTGCCACCGGCATCGTGTGCCCACGACCGCCCTGTGGCGCCGCCGGCGAGCCTATCCCGGATTTTACATTTGAAGGGCTTCGGAGGAGGTGTGCCCTTAAACACCGAAACGTCCACCGCGAAAGACCTGTGGCTACGGAGTGACCAACCGTAACGGTGTTTGTCCTTTGTTTGTAATGGCTCGGGCCTGATGACTCACGTCACCAGGCCCGTTTCCAAGGAGATGTTGTCCGTAGATTCCCTTTCTCCGTAGCACGGGGCATTGACTTGCACCCGTTGAATTCAAGTCGAGCGTGGCCTTCCCAGCCCGATCGGGGCGGCATATTTATAGATAGCGAGCGGCAAAAATCAAAGCTCCGTAGGAGCGGCATCGAGGCTGAAGATGCCGCCCCGACGGGGCTTTTGGCTGGGCGGGATCCGTCGGCTACAAAGAGGTCGCTCCTACGGAGCTGCGGCGTCGCTCCTCAGTCGGCGAGGCGCCGAGCGACACGGGCCGGTCGCCTGTGCTACCCATTTTCGAGAGACGCTCTGAGCGTTACCAGCGCCTCCCATCATTTTCGGATCCGTAGCTCAAGCGCAGCGCAACCCGTTGTCCGCGGGAAGGCTGAGAGTGAGTTTTAATAATCCAAGCAAGCGCCGCGTGAGGTTACGCGGCCTACAGTGAACACCGCGATTCTGGCCCCATTGTAGGCCCGGTCCCCTGACCGGGTGATCGAGGTGCGAGCCCTGCCGCGCTGACCATTTTTCAGAATTGCAAGCAGTCCAGGAGATTTTCGTCGCCAGGGAATTCAACCGCCACGGGTTGGGAACAGGACCGTTCCTGGTGCTCGTTCACAGCGGCTCGCGCAGATTGGGTGAAACAATTCTGCGCGCCCGCGTGGACGAGCATCAGGCGGCTGCAGGAGCGGGTGTCCGGAAAATGGGTCGCCCGGGCGACCGGCCCCTTGCAGGTCGGCGACTCGCCGACCGGAAGAGTGAGGCCGCAGCTCCGCAGGACTTGAATCCGCCTTCACGCCGGATTCAAGTCCTACGGAGCTTTGGTTTTTGGCGGTGCGCTTTCTACAAATATGCCGCCCCGATAGGGGCTGGAAAAGGTCACGCTTCGCTTAAATTCAATGGCTGCAAGCCTGTGACCTGTGCTAGTCAAAAGGCGAATTTCCGGACACGCTCTAAAAACGACCGGGGTAAGCCGCCAAGCGCATTCGTGTTTCGAGCGTTGCTTCCCCCTCACCCCGGCCCTTATAGCCTTTCCAAAGTTATTCACCAGCGGCGAGGAGAGCCTTCGGAACCTCTCCCCGCAGCCGATGGTGAATAACTTTGCGTCGCGCATGGTGAAGCCCGTGAATAATTTCCCTTTTGGAGC